>Ga0074045_10005008_pt1 | contig 11644 bp, 9 predicted proteins | sample BogForMeECP23OM2_FD_94442 | JGI IMG/M metagenome (GOLD analysis project Ga0074045, IMG submission 94442) | Bog forest soil microbial communities from Calvert Island, British Columbia, Canada - Bog Forest MetaG ECP23OM2 | ecosystem: Environmental > Terrestrial > Soil > Wetlands ...
ATCAGCCCGATGTTCAGCGTGCACGCTCCCAGCGTTGCATCGCTCGGCAGGGCAATCCGCCGCACCCGCCCGAGCGCGTCCAGCAGCTTCTCAATCGCCGACTCGCCCAGTTCCGGATAGGCCGAATGCGCCATCCGGCCGCTGGCCGCCAGTTCATATCGCAGCGCGCCCTTGGAACCCAGCGCCATCCTGTTGCCCGTCGGCTCGCCGTTGATCAGGAACCGCGAGCCGATCGGGTGGCGGCTGGCGTGATAGGCGCCCGCACTATCCTTCTCCTCGCCGACCACGAACAGCAGCGCGAAATCGCGGACCCCGTCGGCCAGCAGCGTCTGCGCCGCGCCAATCATCGCCGCGGCAATGCCCTTGGCGTCGCACGCCCCCCGCCCCCAGATATGCGCTTCATCTTCCCGCGACGCGATGAACGGTGGAACCGTGTCCAGATGGGTGGACAGCGTGACCACCGGCGTGCCGAAACGGGCCAGGACGTTGAAACGGTCCGGGGCCACCTCAACCGGTTCGGCGATCCCGCCATGTCGGCTTGTCAATGCCTCGAGCGCCTGCAGCGCGCAGGCGCCCACGCCGCCCTCATTCCCCGTCACGGACTCTATGTCGACGAGCTTTCGAGTTAGGGCAAAAACGTCCATGCAGGCACTCTTCCAGCCCTCGCGCCCGGCAGCCAACCCGCGCCGGGGGCCGGCGCCGGACCTCAGAACAACTTCAGGCCGCGGGCCGGAGACCAGAACAGGCCGGCGTTGGCGGAGACGAAGGATGTCGACGCCGTGGACGGCTTGAAGTAGTTCACGTAGTAGTTCCCGCCCGCAGTAAAGGCCAGTCCGCCCAGGAATCGGTAGGAAAACGTAAGTCCGGCGTCGAAGACATCAAACCGGGTCCCGGCCTGCGCAAGGCCGTTCATGCGCGTTCCCCCGCCCACACCGGACACCGACAACCTGCGCGTGAGCGAGCGGCTGAGATTCGCTCCGCAGGATTCCATCCGCGTCAGCACCAGCACGTCGTTGCCCGGGGTAACGGAGGATGTGCAACTGAGTCCAAACCCGCCGCGGCGATAACTGTGGCTGTACCCGGCGGAGCCGATGACAAAATGCTCGCTCCTGTTCGTGATCAGATACACCACGGGCACGCCCAGCAACTGGGCGATATCCGGAGGCAGGGTGAGCGTCGCCAGGAACTCAGTGCCCAAAAAGCTCGCTCCGAAAGAGCCGGACACGCTATCGTGCGCTGAGAGTTGGTATTGCGCTCCCGCCGATATCGAGTTGATGTTCGTGTAGCCGATGCTGTTCACGAAGTCGAACCGCGTGAAGGAGTAACTGCCTGAAGTGTTGAACCGATTCGTCCAACGCGTGTTCAGCCCCACGCTGCCCGTATATCCATCCGAGTCGCTGAAAGAGCTGCCCACGCGCCGCGTGATCATCGCCGATCCCCCAAAGGAGAGCATGGTTCGCCGGGTCAGCAGCACGCCCAGGCTGGCGTTGGTATTCGAGAAGTACGTCATCTGGCTGGACGACTCGGTATCCACCTGTTGGTTCTGTAATGGGTTGGTCGTGCTGGTGCCCGAAGGAATCCCCGACCCTCCGTACAGCGAGCCGCTGGCCACTCCGATCGATTCCAGAACGCCGTTCGAGCTGGCCCCCAATCCCCAGGCATTGATTCCGAATCCGCCGTTTGCGGCGCCGGCCAACTCCCCGACATTGAAAGTGAGCCGCCTTGAGAGCTGTGTCCCCACCGACAGGTCGACCACATTGGACACGAACCAGCCATTCTCGGCCCCCGAGTTGCCCAGACTGCGGTACCCGGTGCCAGAGTAGCCTAGGACGACAGTCGTTTTCCGGAACGGCTTCACCATGCTCAGGCCGCCACTCAAGCCCAGCGGCCGGTAGATCGCAGCCGCTTGGCCTGCAGGCGTCACGACCTCGGTATCGTAGCCGCCCGTAACCGCGAGCCAGGGCTCGATGATCGCCGGTCCCGCCTGCTGAGTGCTGTCCTGGCGCGGATCCCTCAGGCTCCCGGTGGTGCCCATTTGTGCCAGGGCCGAGGATCCGGCGAGCGCAAAAATGACGAAAGCGCGGCTGATTCTCATGGGAATCTATAGATTACCGCGAATCTCCCGTCTCCCACCAGAATTCGTCGGCCGCCAGCCGTTCCGCCAGGCGCGCTGGCCTGTCACGGCGTGGCCCGGCGGACTTCAATCCGCGGCTGGCTCTCGGCCCTGAGTCGATCCCGGCGCCTACAGGTCCCCGTGCTTGCCCTTCGGCCCCAGCCGGACTTTCGAACCCTTGGATTCGCAGTACGCGTTGAACTCCTCGATCATCTTGGGAGTCCACTCCGTGTCTATCTCGCCCGGCGTGTACTTGCCCTCGCGCAGCATCTTGTGGCCCCATTCATCGACCATGTGGATGCGCTCCGCCTCGTTGGCCACCCGCTCGCAGAGCTGCGGCGGAATGAACGTCACGCCCTCGGGATCGCTGACCACGATGTCGCCCGGCAGCACCGTCGCGTGCCCGATCCGGATCGGCACGTTGATCCCGGTCAGCGTCGCCTCCCGCAGCGCCGTCGGATGGAACCCCTTCGCGAAGATCTGGAACCCCTCGATCTCCGAGTTCCCCGATACGTCGCGGATCGAGCCGTCCACCACCAGCCCCGTGCCCGTTTTGGTGAAGATCGACGTGCCCAGGTTATCGCCGATGATCGTTCCGTCTTCGATCTTCCCGAACAGGTCCACCACCATCACGTCGCGCTTCACCAGCGTGTCGATGATCCACGAGTTCTGCCCGCGGCTCACCCGGCCTTCCTTCTTTCCCTGCGCATTGATGTAGTCGTTCAGGTCCTTGCGCAGCGGCAGGAACACCGCCGTCACCGCCCGCCCCACCAGCCGCGGTCCGCCCGGCTTCACGTTGACGGTCTGCCAGTTGCCCTCGAACTGCAGCGGATAGCCCAACCCGCGCAACACCCCCCACGCCTCCTCCGCATCCACTGTCGCCAGCCGGTCCAGCAGTTCGTCCGGAACCTTGGGGCGTCCGTCGGGGAAGCGCTCGCCCTTCCACTCGCTCGTGATGGCGAGCAGCTGGTCTTTTGTGAACATGCCCAACTGCGCCAGCGCCGGCAGCGCGCACAGCGCGGTCAGGATTCCCAATTGAGTCATTCTCCGTCTCATCGATGTACTGGCTCCTTGTCGCTGTAATTTCCCGTGAGCGCGCGCCCCGCGGCGCCGCGCTACCACCACTTGTGCCCGTTCGGCACCAGGCCCGGCGCCGCGTAGGCGAAAAACATCACAATCAGTCCCACCAGCAGCGTCAGCGCGATGCTGTGCTTCACCACGGCCCGGAATACGTCGCCCTCTTTCCCTTCCAGCCCCGTTGCCACGCACGCCACGATCACCGACTGCGCGCCGATCATCTTGCCCATCACGCCACCGGCCGTGTTGGCCGCGGCCATCAGGACGGGACTCAATCCCAGCTTGTTGGCCGTGATCACCTGCAGGCTGCCGAACAGCGCGTTCGAACCCGCGTCCGTGCCGCTCATCGCCGTGCCCAGCCAGCCGATCAGCGTCCCGAACATCGGGTACAGCCAGCCCGTGTTGGTCATCGCCAGACCTAGTATGGCGTCCATGCCGCAATACCGCGTTACAAAACCCAGGCAAATCATCGCCACGATCGCCAGCAGGCTGTAGCGCAGCCGCCAGTTGGTTCGGCCGAACACCCGCAGCGTGCGGCCGAACGACAGGCCCAGGATCGGCCCGGCCAGCAGCCCGGCCAGGAACGTGCCTGTGCCAATCGTCGACAGCCAGGCCAGTTCCATAATCGCCGGTTCGGCGTGATTCTTGGGCACAATCGGCGGAGTGCGCAGCACCATGTTGTGCAATCCGGGCATCGGCGTCTTGTAGTCCGTGCTCTCCAGCAGGTGCTTCACACTCGGCAGGCCCCACAGCACGACAAACACCGCTAACAGCAGGAACGGCGACCAGGCGTGCAGCACCTGCCGCGTGGTGTGCCTGTTCCGGGCCAACTCCGCCACCGGTGGATCCTCCGGGTAGCGCCAGATCGGGGCCGGCTGCCAGAAACGGAAAAACACTGCGCACAGCAACAACGTGAACATGCCGCCGACCACATTGACCAGCGTTCCATCAATACAGTTCGACCAGAAAAGCTGGGTCCCGGCAAACGCGATGCCGCACACCGCCAGGCCCGGCCAGACGCGCAGCGTGTTGCGCCATCCGGTCATCGTTCGCACCAGCCAGAGCGGCAGGATCAGCGCCGTCAACGAGACGATCCGGCCGGTCATGGCCGCCAGGTCGGGCTCGGCCAGGCCGGTCACCGCCACCAGCGTCCGCACCGGGTTGCCCATGCCGCCGAACGCCACCGGAGCCGTGTTCGCCAGCAGGCACATCACCGCCGTTTCGAACGGCTTGAACCCCAGGCCGATCATCATCGCCCCGCACACCGCCACCGGCGCCCCGCCGCCGCCCGCTCCCTCCAGCACCGCCCCGAATGCCAGCGCGATCAGCAACGCCTGCAAACGCCGGTCGTCGGTGATCCCGCCGATCGACGCCTTGATGGTCTCGAAATGCCCGCTCTCCACCGTCAGGTCGTAAATAAAAACGGCCGCCACCAGGATCCATCCGATCCGCAGCGCGGCATAGACGAATCCGTGGCCGACCGCCGCCGCCAGCATCCCCGCCGGCATCCGAAACACAACCAGAGCCACCACCACTCCGCACGCGAAAGCCCACACTGCCGACCAGTGTGCCGCCAGCCGGCGCACTGCCAGCAGATAGAACAGCAGCGTCACCGGCAGAGCCGCCACGACCGTGGATAGTACGCTGTTGCCCAGCGGATTGTAATTCTGGATCCAGACCTGCACGGATCGGGCCACCTTCTCAGCGAAAGCAGGCATCCTATCACACCGCCGCCTGCCTGCCCGTTCAACGCGCCCGGCCCCCGTCTCTTACAATGCGGGGAGAGTCATGCCCTCGGTCTGCGTCTTCTGCGGCTCCCTGAACTCCGTTTCAGATCTGTTTCTAGCCCCCGCCCGCGAGACCGGCCGGTTGCTCGCCGAGGCCGGCTGGACGATCGTTTACGGTGGCGCCCGCAACGGGATGATGGGCGCGTTCGCGAGCGCCGCGCTGGCCGCCGGCGGCCGCGTCACGGGAGTGATTCCGCGCGCCCTGGTGGACCGCGAGGTGGCCCACCCCGGGCTGGCCGACCTGCGCGTCGTCGCCTCGCTGCAGGAGCGCAAGACTTTGATGATTGAGTTGAGCGATGCGTTCCTGACCCTGCCCGGCGGCTTCGGCACCCTCGACGAGCTGTTCGAGGTTCTCACCTGGTCGATGCTCGGCTACCACGACAAACCCTGCGCCGTGCTGAACACCCGCGGCTACTACGACCACCTGCTGGCCTTCCTGCGCCAGGCTGAGGCCGAGGGCTTTGTCCCGCCCCGCTTCCGCTTGCAACTGCTGGTCGCCGCCGAACCCCGCGAGGCCCTGCAACTGCTGGACCGGCGATTGCTCGAAACTCCGGGCCGCCCGGCTCATCCATAATGTAAGGATCCATGTTCGGCACGCTGCGCGAACAAGTCGACACCATCATGCGTGAGGACCCCGCCGCCAGGGGGTGGCTGGAAGTCCTGGTGTGCTACCCCGGCTTGCACGCTGTCCTGTTCCAGCGGCTGGCCCATCGCCTGTATCGCTGGAAGATGCCCTTTTTCGGCCGTTGTATCAACCAGTTTTCCCGCTGGATCACCGGCGTCGACATTCACCCCGGAGCGCGCATCGGCCGCCGCCTGTTTATCGACCACGGCGCCGGCGTCGTCATCGGCGAAACCGCCGTGGTCGGCGACGACTGCCTGATTTACCAGGGCGTGACCCTCGGCGGCACCGGCAAGGAGAAGGGCAAGCGCCACCCCACCATCGGCGACCGCGTCGTCATCGGCGCCGGCGCCAAGATCCTGGGCAACATCACCATCGGCGACGACGTGCGTGTCGGAGCCGGTTCGGTCGTTTTGAAACCCGTCCCGCCGCATTCCACCGTCGTCGGCATCCCCGGCCGCATCGTCCGCTCGCGCATGGACAATGAAGAGCCCCTCGAGCACTCCAGCCTGCCTGACCCGGAGGGCCAGGACATCCAGGACCTCCGCGAGCGCATCGACCGCCTCGAATCCCTGGTCCACGAACTCACCGAGAAGCGCGAGCCCGTCTGAGCCCGGCCGCAATCTGTTTGTGAACCGCGACGCGTGCGGAGCCGCCGACTGGAAGGAGCGGTTGGCGGTGCTGGCGCAGGCACTCCGAGCAGCCCGTACCGGCACTCGTATCGACGCTCGGCAGCTACACCTCAGGGCGGGGCTGCAGACGCGCGGCTCTCTTCGCCGTCAACATTGGCGCGACGCCTTCCGCGACGATCGCCCCGCGCCGGACAGCGCTACTCCGCCAGCCCCCGCGCCTCTTCGTCGAACGCGAATTCGAACCCGTTCCTCGCAACTGCTCTCAACTCGCGCTGGGTGAATCCAAAATCCGTGGCCGCCAATTCGTATTCGCGTTCCAGCGTCGTTCCGAACATCGCCGGGTCATCGGTGTTCAGCGTCACCGGCACCCCGGCCTCGTACAGCCGCCGCAGCGGATGCTGCTCCAACGACGCCACCGCGCCCGTCCTCAGGTTGCTCGTCACGCAGATCTCCAGCGGGATCCGCCGCTGGGTCAGGTGCCGCACCAGCGCCGGATCCTCGATCGCCCCGATCCCGTGCCCGATCCGTTCCGCCCCGCACTCCAGCGCCTCCCACACCGATTGCGGCCCCGTCGTCTCCCCGCCATGCGGCGCCAGGTGCAACCCCTGCTCCCGCGCCCACGCGAAGACCTCGCGGAACTCCAGCGCCGGCCCCCGCGCCTCGTCCCCGCCGATGCCGAAACCCACCACTCCGCGCTCCCGATTGGCCGCCGCCAGCCGCGCCACCTGCCATCCCTTCTCCACGCCGAACTGCCGCACCGCGTCGAAGATGTACCGCACTCGCACCGGGCTGCGCGCCGCCTCCGCCGCGACCGCGGCAAAGTACGGCTCGAACTCCAGCTCCCGCCACAGCCATACGCCCACCGACAGGTTCAGCTCCGCGTACGCCACGTTCTGCCCTGCCAGCCGCTCCAGCAGCCGCCGCGTGATCAGCCCGAAGTGCGCCGGCTCAGTCAGCCGCAGGTTCACCCACGCATAGCTCCGCAGGAACCCCAGGAAATCGGTGTACCCGTAAACCTCCGCGACGTTCTCGCGCGTCAGGGTGGGATCGATCTCCACCAGCGTCTCCGGCTCTACCGAACCCTCAAGGTGCAGGTGCAATTCCGCTTTCTTCAGGCCATGGATGAATTCGGTCACGTCCTCTTATCCTAGCCACTGCGATAATAGGCCCATGAAGCCGGGTGATTTGGAAGCGATTGTCGGCGGCTACCATGGCGACGCGTTCGCCGTCCTCGGTCCGCAGTCCGCCCCCGACGGCGGCTGGACCTTGCGCGCCTTTCTGCCCCAGGCCAGGCGCGTCACCGCGCTGTTCGAAGACGGCCGTGTGGTGGAGCTGGACCGCCTGCACGTCGAAGGTTTCTTCGAGGCCACCCTCGAAGACAACCCCGGCCGCTACCGCTTCCGCGTCGAGACTCAGCAGGACGCCGTCGAGGAAATCGAGGACCCCTACCGCTTCGGACCCCTGCTCAGCAGCTTCGACCTGCACCTCCACGCCGAGGGCACCAACCACGAGGCCTGGCACGCCCTGGGCGCGCATCTGGTCGAAGTCGACCTCGTCCCCGGAGTCCGCTTCACCGTATGGGCCCCCAACGCCGAAGTGGTCTGCGTCGCCGGCGACTTCAACTATTGGGACGTCCGCCGCCACCCCATGCGCCTGCGCGACGGCGGCATCTGGGAGATCTTCCTGCCCCACATCGGCGCCGGCGCGCTCTACAAGTACTTCGTCCGCTCCAAGATCTTCGGCGTCCACAGCCTGAAGTGCGATCCTTACGCCTTTGCCACCGAAAAGCCCCCCGCACAGGCCTCTGTCGTCTGGGACCTGACGCGCTACCAGTGGCGCGACAGCGAGTGGATGGAGCGCCGCGCCGTCGCCGGGCACCTCACGTCGCCCATGTCGTGCTATGAGGTCCATCTCGAATCGTGGATGCGCGACCCCAACGGCAACCCTCTCACCTACAGCGAGATGGCCCAGCAGCTGATCCCCTACGCCACGCACCTGGGCTTCACGCACCTCGAGCTGATGCCCCCCATGGAGCATCCCTACTCCGGCTCCTGGGGCTACCAGGTGACCGGCTACTTCGCCCCCACCGCCCGCTTCGGCTCCCCCGACGATTTCCGCTTCTTCGTCGACGAATGCCACCGCGCCGGCCTGGGCGTCATCATCGACTGGGTCCCGGCCCATTTCCCCAAGGACGCCTTCGGCCTGGCCCGCTTCGACGGCACCGCCCTCTACGAGCACGACGATCCGCGCCTCGGCGAGCAAAGGGACTGGGGCACACTGATCTTCAACTTCGGCCGCAACGAGGTCCGCAACTTCCTCATCTCCAACGCCCTGTTTTGGCTGAAGGAGTATCACATCGACGGCCTGCGCGTCGACGCCGTCGCTTCCATCCTGTACCTCGATTACTCCCGCAAGGCCGGCGAGTGGCTCCCCAACCGCTACGGCGGCAACCAGAACCTCGAAGCCATCGACTTCCTCAAGCGCTTCAACGAGGAGGCCCACAAGGTCCCCGGCGCCATGACCATCGCCGAGGAGTCCACCTCCTACGCCGGCGTCTCCCACCCCGTCTACGCCGGCGGCCTGGGCTTCACCATGAAGTGGAACATGGGCTGGATGCACGACATGCTCCACTACTTCAAGCAGGACCCCGTCTACCGCAAGTTTTGCCACTCCGACATCACGTTCAGCCTCTTATACGCCTTCAGCGAGAACTTCGTCCTGCCCATCTCCCACGACGAGGTCGTCCACGGCAAGGCCGCGCTCATCGCCAAAATGCCCGGCGACGAGTGGCAGCGTTTCGCCGGCGTCCGCGCCTTCCTGGGCTACATGTACACTCACCCCGGCAAGAAGCTCCTCTTCATGGGCTGCGAGCTCGGCCAATACGAGGAGTGGAACTGGCAGGGCAGCCTGCGCTGGGACCTGCTGCAGTATCCCTTCCACCACCAGCTCCACGACTATGTCCGCCAGCTTAACCTTTTCTATGCCGGGCAGAAACCACTGTTCGAAGTCGACTACCACTGGTCGGGCTTCGAGTGGATCGACTTCCACGACGTCGACTCCAGCGTCATTTCGTTCGTCCGCCGCGCCAAGGACCCCCGCGACTTCCTGGTTGTCGTCTGCAACTTCACGCCCATCGTCCGCCACGGCTACAACGTCGGCGTCCCCGAGCCGGGCAAATACGTCGAGATGCTCAATAGCGACGCTCAACAGTTCGGCGGCAGCGGCGTCACCAACCCCGGCGACCTCTTCACCCGCCCCGGCGTCGTCCAGAACCACTACCACTTCCTCACCCTCACCCTGCCCCCGCTCGGGGTCGCCGTCTTCCGCTGCGTCCACGGCACCTGACCCGCCCGGCGCGACCGCCTGGAAGTATGATTGATGGGAGCCTGGACTCGGTCGGCGCAACCTTCGTTCAGCCCCCCAATGCGACCAATCAGCCTGATCTTCGCTATTCTGCTGGCCTCACTCTCGACCTGGAGCGCACCGATGAAGAAGATCCGCGTGGCCGTCTGCCAGATTCTGGTCATCGATAGCGATCGCGAGGGCAACTTCCGGCGCATTGAGTATGCGCTGGAGCAGGCCGAGGCCGAGCATGCTCAGGTGGCCGTCTTCCCGGAGTCGTCGATTCTGGGTTGGGAGAATCCCGAGGCCCATCGGCTCGCCACGCCCATTCCCGGCGCCGACAGCGCCCGCATCGGCCAGCTCGCGATCAAGCACAAGCTCATGATCGCCATCGGGCTCGACGAGAAGGACGGCGATCGCCTGTACGATTCGGCCATTCTCGTCGACAACTCGGGCCGGTTGCTGTGGAAGCACCGCAAGATCAACGTTCTGCCCGAGCTGATGACTCCGCCCTACTCCCAAGGCCGGCCTGAGGACATCGGCGTCGTCCAGACCGAATTCGGCCGCATCGCTCTCCTGATTTGCGCGGACACCTTCGTCGATGCTCACTTCGAGCGCGTCAAGCGCCTCCAGCCCGACCTGCTGCTCGTTCCCTACGGCTGGGCCGCGCCGAACGCCGATTGGCCCGCCCATTCCAAAGACCTGGAACGCCTGGTGCGCCGGCGCGCGGCGGAACTGGGATGCCCCATGGTCGGTGTGGATCTCGTCGGCGCGATGAGCCACGGCCCGTGGACCGGCCGCACGTATGGAGGATCCAGCTTCGTGGCCGATGGCCGCGGCCAGATCCTGCTGACGCTGCGCGACCGCGACACCGACGTGCGCGTCATCGAACTCGCGCTCGGCTCGACTCCTCAATAGGACGCGAATTCACTCCCGCCGCCCCGGCGGACATTCGTAAGGCCGCTCGCCTCGGCCGCCCGAATGCGCTCCCTCGCGCTCACGCGGCTCAAAGCGGTCTGTTTCCCTCGTGAAAACACCCGCGCCTATGGTAAATTCTACTTTGTAGTTCAGAATCGCGCTCCTGTACCATCCAGCCACTCCGGCTGGGCACAGGAACAGCTACTGCAAAGAAGGAGGATCGACCCATGCCCCAGGTGAAGCCCGTGCCCGAAGGCTATCACAGCGTCCAGCCGTATCTGATTCTCAACGATGCCGCCGCCGCCATCGCCTTCTATATCAAGGCCTTCGGCGCTACGGAGAAGTTCCGCATGCCCGGTCCCGGCGGCCGCATCGGCCACGCCGAACTCCAGATCGGCGACTCGGTCGTCATGCTGGCCGATGAAGCGCCGCAGATGGACGCGTTCGCGCCTGCGCATTTCGGCGGCTCGCCCATCAGCCTGCTGATCTACACCGCCGACTGCGACGCCATGTACGCCCAGGCCGTGGCCTCCGGCGCCGAGGGCATCCGCCCGCCCGCCGATCAGCCCCATGGCGATCGCATGTCGGGGATCAAGGATCCCTTCGGCTACAAGTGGTACATCGCCACCCACATCAAGGACGTCTCCTACGAGGAAATGACTGCCCAAGGCTGAGCGGGTTCGCCAATCCGGAACAAGCGCGGCCTGAAGAGAAGACGGAGACCTTCCCGGAGGCGGCCCGACGCCGGATGCGCTAGCGTATGAAATGACGCGCGGCGCGTAGTCCCATGGGCGATCCACTGTACCTCTCGCTGTGGCTGGGCGGCTTCAGCCCGCTGGCGTTGCCGGTCTACTTCCGCAAGACCCTGGAGGTCTTCCCGCTCTCCAAGCTGGCCCCGGGCGGGATCCTGCGCGTGTACGCCGTCTCGTTCCGCGAAGTCCCCGTTTTTGAAGGCTTTATCGACACCGAGGTCGATGCCCGCGCGGCCGCCGACGCGGTCCAGGAGCTCGTGCACGACGATTGCTGCATCCAGCTCGAAACGCGCTGGGACCTGTGGCTGTGGAATGGCGACTGGTCGCTCCAGCCCTCGCATGTGTGCATCGAAATCCACGCGCCGCTGTTTGAGCACGACGTCCTTAACCCCATCGGCGAC
>Ga0074045_10005009_pt1 | contig 11643 bp, 7 predicted proteins | sample BogForMeECP23OM2_FD_94442 | JGI IMG/M metagenome (GOLD analysis project Ga0074045, IMG submission 94442) | Bog forest soil microbial communities from Calvert Island, British Columbia, Canada - Bog Forest MetaG ECP23OM2 | ecosystem: Environmental > Terrestrial > Soil > Wetlands ...
ATGCAACTTTTCCCGGGACCTGGCGTCCAACCTCTTCCAATATCAGCAGCATGAGACTCCTCCGCCTCGCCCTGTGCGCCGCCTGCCTTCCCCTTGCGGGCCTGCGGGCCGCCGATGAGGAGCAGCAGAAGCAGCAGCCGGAGGAGATCCCCGACTTCAACAGGATTGACGAGTACACCTACGTGCCGAAGTCGACGCTCAGCCTGGCGAGCAGGTACTTCATCAACGGCCCCAAGGTGAGCTACAGCGGGCAGGGCGCGATCGCCGCGCCCGTCTTTGCGGGCAACGACCCCCTGGTCCCCAACGTCTCGCGCACCTACTACGACGGAGTGGTCAATCCCGACGCGCGCGCGATCAGCACGACCACGGGAATAGGCGCGAACCAGTCGGTCCCGATTGCCCCCGACGGCAAGACGAACACATGGGCCTACGACTTCGCGAGCCAGGTGCTGCCCTCCGGCGACATCGCCTTCAACGTCTACTCGGGGGAGGTCACGGACACGGGCCTTCATTCGGCCAACGGCGCGGCGAACCTCGGCGTCGAGCTGCTGATGGACAGGGACATGGGCAAGATCGGCAAGCGCCTCAAGTGGGCCATAACGGCCGGCTTCAGCATCGCGGACATCCACTCGAGCACCTACGCGAACGTGCCGACCACGCTCCAGACGATTACCGACACGTACGACCTTTTTGGACAGGTCCCGCCCACGCCGCCGTACAATTCGCCGAACAACAACAGCCAGACCGTTCTGAACTCGAGCGGCCAGGCCGCGACGGGCGCCGGAGGAGCGACCGCGACCCAGACGGTGGACCAGACGACCCTGCTTGGGAACGTGCCGCTCAACCGAACGACGAGCGACACGCCGGGCCTCTCCACGAACCGCTACTTTGTCGAGGGGGCCTACTACACGCTCAGGATCGGGCCGACCCTGATCATGCCGATCGGGTCGCATTTCAAGTTCACGGTGAGCGCCGGCCCGGACCTCATCTACGCCGGGTCCGAGCTGAACGTCTTCGAGGACCTGCCCATTGAGGAGGACACGAGCCAGCCGATCACGGTCCTGTACCAGAAGGAGAACACCCGGATCCTCCCGGGCTACTATCTCGAGGCGGACCTGCGGTACGATCTGACCGAGTCGGCGGGCTTCTACCTCGGCAATCTCTACCAGGGGGGCGGCGGATACTCCCAGACCGCTCCCAGCGGGACGTCGGGCTCGACCGAGCTCGGCTACACGACGAAGATCAACTTCGCGAGCCAGGACGGCGTCAAGGGCGGGTTCACGTTCAGGTTCTGAGCGCGCCCCTGGGCGGGGGCCTTCAGGCTTCCGCCAGGTCGGCGAGGACCGAGTCTATCGGCCGAAGCATCCCGGGCGGGTAGAATCCGTTGATCCGGGAAATGACCTGCTGGATGATCCCGTCCGGGCAGGACGCGCCGCCGGTGACGAGTATGCGCCTCGGCGCGCCTTCGGGGCGCGCGCCGATCTCGGTCCACAGGGGCCTGCGCTCCATCTGGCTCCCGGACCCCGCGTGACCCGCGCCGGTGAACACGCAGTGCTCCGCCTCGGCCCGGGACAGCAGGTTGGCCTCGCTCTGGATGAAGAAGGCCCGGTTGCCCAGGTGCTGCTCGCAGAGGCGGTAGAGCTGGTAGGTGTTGGACGAGTTCCTTCCGCCGACCACGAAGGCTGCGTCCAGCGGCTCTGAGAGGGCGCGGTTGAGGGCGTCCTGGTTGACCTGCGTCGCGTAGCAGAGGGTGTCGTTTCGGTCCTGCCCGCCGACGCGGTCCGGCGCACCGGGCCCGTCGGGGCCGTGCTTCTGCGCGAAGACATCCCTAAGGTACGTGATGATGTCGCGGGTCTCGTTCATCAGAAGCGTCGTCTGGTTGACGACGGCGACGCGGCTTAGGTCGCGTTCGACGTCGAACCCAGGGGTGACCTTCCCGTCAAACAGGGCGTGGAACCTCGACAGCGACGCGGCGTCGGCCTTCAGGATGATCCCCCCGAGCTCGCGGGCCTCCTCCATGTTCCTCACGATGATCGCGGGCGCGTAGCGCCGCGTGTTGGAGAACGTCGCCTTGGTCTCCTCGTGCTCGTGCTTGCCGTGGATGACGACCGTGTATCCCTCGCGGCCGTAGGTCCGCGCCGCCTTCCAGACCTTCTCGACTAGCATGCATGTCGCGTCGTGCTGGCGAAGCGCGATGCCCTTCCTCACGAGGCGCCTCTTGTCCTCGTCGGTCGCGCCGAACGCCGGGATGATCACGATGTCGTCGGCGGTGAGCGTGTCCCAGAGTTCGGGCCCGCCGGGCCAGGCCGGGTAGGCGACCCCCTTGTCGCTCTGGAGGTAGCGGAGGCCGCGGCGGATCAGGTCGTCGTTGACGAACTGGTTGTGGATGAGCTCGGAAAGCATGAACACGCGCCTTCCCGGGTTGTCCGCCAGCGTCTCGTAGGCGCGCTCGATCGCGTTCTTCACCCCGAGGCAGAATCCGAAATGGCTCGGCACAAGGTAGCGAACCGCCCCGAAATCGAGAAGGACGGGCGCCGTGGCGGTCCGCTCGCTGCGCCGCGCCAGCGCCTTGATGGCGGCGCAGAGGCGCGACTGGTAGATCGCGCTGGCCTGCGCGTCCTGGGCGTAGATGGCGCCGTTGCGCTCCCTCTCGGGCCTGAATCTGTAGATGTAGTCGTTCTCGCCGAGGTTGAGGTAGGGTACATCGACCAGGTGCGGGTCGAGCTTGGCAAGCAGTCCGGCGAGAGAGGGCGAAAGCGCGCCGGGCTCCGACTCTAGCTGGTCGACCGAGAGCATCTCGACCTCGGGGTCCGCCGCCCTGCCGTCCACCTGGGCGAACAGGACCCGGTAGGATCGCCCCCCGGCCTGAGCGGCGAACCGCTCGACGGGCCGGGTGTGTTCGCTGAACGAGGACTCGAGGCGCCCGACGGCCATCGCCAGGTCCGAGCCCGTGAAGGGAAGGCCCGCCTGCGACCCCAGCCGGCGCACGGCGAGCCGGTTGTTGCCGTCAAAGGCGAGGATGCAGTCGAGCTGCGAGACGGCGGCGCGCGTGGTCGTTGGCATGAGGCAAATGTGCCCGGGCTCAGCCTTTCGGCAAGGGCCCCCTCAGCGCCTCGGGGATCTTCTCGACGTCGCGGCCGCCGCCCATCGCGAAGTCGGCCTTCCCGCCGCCCTTGCCGCCGAGCTTCTGGCTGATCTCGTTCACGATCTTCCCGGCGTTGTAGCCGGACGCAATGGCCTGGGCGGAGCAGAAGGCCGAGACGGAGGCCTTTCCGCCCAGTACGGCGGCAAGCACGACGACCCCCTCGCCGAGCCGGCCCAGAGTCTGGGAGCCCAGGGCGCGCAGCGCCTCGGGCGAGTCGACGGAAACCTGGGCGGTCGCTATCCTGGTGCCGCCGGCGTCGACCGCATTGGAGGCGATGTCCCCGGCGAGGTTCGCCGAGGCCCTCTGCTCGAAGGATCTCAGGCGCCTTTCAGCCTCGGCCTTCTCGGCCAGCAGGGAGTCAATCCGGCTCTCGAGGGCGCCCCGGGGGGCGCCGAGCCGCTGCACCGCGAACTCGACCGTGTCGAACGCCTGGAGCGCATGGCGGTAGGCCGCGTCTCCCGCGACGGCCTCCACGCGCCGCGTTCCCGCGGCGATCGCGCCCTCGTGGACGATCTTCACGAAGCCGATCTCCGCCGTCCCCGCCACGTGGGTGCCGGCGCACAGCTCGCGGCTGAACCCGCCGATGTCGACCACGCGGACCACCTTGCCGTACTTCTCGCCGAAGAAAGCGAGGGTGCCCTCGGGGCGCTTGTCGAAGTCCACCTCGTAGGCCTCGACCTTCGCGTTGTCGAGGACCCGCTGGTTCACGATCTCCTCGACCTCGCGGAGTTGGGCGTGCGTCACCGCCTCGAAGTGCGAGAAGTCGAAGCGCAGGCGGTCGTGCGCGTTTAGGGAGCCGGCCTGGCGGACGTGCGTGCCGAGCACCTTCCTAAGGGCCCAGTGCAGGAGGTGCGTCGCCGTGTGGTGGCGCTGGATGGCGCGCCGGCGCACGGGATCGACGGAGAGCTCTGCAGGGGCCCCCGCGGCCGGCACCTGGGTGCCCGGCGCGATGCGGTGCAGATGGCGGCGCGACTTGTCCCTCACCGTGTCCAGGATCTCCAGGGCCGCGCCCGCGACGAGCGCGTGGCCGGTGTCGCCCAGCTGGCCGCCCATCTCCGCATAGAACGGGCTCCTGTCGAAGACGAGGAACAAGCCGCTCTCGGACCTGGCCACGTCGACAAGGGTCGCGTGCGTGCCCCTCGAGGCCTCGAGCGAGTAGCCGGTGAAGAGGGTGGGGACGTGGGCCGCGGCCGCGCCCTTGGTCGCCGCCACGATCACGTCCTTCTTCTGGGCCGCCCGGCCGCGCTCCCTCTGGCGGTCCATGAGGGTCTCGAACCCCGCCACGTCCACCTTGAGGCCGCGCTCGCGCGCGATCAGCTGGGTCAGGTCCAGGGGGAAGCCGTACGTGTCGTACAGCTCAAACGCCGCCGGGCCGGGAAGCGCGCCGGCCGACGCGGCCTCGTCGAAGCGCTTGAGCCCGCGCTCCAGGGCCCGCCCGAAATTCTCCTCCTCGGACCTGATCACGCGGCGCAGGGTCGGCTCCTGGCGCCCGAGGTCCGGGAACACGCCGCCCAGCGTCTCGACGACGGGCGCCACGAGCTCCTCGAAGAAGCCGGTGGCGAGGCCGAGCTGGCGCCCGTAGAGGGCCGCCCGGCGCAGGATCCGCCGGATGACGTAGCCGCGGCCCTCGTTGCCCGGCAGAATCCCGTCGGAGATTGCGCAGGAAACGCACCGGGCGTGGTCGGCCAGCACGCGGAACGCGACGTCGGTGCGCTCCTGCTCGGTGAGCCCGCTGGTGCCCCGGGGCACGGTGCCCCTGTAGCCCCTTCCGGAAAGCTCCGCTATCCGGGCGAAGAGGGGCTTGAACAGGTCGCAGTCGTAGTTGGAGGGCTCGGCCGAGAAGTCCCTGAAGCCCCGGGTCGAGGCCGCTATCCCGGCGACGCGCTCGAATCCCATCCCCGTGTCGACGTGCCTTGCGGCGAGGGGCGAGAACGTTCCGTCCGCGTTGGCGTTGAACTGGATGAAGACGTGGTTCCAGATCTCGATGCATCGCGGGGAGCCCGAGTTGACGAGCCGCCTTCCTGCGGCCTCGTCGTCGGACGGGAGCAGGTTTATGCTGATCTCCGAGCAGGGCCCGCACGGCCCCGTGTCGCCCATCATCCAGAAATTGTCCTTCTTTGAGCCGTTGACGATGTGGGTCTGCGGGTCGAGGCCGGCCTTCCGGAAGATGCCGGCCCAGATGTCGTGCGCCTCCCTGTCGAACTCCGAGGGGTCGCCCGCCGCCGCGTCCGGCGAGTACACGGTCGCGAAGATCCGCTTCGGGGGCACGCCCCAGGTGTCCGCGACCAGCTCCCAGCCCCATCCGAGCGACTCCTTCTTGAAATAGTCGCCGAAGGACCAGTTCCCGAGCATCTCGAAGAACGTGTGGTGGAACGTGTCGAGGCCGACGTCCTCGAGGTCGTTGTGCTTGCCGCCGGCGCGGATGCACTTCTGGGTGTCCGCCGCGCGGGTGTCACTGCCGGGCTTCGCCCCGGCCCAGCGCGAGACGTCGGGCGCCCGCTCCCCGAGGAAGATCGGCACGAACTGGTTCATCCCGGCGTTCGTGAAGAGGAGGCCGGGCGAGTCGGGCAGGAGCGACGACGACGGCACGATCGAGTGGCCCCGGGCCGCGAAGAAGTCGAGGAAGGACTGGCGAGTCTGCGACGACGTCATAACGAGTCGATTACTGCGTCCGACATGGCCCTGGTGCCGACCGATGCGCCGCCGAACGCGATGTCGGCGGTGCGGGCCCCGGAGGTGACGGCCCTTCTCACCGCGGCCTCGATCCGCGACGCGGTCTTTTCGAGCCCGAAGCTGTAGCGCAGCATCAGCGCTGTCGAGAGGATCTGCGCGCAGGGGTTGGCCACGCCCTTGCCTGCGATGTCGGGCGCCGTGCCTCCCGCGGGCTCGTAGAGGCCGAAGGGCAGGCCGAGCGAGTTGCGGCCGGCGCCCAGCGAGGCCGAGGAGAGCATCCCGAGCGAGCCGCAGATCACGGCCATCTCGTCGGAAAGGATGTCGCCGAACATGTTCTCGGTCACGAACACGTCGAACTGGCCCGGGTCGCGCACTAGCTGCATCGCGGCATTATCCACGTACATGTGGCTGAGCTCAACATCGGGCGCGTGCCTGGCGGCGTAGTCGGTCATGGTCCTGCGCCAGAGCACCGAGGTCTCCAGGACGTTGGCCTTGTCGATCGAGCAGAGCTTCCTGCGCCTGGAGCGCGCGGTCGCGATCGCTGTGGCCGCGATCCGCTCGATCTCGCTCCTGCGGTAGACCATCGTGTCCACGGCCTGGAGGTCGCCGTCCGGCAGCTTCGTCGTCTCCTTTGGCCGGCCGAAGTAGAGGCCCCCGGTGAGCTCGCGGATGCACACGATGTCGATCCCGCGGGCTATGCGCTCGGTCTTTATGGGCGACGCCGCGGCGAGCTCGGGGTAGAGCAGGCCGGGCCTGATGTTCGCGAAGAGGGTGAAGTGCCTGCGCAGCGGCAGGAGCGCGGCCCGCTCGGGCTGCTCCCCGGGCGGGAGGCCCTCCCACTTGGGGCCGCCGACCGAGCCGAAAAGGATCGCGTCGCACTGCTCGCACAGCAGCAAGGTGCTGTCCGGCAGGGCCTTGCCATGCCTGTCGATCGCCGCCCCGCCCACGTCGGCCGACGCTGGCGCCAGGGCGAAGCCCTCCTGCCGGCCGACGTGGCCGAGCACGCGCAGGGCCTCCTGCATGACCTCCGGGCCTATGTAATCGCCGGCGAGTACCGCGAACTTGAGCGTGAGCATGGCAAAGGGGTGTATCGGTATCGGCTGGGGCCGCAAAGGTGAAGGGGAATTTTCGCCGTTGCGGGTGCGGCGGAAACTTCTCTCTTTGTGGCGTGAATGTCCACGTCCTGCCCGCGGGTCCCATACAGACCAACGCGTACCTGCTCACCTCGCGGCCGGCCGGCGAGGCGGTCCTGATAGACGCCCCGGACGGGGTCTGGCCCTTGGTGGATGCCGTGCTCAGGGACGAGGGCTGCAAGCTGACGGGCCTCTGGCTGACGCACGGGCACTGGGACCACACGCAGGGCGCGGCCGAGGTCGTCCGCCGGACCGGGGCCGAGGTCTGCGCCCACCGGGCCGACCGGCCGCTCATCGAGACCCCCGAGGTGATGAAGGCCTTCCTCATGCCCGGCATCGCGGTCGAGCCCGTGCGGGTCGACCGCTGGCTCGAGGACGGCGACACCCTGGACGCCCTCGGGGAGGAGGTGCGGGTGCGCCACGTGCCCGGCCACTGCCCGGGAAGCCTCATGTTCTACTTTCCGGAGGCGGGGGCCGCTTTCGCGGGCGACGCCCTCTTCAGGGGGGGCGTCGGGCGGACCGACCTGCCCGGGGGCGTTTTCGGCGAGCTCGAGCATTCGATACGCTCGCGCATCTACGCGCTGCCGGACGCCACGGCGGTGTTCCCTGGGCACGGCGAGGCGACGACGGTCGGCGACGAGAAGGAGGCCAACCCCTATGTCCGCGCCTGAGCACGAGGCCTTCATGCGCCGGGCGATCGAGCTCGCGCTGCGCGCCTGGGGAGCGACGCACCCCAACCCGATGGTGGGCGCCGTGCTTGTCGAGGGCGGGCGCGTGGCCGCCGAGGGATTCCACGAGGCCGACGGCCGCCCGCACGCCGAGAGGGCCGCCCTTGCGGCGCTGGGGCGGGCGCCCGGCCCGGACGCGACCCTCTACACGACGATGGAGCCCTGCTCGACCAAGGGGCGCACGGGCGCCTGCACCGAGGCGATCATCGCCTCCGGGATCCGCAGGGTGGTGGTCGGCGCCACCGATCCGAACCCGGCGCACGCGGGAAGCGGCTACGAGATCCTGCGCGGGGCCGGGGTCGAGGTGGTCACCGGGGTCCTCGAGGATGAGTGCGCCGACATGAACCTGATCTTCAACCACTCGATCGCTCGCAAAGAGCCCCTGCTCGCCGGGAAGCTCGCGGCGACCCTCGACGGGAGGATCGCGACGCGCAGCGGGCAGTCCAGGTGGGTCACCGGCGGCCCCGCGCGCGACGACGTCCACCGGTGGCGCCGGCTCTTCCCGGCGATCGCGGTCGGGGCGGGCACGCTGATGGCGGACAACCCGAGCCTGACGTCGCGGCGCGAGGGCGTGCCGGTCGCGTGCCCGAGGAGGATCGTGTTCGACGGCCGGCTCAGGAGCGTCACCGCCGGCAGCCTCCCCAAGGTGTACACGGACGAGTTCGCGCGCATGACCGTCGTCGTGACGACCCACCTCGCGGGGATGGGCTACGTCCGCAAGCTGCGCGATCGCGGCGTCGGGGTCTGGGTCTTCGAGTCGGCGAGCGCCCGGGTGCCCTTCGCCCAGTTTCGGGCCCGGTGCGCCGCCGAGGGGATAACCGGCGTCCTCTTCGAGGGCGGCTCGGATCTGCTGAGCCGGGCGCTGATCGAGCGCCAGCTCGACTACCTGATGGTGTACCACGCGCCGGTCATCCTGGCCGACGAGCGCGCGAAGCCGGCGCTGAGCGGGCTCAGGGTGGAGGAGCTCTCGCGCGCGATACGCCTGGCCGACGTGCGCCACAGCCAGCTGGGCGCCGATTCCCTCGTCAGGGGCACGGTCGTCTACCCGGACGCCATACAGGTCGATGAAACTCTATTTAGCCTCGGCTAACGCGAACAAGGCGGCGGAACTCCGGGCGCTGGCGGCCGAGCTTGGCGCCGGCGGGCCGAAGGCGGCCGGGATCGAGATCGGGGGAGCCGCCGAGATCGGGGGGATGCCCGCCGTCGTCGAGGACGCGGGCACGTTCCCGGGAAACGCCCTGAAGAAGGCGCGGGCCCTGCGGGGGCTCCTGCCCCCGGGCGGCTGGGCCCTCGCCGACGACAGCGGGCTCTGCGTGGCGGCGCTCGCAGGGGCGCCCGGCGTCGAGTCCGCGTACTTCGCGGGCCCGCGCTCCGACCCCGCCGCCAATCTCGCCAAGCTTGTCGAGGCCATGCGCGGCGTGCCCGACGGGCGGCGCGGGGCCGAGTTCGTGTGCGTGCTCGCTCTGGTGAGCCCGGCGGGCGACGAGCGCCTATTCGAGGGTCGCTGCGCGGGGCGGCTCGCCCGCGAGCCCCGCGGCCGGGGCGGCTTCGGCTACGACCCGCTCTTCGTCCCAGAGGGCTTCGAGGAGACCCTGGCGGAGATGCCGCGGGCGCTCAAGAACCGGCTCAGCCACAGGGGCCGCGCCTGGACGCAGTGCGCCGCGTGGCTTGCGGCCCGGGTCTAAACCGTGCTTGGATCGGCCCTCCATGGCCGTCTTCTACATCACCACCGCCATCTCCTACGTGAACGGCGCGCCCCACGTCGGGCACGCCTATGAGCTGGTGCTGACGGACGTGATCGCCCGTTTCCGGCGGCTGATGGGCGACTCGGTCTACTTCCTGACGGGGACCGACGAGCACGGCCAGAAGGTGCAGCAGGCCGCGCGGGCCAAGGGCGTCGCCCCCCGGCAGTTCGTCGACGAGGTCAGCGCGCAGTTCAGGGCGATGGGGCCGCGCCTGATCATCTCGAACGACGACTTCATCAGGACGACCGAGGAGCGCCACAAGAAGGTGGTCGGCGAGCTCCTGCAGCGCCTCTTCGACAAGGGCGAGATATACAAGGGGGAGTACCGGGGCTTCTACAGCACCAGGCAGGAGCAGTTCCTCCTCGACAAGGACCGCAATCCCGACGGCTCGTGGCCGGAGATCTACGGCGAGGTGTCGCAGATCGTGGAGCCGAACTACTTCTTCAAGCTGCGCGCCTACCAGGGGTGGCTCGTCGAGTTCCTCGCCAGGAACGAGGGCTTCGTGTTCCCGCGTTTCCGCCAGAAGCAGGTGACCGAGTTCCTGAAGGAGCCCCTGAACGACCTGTGCATCTCGAGGCCGAGGGAGCGGCTCGAGTGGGGGATCCCGCTGCCGTTCGACCCGGAGTTCGTGACCTACGTCTGGTTCGACGCCCTCGTGAACTACTACTCCGCCGTGGCCGACCTGCCGGGCGTGTGGCCGCCGTCCTGGCACGTGATCGGAAAGGACATCCTCGTGCCGCCCCACGCGGTGTACTGGCCCATAATGCTCCACGCAGCCGGGATCGAGCTGCCAAGGGGGGTGATCGCGCACGGATGGTGGCTCAGCAGCGGGTCAAAGATGTCCAAGAGCCTGGGCAACACGCTCAACCCGCTCGACCTGGCGGACGAGTTCGGGGCCGACGCGCTGAGGTATTTCTTCATCCGCGAGATGAACGTGGGACAGGACGGGGAGTTCTCGCGGGAGCTCTTCCTCGGCCGCTACAACAGCGAACTCGCGAACGACCTCGGCAACCTCGTCAACCGCGTGCTCAACATGACGACCCGGTTCTCGGGCGCGGCCGTGCCGGCGGCGGGGAAGGCCGGCGAGGCGGAGGACGAGCTGCGCCGGCAGTGGGAGGACACCGCCAGGCAGTACGTCTCGCTCTTCGAGCAGTTCCAGTTCCACACCGGCCTGGAGCGCCTTTTCGCGTTCGTCCGGTCGATCAACGGGTACGTCGAGAGGCGCGCCCCCTGGAAGCTCAACAAATCGGCCGAGCCCTCGGACAGGGCGCTCCTGGCGACGTCGCTGGCGGTGATGGCCGAGGCGCTCCGGCTTGTCGCCGTGGCGCTTCGGCCCGTCATGCCCGGCACGGCGGAGCGCATCAATGGCGTGCTGGGCTACCTGCCGGCCGGCGCCTGGCTCGACGAGCTCGCCTGGGGCGGGCGCCTGGAGGGCGCGAAGGTCGCCCCGGCCCTCGTGCTCTTCCCAAAGCCCCCGCCGGCGACGGACAAGGCGCCGTGACCATCCTTTCCATCGATCCGGTCGCGAACGCCTCGCCCGGGGCCCTCGCCGCGTTCCTGTCCGAGTGCCGCGAGGGGGCTGCCCGGGCCGGCCGCCCGTCCCTCGTCAGCATCACGATCCAGGTCGAGGACCTCGACCCCCTGGCGGTCCTCGAGTCGATCTTTGAGCCCGGCGAGAGGCACTTCTACGCGGAGCGGCCGTCCGAGGGCTGGGCCGTCGCCGGAGCCGAGTCGGCGCTCAGCTTCTCGACCTCGGGGCCGGGGCGCTTCGAGGCGTGCCAGCGCTTCATCGACGCCTCCCTCGCGGACGCGGTGGCGGTGGGCGACCAGGACGCCCCGTTCGGCGGGCCCCATTTCTTCGCCGCGTTCTCGTTCCTCGACTCCGCGGGACCGGGCGAGCCGTTCGAGGCCGCCCGGCTGTTCGTCCCGCGCTGGCAGGTGGCGCGCCGGGACGGACGCACGACGGCCGTGGCGAACCTCCTGGTCGGGGGCGATTCGCCGGTCGAGCCGCTCGCATCGCGGGTCTGGCGGGCGCATTCAAAGTTCCGCTCGTTCGACTTCCGCCCGCCCGAGCTGCCGGACGAGCGCACCGGGACCGGGGCGTCGGTCGGCGAGGCGGGCGGGCGCAGGGCCTACGAGGAGGCCGTGAGCCGGGCCGTCCGGCGCATCTCCAGGGGCGAGTTCGAGAAGATCGTCATCGCACGGGCGAAGGACGTGAG
>Ga0074045_10005010_pt1 | contig 11640 bp, 10 predicted proteins | sample BogForMeECP23OM2_FD_94442 | JGI IMG/M metagenome (GOLD analysis project Ga0074045, IMG submission 94442) | Bog forest soil microbial communities from Calvert Island, British Columbia, Canada - Bog Forest MetaG ECP23OM2 | ecosystem: Environmental > Terrestrial > Soil > Wetlands ...
AAAACCAATATCACGATCAACGCGTTGGACCGGCATGCGGAATCGGATCGCCGGAATCGCGCCGCCTTCATCTGGCTGGGGGAAGACGGCAGCGAGCGCATCGTTACTTATGGACAACTACATCGAATGGTCTGCTGCTTTGCCAACGGTTTGAAATCGTTGGGAGTTGTGAAGGGCGACCGCGTAATCATCTATATGCCGTTAACGATCGAAGGCGCAGTGGCTATGTTGGCATGCGCTCGTCTCGGCGCGATTCATTCGGTGGTGTACGCCGGCCTGGGTCACACCGCTCTGCACGACCGCATCACTGACGCCCAGGCCAAGGTCGTGATTGTGGGTGACGTCGGCTTCCGGCGTGGCAAAACCGTCGCACTCAAAGCTATTGTCGACGAAGCAGTAGAAAAACTGGAATTTGTCGAGAGAGTGGTGGTGTATTCACGGGGTGGGGCTGAACTCACTGCTCCGCGCGAAATCGACTTCAATGAACTGCTCAGGTTTTCTCCCCATTGTCCGGCCGAGGAAATGGACGCGGAGGATCCGCTCTTCCTGCTGTACACGTCAGGTTCCACCGGCAAGCCCAAAGGCGTATTGCACGTACACGGCGGTTACATGGTGGGGACCACCTACCATTTGACGAACTACTACGACGTGGGCGACCGTGACATTTTCTGGTGCACTTCCGACATTGGCTGGGTCGTCGGCCATTCCTATATCGTCTACGCCCCGCTCTGCGCGGGCGTTACAACGCTGTTCCGGGAAGGTGCCGTCGACTATCCGAATCCCGGAACCGCGTGGGAAATCGTTGAACGCTACGGCGTGACCAAGATGTTCACTGCGCCTACTGCGCTGCGCATGTTCATGCGCTACGGTGAAAGTTACCCGGCAGCGCACGACCTGACCAGCCTCCGCGTGATTGCATGCGCTGGCGAGCCGCTCAATCCCGAAGCCTGGCGCTGGGCGCAAACCCACCTGGCCGGCGACGGTAAGTGGGGCTACGTCACGGATAATTGGTGGCAAACCGAGTTAGGCGGCCCTGCGCTGGGAACACCGCCCTCGATGGCTATGCGGCCGGGAAAAGTTGGCGTTGCTGTACCCGGAGCCGAGGCCGATGTGTTGGATGAGAACGGCAAGTCGACTCCTCCAGGAGTTGGAGGCCGGCTCGTGCTCAAGCGGCCGTTTCCCCACATGCTTCGTACCGTCTGGCGCGACCCGGCACGCTACGAGCGCGACTGGCAGATCATTCCCGGTTGCTACGTGACCGGCGATGTCGCAATGAAAGATAAAGACGGATACATCGCAGTGCTGGGCCGCTACGATGACGTGCTCAATGTCGCCGGACACCGGATTGGAACGGCGGAGGTGGAGAGCGCCCTGGTATCGCATCCCGCGGTTGCCGAAGCGGCAGCGATTGGGGTTCCCGATCCCCTGAAGGGCGAGATCATCAAAGTGTTCGTGCAAGTTCGCTCGGATCATGTGGCTTCCGAGGCTTTGGCGGCGACGCTGATCGAACACGTTCGCCGAGAGCTGGGACCAATCGCGACTCCATCTTCACTGGAATTCGTGGCCGCTTTGCCCAAGACGAGGTCCGGCAAAATTCTGCGGCGTTTTCTAAAGGCGAAAGAGGCGGGCGTGGACGCCGGAGATGTCTCCACCATGGAGAGCTGATCGTTGGCGAAGCCCTCGAATAAGCCCGGTTCTCGCGCAGAACTGCGCACCCTTGGCCCCCTTCAATCCCTGACGTGCCTTCCACCTGCCTTTGCCTTAGACTCTTCCTATCTACTTCTGCTATGGAGGACTCTTTGGCCGGTGTTCTGAAAATCCCACCCGCGCTCAAGAAGCGCGCCGCGCAGATCAGAGTGCTGCTCATGGACGTGGACGGCACCATGACCGATGGCAGCGTAACCTTACTATCGCAAAGCGACGGGACCGCGCTCGAAATCAAAACGTTCGATGCCCACGACGGGCAAGGCTTAACCCTGGCCCACACTGCCGGTCTGCGCACCGGTTGCATCACCGGCCGCGAAAGCGCTGCGCTGCTGCGGCGCGCTCACGAAATGAAGATGGAGTTTATTTATATGAAGCAGCCGCTGAAGATGCCGGCCTATGAGGATATTCTTCGAATCACCGGCCTCTCCGATTCTGCGGTCGCCTATGTCGGCGATGATCTCCCGGACATTCCCCTGATGCGCCGCGCAGGACTTGCGGTTGCCGTGGGCGATGCCGCCCCCGAGGTGAAAAAGGCGGCGCACTACACCACAAAAGCCGCGGCGGGCCGAGGCGCGGTTCGCGAAGCCGTGGAACTGGTTCTCAAATCCAAGGGCGTCTGGAAAGCGATGATCGACAAAGCGCGAGCCTGATCTAGAAGCTGTACTTGATCGCAAACTGCAACACGCGGGGAAGGCCATTCGGACTGATTTCCTGCAAAGTCCCGAAATTACCCGGACCCGAGTTGCGCACCAGATAGCAGGTCTGATTCGGGGTTACGCCGTCACCGCAATGATTCCCGATGGGGTTGTATTGCAGCGGGTTGATTCCATCGCCGTTCTGCACATAGTAATTCGCGTGGTTGAAAAGATTGAAGGCCTGCGCCTGAAACTGCAGCTCCTGACCTTCCTTGATTGAAAAACTGCGAGTGAGTCCAACATCGATCCTTTCGAGCCAGGGTCCGTAGAAGGAATTCAAGCCGATTCCCGGCGTCGGACCGCCACCATTGATTCCAGCTGCCGAGTTCGCCGTATCTTCGTTAAAAGCAGTATCGTTCAGATTTCCATTGGCGCCGTCGCAATTGCTGAATGAGAGGGTCGAACTTGTGCACGCGGGACTCAACAAGCCAGCATAGGGACGACCGGAAGAGAACTCCATGACACTGCTCAGCCGCCAGTTCGAGAGCAGCGCGCGCCCGGTCTTCGAAGTGGTCAGTTGTTCCGGCCGGGGGCGGTAAGCGGCAGCCAGGCTGATTCGATGCCGCTGGTCGAGCAGAGATGGAGCATGGGTGTTGCCGAAGTCGAATTGATTGTTGAAGTCCATCCCGTCCAGCATGATGCTCTTGGCGAACGTGTAGGAAAACTGCAAAGAAAGACCTTGCGCCATGCGGCACTGCAACTGCACAAAGAAAGAGTTGTAGTGATTTTGCGCCGGACTGATCAGTTCATTGATTTGGCCCAGGTTAGGGCTAACGCGGCCCTCCGTCAGCAGACCATTGTCCATGCTCGGCAGGGTGATCGCTTGTCCGTTGCAAGGCACGGTGGTCGCGCCAGGTGGGCAAAAGATGTACGTGGTTGTGCCCCGCAGCGGATTCAAGTTCAAATCATAGGCGCTGCCGGATAGCAGATGAACTCCGTGATTCCACATCGTGCCGATACTCACACTTGTGTTCTCGGAAATCTCACGTTCAATCTGCAAACTGGCCTGCAGAATGTAGGGCACCCTAAACTGCGGCGAAACCAGGGAGATGTCCGGAGAACTCGAGAACAGCGGGGAGTTAGCGGGGAGAACCCCAGGGAATGCAGGCAGCTGCTGGTTTGGGGGCCCTGTGACATAACTCGTGCTTGCCTCAGACTGCTGAGAGGCCAGGCCGTTCGACACCACCGCGTTGCGGTAGTTCAGCCCGTTCATGTTGGTGTAGAAATCCCCAAATCCCCCGCGGAATACGGTCTTCGGTACGGGCTGCCAGGCAAATCCGAAACGTGGCGCCACTCGTCGAAACTGATTCGGATACTGTCCAGTGAGAGGAAACGCCGGGTTTACTGCTGGCTGCGGGTAAACCTGGAAGTCTTCGCGCAAACCCATTTCCAGCGTCAACTGCGGCAAAGCCCGGTACGAATCCTGCACGTAGAATCCGTAATAAGGAACCGCGAAAGAAAAAGTCGGCTTTCCCGCAGCCTGACTGAAGTTGTTGTATTCACCGAGCGCGAAATCCTCGAGATTCGAAAATTCATAACTGCCGAGCGGCGATCCGAACCCCACCGCTTCATTCGGGTCCGCGCCGCCATCATTGTTGTCCGCATCCCAGGCGCGATTAAAATCGAAACCGAATTGTAGCGTGTGTTTGCCGATCACGAAGTCGACACGGTCGGCCAGAGAATACTGTCTCTCAAAAACTCTTCCCAAAGAAAAAGGCGCGTTGCCCAGGACAAAGGCCGCGGGACTGTCCAATATCACGGTGGGAGTGTTCGGAGCCAAACCAGTGGGGATCGAGATCTCATTGTCTTGCGAGGTGCCGGCGTGGAATTCGTTCAGCAGTCTGGAGGAGAACGTATGGGTCCAACCCAGGCTGGCTTGCAATTCATGCACATAAGCGTTGGCCAGGGTCTGCAACCCATAATTGCCGACCGTTGGATCGGTAATCACGCCTCCGGGCGAGTTGAACCGGTTCACGTTGAGGCTGAGGAACAGGCCGTCGCGGGAAGTGGCCTGATAATCAAGGCGGGGCGTAATTACCCAATCATTGCGCTTTCTTGCTTTCGTGCCGAGATTCGAGTTCAACGCGTTTACAACGTTCGATACTTGCTGCAGGTACACCGGATTGGTCGGATCCGGCGCAGTGTCGCTGCCCGGTACCGGCAATCGCCCGTCCGGCGCTGGCAGCGTTGTGCCTGGCGGAATTCCAAAGTTAGCACTCAAAAATGCCGGTAAGCTCGCCGGCGTCGTGGCTAACGCGGAGTTGATGACGGCAATCGGATTGTTCCGCAGTTGCTGCTCGTAATCCATGAAGAACCATAACCGGTTCCGCAGGATGGGCCCGCCTATGCCGGCGCCGAACTGTTGCAAAGCATCCAGCGGCTTGGGGAAGCCGGCGGCTTTGTCGAGAGCGTCGTTGGCTCCCGTCGCGGAGTTGCGATTGTAATAGAATGCACTGCCGTGGAACTCGTTGCTCCCCGACCGGGTTACAGCATTGACGAAGCCCGCTCCGCCCCCATAGACCGCTGAGTACGGGCTCACAGAAACTTGAAACTCCTGGATCGCCTCCTCGCCATACAGATAAGGGATGCGGTAACGCCCGAGAATGTCGGCGAAGTAGTTGTTGGTGGCGTTGCTTCCGTCGACGGTGAAAGCATTGGAGCCGTTTCCGTTGGCATAACCTGAGTCTTCTCCGCCCTGTTGTCCGGCAATGCTCACCAGGCCCGTATCACCGTCGTAGCTGGTGTTGGGGGTAAGCACGGTGAAGTCGGTATAGCGGCGCCCGTCGAGTGGCAATTCCTCAATGAACGACCGCTCCAGGACCGTGCTGGCGGAGGATTCTGCGGGCCTCAGCAGGGGTTGGGTCCCGCTGACCCTCACCGTGTCGCCGCTGGTTCCCACCTGGAGTCTGATGTCCTGTTGCGTAGTGTTTCCCACCTGCACCCGCACTAATATCTCGACCTCGCGAAACCCTTTGAGATTAGCTGTAATCGAGTAGGCGCCCGGAATGACGGCTGGGAAGCCGTAATACCCACCATGATTTGACTCTGCAGATAGCTTCACGCCGGTTCCGAGATTCTGCACAACCAACGAGGCCCACGGAACCACCGCTCCGCTCTGGTCTGTGACCCGGCCGCTGAGAGAGCCAGTTAACACCACGTTTTGGGCGGTCAGCAATACGCAGTTCGCCAACACCACCCAGGCGCAGTAGAGCGCCATGCAAACGGCTACGAGAAGCGTTCCTCCGCTTGGTAGAATGACAGTTTGCTTTTTCACATGGTTTTCCTTCAGGAGTTCGTACTGATTTCTGGACTACGCCTGCAGCAGAATCCGTCGCGACCGGACGAGATATTTAAAGATATCCCGGCTGTCCAGTTTAGCAAAGGGACAGCCGGGATGCTTGTGGAGCTGAGTTCTGAATCCTATTCAGAGTCTCCCCGGTTCACTTCCTTGGTTTCTGGTTGAGGCGTTCCGCTGTGCCGCAGGTTGGCACCTGAGCGAGTGGTCGGATAGGGCTTGGCGCCCATCATGCCTTCCCAGATGACCCGATTGAATGCCTCAGGATTGACGCGATCGGCATCGCTGAAGTCAAAACCCTTGGTCTTTGCTTCCCACCAGGCTGCGTCGTGAGTGGGTTGCGGTAAGGCTGCCAGATTCCTGACGTACTTATTAAGAAGAGGCAGTTGGGTGTTGAAAAGGACTAGCGACGGAAAAGCCGAGTATGTCCAGCAGGAGCTTCCACCGACGTTCTTCGCGCGTTGAAGATTCTGTAGATCGACGTCAGCTCCAGGAATCGCGAGGGTGCAATTCGTCGTGCCGAACTCATACCGCAAGAAGCCGGGAGGCCTGCCCAGCATAGCGCGCATGACGCGGGGGAGAACTATGAGGACGTGATCGGACGACGCTACTGTCGGTAGTTGTTGGGACGATGACATTGGGTCGCCGGGTCTTGCCTCGCTGTTTACTCATTCCAGCGCAGCGCCGCGCGGCCCAATCGCCGCTTCTCCTGCCGTATTAAACCACCGAATATTGGGAGAGTCCGACGAAGACCAAACCTGAGCGCAAACGTATTGTGCCGATCGCGTTCCGATCTTCCCGGCGTTCTTGCATAGAGGTTTCTCAGAACCGTCGGGGGGTCAGCAGGAAGCCGTGAGGCTGCCCGTTGCGCGTTCCCGATCCCACTATCTGGCCCCAAATATTGATGTCAGCTACTGAATCGAGTACCCAGCCCGAACCGGCGGGAATCAGGGTGTTAAGATCTCGCATTCCACTGCGCTCCGACCAGACAAAAGGACGACCAACAACTTCGAGCGGTCCCTCATCGAAAGGGCTGTTGTCTGGAATAGTTGAAGCAACCACAGTGTTGCCCGAAGAGCCGATGACGATTCCAAAGAGATTAATCTTCGTCGCCGAGCTCTCCGTGTCGCCCGAGAGGGTCCCTAGATCGCGTATCGCTCCACTCCGAGGCCAGATAACGGCGTGGATGTAAGATGGGTTTGTGGACCACCCCACAATCTCCCCCTCATCGTTGACACCGTTCGCGGCACTCATAAAAAAGCCCGGCAACCCTCCTAAGTCGGTCGCGATACCATTCTTCCAAGATGCCGCCGCGGGAGGACCCTCTATGGCCGTTTGTCCCACAATCTGCCCGGTGTTACTGATTCCGTTGGCGAAACTAGGAGCAAAACTACTGCCGAACAATGTCATGCCCCCAGCCGCTGTCCAACTAAACCCCCATGAAAAGTCGTCAGGCAAATATCCGGTGTATCCCACTACCTGACCCCGATCGTTAATAGCAGCGCCATAGAAGGGAAAGGGACACCCTCCGTCAAAGAAAACAGCATCGTCGCTGGCAGGGCCAACCGTGCCCAAACCTCGCATCTGCCGGGTCCAGATGAACGGCTGAATGAGATCGCTACATTCTATATTCGATCCTCCGTCGATTGAGACGATCTGGCCGGGGCCGTCGGCTGTGCCGGTAACAACTCCAAGATCATTAATTGCAGCTGCCCAGCTAAATGTGCCGCCAGCTAGTGTTCCCAGAGGACGCGTCCGGCCAAAGTTCCAGATATATGCCTGATCGTTGTAGTTGCCGACAACTTGTGCCCACGCGTTAATCGCTGTCGGGGCGAGCGGCCCAAGATCAGTTATTGAGTATTTCTGTGCACGCGCAATCGGACTGATCGTTATAAGGAAAAACACGACTGCGATCACCATTTGCAGGCTCTTAAGCTTCATGGCTTCCTCCACAGGTTGAAACGTGACCATTGAACGTTAGGAGTACCGACCCGGACTGTGACTTCCGTCACCCAGCCATCATAAGACCAAGGCAGCGATACGGCGCTGGAAATGCGGCAGCCTATTGACTCTCGGTGGTCGCCGTACACGTCGACGCAAATGGTTGACTAAGACAGACCCGTAGGCATCACTGCAAGTCTGGACATCAAGAGGAATCTCTTAAGGCTGCGGGTCTATCGCGTGTCAGACGGCTTGTTGGCACTTGCCGGACTGCTGTCACTGTGTTTCGTTCGCAACCCACCACAGCCCATGAAATCTGGGTGGCAACTGGATTGCATGGGCGGAGTGGTGGGGAGAGCCAATGCCGCTAAGGAAGAGACGCCGAAAAGTTGTCGCCGAGATTACAACCGACCACCTGATAAAGCTGATGCTGGAACAAGGAAGCGTTCTTGATCCGCAACAAGCGGTAAATTTCCTGAACGAAGAGGGTCGAGCCTACGTCATGTGGAAACTGATGATGTATGCGGCTGAAAGCTATATCAAGTCAGTGCTGGGGGAAAATCCCCAACCCGGTCCGAATAGGTTGAAACTCGATGCGTCGGCATCGACCAAACCTGACGATTGGCAAGCCAGCTCGATGACCCTACCGGCCTAACCAGCCAGGCGAGGATAAAGTTCCCCGAGCACGGAGCCTCCTATGTCTGATTCCACAAGTCAGTATCTCAAGTTCGGCGGTGCCACGATCTTCATACTTCTAGCCGTGGGATACCTGGCATACACCGGCGTGCAGGATAGCAAGAGCTACTACGTCACCATCAAGGAACTGCGTGGCATGGGAGACGCCGCCTACACCAAGCGTTTGCGTGTGGCCGGCAACGTCCGGCCCGGTTCAATCAAGCGTGCGGGCACCAAAGTCGAATTCGTTCTGGTGGAGAACGGCCAGCTCCTGAACGTGGTGTACACCGGAACGGAAGCTCCGCCCGATACTTTCAAGGACGATTCCCAAGCGCTGGCCGACGGCAGCTTCGGGCGTGACGGTGCATTCCACGCCAAGCAACTCCAGGCGAAGTGCGCTTCCAAGTACGCACCGCAGCCGGGTACCCCCGGAGCCACCTCTGCTGCCGAACCAGGAAAGAGCATGTCACAGAATCAGAGATCAGGATCCAGTGGGATGGCAAATTAGGATCGAAGCAATTCATCGATTGCGCGCCCGTCATCACCGTCTCCAATCTGATTAAGCTGTGTTGCGGCTTCGCCGTTCTGCGCAATTCTGTGCTGTTCTTGTCGCTTCCCACTACAATCGATTCTCCAGTCAAGTTCTAACCAGCGGTGACGTACGAGAAGCCCCCGGCCCAACATTCTCCTTCGATCTCCCAAATGACGGACGACAACCAACACAGTGTCGGCGGTGCCTTCTGGCGCACTTTGAAGCGTTTTGATTCCGCAAAGGTGGTTCCTCAGCAGGCGTTTCGCAATGCCACCGGCGTCGCTCTCCCGCTTATCGTTGGGTTCGCCGCCGGGATGCCGCTTGCCGGGCTCGCCGTCGCCACCGGTGCGCTCAATGTTTCTTATTCCGATGGCAGCGACCCCTATTTTTCCCGGGCTAAGCGCATGCTCGCCGCCGGTTTGTGGTTTTCCAGCGCTGCTTTCCTGGGAGCCATTTCCGCAGGAAATAATGCAGCCGCGGTGGCCGTCTCCACACTCTCGGCTTTCGCCGCCGGTCTGTTGGTCTGTCTCGGAACTACCACCGCCAATCTCGGGGTGATGAGCCTGGTTACGCTCGTTATTTACGGGGCGCAGTCTTTATCTCCCCGGCACGCCGTTTTCGCCGGACTGCTTACGCTCGCCGGTGCAATCCTGCAAACCACCCTCTCCATCGCGCTTTGGCCGGTGCAGCGCTATGGTCCGGAGCGCCGCGTCCTAAGCGCTTTCTATCGCGACCTCGCCCGCATAGCCGAAACACCGCTCGCAGTCGCGGCCGCTCCTCCCGCGAGCCATCCTGGAACCGAAGCCCAGGAAGCACTCGCAGGCCTCGGTTCCGACCGCTCTCTGGAGAGCCTCCGCTACATTGCTCTTCTCAGCCAAGCCGAGCGTATGCGCCTGGCTCTGCTCGTCCTCACTCGCCTGCGTCTGCGAATGTTCCGCGAAAATCCTTCTCACGCGGGCCTCGATCTCCTGGATCGCTATCTCGCCACCGCCGGTAAAGCGCTGGAATCCCTCGGCAACGCCCTGCTCTCGGTCAGATTGACACAAATCCGAGAGCGCGAACATTTTAAGCCGTGGACGTTCACCTGCGCGCATTGTGGAGTCGACTTTGTCGTCCCCGAAGGTGAACTGGTCCTTCAGTCTGTGCCCAAGGACTGGCTCTTCGCGAGGGGGCACTCTGCATAAAAGAAGGGTGATAAAGAAAAGTTAACTGAGGCCGTCAACCACTACCTAAAAAACGTCTCTTGCGCAGGACGGTTCAACTCTGCGCAGGAGGAGGAACAATCATGAAGATAACTCAAGTTGCGCTGCTGATTCTGGCGATTGCGTTGGCGCTGTACATTCTGATCCCCAGCCTATCTTGGGCCATGCTCGGTCCAAGGTGAAATGCTCAACCTGCCACGACCCGGAAATCGCCGGCCAGCCCGCGGCCAAACCCATAGCGTGTCGGTCATATGTCCGATGGCATCTCGCCGGGAAAGAAAACCATCGCACAAACAGAGCTCTGAAACTCTCGTGAATTCACCGTTCCGAGGGCGGATACGTCCTGCCTTTGATTTCTCTTCTTTGCTCTTGCGGTGCTTCGGGTGCATGGCCCTGTTTCTTTCGCATTCGTCATGCCATTCGCCGCCGATTCGTGGGCTGAGGTGGGTGGGAGTGTCTCGGGAACGATGCGCTGAGCGTCACGAGACGTCCTCGCGATCTGAATCACAATCCTCGCAATCGACAACCGTATTTCAATACCTCTCTGTTCAGTGAGAACGCTATCGGCACGCCGGGTACCGCCTAAATTGAGTGGTTGGCGTCCCCGACGGGATTTGAACCCGTGTTACCGCCGTGAAAGTCGTCCTAGAGTTCGTAACTGATTGATATTAAACGGTACGGATAGCGCTCTAGGGCACTTATCAGACTGTGGAGACGGGTTATCGGACTGTTAACGGACTGTGATGGCCAGGTGCTAAGGAGCCTGAAAATCATGGACCCGACCCTTCTTTCCCTGCTGGATTCGATCCCGCAGAAACCACCTCGCTCCAAACTCGAAACTCACCGCGAACTGATTCGCCAGTTGCGGCGCAAAGGTTGCACGTATCGCGACATCGTTCGCATTCTTCGCGAGCGTGTTGGCCTCGACGTGGCAGTCAGCACGATTCACTCCTTCATCAAGGTACGTGCCAAGCACCGAAAGCAGGTGCAGTACGAACTGCCACCGCTCGAACCGAAATCGCCCGTTACCGCCCGCATGAATCCCGAAGACGTTGCCTCCCGAATTGCAGCGCTCAAGGCAAAGCCAGTCGAGCAGAGGGCAAAACCCAAACACTTTCACTTCGAAGAAAGCGAGCCGTTGAAACTCGTCGGCCAAGGAGGATCGCGATGAACGCCGAAACAAAAAACAAACGCGTCGTTTTCACCATGGGTGGCAAAGGCGGAGTTGGCAAGACCGGCCTGATGGTCGCCTTGGCTGAGTGGTTCGAAGCCAATGAGATTCCGTTTACGCTGCTCGACCTCGATACGGAAAACAAGGCACGGGGATCGCTCAAGCACTTCTTCAACGGGTCAGTAGCCAAGGTGAATATTCACACACCAGCCGGCCTCGACGCGTTCGTGGATCATCTCGACTCCGGCGCGGCGATCATCCTCGCCGACATGGGAGCCGGTTCGGGGCAAGTAGCGAGTGACTGGTTCGACGCGATGTATGAGGATGTCGCGGCTACCGGCGCGCGTTTCACCGCTGTGGGTGTTGTCACGTCAGACCCGGCAAGTGTTGAGAGTGTCCTCGCATGGGCGAACCGACTGCAG
>Ga0074045_10005011_pt1 | contig 11639 bp, 10 predicted proteins | sample BogForMeECP23OM2_FD_94442 | JGI IMG/M metagenome (GOLD analysis project Ga0074045, IMG submission 94442) | Bog forest soil microbial communities from Calvert Island, British Columbia, Canada - Bog Forest MetaG ECP23OM2 | ecosystem: Environmental > Terrestrial > Soil > Wetlands ...
CCCTCATTTCCTCCCTGCTGTGATTTACATTAATTCCTATTCCCATAACGCTGAACCGCGAGAAGTCCTGGTCTGACTGTGTCTCGGTCAGAATTCCGGCGACTTTGCGCCCATTTATCAATACGTCGTTTGGCCACTTGATCGAGGCAGTGATGCCGAATTCTTTGCGCAGCATCTTCACAAGAGCAAGCGATCCGATATAGGCTGACTGGGGCGCAACGCGGACCGGCAGAGGGTTTCTGAGCAGGATCGAGAGATAAATCCCACGGTCGGGATATGATACCCATTCCCGTCTGAGGCGGCCGCGCCCTTTGGTTTGTTGCTCTGCAACGACCAGGGTTCCGTGAGGGGCGCCCTCGACAGCCAGGAGCAAAGCATAATCGTTTGTGGAGCCGATGGTCCGGAGGTAATGATACGAATGCGCAAGCCACTGAGTCTTTAGATTTGGGACGATCTCCTCATGGGAAACTGAGTCCGGCACGGCCACGAGTCTGTAGCCTAGCCTGGATTGGCTCTGGATCTCGTAGCCCATCCCCTTAAGCCTGTTCATATGCTTCCAAACCCCTGGCCGGCTGATTCGGAGCCTTTCAGCAAGACCCGCGCCGGATACAAAGCTTCCCTCGTTCTCCTTGAGGATTTTCAGAATTTCCAACTGTGTTGGCTTTGTCGACCTCATCCGGCTCATTTCCTCAGTTGCTGATGTTTCTTGAGACTAGTTAACTCTTCAGCCTCATCATCACTTCAGGCGCAAAGGCAGACCCGCTGTAACCAGGAAAACCGAAGCGCAGATTCGAGCGAGCCTCTGGTTGGTTAATCCCGAAAGGTCCCGGAACTTTCGTGCGAGCGAGTTGTCCGGCACGATTCCTCCGCCTACCTCATTGGAAACTATCACGAGGGGATAGTCCACAGCCTCTATCGCCTCGCATACGCCATCAACGGCCAATTCGGCCTCAGTCGATGCTGAACAGAGCAAGTTGCTTAGCCAAAGCGTTATGCAATCCACCAGAACAGACTTCCTCAGGCCCTTGAGACTTTTCAGCACGGCCGAAAGATCCATCGGCGATTCGATGGTCTGCCAAAGGTCTTTGCGGCGCTCCCTGTGAAGCCGTATTCGCAGTTTCATCTCGTCGTCCAGAGCCTGGGCGGTTGCAACATAGACGTAAGGCGGAGGGAAGCCGTTCACAACCGATTCGGCCCAGGTGCTTTTTCCGCTTCTGGCGCCACCCAGTACCAGCAAAGGTGTTCTGAAATCCCGGTCGGGGGGAACCATTAGTATTCACCCGGAGAGGCCACATAGTGCGACAGGTGTTCGGAGATAAGCCGGTCAACCATGTGGGGGAGGGGTTCTCTGATGGTTCCGACAACCGTGATGGGTTCCTGGGTAAGAGGCAGGAGCAGCTTTGCGGCTTTCGATTCGCCTATCGCCCGTACCATCAAGGGCGTCATTTCGCCCATCATCGCATTTGCAAGTAAGATGGCAATAGGCCCGATTATTACATCCGCCTGCACCGCACTGTGGCAAATAGCGTTTTCACCTGTCGCGCCCCGGTTCGCCCCGGCTTTCATCATTTGCGCTGTGGCAATAGCGTTTGTTCCCAGCGCCCATAGTTCGGTACGCTCGCCAAAAACTTCTCTTATTCTCTTTATTATGGCTGTACCGATACCGCCACCTTGTCCATCTACGACAGCAATTCGGATCAAGGAACTTTCCTCCATGAATGGTAAACGTTTTCCCCCTGGCTCACACCCGAATGCTCCATGTCCGGAAAAACTCATGATACCTGATCAAAAAAATCTCACCTGACCGGGTTTTCACCCGGAAATAGAGCATGGGCATGCGGGTGGAATCAACTCGCCCTTCATACCACCTGTCGACAACTTGCTCGACATGGCGCTCTTTGCCGCGCCATACAAAAGAGACAGGTTCCTGGGCTCCCTTGTATTGGTCGCGGGTCGAAACCTCGATGCTTTCGAATTGCATTTTCCACCCTGTTTACGCTTTCACGATACTACTTCTTTGGCTTTTTTTTTTCAATGAAACTGGCCAATCTGTGAAATTATAAGAAAATGAGCCGCCTGATGCTACCTCTGACGGATGTCGTGTTGGACTACTTCCCTCAGAGCTGCCTTACGACTACCGGCATCTCCATTTGCCCTTCGGCGAGACGCAAACGCCCGACGCGAACTCCACGCCCCGCGAGGCTTGCGATTAGGATTTTTTGACCTGGGAAAAAGGGATTTTTTGCCCCGGATCAGGTCCGGGGGCGAAAAGGACCGTTTCCGGATAGAAATCAGCCTGACTCGAGCTTTGATCTTGAAGTGCGGACAAAGCGGTCAGCAGTGGAAAATGTTGGCTTTAGCCGGACATCAAATTAGCATTTTCCTCTGCACGGATTTCAAAAAACACTGAACGCAGTCCGGGCAGAGTTGGGTCCCTTTGACGTCTTCGATAATTGTGAGTGCATCTTCATAGGAAAACCCCTTGCGATATGGGCGGTCGCTCGTCAGCGCGTCATATGTGTCAGCCACGGCAACCATTCGGGCTAAAAGTGGGATCCCATCGCCTTTGAGTCCGTGAGGGTAGCCTTTCCCATCAATTCTCTCGTGATGGCTTGCGAGCGCCGGTATGATATCAGCCAGGCTCTGAATGGGGGCCAGGATTTCTGCCCCTATGAGCGGGTGCAGCTTCAGGATTTTCCATTCCTCATCGTTTAGCGGGCCTGGTTTGAGCAGAATCTCGTCACGAATGCCTATCTTGCCAAGGTCGTGCAATTTCCCGGCGATTCTCACCTTTTCGATTCGGTCCTCGTCCAAGGACATCTCCCGGGCGATATCCACCAGGAATGTAGACACCGATTCCGAATGACCGCGTGTGTACTGATCGCGAGCTTCCAAAGCAAGGATCAGACTTGTTATGCTTCCAATCAAGAATTGCCGTTCGGATTCGAGGCGTTCTCTCTCCTTTACAATCCGGCTGAAATGATCCGAGAGAAACCTCTCGGCGGTGACCACCAACTGGTCGATATTAAAGGGTTTAACAAGGTAGGCTGAGGCCCCGTACTGGAGTAGCCGCCGCATAGTGGCTCGATCACCGTCCGAACTCATGATAATGAAAGGGATCTGAGACAAATCCTTATTTGCATGGACATTTTTGCATAGACCTAAGCCATCGAGTTCCGGCATGTGCAAGTCACTCAGGATCATATCCGGAGTGCATCGGCTAAGCAATTCGAGAGCTTTTCGGCCGTTTTCTGCAGACACTACCTGAAATCCTGCTTTTCTAAGTGCTTTATCTATCAGATTGCGCACAGCCGGTGAATCGTCTACGACAAGGATCGTTCTTCCTCTCAACAGTAAATTTTTATCCAATATTTCCTTGACACGCTCAAGCAACTCTTTTTTTGTATTTGACTTCATCATATAACTGGAGGCACCCACCTTGAAACCGAGTTCAATGTCTTCTTCCTTTTCCTTGGAACTCAAGATGACAACTGGAATTGAATTTTTGGTGGGATGACTTTTGAGTTTGCTGCAGAAGGTAAATCCGTCCATCAGCGGCATTTCAATATCTGTTATAATCAAGTCAAAATCTTGAGCGTCGACGATATTAAGACCCTCGCTGCCGTCCGAGGCTTCGGTCACGACTGCCCCCATTTGCCCCAGGTCCCTCTTCAAACCGTATCGGATTGTCGGGCTGTCATCTACGATCAAAATCCTGGGAGGGGACGCCTTCAAAGGATCTGACGGATTTGCCTGCCAGATCTTGCTTACCCGTTGCAAATAGTCGGATTCGCCGCTCAATTTGTGGCTCCCGAGAAGTTGGCGTTTCAAAATTCAATCATTTAGCTGTTCTGGCAAAATTAGATCGGAAATACTCGAACTTAGCTTTAATTTTTTTGAACTGATCCTTAAATTTCTACCTAAATGGGCTCACTGTTGAGCAGGCGCGCTGAATCCTCAAACATTGCCACTTATTCCATGCGTGGTTGCACAAACACTTCAAAAAACTGAAGCGCCGCTCGCAGCTCAGCGGCGGTGCCGCATGCATCGCGGAGCGTAGAGAATCCCGGATCAGGTCCCATGCTGGCTCAGGACAAGTTCCCGCACCCGGCCCACGTTGGGCCGTGTCTTTCATAAAACTCCACGCCCCGCGCGCTGGGTGGCCTGATACGGATCGCCCCGGGCGACTTTGTATCAGTGACAAAAGAGGTCTAAAAATGCACTGGGATATGCTAAGTCAAATCTGCGCAGTGCATATGATAGAAAAAGAAGATATAATTAAAAGATCACCGAATCATATGTTCGGTTTGCAGTTTTGTCGGGGAAGTTTCCGGCTGCCAGTGGTTGCACGGGAGGACTGAAATGACACGAAGGGTGCTGTTGGTCATTGACATGCTAAATGATTTCCTCGATCCGGCGGGTGCCCTCTATTGCGGCGAAGGGGCCAGGAGTATAATTCCCGTAATCCGCTCGCTCATTGACCAGTTTACCACCGGGGGAGAACCGGTCATTTTTTTGAGGGACGCCCACGCTCAGAACGACAAGGAATTCGAACTCTTCCCCCCGCACGCGATAAAGGGGAGCTGGGGGTCTGACGTAATTCCCGAGCTTGCGCCGGGTCCGAATAGTTCTATAGTGGACAAGACTCGTTTTTCCGGGCTTTTTGGAAACAGGCTTGCCGATCTGCTCGCCGAGATCAAGCCCCACGAAGTGTGGGTTACCGGAGTTCTGACCTCCATTTGCGTCATGGATACGACCGGCGGTCTGCGAGACCGGGATTATGCGGCGGTGATCTGCGTAGACGCCGTTGCCGATATTGATCCGGTCTGGCATGAGTTCGCCTTGGAGCGTATGAAAAAAATCTACGGCGCCAGGCTGACAAATGCCGGTGCTGGAGGACAGGAAATTACAACGGCTGCGTAGCGTAAAGGATGGAAGATGAAGCCCTGGGAGCAGTACGCGCCGGAACTGATCACTGATCTTTATGAACTTACAATGGCTGATAGTTATCTACAGGAAGGCATGGGCGGCGAGGCAACCTTCAGCCTTTTCATAAGGGATTATCCGGCGGATCGCTCCTGCTTCGTTTCAGCAGGACTCGAGAGCCTACTCCAGATTCTACCCGATTTCCGCTTCAGCGATGAATCGCTCAGATACCTTGTTTCCCTCGGGAAGTTTTCCACCGGGTTCTTAGACTACCTTCGCGGTTTTCGTTTTTCCGGAAGCATACGGGCTATTCCGGAAGGACGCATTTTTTTCGCTCAGGAGCCGATCCTGGAGGTAACCGGTCCGATCATAGAAGCTCAGGTCATCGAGACTCTGGTTTTAAATGTAATTCAGCTTGAGACTATGCTGGCCAGTAAAGCGGCGCGGGTTTCAGCGGTTGCTGCAGGCAAGGGACTCATAGACTTCGGGATGCGGCGTACCCACGGTGTGGACGCGTCGGTAAAAGCCGCTCGATCAAGCTATCTGGCTGGTTTTCTGGGTACCAGCAATCTGCTCGCCGGCAAAATATATGACATTCCCGTATTCGGTACCATGGCACATTCCTATATTATCAGTTTCCCCAGCGAACTTGACGCCTTCCGCGCTTTTGCGCGTGCGTTTCCGGACAACACAGTCCTGTTGATTGATACCTATGATTGCATCGCCGGCGCACTCAAGGCGGTCGAAGTGGCGATAGCCTTGCGGGAAAAGGGAAAGAAACTGTTAGGGGTCCGATTGGATAGCGGCGACCTGGCCGACTTGAGCAGGAAAGTGCGGCTCATTTTCGATGAAGCAGGCCTCCATGATGTAAAAATAATGGCTAGCGGAAATTTGGATGAATATCAGATTGAAACCCTCCTAAAAGGTGAGGCTCAAATCGATTTCTACGCTGTGGGCACCCGGATGGGCGTCTCCGCTGACGCCCCCTACCTCGATATTGCCTACAAGCTGGTTGAATATGAAGGCAGACCCGTACTCAAGCTCTCCACCGGGAAAAAAACCTGGATCGGCAAAAAGCAGGTCTATCGCTTTTACGGCGCCGATGGGAAGATGGATTTTGACCGTGTGTGCCTGCTCGACTCCAGAAGGCAGGTAGGGGAGCCGCTGATGGAGTTGGTCATTGAGAGAGGGCAAAGGGTTCGGGCGCCTGAGTCTCTACTGGAAATCCGGGTGCGTTTCTCGCAGGAGTGGCAAAAGCTTCCTGAAATATTCAAGGCGGTTCACCCCGGACAGGTTTATCCTGTTGAAGTTTGCCAATCGCTTAAGGAGTTGGACCGTAAAGCTGCTCGACTCAAATGGCGTGAAGAAGTCGAGGGGAGGCTTGGGAATCGTATGGTTGCAAAGAGATGAGGCTCGCCTGCGAGTCATGATGATGTGACGCTGGCCCCCGGCCTGCCAATACCGGTTTTCCTCCATAACCAAACGGCTCTCTGCTGTTCTATGCCGGGGAGCAAATACTTAAGATCGTCCTGAAATTCCATATCGCGATAGTTCCTCTTAACAGTCTTAGAACCTCCGCGCTCCGCGAGGCGTTCTGGGTCTCCCACTCCCCACCACGCGAAAACCCCGCCGGGAACCAGGACCATGGAGGCAAGACATCTGATGTGTCCCGGCTCCAGCCTTAATGCGCGCATGGTGATCAGTTCGAATTTATTAGCATGCTCTTCAACCTTTGAGAAGTCCTGCCACCTCCCGTGCAAAACCCGGATTCCTTTCAGCCCCAGCGCAGCGGCCACAGCAGCCAGAAAACTGACCTTTTTCCTGCTTGAGTCGAGTAGGACCATTTGGAGATCGGGATAAACAATTTTCAAAGGAATTCCAGGAAATCCGGCGCCTGTGCCAACGTCCAGTGCATATCCGGATGAAGGAAGAAATTTCGCGGGCAGAATGCAATCAAGCAGATGTTTAACTATTATTTCTTCCCTGCCCGTTATCCGGGTGAGATTGAGGCGGAGGTTCCACTCGAGCATGAGTTGAATATGCCGGCTCAACAGTTGGGCCCGTCTTTCAGTGAGCGCAATCCCTGCTTTGCCGGTGAATTTCAGGATAAGATCGGTGAATTCATTGTCCAAGATGGCTCCCGTAATCGTGGGAGGACTATTTCCCGACGCAAAACTCAAGGAATATTCTGTCGAGCAATTCGCCGTCATTTTCCCAGCCGAGAACGGCCTCAAGCTGCCTTCGAGCTGCTTCGAGCTCAAGGCTGACCAGTTCACCATAGGCGTTGGAACGCAGGAGTGCTTCAGCTCTCAGGAGGGTGCTCATTGCCTTTTCGAGGCATTCTTTCTGCCTCATGTTTGGCACGATTTCCGATCTGCAACTCTCCAGAGGCCGCATGATGAACGCCTCGGCTATGCACGTCTTGAGGCGCTCGATGTCTGAGGGATTCTTTACGGATAGTCTGAAGACAGGACCCGGGCCGGGAAAGCATTGCTGAACTCTTTCGATGGGGAAGGCTGGAGGAAGATCGCTCTTATTGAGCAGCACAATGCAGCGCGACCCGCCTATGGCCTCGTAGACCTTCTGGTCCTCACTGGTAAGAGGTCTGCTGATGTCAATGAGCCAGAGCACCACGTCAGCTTCGGATACGGAGCGAATCGTCATTTCGATCCCGCACGATTCGATTTCATCCGGTTGATTGCGAATTCCGGCCGTATCCAGAATCCTAACCTGTACCCCTTTCAGGAGAAATGTGTCTTCGATAACGTCTCTGGTCGTACCAGGGGCCGCTGTGACGATGGCCCGGTCCTTGCCGAGAAGTGCGTTGAGCATCGAAGATTTGCCGACATTTGGTTTTCCCACCAGCACCAGAGTGAGCCCATCGCGCAGCACGCGTCCTTCTTCGTACTTGTTCAAGGTGGCTCTGAGGGGTCTTGTGACTCCCTCCAGCACCTCCTCCAGAAGCGATTCATACTCGGGGGCCTCTTGCTCGGCTTCTTCCGCAAGGTCTTCGGAAAAGTCTATAAAAGCTTCCAGACGTGTTTGCGCCTGGATCAGCGTTTCGCGCCATTTTTCAATAAGTTCCCTGAAATCCCCCCGAAGATGGCGGTTTGCCAAAAGTATTCCCTGTTCGGAGCGGGAACGAATTATCTCTATAACGGCTTCAGCCTGTGATAGGTCGATTCGTCCGTTCAAGAAGGCGCGGCGCGTAAACTCTCCCGGTTGGGCGAGCCTGGCGCCGGTTGCCAGAACCAGCTCGAGGATGCGGTTGAGCACTGCGTACCCGCTGTGGCAGTTAATTTCGATGACGTTTTCGCGGGTATAAGTCCTGGGCGCGGCCATGAAGCTCAGCAGAACCTCGTCCACCACTTCGCCCGAAACAGGGTCTTTGATCCAGCCGTAATGCAGAGTATGGGACCTTAAGCTTCGAGTGGGACCTTTAGGCGTGAAAATCTTTCGGGCCATATTGAGCGCTTCCGGCCCGCTTAATCTGATCAAGCCGATACCTGCTTCGCCAATGGGGGTGGCTATTGCGCAAATGGTATCCTGGAGCAGTCTGAAGTCCATGATGAAAACGGGGCGGTTGCTAATCCGTCTTTTCCTCGGCTTTCTGCGAGGTCTTTGTCTTCTTTACCGGGTAAATTACAACGCGTCGGAGGTTCCCCTCGCCCTTGCTCTTGGTCCTGACTTCGTGGTCCTCCTTTAGCGCCAGGTGAATGACCCGGCGGTCCTGAGAACTCATCGGGCCGGTTGTAAGGGAGTGATGGGACTTCTTGACCTTGTCGCTCAGTTGGCGCGCCAGTTCGTTCAGGCTTATCTCCCGTTTGGAACGGTAGTTTTCGGTGTCTACTATGACGGAAACATTTTCTCCGGCCTGCCTGCTAACTATCTTGGATACCAGGAACTGGAGCGCACTAAGCGTCTTGCCCCGTTTGCCGATGAGCAACCCTGAACCGTTGCTGATTATGTTCAGGTAGTAGTACCCTTCTCTGGCCTCGCATTCGACGACCATCGGCAAATCGATGTGTTTGAGTATCTCGTCCAAAACTTCCTTCAACCTGTTGGCCGCAGGCCCTACGGGAGGAACTTTGGTGGTTACGCGGATTTTAGCCCTCCTCGCCCCGACAATCCCGAAAATCCCTGAAGATCCCTTCGAAATGATCTCGATCTCGAGCTTTTCGCGAGAAAGCTTCAATTGCCTGCAGGCAAGCTCTATTGCGTCTTCGACTGATTTTTCTTCGAATTCAAGAGTGGACATGCTCTCCTCCGTCATTCACGGAAAAAGGATAAGATAGTTTGGGAGAGACAACCGCTAAGCGCCGGCATGACGATTGATCCAGTATTGCTGCGCAATAGAGAGAATATTGTTTACAAACCAGTATAGCACAAGACCTGCCGGGAAGTTGATAAAGAAAAAGGTAAACATGACCGGCATTATGAGCATTATCTTTTCCTGGCGAGGATCTCCTGAGGACGGCGTCATTTTTTGCTGAAGGAACATTGTGACGCCCATAAGGATTGTCAAAACCGGCAGCCCGTCTAAATGGCCAATCATCGGAAGATCGATTGAAAACCCAAGGTTCAGGCGGTCAGGAGCGGTGAGATCGTGTATCCAGAGCGCGAACGGCTGGTGCCGGAGTTCGACCGCTGAGTTCAACATGCGATAGAGGGCGAAAAAAACCGGTATTTGAAGCGCCATCGGCAGGCATCCGCCCATCGGATTCACTTTATAGGTCTTGTAAACCTGCATCAGCTCCTGGTTCAGCTTCTCCTTGTCATCCTTGTATTTTTCCCGGATTTGCTGAATCTTGGGCTGAACCTTTTTCATTTTCTGCATCGAGGTATAGCTTTTCTGGGTCAGAGGCCAAAAAATAATCTTAATGATAATTGTCAGCAAAATAATGGCAATCCCGTAGTTACCGGTGAAGGAATAGAACCACCGGAGCACCACCAGGAGCGGTTTGGCCAGGAAGGTAAACCAGCCGTAGTCAACTGCGGCAGAGAGGTTATGGCCGGCCTCTTTCAGAGCGGATATTTCCTTGGGGCCGTTGTAGAGCCTGAGCTTGAACGAGCTGGACTCGTTCGGCTCGAGATCGAACTTATCTGTCAGGAAAACCAGCCTAGTGATTTGAGTATGCTGAGTCTCATCGTTCACTACGCCGGGGATTATCTGATAACCGCCCTCTGTCAGCGGAATGATTGCCTGGATGAAAAAGTTATCCTGATATCCCACCCAGTCGTAAGGGGGTTTGGGGGTTGCGTCGGGCTTTGCAAGGTCCTTGGGCCCGACATCATGATTGGACCCGTTCGTTGAGAATGTCAGCCGCGATTTGTTATAGGTCTCATGCGCAGATGCCGAATATGGCGTGAAATAAAAGCTGACTCCCATCTGGTCGGAAAATTTTTCTGTCGAAAGGTTCTGAATCTGAATATCCAGATCCATGGAGTAGGAATCGGCTTGCACCGTGAAAATCTTTGTCAGGCGGACTTTGCCCGGGATTTCGGTTTGGAGGGGAATGCTTCTGGGAGGCTCTCCCGGAGCAATCTTGAGCTCGGTGCGCGCTTCGCTCGTAAAAGGCTGCCTGTAGAGCTCCAAATCCTTATGTAAAAGGAGTTCGACGTCCAGTGGAAGGTATGCGGTGTCACGAATCATTTGCATCGGTGGGGAATCGGGTTTGAGATCTTCTTTGAACTTGAGGAGTTCGAAAGAGCTCTCTCGCGCTCCCTGGGCAATGATCTTCATCCTGTAGAGTGAATCCCCGATCGACCAGGTCTTCTGGGCTGAAAGATCCACCTTCGGCGGGGGCGCCAGTGGAAGTGCGGCCGGGGGCGGCAGCGTTTGAGGCTGAGTCGTAGTGGGGGAGGCCTGTTTTTGCTGGGGTGGAGGAGTCTGGGCAGGACCGAAATAAAAATGCCAAGCCAGAAAAAGCAGGAATGATAATACTATTGCCAAAAGGGCCTTTGAATCCATTCAGGAAGTCTCCATTAATCTTTGTCACTCCAGGGCGCGGGTCGTGGCACGGGGTCATAGCCGCCTGGGTTGAAGGGGTGACAGCGCAGAATTCGTCTCAATCCCAGGTAAATACCTTTGGAAATGCCGTGCGTCCTGATTGCATCGTGGGTATAATGCGAACAGCTTGGCGAAAAGCGGCAGGCCTGGGGAAACAGCGGTGATATGATATATTGATATGATCGAATCAGACCCAGAAATATCGACCGGATCATCAGTTATTTTTCCTGTTTATCGAAAACCGCCGAGAACTCCCTAAGGAGGTCTCCCGGTGAGAGTTTTTCAGCCCCAGGGCGGGCAATTAGGACGATGTCTTTCCCCGGCTGTGGAATTTGGCCCTTGTACAGCCTGAACCATTCTCGAATGACCCTCTTGATGCGGTTGCGCCTTACCGCAGGCCAGAACCGCTTTTGCACAATAAGGCCCAATCTATGATATGCAAGATCATTTGGAATGAAATTCAGACCGAAATGGGGGGTTTTAGCGCGTTTTCCCGCTTTTTTGACCCGCTGGAAATCGGCGGAGCAACGAATTCTTTCATGAGGCCGGAAACTGAACTTGCCCCTCAAAGATTCCTTATCCGAAGATTCCAGGAGCCCATCTCGTCTCAAACCGACAGCCGTTTTCTGCCCTTTGCGCGCCGCCGCTTCAGTACGCTGCGGCCAGCCTTGGTCGACATTCGCTCAAGGAAGCCGTGAGTGCG
>Ga0074045_10005013_pt1 | contig 11632 bp, 10 predicted proteins | sample BogForMeECP23OM2_FD_94442 | JGI IMG/M metagenome (GOLD analysis project Ga0074045, IMG submission 94442) | Bog forest soil microbial communities from Calvert Island, British Columbia, Canada - Bog Forest MetaG ECP23OM2 | ecosystem: Environmental > Terrestrial > Soil > Wetlands ...
CCTGCGGAGCGAGGGAGGACTCGAACTGGCTCCGGCGTTCAAGGCGCTCGCGACCACGCCTTCGACCTACATCTGGTCGATCGCGTCCGATTCCGCGGGAAACATCTATGCCGCTGCCGGATCTCCCGCGCGCGTCTATCGCATCACGCCGGATGGTCAAAGCACCACCATCTTCGAGCCGCAGGAATTGCAGGTGCAGGCTCTGGTGGTCGATACGAAAGGCATCGTCTTTGCCGCTACCGCGCCTGATGGCAAGGTGTATCGTCTCGAATCCGCGAGAGGCAGCAAGGCTGATGCGAAAACCTCATGGAGCGCGGCCCCCTATTTCGATCCCGGCTCCAAGTACATCTGGGACATCGTTCTCGACAACGCGGGCACGCTCTATGTCGCCACCGGCGATCACGGCGAAATCTACAAAGTCAGCCCCAACGGACAACACTCGCTATTCTTCAAGAGCGATGAAGTCCACATTCGCGTTCTGGCACTTGACCCTAAAGGAAACCTGATTGCTGGCTCGGACGGCAGCGGACTGGTCTATCGCATTGCACCGAATGGCGAAGCGTTTGTTCTCTACAGCGCGCCCAAGAAAGAAATTACCGCGCTGGCCATCGACGGCGCGGGCAATATCTACGCCGCCGCTGCGGGAGAAAAGCACCCTGGAGGCGCGATGCCGCAGATGAGCATGATGATGGCGCCTCCAGCGCAGAATGCTCCCGTACCTGGCGGCAATATCACCCTTGGCCCCGCGCCCGCCGCGCCGATCATGACGACGCCGTTTCCCGCTCCCGGCCTCGGCGCGACCGGCGGCTCCGAGATTTATCGCATCGCGCCCGATGGGGCGCCGTCACGCCTGTGGAGTTCCCACGAAGATCTCGTCTACGCTCTCGGCTTCGATCAGCACGGACGCCTGCTCGCTGGTACCGGCAATCGCGGCCACATTTTTGCCATCAACGGCAACCAGGCTGATGAATACACCGATCTCGTCAAGGCCAGCGCTACGCAAATCACGGCCTTTGCCGCGGCGCCTGGCGGAGGGCTCTACGCCTCCAGCAGCAACCTGGGAAAGATTTTTGTCCTCGGACCGGGCCTTGAGTCCGAAGGCACGTACGAAAGCGACGTCTTCGACGCGCACGTATTTTCCCTTTGGGGACGCGCCAGCGCGCGCAGCGGCGGCAATTCCGGCATCGAGCTTTATGCGCGGAGCGGCAATGTCGACAATCCGGACCGCAACTGGAGCAAGTGGACACGCATTAATCTCACTCTGGCCAGCGGCTCCGAACTCGGCGTTCCAGCGGCGCGCTTTGTGCAATGGAAGGCCGTGCTCCATGCCGGGAATCCCGCGCCTCGCATTGACGATGTTCTGCTGAACTACCTGCCTAAGAACGTCGCTCCCGAAATTGACGAAATTATCGTGCAGCCTGGTTACCACTACCAGCCGATTCCGCATGTTGCCGGCAGCGAGCCGCCGGCTCCCGGGCAGCCGCGCTTCGATCCTCCACCGCCAGCGATTCGCGACCGCGACTCGGTCGGCATACGGTGGTCGGCGCATGACGATAATGACGACCAACTGGTCTACACCGTTTACTACCGGGGCGACGGCGAATCGCGCTGGCTGCTGCTGAAGAATGACCTCTCCGATCGCTACTACTCTTTCGACGCCAGCCTTCTGCCGGACGGCGGCTACACGGTGAAGGTCATCGCCTCCGATGCGCCGTCGCATTCACCCGGAGAAGCCCTCTACGCGGAGCGAGTCAGCGCGCGCTTCGAGGTGGATACCACGGCTCCGGTGATTGAGAACCTGACGGCCACGCCGGAGGGAAAGCAGATTCATGTGCGTTTCCGGGCCAGCGATTCGTTTTCGCCGATCAAGCGAGCGGAGTATTCGCTGGATGGCGGTGACTGGCAATTTGTGGAGCCGGTCGGACATTTGTCGGATTCGAAGACCGAAGACTACGACTTTCGCGTGGCCGTGCCTCCGGCCGAAGCGGCACCGCCAGTGATGGCCGAGAGCACTGGGAATGACCACGTGGTCGTGGTTCGTGTCTACGACCGGTTCGACAATCTGGCCACGGCCAAGGCCGTACTGCGCGGGAAATAGGCAGGAGCCGAGCTGCGCTCGGCTTGGACAGCCAACCACCCCAGCCCGCGAAAAGCGCGCGGTCTGGGGACCCCGGCGGGGGCGGCTGGCCCTACGCGAGCAATCTTACTGCTGGGCGAAGATGATGGACGGATACGGATTCGTCGTGTCTTCATCCATCATCAAGAAGCTTTGTACCGCGCACGCAGGATTTGTACCAGTACAACCTAGGGTGCCGAGAACGTAGATCACGTAATTCGGGGTTGTCGCTGGCGCAATCGGTGCGAACGTACCGTTACCCTTGAAGTCCAGCGTATAGGTACCTACTACCGGTTGGAGCGGCGGTACGAACGGTGGGTACTCGGTTCCGGAGAGGTTGTAGGTTACCGGGCCTGTTTGCGGTGTCTGTTCATCCAACAGCAGGTTGGCCGCAATCGGGCTGACTGTGGAACTGCCGCTGTTCGTAGTGGCCGCGGCATACGTACCCGGCAACTCCGAAGTGCTCAAAGCGCAAAAACCTGCTGAGCACGGTATTTTCCCCTGGGGATTCATCGTTCCGGTCATCACGGACGAGCTGTTTTGATCGAGCAGGAATCCGCGGTTTTCTCCACTGGCGTAGAGAACGAACGGAAGCGGCGCTTGCACCGGGTTCGCAGCCGGATTGCCCAGCAGGTTGAAGGTATAGCGCCCAACAGGCGGGGTGCCAGTGGCTGCATATGTGTAGGGGGACGGGGATTGGGAGGCACCCGGGAATTGGACGCCGGAGAGGATCGTACCGGCGTTATTCTGATCAAATTGACCGGAAAAATTTCCGTTGCCATCTGGCGTACCCAGAAGCAACGAAACATTGGTGCAAGGCGGTGCGGTACACGTGGCATTCGCCGCCGTCACCGTCCCAGTCAGGGCGGAGACCGAAGTCGCTTTGAAGGCAGCGTTGTTGTAGGTCGGCGAGGAGTCCTGGAGCACCATCGTTCCGGAAACTGCGGGGTGCGTCACGACGGGATCGGTGGAAATGGCGTAGAACGTCAGCGGATTCGTCTTACTGGTTGTTCCGGAAGAAATAAAGAAATCAAAATTCATGGCTGCCGCGGCGCCCGGAGTTAGAGTCATGTGGTACAACCCGCTGATATTCGGGTCGGCGGTATAAGTGCCCGTAATGCTGCAAGGCCCCGCGCCGCAAATATTGGTGGCGTTGCCGTTGTCGTTCACATCCATCTGGCCGTTGCTGGCTATTGTTCCGCTCCCGTTCGCCGTATTCATCGGCAAGAGTCCGACATACCCGACCCGATTGACACCGAAGTCCACACCGGTAAAGCCGAAGGCGAAGGTCTGCTCGCCGGTGAAAAGGCTGGGTTGGTTGGCCGAAGGCCATTTCTGCGCGATGCCGGAGCCGGTGCCCTGGCCGTCGGATTCGATCATCGCGATGTCGCCACCACCGTCGAGAACGACCTGGTATTTCTGATTCGGATAAACTCCCGAGGAAGTCAGCGTTAGGGTGCCCGCGTTGTTCGAGTTGTTTAGGTCGGACGAGGTCGGAGTGTAGGAACCTCCTGTCATCGAAATTGGGTTTTGCGCGGAAGGGCCGTTCGCGGTCAGTACCTCTTCCACGCCCGAGGTGATCGCTCCATTCACCGCGGTGAACGTTCCAATCACGGCTATAAAATTGTTGCTGCTGTCATATCCGGAAAACTGGAATGCATATGTGCCATTTACTACTCGGTAGGTGACCAGCGAAGGTTTCGCAATGGTGCAGTAATTGGGGTTGGCCGCACAGCCTGTCGGATCGGTTGTCGAAGCCGCCGATATCTGAACAGCACAACTGTTGCCACAGTTGACCGGCGCCGTGTAGTAGGCCAGGCCGGACACATTCGCATCTTGATAGAAGCGCGCGCTTGCGCACTGCACGCCGTTCTCCGTGCAGTACCAGGTAAAGGTTTGGGGCGCATCGTCAGGGACGGCTACGGCGGTAAATGTCTGGGTCAGGCCTTTGCCCACGCTCAGCGTCGCCGGGGAGACTTCAGTCGTGATGTCAACAATGGTCAGCCCCAGCGGGCCCGTCACCGACGTGTCGGATACCAATGTTGCGGTGATCGTCGGCTGCGAACCTGCGGCCGGGACCGTGGCCGGGGCTACGTAGGTCGCGGTTGTCGGTGGCGTACCCGGCGTGAGCGTTCCCGCGCCGCTTGGGCTCAGGCTCCAGGTAACGGCCGTATTCGTCGAGTTCGTCACCGTGGCCGTAAGCGTCAGAGTTTGGGTCGGGTAGATCGCGCCAGCGTTAACGTCAGCGGGAGAGGTAATGGTGACTGCCACGGATGGTGGAGGGGGAACGATACCATTACCGCCCGTGGCGCAACCGACGGCCAGCGCCAGACTTGCGAGAGCCACCGCAAACAGACAATTCTTAATCATGATCAAGTCTCTTTGGACCAATCTTTAAAGCACGGCGAAGGCAAACACAGTAGGTCCTTCGCTCCGCTCAGGATGACAGCGCGCAGATTTGGGCTACACCTGTTCTTGATTTTAGAGCAGCCAGAAGGCCAATTTGTTATTCAAATCAGCAGGTTACAAATGTACCTCAATCCAAGGCACTTGTCTCGGTGGGGCAGAGATTCGAAGGGTGCCCGCTGGGTTGCATGCGCAAGGAATTGCAGCTTTAGGGGTGGACAAGAAGTTCCCAACGCTCAGTTTCCAGTGGAGGGCCGGGTGGGAACCGAGAGCTGATCTCGCTTTGCGGCTTCCATCAGTGGGCGCAACTCGGCGGCGGTGATCCCGAGCGTGCCTCCGGAAAAGCCGTCAATGTAGGCGGAATTGATGCCCACGACTTCGCCGCGCAGGTTCAGCACCGGACCACCGCTGCCTCCGCGGGCCGTGGGTGCGTCGTAGATAAGTTTGTCGCCGGTGACGTCGCCGATGTGTCCGAATGTTGCCGAAGGCCGGATCAACGATAGCGCCGCCAACTCGCCTGCCGTCTCGGCATCATCGGGATGCGACGAAAGCCGGTCGTACACAACTGCCGGGGACTTTGCCACCATCCCCGTCACTCCCATGGGATACGCCAGCACGCTGACCGATTCGCCCACCTGCGGCAGCGCCTGGGACAGAGTCAACGGGCGCAGCTTCCTGGTGAAGGCGGTGGCTTCGAACCGCAGCACGGCCAAGTCTCCTTGCTTGGCCAGGGCCGCTGGCTCGAGGTTTACCGGAAGTGGAGAGCCCGGGAAATACGCTACCAGCGTTTCCAGCACCGGCGATCCGCCCCTGCGCAATGCCACGGCGACTTCGCGATCGCCGTACCAGGGCTCGGCCACATGGCGATTGGTGGCCAGGAGGCCTGGCGCGATTACAAATCCCGTGCCGGAGACGCGAGCGCGAAAACTTTGGGTGTGGCCGGACACGTGATAAATCCCGTAGATGTAAGCGACCGAATCGCGCGCATCGTCCACGGCGGCGGCTGAGACCGATTGCTGTCGCTCCAGATCGGCTACCTGGTGCGAGAGCTGGTTTACCTGCTGCTCGAGGCCGGAAGTCTCCGGTGGAGCGTAGTAGTGCGCCATGACTCCGGCACCCACCAGGGCGAGCACGCCCAGCAGCCCCTGCACAAAGCGCTGCCAGGTCTCAACCACTTCATCGCGGTGATTTCGCGCACTGTCGGTATTGAACATGAGCCGTCAGGCCCGGCACGCAGGGAGATGTCCGGGTAGCCACTATCCTGACGCATTCGGGCCGCGGCGAGTAGGGTACAGAAGTCGGGCAGGCGCGGGCCAAAGGTAACTGAAGGCCAGTCCCCAGTACTCAGTACCCGGCACCCAGGAAGTCAGACCCGTTCCAGTTCTTGCAAGGTCCGCTCATTCTTCACGTTGCCGGTGTTCAGCGTGGTGGCTGGCTCGAATAGCATGATCCAGCATTCTTCCTCGGCCACCGGGCGGTGCTCTACCCCGCGCGGGACCACGATAAACTCGCCCTCTTCGATCCACTCGTGGCGGTCGCGAAACTCCATGCGGAAACGGCCTTTCACCACCAGGAAGAGCTCGTCCTCGTGCTCGTGATGGTGAAAGACGAACTCGCCCTTGAGCTTGTCGAGCTTCACGAATTGGCCATTGAGTTCGGCGGCGATGTAGGGCTTCCAGTATTCGTTGATCCTGGCGAACTTGTCGGCGATGTTGATTTTGGACATGGGGTCTCCGCGGGTGATGCTGTTAGAGATTCGGTTTGATCGTACGGGTCGCAGAGAAATCCCACACTCTTCGAGACAGGCGAAACCCTGCCGAGCTTTGCTCGGCTTGGACGGACGAATGCGTCCGTCCCTACGCGAGCACGAGCAAAAGCCGCCGAGTCCCTAGAATCCGGCGTCTCCGGGGCTTGGGTGTCCTCCGCGCAGCGTTACTCGCACGCCGCGTTGGCTATTGACGCGAGTGGTCGTGGTCCAGTCCACTTCATCGGTGCTGATCACGCCGTTTCCGCCACCGGCGAGTTCATAGCTGATGCGGCCATCCTGATAGGTGTAGTTGCCGACCTGCAATACCATACCCGACTTCAGGACAAAGACCGGGACGCCTGGCCCCGCGCCGCCGCCGCCCGCTGCACCCTTGGTGATGTAGCTGGCGTAGGTGAGCTGCGGAATCTCCTCAGCCATTGGCTGTTCGCTGGCTGTGACGCTTACGTTGCGCACTGCCAGTTGAGGAATCGCGGCGTCCCCTTGTCTGGCGCTGGCGCCCTGGTAAGAGTTCTGGTAATAGGAGTCATTTTCCATCCGCGGGCGGCCGAAGAAATGCCAGTCGGGGCCGTTGGTCGCCTGAACCTGCGGAATCTGCACATCATCCATCAGGCGCAGCGTGAGCTGGCTTTCGCCCTTGAGCGTCGGTCTTGGCCCTCGCGCCGGCAGCATGATGATTTTCCACGGCCAGAGCGGCGGCAGCATCCATTCGACGATGTCGCGCCGGGCGTGCCCTTTGCCCCTGATGTCGCCATCCTTATTGACCTTGTAGCCGCGCGTCGCGATCACCTTGGCGTCCAAAGGCATATCGCCCTGCGGCATGCCGATGCGATCGAACTGCAGCTTCATGTAGCCCTTGCCCCAGAAATGTCCGGGGTCCTGGGCCGATTCCAGATGTCCGACCAAGTAGCTGCCGCGCGGGAAAGTCTGCTGGCCGAATTCTGTCACCGAGTGGAGATGACAGAGGACGGGATCTCCGACGGCAACGGTTGCAGAAGAAAAGTTCGGTTCATCCATGGTGCACTTCAGAAGAGTACCGGCGGGCAGGACCATCTCCCGCGCACTGGCACTTAGGGTCAGGCTTAGAACGGTTAACGCTAGAAGGGATACAGACAGGACTACATGCGAGCTGGACTTCATGACGCACCTCGGTCTCACGCCCCAGGATTCTTGGTTCGTATTCCCAAGCTACTGCGTTGAAGCCAGACCCGATTGCAAGCAGTAAAACATAAGTCTGTCTCGGGGTCAATTGTGGTGTGATATTTGTCAGCTCTCAGCTCTCAGCTCTCAGCTGTCAGCTTTCAGTTCTTGGCTCTTAGTTCTCAGGCCTTGGCGACCTTACGGACTCTGGGTTCATCTCGGGGACCCCTCCTGGTGCGGTCTTTTGGAATCAAAGACTTAGAGGGTAGCTGTCGCCAGGTCTTTGAAGAATAAGGAGTTAGAGATAAAGTCTTTATAATTCATAGGCTTAGGGTGCATAAACGAGCATTTTGAGGCTGGGAGAAGAGGGATCAGACTATTGCGAAGGCTCGTACGGGAAACGTCCCGAAGCCCTTCACCTTTACCGGAACTGCGAAGAACCTGAAATCCGCGTGCGGGAGCGCTGCCAGGTTCGTCATGTGCTCGACGATCGGAATTTCATCTTTCAGAAGGATGGTGTGAACCGGGCGGCGCAAATCTTGGACGTCATCGATGTTGTGCGAATCGATGCCTACCAGCGCCGCGCCAGAGTCGGCCAGAAACCGCGCCGCATCTTCGGTCAGGAACGGATGGCCCTCGTAATACTGAGGCGTGTTCCAGTGCCGGGACCATCCTGTTTCGACGAGCACGGCTTTGCCCGCGAGATCTTCTCCTCGGGAGAGACACGAGACATCGATCGCCTCCTTGTGCTGGGCCGATATCTTGATCGCGGGGAGGTTCGCCAGTTTTCGCAAGTCCAGTTGTGATAAGTCCTTGCCATCGGCGTAGCGGTGAAACGGGGAGTCGAGATAGGTGCCGGTGTTCGCCACCATCTCGATCTTGCCTATCTGAAACTCGGTTCCCGGGGCGTAATGCTTCCGCGACGCTTCGCGACTCAGGTAGTCGCAGATGATCGGAGCGGGCAGGCCTTTGTAGGTTACGAGGCCGTGGGCGACGGTGTGGCTTAGGTCGATAAGAGTTCGCGAGGGTGTGCGGGGATCGGCCATCGACTTGAAATATTGTGCCATAGCGGCACGAATACGGCCTTCGGCGCAATTTCACGAATTAACCTAAGCGATTAGGTTTATGCTAGGATGACGGCATGCCGACAGTGCTCAGGCGTGGGCGGCTGCGAATCGTGGTTTATCCAGCCGATCACAGGCCAGCCCACGTCCATGCAATCGGACCGGACGGCGAGGCGGTTTTCAATCTCAATTGTCCGGCGGGCCCAAGTGAGCTGCGGGAGAACTATGGGCTCAAGGGGCAGGCACTGGGGGCAGTCGAACGCTTGATCAACGGGCATGTAAACGAGCTTTGTCGAGCGTGGGAGGAGATTCATGGTATCGCGCAGTAGCATCGAGTTGGCAAACAAGAGAGGAGAGCAGTTGCGGAGAGAATTCCCTCGTGCAGCCTCGGCCCGGTATGACCGGGCCAGTGGAAAGGTCGTGGTGGAGCTGAGTTCGAAACTGACACTGAGTTTTTCGCCGCAAGATGCGCAGGGTCTGGAAAACGCCACGCCGGCACAGCTTGAGGAAATTGAGTTGAGCCCGTCAGGCTTTGGAGTGCACTTTCCGAAACTGGACGCGGACCTGTATATTCCGGGGCTGCTGGAAGGGTTCATGGGATCGAAGAAATGGATGGCGGCACGTCTTGGGCAGGCCGGCGGGCAGTCGCGCAGCCGGGCCAAAAAAGCGGCATCGCGGGCGAACGGGTTGAAGGGCGGACGGCCGCGTCGGAAGGAAATTGCGGCGGGTGATTAGGGATCTGGACTTGATGGCCGCACACCCACACATTCGCAAAAAAACGCGAGTGTGTGGGGCTAGTTCCATGGGCGCACAGGTTTCATAGGCCCGCGCTGTTCCGGTCTTGGAAGAGTGCACGATAAGCTGTGTCGGGGTCTGGTGTGCGAAGACCTACGGCAGCAAAAAATCCCACATTCTGCACCGCTTCGCACTTTTAGTCCAGTAGGTGTAGTTTTCAATGTGCATCTTCACCATTTCTTCGTTGCCCCGGTCACGGTATAGACTCGCATCCCGGTTGTGCTCCGCAGCGCGGGCTTCAGCATCCTTTATCCAGCCCTTGATCGTTTTGTGCATGTCACGGTGCCAGTCATTCACAATCAGAGCAAACAACACGGCTACAAAGATTGTCGCAAACATAAATCACACCCCCTGGTCCAAGTGGATTCTACAACTCGCGCTGCACGCTAAGGACGGCGAGGTGTTTGCGGTCGCGGGAAATCGCAGGGTAAATTCGGGAATTCTTTTTCCCATTTATCGACTTGCGCGTGTTTAGCTTCGGCAATCAGTTCTAGGGCAGTCTTGTAATCATCGCTTCCGATAAACTCCAGATATGCATACGTATCTTGCCAGAGACGCATAACCCCATTGAGAACCGCGCTGGTCTCGTCGAACACTTTTTTGAGATCTGGAATCGTAAGCTTGGCGCGACTTTCGAGACCTGCCGGATCGACCACGGTTCCTGGGTCTAAATGGGCAATCGCCTCGTTTCTCCGTTTTTGTACTGACACGAGAATGTCCTGAAGGCCAGCAATACGTTTTTCCGCATCCTTCACAGCTAACGATACCTGTTCAGGTTGTTCCATGCTTGAAAGTTGCTGCCTCCAATTTAGCCCTATCAAGTAGTGACTTCACCGTGACCGGCTTGCTTGTTTTGTCGTACAATTTCGCGGCGTACATTTGTGACATTTGCAAGCTCGCCTCGAAAGCTAAGCCAAAGAATGTGGGGGAAGACTTGAAAACGACAGCATCCGCATCCCTCAATCCATTGGCGATGGTGAGATACGCTCGCCCCAACATTACTTCATTCTTCAGACTGACGAGAATTTGGTCGATTGTCGGTTTGCCCACCTCTTGCCTCCATTTTTGATTTTAAGGTGGCCCACCCGCGAGTCGTGGTGAGGATAGGAAGTCAAAGTCCCCGCCCTGTCGCAGAAGGCGCGACAAGAACGGGGCACCCTCGGGAGTTGAGATGGGGGAACGGGTGGGCCAGCCCCCGTCCGTCCCTACGCGAGCTTAGCTTTCGTACAGCAGCACGCCTTCGGCTTTCTCCGAGTCCACCGGACGGTAGTACAGCTTGTTCGACTCGAGGAAGACCTCGATGAAGGCGGGCCGGGTGGTGATCGTGCCCTGGATCAGGGCTTCCGATAGCGGATCTTCGATGTACTTCTGCAGGGCGCGGCGCAGCGGGCGCGCTCCGTAGCTGCGGTCGGTCAGGGTCTGGTTCAGAATCCACTTTTTCGCCTCGTCGGCCACGGTTACGGTGATCGAACGCTGCGCCAGGTTCTGGTTTAGCTGGTTGACCATGAGTTCGAGAATCTGGATCAGGTCGGCTTCGCTGAGCGCCATGAACAGGATGATTTCATCCACGCGGTTCAGGAATTCCGGATTGAAGGTGCGCTTGACCTCGCTCTTGACGAGATCCTCGACTTTCTCGGAAACCATCTCGTCTTTCGACGACTGGAAGCCCAGGCCTTCGCGCTTCATCAGGTGGCGTGCGCCGATGTTCGACGTCATGATGATGATGGTGTTCTTGAAGTCGACCGTGTTGCCCAGGCCGTCGGTTAGTTGACCGTCTTCAAAAACCTGCAACAGGATGTTGAAGACATCCGGGTGCGCCTTCTCGATTTCGTCTAGCAGAACCACGGAATAAGGCGCCCGCTTGACTCGTTCCGTCAGCTGGCCACCCTCTTCATAGCCCACGTATCCCGGAGGCGAGCCGATCAACTTCGATACGGAGTGCTTCTCCATGAACTCCGACATATCGAAACGCACCAGAGCTTTGTCGCTGCCGAACATGAAACTGGCTAGGGTGCGAGCCACTTCGGTTTTGCCTACGCCGGTCGGTCCCAGGAACAGGAATGACCCGATCGGGCGATTCGGACTCTTCAATCCTGCGCGGCTGCGGCGGATGGCGCGCGCCAGGGCGCTGATCGCTTTGTCTTGCGAGATGATGCGCTTGTGCAGCTCTTCTTCTATGCGCAGCAGCTTCTGGGTTTCTTCTTCTTTAATGGAAGTGATGGGAACGCCGGTCCAGCGCGATACCACATCCTCGATGTCCTCCCGACCGACTACGCCGGTGGAGGATTCATCGAGGTGGTATTTTTCGCGAAGGGCGCGCAGGTTCTCGCGCTCCTTGCGTTCTTC
>Ga0074045_10005015_pt1 | contig 11630 bp, 8 predicted proteins | sample BogForMeECP23OM2_FD_94442 | JGI IMG/M metagenome (GOLD analysis project Ga0074045, IMG submission 94442) | Bog forest soil microbial communities from Calvert Island, British Columbia, Canada - Bog Forest MetaG ECP23OM2 | ecosystem: Environmental > Terrestrial > Soil > Wetlands ...
ACTGCCTCATGCGCGGGCCCGCGCCGCTGGTCGAGGCGGCGTGACGGGGCAGAGTTTTTCGCCACGAAGTTCACGAAGAGACACCAGGTCTTCGATCCTTCGTGTCCTTGTTGGTGAATCCTGCCGCCGATTGCCGCGCCTCGACGTTCGGGCTTAGGCTGGCAGTTTCGCGGGCGATCGGCGCCCGCCCGAACGGAGCGCGACAATGAGCAAGATTCTGGTCATCGGCGCCGCGGGCTTAACCGGCGCTGAGGTCGTCAAGGCGCTCGGCGCGGAGAACTGCATCGGCGCCTCGCGCAGTTCCGACGAAAAGGTCGACATCGCCGACCCGAAGTCTCTCGCGGCCCTGTTCGAGCGGGTCGGTCCGGTCGACGGGATCGTCTGCACCGGCGGCGCGGCGCGGTTCAAGCCCTGGAACGAAACGACCGACGAGGACTGCACGTTCTCACTCGCCAACAAGCTCTTGGGCCAGATCAACGTCGCCCGGTACGGCGCGAGGACCGTCAAGCCGGGCGGCGCGATCACGCTGACGACGGGGCTTGCGGCGCAATATCCCTCGCCGGGCAGCGCGATCATCACAACGGTCAATTCTGCGCTGGAAGCCTTTGTGCGCGCGGCCGCGGCGGAGCCTGCGACCACGATCCGCGTCAACGCCGTCTCGCCCGGATGGGTTGCCGAAACGTTGCAGGCGATGGGACACGACCCGGCGGGCGGAATCCCCGCCGGCGACGTCGCAAGGATCACGGTCAAGCAGTTCCGGGAGGGCGCCTCAGGCACGACCGCGCCGGCGGCGAAAAGCTAGGCGCTTCGGAGGGGCGGCGTCTCGCCGCCTTAAGGAGCGCGAGACGCGCTCCCTCCGTTGGAGCGCGGGTCGGTCATCAAAATCCTCCTTGCGCGCTCCTATCACACGAAACTTCGCCGGTATAGTTTCGGGCTTGTACCGATTCGGAGGGGCGGCGTCCCGCCGCCCCCGGGCCTTAGGCTAGAACCCTTCGCGGCTCCTTGACCAGCGAGCCGAGGTCGAAGCTGACATTGGCGGCGTGCTCGGACGTCAGCTCCACGCCGCGGTCAAGCACCTTCCGGGCGACGACATGGTCCTTCACCCGATTGACGCTGTCGGCGGCGATGAACTTACCGCTCTTGAAGTAGAAAGCGGAGAACCTGTAGTTCTCGACGTCGCCCCGAAGCACGACGTGATCATAACCCGCGACCCGCCCGACGACGCGGAGGTTGACGTCGTACTGATCCGACCAGAACCACGGCGCGTCCAAGAACGGCTTCTCGACGCCCATCAGCGCCGCCGCGCCGGACCGCGCCTGTTCGATGGCGTTCTGCACGGATTCCAGGCGGTGGAGCGGCATTCCCGGTTCGTGCGCGGTGGCGGTGCAATCGCCGGCGGCGACGATGTCAGGATCCGCGGTGCGCGAGCACGCGTCGACCACGACGCCGTGCTCGCAGCGCAAGCCCGCCTCGCGAGCGAGCCTGTCGTTCGGCACGAGGCCGATCCCGGCGACGATCAGATCGGCTTCGAACACGCGCCCGTCGACGAGGCGGACGCCCGTCGCCTGCCCATCCCGGGAGAGAACCTCGGCGACATTCGCCCCGAGTTCAAGCCGGACGCCGCGCTCGCGATGGAGTCGCGCATAGACGTCCGACAGCACTGGAGCGACGGCGCGGGCGAGCACTCGCGGTTCGCGCTCGATCACCGTGACCTCGCGGTCGCTCAACCTACAGCAGGCGGCGACTTCCAGGCCGACGAATCCAGCGCCGACCACAAGCACCGTGTCGGCGCGGGCGAGCGCCTCGGCGAACTTGTAAGCGTCGTCGACGCTGCGCAGCGAAGAAATGCCGGGGAGATCGCCGCCGGGGATCGGCAGCCGACGGTTGGACCCGCCGGTGGCGATCACGAGGCCCTCGTAGGCCTGCCGGGCGCCCGAATCGAGCGAGACTTCGCGGGCGGCGCGGTCGATCGCAAGCACGTGGATGCCGGGGCAGAAGTCGATGCCCTTTGCCGCGATCTCGGCCGGCCCGCGCAACTGGATCGAGTCGAAATCCAGACTCTCGAGCAGCATGTCCTTGGACAGGGGCGGCCGATGGTACGGCGGGTGCGGCTCGTCGCCGAACAGGATGATCTCGCCCTCCCAGCCTTCCTCGCGCAGCGATTCCGCGGCCTGGATGCCCCCCTGGCCGGCGCCGACGACGACCATCGGCCGATCCGTTTTCTTCGCTCGCTGGACCATCTGCACCCTCCCGTTGCGGACGCCGCGGCCGCCCACCGGGGGGGCGCCCACGCGAAAGTCGGATGTTATAAGGCCGGTCGGCGGCGCGCTGTCGGCTGGCCGACAGGGCGAGGCGGCTGTTCGGAAAAAGGCCCTTGGCTGCCAAGGAGGCGCTGCCGCTCCTTGAGGCGCGAGGGTGTGGGGGAAAGCGGTCCGGTGCTTGGGCGTTACATTTTCGGTTCAAAAGGCCGCGCCGCTGTCGCAATGTGGAAGCAATCCGTTGCGACCGAGCCCGAGGAGCGCGCGCCCTATGTCCGAACCAGCCCCTGCTCGGGAGCCCCGCCGAGGACGCGAAGCGCGCCGCAGCGCGCGCGCCCAGCGCTCGGCCGCATCCGTCCCCTACATCACGCGAAAAATCCCGATCACCGAAATTCTGAGCGCGGAGGGGCTCGAAATCATCGAGCACAACGCCGACACGCTTCTTCAGGACGTTGGGATCGAGTTTCGCGACTTTCCGCGGGCCCTCGATCTCCTCCGCGCCGCAGGCTGCGACATCAAGGAGAGCCGCGTCCGCTTTCCCCGCGGGCTCGCGCGAAAACTTTGCGCGACGGCCCCGGCGCAATACGTGCAGCACGCGCGCAACCCCGGGCGCAGCGTCCTCATAGGCGGCGACGCGATGGTGTTTGCGCCGAACTACGGCTCGCCCTTCGTCCACGATCTCGAGAAGGGCCGCCGCTATGGAACGCTCGAGGACTTCCAGAATTTTGTGAAGCTCGCGTATCTCAGCCCCGCCATCCACCACTCCGGGGGCACGCTTTGCGAGCCGGTCGATCTGCCGGTGAACAAACGGCACCTCGAGATGGTCTATTCCCATGTGAAATATTCCGACAAACCTTTCATGGGCTCGGTCACCAAGCCGGAACGGGCCGAGGACAGCGTGCGCATTTGCGAGCTTCTGTTTGGCGAGGAATTCGTGCAGCGGAACACGGTGCTGACGAGCCTGATCAACGCCAACTCGCCGCTCGTCTGGGACTCGACGATGCTCGGCGCGGCGGAAGCGTACGCGCGGAACAACCAGGCCTGCATCATCACGCCGTTCATATTGTCGGGGGCGATGAGCCCGGTCACTGTCGCCGGAACCCTGACGCAGGTGCTGGCCGAGGTGATGGCGGGGACGGCTTTCTGCCAGCTCACGCGGCCGGGCGCGCCGGTCGTGTTCGGGACCTTCGTCTCGACGCTCTCGATGCAGTCGGGCGCGCCGACCTTCGGGACCCCGGAGGCGTCGCTTGCGATCTTCGGCGCGGCGCAGCTTGCGCGCCGGATGAACATGCCGTTCCGCACCGGCGGCTCGCTCAGCGCCTCGAAAATCCCGGACGCGCAGGCGGCCTACGAGAGCGCGCAGACCCTTTCGCCGACAGTGCTGGCCGGAACCAATTTCGTGCTTCACGCCGCAGGCTGGCTCGAGGGCGGCCTCACCGCCTCCTACGAGAAATTCGTGCTCGATTTCGACCAGCTCGGCGCCATGCACGTGCTCGCCAGGGGAGTCGATCTCAGCGAGAACGGTCAGGGGATGGAGGCGTTTCATCAGGTCGAGCCCGGGGGCCACTTCCTCGGCTGCGCGCATACGCAGATGAACTTCGAAACCGCCTTCTACCGGTCGAGCGTCGCCGACAACAATTCCGTCGAGCAGTGGCAGGAGGAAGGCGCGAAGGACGCGGCGACCCGGGCGAACGCCTTGTGGAAGGCGATGCTGGCGGACTACCAGCCGCCGCCGCTCGACCCCGCCAAAGACGAAGCGATCCGCGCCTTCATCGACGAGCGCAAGGCCTCGATGCCGGACGCGACGTACTGAGACTGCCGGCGCAATCAGGAGGAACAAGGATGGATCCAGGTCAGACGGACACTGCGCAGACCCTACGCGCTGGCGTAGTCGGCGGCCTCACGGGAGGGGTGTTCATCTGGATCTACGAGGCCGCCGTCTGGGTCGAAGTGCAGCACCTGATGCCGCTGGCAGGCATTCCCCGCAACGCGACAGGACTCGTCTTCGGGCAGGCCGTGCAGGAGGCGCTTGGCGGTTTCGCTTACGTTCTCGGCGCCGGCATCCACTTCTTCTTCTGCGTCGTCTGGGGCGTTGTCTTCGCTTACGCGTGGCCGTTCTTTGCGCGGCGCGGCTTTGAGGCGACCCTTGTCGCCTTGTTCTTCGCCGTGATCGTTTGGGTCGTGATGCACGCCGCGATTGCGCTCGTATCGACGAATCATCCGAACTATCTCGATCCGAATGTCGTTATCGGCGGTCTCCATTCGCATATCTTCTTTGCCGTTCCGCTCGCCCTCGTCGTCAAGCAGATGCTCGCCGATCCGCCGAGGCCCAACGAGCGCCCGGTGCGGCTTGGGGTGATCCGATGAGAACGCATGCACGCGCGGTTGTGATCGGCGGCGGCGTGGTCGGCGTCTCGACGCTCTACCATCTCTGCAAGAAGGGCTGGACCGACAGCGTGCTCGTCGAGCGCAAGGAGCTGACCTCGGGCTCCACCTGGCACGCGGCGGGGCTCCTGCCACCCTTCAACCTCAGCTATTCGGTCGGGCAGCTGCACAAGTATTCGGTCGCGCTCTACAAGACGCTCGAGACCGAGACCGGGCTCGACGTCGGCTTCCGGCAGGTCTCCAACATTCGGCTCGCGCGCACGCGCGACCGACTGGACGAGTACAGGTATTACGCCGGCGTCGCCGCGACGATCGGCGGAATCGAGGTGAAATTCCTGACGCCGAATCAGGTGAAGGCGATCTGGCCGCTCTGCAACGTTGAAGGGATCATCGGCGCGATCCAGCATCCCGAGGACGGTTACATCCAGCCGGCCGACCTGACGCAGGCGCGCGGCGCGCGCGACCGTGGCGGGGAGATCAATCGCTTGACGACGGTGACGTCAATCGAAGGGCAGCGAAGCGGCGAGTGGAAAGTCGTCACCGACAAGGGCGAGATCGTCTGCGAGCACGTGGTCTCGGCGACCGGCAGTTTCGCCCGGGCGACAGGCCACATGGTTGGGATCAACGTGCCAGTCATTCCGGTGCAGCATCAGTACATCGTGACCGAGCCGCATCCCGAGATCGTGAAGCGCAAGGCGCAGGGCCTGCCGGAAATGGGCGTCTTGCGCGAGTCCGATTCGTCCTGGTACATGCGCGAGGAGGCGGGCGGTCTGCTTCTCGGGCCTTACGAGGCCGGCGCGCCGGCTTGCTATGTCGATGGCCCCTCGCCCGACAGCGAGTACAAGCTTTTCCCCGACGACCTCGACCGGCTCTCGTCGCACATCGAGACGGCGATCGCCCGGGTCCCTGCCTTCGGCGAAGTCGGCGTGAAGAAGGTCTACAACGGCGCGATCGCCTACACGCCTGACGGCTCGCCGATCGTCGGGCCCGCCCCAAGATTGAGGAACTTCTGGCTGAACGAAGGACATTCCTTCGGAGTCACCGCGGCAGGCGGCGCCGGCTGGCAGATTGCGGAATGGATTGTCGAAGGCGAGCCGACGATCGACATGCTCGGCGTCGATCCGCGCCGCTTCGGACCTTACGCCGAGAAGGGCTATCTCATCGAGAAGAACAAGGAGGCCTACGCCAAGGTCTTCACCGTTCACTATCCGAACGAGGAGCGCGTGGCGGCGCGTCCCTTACGCCAGACGCCCTGCTACGACCGCATGAAGGCGCTCGGCGCCGTGTTCGGCTCGGTCTACGGCTGGGAGCGGCCGAATTTCTTCGCGCCGGAGGGATACGGGCTCAGCGACGCCGAGCTTGCAAAACCCGACGTGCTTTTGAACGCAAACCATCCCGAGACCAAGCGTGGCGAACGCCCGCGCGAGAAGTGGAGCTTCCAGCGCTCGAACGACTTCACGTTCGTCGGCGAAGAGTGCCGCAACGTGCACGAGAACGTCGGCCTGATGGACATGTCGGCCTTCGCCAAGTTCGAGGTCTCCGGGTCGGGGGCGGAAGCCTGGCTCGATTCGATCCTGACAAACCGGCTGCCGAAGGCCCCCGGCCGCGTGACGCTGACCTATCTTCTCACGGCAAGGGGAGGAGTGCGCGCCGAGTTCACGCTGACGCGCCTTGGCCGCGGGCGTTTCTATCTCGTCTCGGCCGGCGCGCTGGAAACGCACGATTTCGATTCCCTCGAGAAACTTCTGCCGGACGACGGCTCTGTTCGGCTCGACAAGGTGACAACGCAGAGGGGCGTGCTCGTGCTTGCCGGTCCCCGCTCGCGCGAGGCGCTCGCGAAGATCGCCGACATCGACGTCTCGAACGCTGCGTTTCCGTGGCTCACGGCCCGCGCCTGCTCGATCGGCGCCGCAGGCCTTCTTGTTTTACGCGTCAATTTCGTCGGCGAACTCGGTTATGAGCTGCACCACCCGATCGAGATGCAGAACTACATTTTCGACTCGCTTATGGATGCCGGCCGGCCCATGGGGATTAAGCCGTTTGGAATCCGGGCCATGGATTCGTTGAGGCTCGAGAAGTCTTACAGGCTGGTCGGGCGAGAGCTGTCGATCGAATATGCGGCGCTCGAATCCGGACTCGAGCGCTTCGTCGCTCTCGACAAGGGCCAGTTCCTCGGGCGCGAGGCGTTGCTCCAATGGCGGGCCGCCGGCTTCGCCAATCGGCTCATCACGCTCGAGGTTTCCGGCATGACCGACGCCGACGCCCGCGGCTCCGAGCCGGTGACGAAGGACGGCGCTCCGGTCGGGCGCACGACCGCTGGAGGCTACGGCTGGCGGACACGCAAGTCTCTGGCGCTCGCGATGGTCAGGCCTGACCTCGCCGCGCCGGGGACCGAGCTCGAAATCGCTGTCCTCGGCGAAAAGCGTCGCGCGGTCGTGATCCCGGACAGCCCCTACGATCCGGCCAACGCCGCCTTGCGCGAGTGAGCGACACCGACCCGCCTGCCGGTCAAAAGGATTTCGCGATGGATAGGGCGTCGATTGGTACGCCGCCTTCACCCAGCGCCTCGGATCACGACCGGTTTGCGCGCTTGAGCAGGTCTTCGACCGTCGGCAGAATTCTCCCGACGATCACCGCGACGCCCGCAGCGTTCGGGTGCAGGCCGTCTGGCTGGTTGAGCTTCGGGTCGCCCGCGGCGCCGTCGAGGAAGAACGGATAGAGGACCGCGCCATACTGTTGCGCCAGCGCCGGGTAGATCGCGTCGAAAGCCTTGTCATATTCCGCCCCCAGATTAGGCGCGGCGAGCACGCCGGTGAGCAAGGTCGGCAGATGCGCCGTTTTCGCCCGATCCAGGATGGTGGCGAGGGTCTTTTTCGTCTGCTTGGGCTCGAGGCCGCGCAGCATATCGTTGGCGCCGAGCTCGACGATGAGCGCGTCGGCGTCCGGCGGGACCGCCCAGTCGTAGCGGGCGAGGCCGTCGTCGGCGGTGTCGCCGGAGACCCCGGCGTTGACCACCTTCACGTCAAATCCCCTCGCCTTCAGCGCCGCCTCGAGCTGGTTGGGAAAGGCCTTGCCGGGCGGCAGGCCGTAGCCGGCGGTCAGGCTGTCGCCCAGCGCGACGAGCTTCAAGGTCTGCGCAGAGACTGGCGCGGCGCAGGTCAGCGCCAAGGCCGCCACGAATCCCGCGACGAGGGCGGCCGCCTGGACGACTGCCCGCCAATGCCCATATGAGGGCGGCCCCGCCTTCAGGATTTCCGACACGATGAGCCTTCCCGCAGTAGCGATGCGCGGCGTCGATCTCAGCCTTGGCCGAGGCGCCGCCCGGGTGCATATATTGCGCGACGTCGGCCTGACAATCGCCAAGGGCGAGGCGGTCGGGATCGTCGGACCGTCCGGCTCCGGCAAGTCGACCCTGCTCATGATCATGGCCGGGCTCGAACGGCCGGACCGCGGCGAGGTCGCCGTCGACGGCGTGAGCCTCGGGACCTTGGGCGAGGACGCGCTCGCCCGCTTCCGTGGCGCCCGCATCGGCATCGTGTTCCAATCCTTCCATCTCATCCCGACCATGACGGCGCTGGAGAACGTCGCCGCGCCGCTGGAGCTCGCAGGCCAGCGTAACGCCTTCGCCCCCGCGCGGGACGAGCTCGAGCAGGTGGGCCTCAGCGACCGGCTGAGCCATTACCCGGCCCAGCTTTCCGGCGGCGAGCAGCAGCGCGTGGCGCTCGCCCGCGCGCTCTCGCCCAATCCCTCGCTGCTGATCGCCGACGAGCCGACCGGCAACCTCGACGAGGAGACCGGCCGGGCGATCATGGACCTGATCTTCGCGCTCCCCGCCCGGCGCGGCGCGACGCTGGCGCTCGTTACTCACGATCCGGCGCTCGCCGCCCGCTGCGACCGCATCATCCGGATGCGCTCCGGCGCGGTCGAGGACGCGCCGCTGGTCACGGCATGAACGCTCCCCTTGGTTTGCCGCTTTCCCGCAAACGCGCGCCGGTCCTGCGGTTCGCCCTGCGCGACCTGCGGGGCGGCCTCGCGGGCCTGTGGATCTTCCTCGTCTGCATCGGGCTCGGCGTCATGGCGATCGTCGGGGTCGAGAGCCTAGCGAAGGCCCTCGACGACGGCCTTGCGCGGCAGGGGCGGGTCATCCTCGGCGGGGACGCGTCGTTTTCGCTGATCCACCGCCGTTTGGCGCCTGACGAGGCGACCTTTCTCGGCAAAAACGGGAAACTCTCGACCATCGCGACCATGCGGGCGATGGCGCGGACCGAAAATGGCGACGCCGCGCTCGTCGAAGTCAAGGCGGTCGAGCCTTTCTGGCCCTCGATCGGCGCGGCGACGTTTCAGCCCCCGATCCCGCCCGCCAAAGCGCTCGCCGAGAAGGACGGCGTCTTCGGCGCGGCGGCGGAAGAGGCGCTGCTCGCCAGGCTCAATTTGAAGATCGGCGACACGTTCCGCCTCGGCGACGCGAAACTCGTCCTCAACGCAGCCGTTTCGAGCGAGCCCGACCGGCTCGCGGTCGGCGTCGGATTCGGGCCGCGTCTGCTCATATCGCAGGCCGCGCTGGAGGCGACCCATCTCGTGCAGCCGGGGTCGCTCGTGCGCTGGACGACTCGCGTCGTGATGGACGCGGCCGGCGCCCCTCCCGACGAGGCTGCCGTCAAGCGCTTCATGGAAGCAGCCAATCGCGCGTTCCCTGAGGCCGGCTGGGAGACGCGCACGCGCCTCGCCGTGTCGCCCGACTTCAGCCGCGACCTCGACCGGTTCGCCGAGTTCCTGACGCTCGCGGGCCTCTTGTCGCTGGTCGTCGGCGGGGTCGGCGTCGCCAATGCCGCGCAGGGCTTCGTCGAGCGGAAACGCGCGACGCTGGCGATCCTGAAAGCAATCGGTGCGACCGGGACGAGCGTCGTCATGCTCGCCGTGGCCGAGTTTTTGGCGGTCGCGCTCGTCGGCGCGCTCGCGGGCGCGGCGCTCGGGGCCGCCATTCCGTTCGCCGTCGCCGCCCTGTTCGCGGAACTGATCCCGATCCCGCTTAGCCCCTCGGTGGACGCGGGCGTCATCGCACTTGGCGTCGCCTACGGCCTCTTGACCGCGCTCGCTTTCGCTCTGCCGCCGCTCTCCCGCGCGCACGACCTCCCCGTCACGACGCTGATCCGCGACCTCGCCGAGGAGCGGCAGGGATGGCCGCGCGCCCGCTATCTCGCCGTCGCGGCGCTCGCCGCCGGCGCGCTCGTCACGCTCGCCGTGGTCACGAGCCCGCAGCGGACGATCGCGCTCGCCGTCGCCGGCGCGACCCTTGCCGCTTTCGCTGTGCTCCGCCTTGTCGCGCTCGGCCTCGCGCTCGCCGCGCGCCATGCGCCGGCGACGCGGCTGGTGGAGCTGCGGATGGTGCTTTCCGCGATTTACCGGCCGGGGGCGCTGACGCCGTCCATCGTGCTGTCCTTGGGCCTCGGGCTTGCGGCGCTGGTCGCGCTGAGCCTGATCGACTTCAACATGCGCAACGAGCTGAGAGAGACGCTGCCGGGCATCACGCCGAGCTTTTTCTTCCTCGATCTGCGCAGCGCCGAGGCGCCGCGCTTCATCTACTTCCTCAGGCGCGAGGCGCCCGGAGCCAAGATCAGCGAGACGCCGATGATGCGCGGTCGGTTCGTCAGCCTCGCTGGAACGCCGGTCGAGAAAGCGAAAGCGAGCGACAAAGTCGCCTGGGCGCTGGAAGGCGACCGCGGCGTGACCTTCGCCGCGACGCCCCCGGAGGGTTCCGAAGTCGTGGCGGGCCAATGGTGGGCGAAAGACTATTCCGGGCCGCCGCTCGTCTCGATGGAGAAGGAAGTGGCGGAAGGGCTCGGCCTCAAGATCGGCGATTCCGTCGTGGTCAACGTGCTCGGCCGCGATGTGGCGGCTACCGTCGCCAATTTCCGCAAGGTGAACTGGCGCAGCTACGCCATCAACTTCGTGCTCGTCTACTCCCCCAACACTTTTGGGGGCGCGCCGTTCAGCGAACTCGTCTCAACCGCGCTGCCCCCGGCCGACGGCGCCGATAGCGAGATCGCGCTTTTGCGCGCCGCCGCGCGCGACTTCCCGAGCGTCGTCAGCGTCCGGGTGCGCGACGCTCTGGAGACCGTGGAGGCGCTTGTGGCCAAGCTCGCTCTGGCGATCCGCGCCGCGACTGGCGTCGCGCTCCTAACCTCCGTGCTCGTGCTCGCCGGCGCGCTCGCGGCCAACCGCCGCGCCCGCCTCGCCGACGCGACGATCCTGAAGATCCTCGGCGCGACGCGGACCCGCCTCAGCGTCCTATTCCTGATCGAATACGCGATTCTCGGCGCGGCCACGGCGACCTTCGCCGTAGCCGCAGGGACGCTGATCGCATGGGCGGTCGTGACCCGCATCATGTTCGCCGACTTCGCCTTCGATTGGGTCTCGGCGCTCGCCGCCGCGGCCGGCGGCCTCGCCTTCACCGTCGTCCTCGGCATGATCGGCGCGTGGCGGATCCTCGGCCAGAAGCCTGCGGCGTTCTTGCGCGAGTTATGATACGAACGGCGTCGGCTTGGTGGGCGTGGGAACGGGGCGCCGCGCCCCAAAAAAGGGAGCGAACGTCGTGGCCTTACTCACCCAGTCCTATGTCCATGGCGCAAGCGCGACGCCGCTTCTCGGCGAGACGATCGGGACGCTTCTCAGGCGCGTCGCGGCGGAGGGGCCGGAGCGGGTGGCGCAGATCACCCGCCATCAGAACGTGCGCTGGACCTACGCCGACCTTCTCAGGCGCTCGGAGGACCTCGCCGTCGCCCTTCGCGCGCTCGGGCTGAAGAAAGGCGACCGGATCGGCATCTGGGCGGCCAATTGCAGCGAATGGGTGCTCGCCCAGTTCGGGACGGCCCTCGCCGGGCTCATCCTGGTCAACATCAACCCGGCCTATCGGGTGCACGAATTCGAATATGCGATCAAGAAATCCGGCTGCCGCGCGCTGATCCTGAGCCCCGGCCACAAGAGCAA
>Ga0074045_10005016_pt1 | contig 11629 bp, 8 predicted proteins | sample BogForMeECP23OM2_FD_94442 | JGI IMG/M metagenome (GOLD analysis project Ga0074045, IMG submission 94442) | Bog forest soil microbial communities from Calvert Island, British Columbia, Canada - Bog Forest MetaG ECP23OM2 | ecosystem: Environmental > Terrestrial > Soil > Wetlands ...
AGGAATACGATGTCCCGATTGGCCATCAAAAAATCCTGCGGAGTTGTGCCTTCAACGATGCAGGAACGCGAATGCCCAGGCCGTCCAGCATCTTTTTTCCCTTTTTTGCCAGAAGTCGCATGCGCTGGGAACGCGCATTCATTCGGTCGAACTGATCGAGCAACGGCTGCGGCAAGATGCCGGAAGAGGGCAACTGAAGATCATCTTTGTAGGCCGTGTACTTTCCAGCCGCGAGGGCGGACACAATCGCCTCAGCCGGCGCTGAATCGCAGTCAAGCTCTATGAAGAAACTTCGAAATTGCTTCTTCCAGTGCAGATCGAGACCATAAAACGCGCGCATCGGCCCTCGCTGTTTCAGGCGCTGCAGCAGGGCAAAGGTTCCGGAGCGCGGGGCGTAGCGGCCGTCATATTTTGTATTCCAGGTTTCAATTCCCTGGGGCAGGGTAGAGAAACTCTCGATCCATTCGAAGAAATCGTTCTTGGGGTGGGCGATTACTGAGATAGCGCCCTGCCCGTCGATGTGGCGAATCACTTCCTGCGGGTCCGTTCCCTGGAAGAGCTTGGTCGCGTGGTAGCCGAGGATGTGCATATCGCGCTCGCAACGATACTCCAGACCAGGGATGAGACGGAACTTCGCGTCAGAAAGTGACTCGCATTCGGCAAGGTAGCGCTGTAGGGATTCCGCGTCGAAATACTCCGCATGATCCGTCATGCAGACGAATGCGCAGTGCTCGGCGGCGAAAATCTCGCGGAGTTCACTGAGGGCGAACTCGCCGTCCGAATACTTGCTATGAATGTGCATCACGCCTTTGAGCATGGGATTCTAGTTCGCCTGCGCCGGGCGCCGGAGACGGGTCAAGAGATTCAGCCAGTCTCCCAACTCGGGCAGCGGATCGCTCCATTGAAAAAGATCATGGTAAGTGCCGGGAACCGGAGTGAGCACGTCAAGCAAAGTGCGCCACCGCCCCGGATACGCGCCAGGATAACCCTCGGGCGGTCCCCTCCAAACTTCCACTAGATGACGGGCATCGCCCAGCAGCCAGCGGCAGCGCAGGCCGATGCGGTATCCACTACTGAGTGCAATGTCTCCATCCTCCTCCATGCGCGCCAGCAGTTCGGGAAAATCCACACCCGCGTAACACGCCAGGGGCAGCGAATGCCAGAAGCGGCCGTTAACTTCCATGAACACCGGTGGAGACGCAGGTTGCTTCCGGTATTCCACCATCGCGACTCCATGCCAGCGCAGAGCCGACAGAATTTTCAAAGAGGATTGCCGAATTTCGGGATCAGGTTCAATACTGATTCTCACCGCGCTTCCCGAACCGGTAGGATGCACATCACGAATTCGTCGATGGGCAAACTCCGCGCGCAATTCTCCATGATGTAGCAGGGCGAAATATCCGGTACCTTCTCCCGCAACATACTCCTGAACCAGCACTGCCGAGGAGCGCTTGCGGATACTGTCGTAAGCCGCATCAAACTGAGCGGAAGTGCTGGCATAACGAGGCCGGCCTCCGGTTCGCACCTTTCCCGCTGGCGAGATCTCCTCCGAGGCGCGCGGCTTCAAGACCACAGGATACTTGATCGACCGAGCCAGGTCGCGCGCCTGTTCCACGGCGGTGACGGTGGTCGTTTTGGGGACCATGACGCCCAGCGAAGCGGCCAGCTGCGTGGTCTTTTCTTTATCGAAAGCGCGGAGCAGATCGCAGTGATCGGGCAGGACCAGGCGCGCGCCGGCGGAAAGGAGAACATCCCGATGGCTGGATACTGGCAAGGTTGTCACCTCGGTCATAGGCAGAACCAACGTTCCAGGCCGCCGACGAACGAAATCAGCGATCGCGGCAATGAAAGAATCCACCTGTCTTTGAGGTGCAGGATAACGGAAGCTGCCAGAGCTGGCACGGGACCACCCCGCCTTCGACCAGGATGCTGACTCCCCGGAATAAACCGTGTGTCCTGCGCGGGCCAGAGATCGCACACTGGCGACCGCCTGGTTTTGATCGCCATCCAGCACCAGAACATTCATGGTTGCCCGGGAATGCGCGCCGGCGGCTCAATGCGAGCATCAGACCGGGTTAACTTCGGCGAGGCCGGACGCAACGCCTCCCGCGCCGGGTTGTGCGAAGCTTTGTGTAGCACCTCGTTCAGCACTTCGGCGAAACGCTCGGCGATGGTGGACCAATCGTATTGCGCCGTCAATTGAGCCGCCGCGAGCTCGAACTGCCGACGAAGCCCGGCGTCCCGCAGCAGTGAGAGAATCGCTTCCGCAAACTCGTTTGCGTCGTCGGCGAGAACTAGATCGCGGCCGCTCTGCACATCCAGACCTTCAGCGCCGATCGAAGTGGAGATTACAGCTTTTCCCATGGCCATGGCTTCGAATATCTTCAGGCGAGTTCCCCCGCCGATACGCAGCGGCACAATCACCAGCGTGGCATCGCGCAGGTACCCGGCAACCGAAGGCACCGTGCCTGTCACCTGAACGTGCTCGGACGCTAACTGCTTGACGCGGGGATGAGGGTTGCGGCCAACGATTTGAAAAAGCGCCGCAGGAAATTCGCGGCGAACCTGGGGAAAGATGTCCCGGCAAAAATAACTCACGGCGTCGATGTTGGGCTCCCAGTCCATGGAACCAGTGAAAACGATGCGGGGAGGATCGGCCGTAGCCGGCGGCGAGACGGGATATTTCTGTGTATCTACGCCGGTGGCCACAACGCTGATGGAACAATCGGGAGACAAGGCGAGCATCTCCTGGCGATCGTGCTCGGAGACGGCGATGATGTGGCGAAACCTGGCGAGAGCACGCCGCTCATATCGCGCCATCTTGGCGGCTTCGATTTGATAGGCGACGCGCCTTATCGGATTCGATTCGGTTCCGGCCAGCCGCCGCCAGAGGGCGGTCTCCAGGTTGTGCTGGAAGAGCACCGCGGGCGTGTCCATGGCTTCCGGAAAGTTGAGGGAAGCCGAAAGAAAATCGCAGACGGCCACGTCGAATTTTTCCGCGCCCAGCCATGAGGCGAGCTTTTGCTGAACCAAGGGATGGGTGAACTTGCTCACCGCAAACGGGGCGGCATGCAACACACGCCGAATGTAATCCACGGACTGAACGAAGGCGTTGCCGTCGAGAGCAGCCGTGCAGACGGTCTGCGCTAAGGGAAATTCGCCCTGAATCTGCGCTTCGTAGGCCGAATCTTTTTTCCCTCCATAATAGGAGAGCAGGGTCACTTCGTGGTGGCGGGCCAGTTGGCGGAGAATATTGTAGGAACGGATCTTGCCGCCAGTATCCACCGGCAGCAATTTGCCGGCCTTGACCCAGAGGATTCGCATAGCGCTACCAGCAAATCCCTTCGTAGTTGCCTCCGGCGGGCCGGCGGGCCTTCTCCAGATTCACCAGGTCGATGACCACGTGGTCCGGTCGCAGATTCGCCTGCAATTGGTCACGGGCGATGCCGCGTGTTCCGACCACAACCACTTCGGCGTTGCGGAGAATTTCCGCGAGATCGCTTTCGAGCAGCGATCCGATATGCGGGATGGTTCCCTCAATGTAATCGCGATTCGATCCGATCAGGCGGCCGAGGGAAACGTTCTCATCCCAAATCTTTAAGTTATAGCCTTCTCCCAGAAGATGTTTGACCAGTTGCACTTGCGGACTCTCGCGCAGATCGTCGGTCGCGGCTTTGAAGCTGAGGCCGAGAATGGCGACATTCTTCTTGCCGCTGTCGAGCACAATCTGGATGGCGCGGCGCAAATGTTCGTCATTGCTGGGCATGATCGATTCAAAGAGCGGCAACTTCAGATCCAGCTCCTTGGCACGATAGCTGAGGGCGCGCACATCTTTTGGCAGGCAGGAGCCGCCGAAGGCGAAGCCGGGCTTCAAATAGCGTGCTGAGATGTTTAACTTGTCGTCGGCGGTAAAGATTTCGGTAACATCTTCCGCGTCCACGTTGAGCGCCTTGGCTAGAGTGCCCACTTCGTTGGCGAAGGCGACTTTCAAGGCGTGCCAGGTGTTGCAGACATATTTCACCATCTCCGCCGAACGGAAGGTTGTCTCGAAGATCCGCCCCGGAGCCCAGGCGTAGAGTTCGCGCAGGCGGGCAGCGTGGTGAGTCTCTACCGCGCCGATGATAGTCATAGCCGGTTCCATGAAATCGGCAACCGCGGTGCCTTCCCGCATGAACTCCGGATTGACGCAGACTCCAAAATCTTTTCCCATCTGCTTGCCGCTGGCTTCTTCGAGCGCGGGAATCACAATGTTTTCGGCGGTTCCGGGGAGCACGGTGCTGCGCAGTACCACCAGATGAAAAGTGCTCTTGCCTTTTAGCACCTGGCCGATCTCGCGGCACACCGGCTCGACGTGGCCAAGGTCCAGCTTTCCACTGCGCAGGCTGGGTGTCCCAACGCAGAGGAATGAAATTTCGGTTTGCATGACGGCGGCGGCGGAATCCGAGGTGGCGCGCAGCAGAGAAGCCTGGTGAGCTTGCTCCACCAGTTCGTTCATGCCGAGTTCGACAATCGGGCTGCGGCCCGCATTCAGCAGTTCCACCTTGGAAGGATTCAGATCGACACCTGTGACCGAGTGACCTTTAGCCGCCAGACAGGCGGCTGTAACCGAACCGACGTAACCAAGTCCAAAAATGCTGACTGCTTTGCTCATAGCTCCGTGCTCATATGTATTTCCCCCAGTGACAAAACTGGAAACTGGCGCCGACTGCCAAAAGTTATGATGCGACAATCAATAATATATGAGGCGCTGGCTGAAATTAATCCCTCGCTTCTTTCGTGAGGGATTTGCCATGCACGAAGGTAATTCAGGTAAGGTGATGGCTGTGGCGTGCAGAAAATCCACTCCCAATGAAGCTTAGAGACTGGCGTCAGATCAAAAGCCGATTGGCGCAAATGGATCGGCAAGAGCGGCGCGACCGGGTTCGGCAGGAACTCAGTAAGCGGCAGGACGCCATTCTCTATCGCTTGGGCTCCGATTTCGCAGAGAGCCCGCGGTCTTCGTCCACCTCCAACCCCGGGAGGTTTTTCTTCTCTCCTGATTCGATCGATTCCATCTTGACGACCCTGCGGCAGCGTCTTCCCGGTCAAGCCGAGCAGATCGTCCAGCGGGCGGAAAATATTTGCCGGCATCGCTTTGACCTGCTGGGGTATGAGGGCATTGAGTACGGCGATCCGATTGACTGGCATCTCGACCCGGTCCACAGGAAGCGGGCTCCCCGGAAGATTTTTTACAAAGTGCGTTATCTGGATTTCGAAGAATCTGGTGACAGCAAGATCACCTGGGAACTGAATCGCCATCAGCATTTTGTCACCCTGGCGAAGGCCTATCGGTTGACCGGCGATTCGCACTTCGTCGACGAGATCCTGCGCCAATGGCAGCACTGGCAAATCGACAACCCTTACCCGGTCGGTATTAATTGGGCGAGCAGTCTGGAAGTTGCATTCCGAAGTTTGTCCTGGCTTTGGACCTATCATCTACTGGCAGGCGCTCGCGGTCTGCCCGGCTTTCGAGCGGAGTGGTTGGGCGGTTTAGCCTGTCACGGGCGCCATATCGAGCGCTACCTTTCTACATATTTTTCTCCGAACACGCATCTTCTGGGTGAGGGCGTGGGGCTGTTTTTTCTCGGTGTCCTGTGTCCGGAGCTCGCCGGCGCCCAGCGCTGGAAAGCGCTGGGATGGAACATCGTCCTCCGCGAGAGTGAGCGTCAGGTGCGGGCTGACGGCTTTCATTTCGAGCAGTCCACCTACTACCACGTCTACGCGCTGGATTTTTTTCTGCACGCCGCGGTGCTGGCCAGCGTGAATAACATCCCCGTCCCGCAGAGTCTCGAGCAGGCTATGGAAAAGATGCTGACTGCCCTCTTTCTGCTGGGCCGTAGTGGACAGGCGCCGAGATTTGGCGACGACGATGGCGGTCGCCTCTTCGATCCTCATCGCAATCGCAGCGAGCACCTTCTGGACCCTCTCGCCGCTGGCGCGATCCTGTTCCAGCGCGGCGATTTCAAACGGGCAGCGGGCGATTTGCGCGAGGAGACGATCTGGCTGCTCGGTGAAGAAGGCGTGCGCCACTGGGACGAATTGCAAACCGATGCCGGCCGGATGGAGTCTTGCGCCTTGCAGGACGCTGGCTATTACCTGCTCGCCTCGGAAAAGCCCGCCGTGCAACTCGTGCTCGACGCCGGTCCGCAAGGCACGCAGAGTGGAGGTCACGGTCACGCCGATGCTTTGAGCATTTGCCTGCACAGCCAGGCCTCTCTGCTGATCGACCCCGGAACCTACACCTACGCTTATGCCGAAGAAGGCGGCGATCGCGATTTATTCCGCGGCACAGCGATGCACAATACATTGCGCGTAGACGGTCTCGACCAGGCCGAAACTGCGGGACCGTTTGCGTGGAAGCGGCTGATGCAGGCTAACGCTGAGGAATGGATTCAAGGCCCGGGATTTGATTGGCTCGTAGCCAGCCATGATGGCTATCAGCGTCTGAGGCAAGGCGTAACCCACCGCCGATGGGTAGTCTCGCTGAAAAACGGTCTCTACCTGGTGCGCGATCGGGTTGAAGGGGAGGGCCGGCATCGCTTCGACATCTCTTGGCATCTGAGCCAAGATCTGCAGCTGGTGGGAGAAAATTTGTTTCGAGCCAAGGGCGCGTCGGCGGGCTTGGCGTTGCTCCCCGTCCGAGGACACGGCTGGGCGGAAGAAGTTCGAAAAGAGGCATGGTCTCCCGTTTACGGGCAGAAGGCGCCGATGACTGTGCTGAACTTCGGCGTGACCGCGGATGCGCCAGCGGAGTTTGCCCTCATGCTAGTAGCCCTCGAAGAGGTGCATCCTCACGCGCGATCTTTCGAGCGACTTCGCGGACAGGAGGCGAGGTCGGTAGTGATCGCTTACCGCTACGTTGGGGAAGGCGGAGAGTATTCATTCTATTTTGGCGAGCCGGGAAAACCGTGGCGCCACAATTCCGTTTCGAGTGACGCCGAGTTTCTCTGTTGGAGCGGAAGGACGGGAGTTTCCGACCAAGTGTTAATTCTGTGTAACGGCAGCTATACTGAAATCGAAGGTGGCCCCGAATTGCGCTGCAGACGGGCGGTTCGCTGGTGCGAGCTGTGCCTGCAAGATGGGCGGAGAACGGTGCGTTCGTCGGATCCGGAGGCGGTCATCGCCGCGCCTGACGATTCGCTCCTGTAAGAGCAGCTGAAACAAATCGGACTAAACGCCAGTCGAGCCAAATTTCTTTCTATGTGCGGAATCTGCGGAATCTTCGTTAACGATCGGGATCGGCACGTCAACCGCGATGTCTTGACGGGGATGAATCGGCGAATTTTGCATCGCGGTCCCGACGATGAAGGTTATTTCGTCGAGGCAAATGTTGGCCTGGCGATGCGTCGCTTGAGCATTATCGACGTGCAAACCGGCCATCAGCCGCTGGCCAACGAAAATCAGGATGTCTGGATCGTTTACAACGGAGAAATCTATAACCACGCCGAATTGCGCTCCGATCTTGAAGCCAAGAGTCATCGGTATCGTACGCGCAGCGATACCGAAACGATCGTCCATCTCTACGAAGAATACGGCCGCGACTGCGTGCAACATTTGAGGGGCATGTTTGCCTTTGTCATCTGGGACCGGCGGAAGCGCACTCTCTTCGCAGCCCGCGACCGGCTCGGCATCAAGCCCCTCTATTATCGGTGGGATGGACGCACGTTTCTGTTTGGTTCGGAGATCAAAGCTATCCTTGCTTTCCCGGAAGTCACTGCGGAGTTCAATCGCAGTGCGCTGGCGGAATATCTCGCTTTCGGTTATCTGACGGGTCCGGAGACGATGTTTTCTGGAATCCGCAAACTCATGCCGGGACATACTCTGGAGCTGAAAGAAGGAGGCGACCCCAGCATCGCGCCGTACTGGGATCTCCGCTCCGATGCAGACGACGAGCCCCAGCCGCGCGAATACTACGTCCGCACCTACCGGGAGATACTCGGAGCCGCTATTTCTTCTCACCTGATGAGCGATGTTCCGCTTGGCGTATTCCTTAGCGGAGGATTGGATTCGAGCGCAGTCGCGGCGTTGACGAAAAAGATTCGAGGAGATCGCATTCAGACATTTTCCGTCGGGTACGGCGAAGAAGCGTTCAGCGAGCTCGGCTACGCCCGGGAAGTGGCGCAGCACATTCAATCGGAGCATCATGAGGTCCAGCTGAGCCGCGAGGAATTTTTTGCCAGCTTGCCGAACCTGATCTGGCACGAAGATGAGCCGCTGGTATGGCCCTCGAGTGTAGCGCTTTATTTTGTAGCCCGCCTGGCGCGCGAGCACGTCACCGTGGTGCTCACCGGAGAGGGAAGCGATGAGACGCTGGCCGGCTATACGCGTTACGCGTGGACGCTGATGAATTCGCGCATGGACTCCGCATATCGCGCCGCCATACCACCAGCGCTCCGGCGCCTCGTGCGCCAGGGAATTCAAGCGGGTCCGCTGAGCGCTTCGCTTCATCGCAAGCTGGAACATACGTTTCTGGTGCGAGATGGGAGCTCGTGGCCCTCCTTCTACTTCGATAACTTTTTTTCCGCGTTCGCCGCTTCCGAGCAGTCTGCACTGCTGACTCCCGAGGCTCTGGCTGCCGCCGGGGACGCCTACGCAGGCTCCATGAGCGCGTGGGAACGGTCGCGGGGCGATCTGCTGCACCGCTTGCTTTACTCTGACATCAACAGCTACCTCATCGAGCTCTTGATGAAGCAAGACCAGATGAGCATGGCGGCATCCGTCGAAAGTCGCGTACCTTTTCTCGACCACGCGCTGGTTGAATTTACCGCTAGGATCCCAGCGGAGTACTCGATTCATGGAATGGCGGGCAAGTTTATCTTGAAGCAAGCGGTGGAAGATCTTCTGCCGCACTCGATCGTGTATCGCAAGAAAATGGGTTTTCCAACGCCCTGGGAGTATTGGCTGGCGGGGCCGCATCTGGAAGATCTGGAACACATGCTGCTCGAGCCACGAAGCGCCGACCGCGGCCTGTTCCGGACCGCGGAGGTAAAGAGAATCTTTGCCGAGCACCGTTTAAAGCAACGGGATCATGGCAATCGAATCTGGCGCCTGCTGAACCTCGAGATCTGGTTCCGCGTCATGATCGAAGGTGACGCCACGGAAGCAGCTTGTCCCAACTCAAGCCAGGCGGTCGCTCTCACCTAGGAAGGTCAAGAACCATAAAGATGAGAAAGCTTCTGCGGCGCGCGGCGTTGACCACCTTGAAGAGTGCGGGCATCTTCGGCGTGGTAAAGAATAGCGAGTGGCGGCGGCGGCGGTTGCTGATCCTGTGCTACCACGGGGTTTCGCTGGAAGATGAGCACGAATGGTGGCCGGCGCTTTTCGTGAGCCCGGAACATCTCGAACGCCGTCTGGATATTCTGAAAAAAGGAAACTACGCGGTGTTGCCTTTCGGCGAAGCGCTGGAGCGGCTTCAGCGCAACGATCTGCCGCCCCGCAGCGTTGTGATTACCTTCGATGATGGCACTTACGACTTTTATCGCCAGGCTTATCCGCGGCTGAAGCACCATGATTTTCCGGCAACGGTTTATCTCAGCACCTATTACAGCAACTATCAACGTCCCGTCTTCCATTTGATCTGCCTTTACATGATGTGGAAGGTGCGGAATCGAGGAACGGCGGACCTTTCGGAATTCGGCGTATCGCACCGTCTGGCTCTGGCTTCAGCGGAGGCCAGGCAGGCGGCGACGACTGAAATTGTGCAGTGGGCCGAGCGGCAACACCTGACCGGCCAACAGAAAGATGAAGTTGCCGCCGCGTTGGCCCGGCGCCTGGGCATTGATTATCCAGAGCTCTGCGCCAAACGCATCCTGCAGCTGATGAATCGCGAGGAAGTTAAGCAGCTCTCCGAAGCGGGGATCGATTTCCAACTCCACACCCATCGCCATCGCGCTCCGTTGGAGGAGGAGCTATTTCGACGGGAAATCCGGGACAACCGCGACTGGATAGAGAGCGCGACCGGCGGCGTCGGCAAACATTTCTGTTATCCCAGCGGAGTCTACCGGCCCGAGTTTCTGCCCTGGCTCGCGGCGGAACGGATTATTTCGGCAACCACCTGCGAAAGTGGATTAGCAACTCGCAGCGACAATCCCCTTCTGTTGCCCCGGCTTGTCGATACTACTGGGCGCAGCGACCTGGAGTTCGAGAGTTGGGCCAACGGTGTCGGCGATTGTATTGCCAACTGGCAGCACGTATTCCGACCCGAGTAGTGCAATCATCGCTCGAAAGGTGCGAACGAAACCGTGCTAAGTAGATTGTGCGGAGGGCTGACGCAACAGCGGAGCATGATCTTCAGCGAGCACAATCTCATCAATATCGGAACCCTTCAAAGCGGGCCGCAAAGTTCGCAGCCAAGAATTGTTCTTGTACCAGAATTTGCCTTCAAAAAAGCTGCGATGTAATAGCCGCGTGGCCTTCGCCGCGAAGTCCTGGGAAAGCTTGGAGCCATCCGTCGCCAGAGGATAGCCGAGTTCATGCAAAGTTCCTCCAACCAGCCGTTCGAAGAGCGCCAGTTCTTCTGTCGAGAAACTTTTCTTCCAGCGTCCCACGGGATTGAACCGCTCGCCCGGATCCTGGGCGCGAAAAGACGTATTGGGCCGGCTGACCGAACCGTAAGCAACCCGCTGGATAATTTCATAGTCGAGCGGTTGATCGATGAAACGCCCGATCTTGTCGAGCGTCTCTTGCGGATGCGCCAGCAATTCTTCGAAATGCACCTCCATGTAGTCGGCGCCCGCCGTGCGTCCGAAGCTGCGGCCATGCTGCAAAATCCACTCCCAATAAAGGCCGCAGCCCGTCACGCTGTGCAATTTTTCCCAGGGGAAAGGCCGAACGTAGAGCAGCTGCCCAAGCGAATTGGCGACGTCGCGGCCGTCTCGAATGATGTGAATTACAAGAGCGTTGGGGATGAGCTGTTTGATTACCGGAAGATACAGCATCGCTTCCGGCGAATTTTCCGCCCAACGCGGCGCGCCCTGCGATGCGCAAATCTCTTCCATCACCGTTCGCAGAAAGTCTCCCGGGTTGCGGCAGTCGCGAACAATTCGCTGCCGAATCGGCTCCGCCTGCAGTCCTGAGGCCCGGAAAAGTTTGCTGCCCAGCCAGGCTTCCAGCAGCCGTTCCCGGTTAGCTCGAGAACTCAAGTCACCAAAGCGTGGCGCGAGCAAATTGAAGACGTTAGATTCGGCGAGATAGATCGCGAATCCTCCGGCCGATAGCAGCATGTCGTAGAGAAGCGTCGTGCCCGAGCGCGGGCTTCCCAGCACAAACACAGGAGCGCGGCTGCGATCGTTGGCCGCGTGCAACGTTGCGCCAGAGATCACTCGGCGACTCCCTGGATTGCGGACATCACAGCATCGATGTCCGCTCCCACATCTTTGTGATCACTGCCGGCGTCGACATATTTGGAGGGCTCTTTGCAGGGCGCGCTTTTTGTCCGGCACAAGCGAAATGCTCCCAACCCGCTTCCGTTGTTGAAGCCAACCGCTTCCAGATTCTTAGGCTGGAAATTGCCCGGAGGCCATCCGCCCGAGCCACTGATGATGGCGTTGCTGGTGAAGGTCACGGAATCGAAACAATCCTTCAAGATACC
>Ga0074045_10005017_pt1 | contig 11628 bp, 14 predicted proteins | sample BogForMeECP23OM2_FD_94442 | JGI IMG/M metagenome (GOLD analysis project Ga0074045, IMG submission 94442) | Bog forest soil microbial communities from Calvert Island, British Columbia, Canada - Bog Forest MetaG ECP23OM2 | ecosystem: Environmental > Terrestrial > Soil > Wetlands ...
AGGACGCCCCTGCGATGATCTCGCCTCATTTGATTGGGGCGCGTGGTGCCACTGATGTGCGTAGTTCATCCGTGCGCGGACGAGTCCCGCGATGCACAGGACGTGTCCGCGGCATCAGTCTTTTTTCGTCGAGCTGTGCACAAGCCGCATTGCCGAACTTTGTTGATTCTAGCAGAGAAGGGCTCATTCAATTATTCAGGAGGAGACTATGAGATCGCAAATCGAAGCGGCACTGGAGAAAATCCGGCCGTCACTTCAACGAGACGGCGGCGACATAGAGCTTGTCGGTGTGTCTGAAGACGGAGTGGTGACTGTCAGACTGACGGGGGCGTGTGGCGGTTGTCCGATGTCACAGATGACACTCCGGCATGGCGTGGAACGGCTACTCAGGGAGCACGTTGCTGGCATAAGTCGAGTGGAGTCGGCTTAGCCTAAGCAAGCGGATATTCTGTGTGATAAGTCAAGCGAATGGGCTAATAATCCACGGAAGTGGTCGAGCAGTCTGCGTGAAAGCGCTGCTGGGCATATCCCTAACACTGTCGAGACGAGATCCAACTCTTTTACCTTGATGGCTACATCCCACTTTCTTGCCCGCTCACTCCCCCGTTATTCTAGCGGCCGTCAACCATTGCGTGCTGCGGCGACACGAAGCGTATGATTACGCCCGACAGCAAGCAGAATATTCCAAGATAGGCAAAGACAGCACCAAAATTGCCATTCGTTGCATCCAGGATATACCCGCTTAGGGAAGGGCCTATAATCCCTGCAACAAATCCGTATGCCGCAATCGGTCACAAGGGGCGCAGACACTCCGAACAATGTCCCGAACCCGAAACCTATGACGGCGGCCAGTAAAGCCGACAATGCCAGACTATCTGCATGCGGCAAAACAACGTATGCGCACCCGGAGGAAAAGAAGGTCACACTCATTGTAAAGTTGCGGCCGACAAGATCGGACAGATACCCTGTCAAAAAACGGCTCAGACCGTTGGTGATATTAAAGGCGGTCAAAATCACCACCGCAGACTCAAAGCCGAATCCCTTGGAAAGCCCGAAAGCCGTTGAAAGAGGAACCATGGCAATGCCCGCGGCCCCTTGCAATGCCCAAGTGAGCCAAAGAAACCAAAAACTCTTTGTGCGCAGGCTCTCCCCAACCGTCAAAGATGTCCTCAGATTGACGAGACCGGAGGCCGTTCCAGACATCGCTTGCCCTACTTGCAGAGCTTGTCGAGGCGCTTCTGTAAACTGAGCCGCCGCGAGGCCGGCCAGCAAAGCAATTACCGCCATGGTTACGAGCATTGGCACGTAGCCCAAGGCATCGAGCATCCAGCCGAACAACGGAGACATAACAGCAGCGGAAAGGCCAAACACCATGTTTACAATCCCCGACACAAGACCGCGTCGGGCGGGATACCACCGCTGCACGCTGGTGAGAGCCGGAACGTAGACGAAACAGGAGGCCAGCCCCATCAAGAAAGCCCATAGATAGAGCAAAAAGACATTTGAGGCATAGGCAAGGGTGAACAGATTCAAGCCGCAGATAACTGTTCCGATTGAAATCATCCGTCTTGTCCCGAATTTCTCTTGCCAGCGCCCCACGAAAAACATAAAAACGCCGACAGCGGCCAAAACAAAAAAGAGGATGTTTCCGATAGCTCCCCGCCCCACATGAAACATTTCCTGCCAGTGAGACGCCATCACCCCGGGGAGCCCAAAAATGAATGCCCCCTGCCAAAAGATTGCGATGGAGCTTCCAATTACCGCGGCCGCACCAGTCTTGCGGTTGGTCATGCCTTCCTCCGAGGAAATCTTTCCAAATCTCCGTATAGCCCCTTTAGGGGACGTGCCCGACACCTTCCACATGTACGATCTTGCCTTCGAGGTGTGCCTCGACCCCGAGTATCTTTTGCACCAGCCAGAGATTAGCTGTCACATGCTCTGTCACGGCAGGGATCGTGTATTCGCTCGTACCTGCAGCGAGCGCCGCGAAGAGGATCAACTGGTCGGCCAGATAGCGGTCAGTGGTAGCCCGGGTGTCGAGATCTTTGAGCAGAGAAAGCGCAACAAAATCTGCAATGGCTTCAGATTTCCGACCAGGTTTTCCTGCTTGATCCGCGCCTAGCAAACAGCCCCTGTCTGTCTGACCCCACAAAGTCAGGGCAGCCCCTCTCTGGACAGCCGTCGAATCTTCTATTATTTGGATATCGGGATTATAGCCTCTTCGTTTCAGGATCGCGTCGCATGTGTCGGCCATTCTGCGGCTGACAGCCTGCTCGCTAAGATGAGACGACAGGGCAATTCCCCGGATCGTTTCGACTTTCCCCTGTGCCATCATTCGAAGCGGCTTCAGCGGCGACCGCCTGGGACTGACTAGCATCCTTAGCCGGCCGCCACCCTTCGGAACGTATCCGGGCCTCAGCATATCCAGCCTCACGTTCGCGCCCATGCGCTGAAGCAGCGGTACGAGCACCTTTTGCATGTGGAAAAAGCTAGGGGCAAAATCCTGGAAGAGGCCGCCTGTGATGGTCAAGCGCGACGCTTTCCGAGCAAACAGGCAGGGTGGAATCAAGGTGAAGGCCGCCATAGCAGCGGAACCGGCCGTTCCGATGTCAAACTCGAAGTCCCCGCCCTTCAAAGCATCTCCCGGCCGATAAACAATCTCCTGAGAGCCCACTTCAGCGCCCTCCACTTGCCCCCCTGAGATGGCGGAACATGAGGTCACCGCATTCAAGTGCTGGGCCCTTAATCCAGGCTTGGGACGTTTGGCGCGAATGCGGGTCATGTGTAGCGCTTCGCGTGTCAACGTAGCCAGGGCAACCGCATATCTTAAGAGCGTTCCGCTTCCGGAATGCATTGAGCCGTCGATCTCGATCATGGACCTGACTCCAGAGCCCCTCAATCGATTCTACAGTGAGAAGCATTGAAACTTATAACAAGAACCACCCTTCCCTAGGCCCTCCTGTCAAGGGAAGGGGATAGGACACCCTCTCGTCTGGCGGGAGAGGTAAGGTGAGGGGACTCTTGAACGGTTATATAACAGCAATTTTCAGCACGTGTGGCTATTGCGACAGTTATCAATCTTCGTGCACATATACCGGCTTGATACAATCGGGGCTTTCATACGTGGCCTTGTTCACCTCTGAGGTCACCGGGTGGCCTGTCATTTCTTCGGATGGGTAGGGTTTCAGCAAATGCTTCAAGAGTTCGGGTTTCTTGACGGTAGGGTCAAGCCAGAGGTCATAATCCTCGGCCTTCAGGATCACGGGCATCCGGTCATAAATCGGCTGCAAAAGTTCATTGGAATCAGTAGTGAGAACCGAGCATGACTCAATGATTTCACCGTCCAACCCTTCCCAGCGTTCCCAGAGGCCGGCAAACGCAAAGGGCCTTTTGTCGGCCGACCCAAAAAAGTAAGGTTGTCTTTTCTTCTTTAGGCGCTTCCATTCATAAAATCCGTCTGCCGGGACAAGGCAGCGTCTGTATTTGAAAGCAGCCCGGAAAGCTGGTTTGTCTGCCGCGGTCTCCGACCTGGCATTGATCAACCTGGAACCTATGGAGGTGTCTTTTGCCCAAAACGGGATTAGTCCCCACTTCACCAATCTTAATTCCCGGCGGGCAGTTTCAGCGTCCAACCGCACCACCGCGACCATCTGAGTGGGTGCGATATTGTAACGCGGTTCCAACTCAGGCTCTTCAGAGAGTTGGAAGTGCTTCGCGATATCGCGTCCGGCCGTCATCAATACAAATCGTCCACACACACTCGCCTCTAACATTCAGAAAGTTGAGCCGTTTAATTTACCCTGGATTATGCAGCGGGACAACGAAAAGATGTGTGTGCTTGGAGCCAAGCATCTGATAGAGTGAATGACCTCAGATCCGTTAATCGGGGCTTCAAAGGCCCGACCGGCCCAAGCTGTATGACCCTGGACGCCGCGAGCGACACGAAGGAGGAAACAATGCCATTCGTTAACTTCAGGATCACGAGAGAGCAGACCACCCCAGCGCAGAAGGCTGAACTGATCCGAGGCGTCACACAACTTTTGGTCGACTTGCTCGGGAAAGACCCGCAGACGACCTTTGTCATAATCGATGAAGTCGATACAGATAATTGGGGCGTCGCGGGGCAGAACGTCACTGTGAGGCGCCAACGCCTGCACAAGTAGTTGCACACGGAGGCGGCAATTACAACGCCTGTGTTTTTGGGTGTCAACCAACCTACGCAAGATTAGATGCTGCTGAGGGCTAGGCGAGCCGCTCGTTGGTTTGTCCTGCGGTCCGAGCGAGGAGAGATCATGATCGATAAAATATCGCAACGGGCTGGAGAGCTTTTCCAGTCAGGATATTACTGTGCTGAAAGCGTTCTGCTTGCCGTAGCGGAAAGCAAAGGCATCGAGTCAGAATTCATACCGAAAATTGCCACGGGCTTCTGCGGTGGCCTGGCAAGGACATGTGGAATGTGCGGAGCCGTGAGCGGCGGCGTCATGGCGATCAGTCTATTTACCGGCAGAAATTCTCCGAGCGGGTCTGTCCTGCCCGCGTACGACACCGTCAGAAAACTTTTGGAGATCTTTGAAGCTCGCTTCGGCTCAACTAATTGCCGAGACCTTACAGGCTGCGACCTGGGCACAGATGAAGGGCAAAATTACTTCAAAACAAATCATCTCATGGCTCAATGCACGAGGTATACGGAAGAGGCCACCCGGATCGCAATGTCACTTATCAAAGAAAAACTTGGCAGCCCAAGCACTCCTCTGTCACAAGCCTGAGGGCGAAATGGTGTGAGACTCTGGGCTCATCTGCTTTCTCGAGAATCCTGACGTAACATCGAGGGCCTGCAAGATCTCTCGCATATGGTCGATGTGCATACCCACATGGTACTCACCGATTGCTTGGATCCACCCCGCCAGGGTAGGATATTCACCCAACGGGCTTTCCTTCATCATCGGAATGTGGGCCTTCCGGCTGAGCTGTTCCTCGGACAGACCCTCTACGAATTCGGCAACGCGATTGTGTTCCTTCTCGAACTCGTCGAGCAGTTGAGCAAAGGTCATGCGGGCTCGATTCTCGGAAAAGAAAGGATCCTCGGTCTCGATGTCGAGTCTGGGCGTATCCTTTTCCACGAATGCGGAAATAGTCGACATATATCCGATCCCTTCGGGACCGCACAGGTGCGACACGATCTCCTTAGGTGACCATCGTCCCGAAGGGGCGCGAGAAGCTGTTTCCTCATCGAGTCCTTCGCACAGCTCCTTGAAATCTGCCGTTTTCCGGTGGATTAGTTCTGACAATCTGGAAGCTTCAGGTGTCTGCATTGCTCTCGTCTCCTTTCCCCGTACTCTGAGACTCCAAGCTCGAGTCTCGATACACCAAATTTAATACTGGGGAGTCTCCGATGTAATAGTAAGATAATGACTGGCAAATAGAAGCACGAGTACCGCAGGATCATGAGCCCCGATTTGGCGGCTTGATAAGGAATGGAGGCCATATTATATTGCAGATCAGTGTCGTCAGTGTTGGTATTGACGACTGTCGGTGAATGTTGGGCGATTGACGGGATGCAGTGAGGCATTGAAGCCTGCACCAAAAATCATCCGCCTCCGGCCCCGCGAGGAAGCCCTCTCTTCTGGCGTAAGAAGGAAGAGAGAGGGGGGACGTTTCGGGTGGTTGTTCAACTGCAATTCCCAACTTGTGTCACGGTGGTTGTCTCCAGTTCAGGCTTGGAGTTTTAAATGAGAGGTCGTGGATTCATCGGTATCTTCGATTCTGGCGTGGGAGGCCTGAGTGTGTGGCGTGAGGTTGTTCGTGAACTCCCACACGAAGCTACTCTCTATCTGGCCGATCAAGCCCATGTTCCGTACGGTTCCCGCTCCTTGAACGAGGTTTGTCGCTTTGCCGAAGGGATCACGCGTTTTCTGTTGGCGAGAGGCGCTAAGGTCATAGTCATTGCCAGCAACACCACTTCTGCAGCAGCATTGTATTATCTGCGGGACCTCTTCCCCGACGTACCCTTCGTGGGGATGGAACCGGCCCTCAAACCCGCTATTGAGAGCACTCGCACCGGTGTCGTGGGCGTGATTGCCACGCCGGTCACGTTTCAAGGGGAACTCTTTGCCAACTTGGTAAAGCGATACACGAATGGTGTGTCGGTGCTCTCTCAAGCGTGTCCGGGACTGGTGGACGCGGTGGAGTCCGGCGCATTGGACACCCCTGAGACGACGGCCTTGCTGGAGAGATATCTATCACCAATGATCGAGGCTGAGGTAGATCAATTGGTGCTCGGTTGCACTCACTATCCTTTCCTTCGACCGATCATTGAGCAGTTTATGGGCCCCGGCACGAGAGTGATCGATCCTGCCCCTTCTATTGCTCGCCAGGTGGCAAATATACTGACGCACCGAGAACCTAAAATCGCTTCTGAAATAAAATCCAACCCGTGTCCGCACTTTGAAGATCATCACCTATTCTGTACTAGCGGACACGCGGCTCTCTTCTCCGAGATGATTAAGCGATTACTTTGTCCGTCTTTGGGAGGCATGCCTGCTGTACGGACAGTTGGTTGGAGGGGAGGCCGTCTAGAACTGCAACCGTGAGCTGGGGGCAACAGGACAAACCTTATAGCAAGGTGCGTTCAAAGACCGAAATTGATAAGAGTGTCTATGATGCCATTGCGAGAGCCCAAGCCCGAAGCAATCTTCTGTGGGATGGGCATCCTGCCCGTCGTCATTCCCGCGTACGCGGTCCCGCGAGGCGCGGGACAGACTGGACCCCGGATCGGAGTCCGGGGTGACGAGTGACCGGCAATCCCGCGTTCCGCGCGGGACGGTCCTGCCGATGAGATAGCATGGTGCCACAGATGTGTCCCGCGCGAAACGCGGGATTCATCCGTGCATGGACGAGTCCTGCGGACCGGGATTCCACTCCTCGCAATGACAAACTAGGTCCCCGCGGTCAGTAAGTTACCTATTTGAAACCACATTGATATTAATCGCACGCGGAAAGGAGGGTGGAGATGGGAACAGTTACTTTGACAAGGAGGAAGTTCTTTATCGTGGCGGCCGGTCTCACCGGCGCCGCGGCCTTGGGCGCCCGAACCTTTCCCGTTGCAATGGCAGCACAGGGAGGGCGAAGACAATTTGAATTCAAAACTGGCATTCTGACCCCTGGAGCATGGCCTGATGGCAAGCCAAAAGAGGGGGGTATATGGGCGATAAACGGCATGTTCCCAGGTCCCACCATCCGTGCCAAAGAAGGCGAAGAAATCTCCGTTACCTTGTGCAACAACCTGCCGCAACCAACCACATTACATTGGCACGGCATCCACCAGAACGGAACCTGGTTTATGGATGGTGTAGAGAGGATCACACAGTACGCCATCAAGCCTGGGGACTGCTTTACATACACGTTTAGAGCTTATCCGGCGGGTACTCACTGGTATCATTCTCACACCGGGGTTCAGTACTCTGATGGGTTATTCGGCCCCCTCATCATCGAAGAAAACGAGAACCCGTACAAAGACGAATACAATTACGATCGCATCATCATGATCAACGACTGGTTCCATATCCCCGCCGAACAGATTCTGGCAAATCTGAAAAAAGTTGCGTACATGCCCATGAAAGGGGGTACGGCCATGAAAATGGGTGCATCCATGACTATCGACATGGGCTCCGGTCTAAAGGGCCCCAACATGTCCATGGACATGCAATCTGTAGATATGCCCGATGTTGGGGATGTTCCCTTCGAATCGGCTCTGATCAACGGGAAGGGAAGATTTGATCCAAGTTCCCAAGCTCCCTTGGAAATCTACGAAGTCAACCCGAAGGATCGAATTCGGTTTCGCATCATTAACGCCTCGTCAACCTACGCATTCAGGTTCGCCATTGATGGGCACAATCTCTCAGTAATTGCTACCGACGGGGCTCTAACCAAACCCCTGGAGGTTGATGGCCTGATCATCGATGTTGGGGAGCGGTTCGACGTTATCGTGAAGGCGGACCAGCCGGCTGCAAATTATTGGATTCGAGCCAAGACTCTGGAAGAGGACAAGGAAGACCATGCTCTCGCGGTACTGAGATACGGCGGCGCTTCAGTGGAGCTGACTCAATCGGCCGCGGCATGGGGCACTTTGCTTAAGTTGGGAGACCTTAAGCCGTACACGCCACAGAAGCCGAAGGCCCCCACGACTGACAAACTCCTTGTGCTCACGGGCTCTATGATGCCGTATAGGTGGATGGTAAACGGACAGGTCTTCGAGCTGCCCCGGAAGCCGTTGACGGAGGATCGCAATCCACCGGAACCTCCTGTCACGCAGATGAAACTCAAGGAAGGGGATGTCGTCCGCGTTGTTATCAACAACGAATCAAAAATGAGCCACCCGTTTCATCTGCACGGGCATTACTTCCACGTCTTGGGGCTGAGTGCTGAAGGCGCAGGGAAATACAACGGACAGGCCCTTAACGAGACAGATCCCATCCAAAAGGACAACCTTACTATCCCCCGCAAGGGTTGGGCTGTCGTACAATGGGAGGCCGGCAATCCCGGAGTGTGGTTCTTCCATTGCCACATCGAGTGGCACTTGGAGGCTGGCATGGCTATCCTGGTCATCGAAGGAGACCCTCCGCCACCGCCACCAAACGTCGGAAAGGTGTGATACGATAACCCCCGCCGGATTGGCGAGGGCGATTTCGCCAAACGCTGGAGCGGAGACAGAGTCAGTAGGGATATCCGTGATCTTCTAAACCGTTGGATTACAGGGTGCACGCATGAGGCCGAAGAGACCGAAAACAGAAGTCGGCAAACTGGATCGGATTATTGCCGAGGCTCGGCGCAATCGTGAGCAGCGGCTGACGACCTATCGAGACCGAGCCCTCAACATTTTCCCCCACATCTGTGCCCGGTGCGGCCGTGAATTCGCAGGTAAAAGACTTAGCGATCTTACCGTCCATCACAAGGACCACAATCACGACAATAATCCGCCTGATGGCAGCAATTGGGAATTGCTGTGCCTCGAGTGTCATGACAAGGAGCACGCCCGATATCTGGAGGAGGAACCGGACGATGAGGCCAGGTGGAGGGAGGAGGAAGAGCCGGTTTCCACGTACAGGCCATTCGCTTCCCTCGAGGATTTACTCAAGGTAAAAAAGTAAGAGAATCGATACTGCGTCGGCGGACGTCCTAAACTTCCCGGCAAATTTGTCTTTAATGGACCCGTATTCGTACTCTAGCCAGTAGGATGTGGTGAGCGAAGCGAACCGCATCATTCGAATCTTTTTCGCGAGCGATGCGGTTCCCCAGCGAAACGCGGGGTCACGACATCCTACGAGGGCATGCGAAAGCAGGAATGCTGAGCCTGGACCCCGGATCAGGTCCGGGGTGACGGTCTCATTACCGCAAATCAAACAAAAATTTTGACAATTACTATGCGCATTGAAGCTACAGCACGGACCTGGCAACGCCCAGGTCCGTGGCACCCAACCCAAATCCAACCTTGTGTCAGCCATAACCCTTTCTAGCCGCGATTAGGATCTTGAAGCTTTACATAGGCCAGTATTTCGCGGCTTGCTTCGGTATGCAGCTTGATTGAGTCATATTCTATCGCGACATTGTTGAGATATTGTAGCACCAGTGCTTCCCCGACGGATGCACCGGGAAGTATCCCGCCCAAGAAAAAGCCGAGGGCCTCAAATTCAGCGACCAGATGAAAAACGAGCGGGTCTTGAAGATCCAGATACAGCGCGATAACATCGTACCGTTTCAGGCAAAATTCCTTTAAAGCGTTTTTTACCTCCGAGCCGATGTTTTCGCCGCATCGATGCACCTCTATTGATGCATAACCCGGAGGCATTGAGGCAGCGGTCTTGGTTTTCAGAATAGACTCTGATTGAAGAACCGCCGCCGGCGACTTCTCATGGGCCTCAAATTGCGGCGTTACGCCGAGATTGCCGTAAAGTTTCGCAATAAAGTCCTTATGCCTCGATGGCGCATAAAGCTTCAAGGGACCGGGTTTTTCGAGATACTTATACTGCGCCACGAAGGTTTCACGCTGGGCAAGCTCTTCCTTGATACCCCTGAACGTTATATTTGCCGGCGCATAACCCAGCAGTATCGCACAGGCTGTGAAGCCAAGCCGCGTGGTGACTCTTTGCGAAAAGGTGTGGCTTGTCACAGCACGGACATACAGTCCGGTCAGGCCGCGGGATTTCGCCTCGTTTATGAGGAACTCTGTAAGGCGCAGCAAACATCCTTGTCCGCGAAATTCGGGCTTTACCACAGCTTGGCCGATTTCCGCGCTTTGAGACCCGGAGTTTGACCGGAAAATGGCACAGTGGCCGGCAAGTTCTCCGTCAGCTGTTACGGCCGTCGCTGATATCAGTTGTCCGCTCTCGTTCAGCTCCACCATGCGGTCCGGATAATAAATGTGCTCGTTGGAGTACGTGTAGCCATAGGCTTTGTAAGCCGACCTGGCAACTTCTAAGGCCTCCGAGGACTTCATCAGGTGGACGTGAAACTCCCCAGGTCCTGATATTCTTTTCCGTGTTTTGGACGGCTGCTGAAATTGCTCCAATTCACAAGCCTGGAAGTAATCTTCGACACTTTTGCCCCTGAGGTACTTCACGAGACGAATCTCTTGTCCGTCAGGCCCAAGATTATGAATCGAGAACTCATCCACGAGGTCCCGCAGTAAGGGGATGCCGGGCAGCTCCCGAGACTCCTGCCGGCCTTCCGTCTGAGGCTGAAACAACGGGATCCGTGATGGGTCGAAAGGCATCCCTCTTTCTTTAATGATGATCTGAAGCCCCACAGGGACGCGCTCGCAAGAGATCTCAAAAGTCTGTCTATTACCGGGTTCAAGGGTCTGCTCCATCACATTGGCTACCGCCTGCTCCACCGCCAAGCCGATCTTCTTTCGTTGGTCTTCTTCAAACCCCAGTTTCTTTGAAACCTCATCAACATACGCAACCGCTACGGCCACGTACGAGGGTTCGCTAGGAACAGTCAGTTCCGAGTATTCACATCGGGCTTGCATGCGTTTCTCCCAACCGTTTACCGCCGCGCGCTCCGGAAGCGACCAGCCATTCGTAAATCAACGTACACCAGACGGGAATGTACTCCAGCCATACAATGTAGTAATCGAAAACTCCGACATTGTCCCGCGCTGCACAATAAAACCTCAGGTAGTACAGCGGCAGGAGAGCGCCCAAGAGAAGTAGTGAAAATCTAGGTTTTATAACCAAAAACGGCAGCACCCACAGATAGTACCATGGGAACTCCGTGGGACTTAGCAAAAATAGTGCTGCAACTATCTGCAGAGATCGTTCCCAGAATTCAGCCGGCTCCGCTGGCTCGTTCTTTGAGAGCCAAGCAATCCAGGCACCGAGAAGGAGAAGGGTGAAGATTCGGGCTGCGGCATCAACTGGGATCGGAAGAACGGAGAAGGTCGCGGGTACTAATTTAGCGAGCCATGCGACTCCCCGCGTCAAGGCCATAAAGAGGGCATCATTCATTTCCCACTGTCCCCCGTAAGCCATGAAACCGGAATTCCAATCGCAGCCGCCGAGATACATGGGGAGAAGCAGCATCAGAGAGAGGAAACTGAATAAAGCCACAGCAAGAAAGAGGTGCTGCGGG
>Ga0074045_10005018_pt1 | contig 11627 bp, 8 predicted proteins | sample BogForMeECP23OM2_FD_94442 | JGI IMG/M metagenome (GOLD analysis project Ga0074045, IMG submission 94442) | Bog forest soil microbial communities from Calvert Island, British Columbia, Canada - Bog Forest MetaG ECP23OM2 | ecosystem: Environmental > Terrestrial > Soil > Wetlands ...
CTCGGCTTGGCCCTCGAAATACGTGCTCGTCACATCATACAGCAACAGCTCATAGTCGAGATCGAACAACGCTCCCAGGCGCTCCTTGAGGTGGGTCTCCAGGGCTTGCTTGTGCGGCAGCAGACGGTCGAGCGCGCGGTACAGCCGGTCATCGTTGACGCGCTCAGCCGGCACGCCCAAAAGATCGTCCAGCGCCGTGCGGCGATACCAATCCTCGGCAATGTGAAGCTCGCTCGACGGCTCGCACAAGCGCGCAATCACCAGGATCGCCGCGATCGCCGGCCACGGCGCCCGCTCGCGGCCTTCGACCAGGCGGTTCTCGCAGAAACGATCGAGAGCAAGGGCGCGCCACAGCCGCCAGCCCAGCCACACGTCGCCAAAACGGCGGGCGCGCTCCAGACAAATCTGGTCCAGCCGCACCGCAACCGGCTCGTTCCGTTGTCCTGGCGGCGCCTCAAACAGTTCGTATTGCTCTTCCCGCCCCGTGATCCGCAGGGCCAGCGCGCCGGCCCGCGCCCGTCCCTGCCCGTCGGGTTCGCCAAGCTGCGCCACCGTCTCCTGCACCACTCGGCGCCCGCGACGCACCGAGCGCACCAGACGCCAGTAACTGTGCGCCTTGCCGTTCTTGCGAACCGTCGTGTGTCGCAGATACATCGGCGCGAATCCTGATCACACATTCGCACCGACCTCCGAGCCTCAACAACCCCAGGCGGTTGGCAATACACGCGCGTTTTCCACCCGGACCAGTCAATATCCTCCGCAAAAAAGCGCCTATCAGCCATCAGACACCGGCGGCTACATGCGTAAAAATCGCTCAAAAAAATTCTCACGCACACAAACTGCGGAAGTTGGGCTAGACGGGCGCGCGACGCTCAGGACGACATCCGCCAGTCTCTCCGCCGCGTCTGCGACGCCGGCCGCTTTCGCCGCTTCGGCGGATGCGGCGAGCCTCGCGGGCGCAGCGAGCGCGTCCCACAGGATCGACGCGAGCCGTTCGGGCGTGAACTCCTCCTGCGGGACGACGACGGCGCCGCCGGAGGCGGCAAGCGCCGCGGCGTTCGCCGCCTGGTCCTGGTCCAGCGCATGCGGAAACGGCACCAGCACCGAAGGACGCCCGATGACGGCGAGTTCGGACACGGTCGAGGCGCCCGCGCGGCCGACGACGAGATGCGAGGCGGCGATTCGCGCCGGAAGGTCCGGAAAGAATTCGGCGATCTCGACCGGGAAGTTCAGGCGCGCGCACGCCGCAGCGACCCGCGCCTTGTCCTCGCCGCGCGCCTGCATGGTGAGGCGGAGCCATTGCCGTTCGTCGGGCGTCAGAAGCGCCAGCGCCGCCGGCACGACGTCCGCCATCACCCGGGCCCCCTGCGAGCCGCCGGTCACTAAGAGGCGCAGCCGGGCGCCGACGAAGTCGGGAAAGGGCGTCGCGGCGGCGGCGATGACCGCAGGACGGACCGGGTTGCCGGTGAAGTGGACCTTGGCCCTCGTCGCCGCGTCGGCGCCCTTGAGCTCGGGAAAGCCGCAGGCGACCACCGAAACGCGAGGGCTTAAGAATCGGTTCGCCCGCCCCAGCACCGCGTTCTGCTCGTGCAGCACGCCGGGAATGCCGAGAAGCGAAGCGGCGACGAGCGGCGGCACGGTCGGATACCCGCCAAAACCCACGACGGCGCGGGGCCTGAGGCGCCTGAGTTTCATCAGCGCAGCGGCCACGCCCGCCCCTAGCGTCGCCGCCGCACGCGCCTTGCTGAGCGCGCCCGCCCCGGTCGGGGTCGCGGAGGGGAAGGCGTGTACGGCGCGGGCGGGAAAGTCCCGCCCGTACTTCAAGGCGCGGTCGTCGGTGGCGAGCTCGACGGGAACGCCCCGCCCCTCGAGCGCGGCGGCGAGCGCCGCGGCCGGAAAGAGATGGCCGCCGGTGCCGCCGGCCGCCAGCAGTATGGGGCGCGTTCCGTTCATTCCGCGGCCACCAGGTCGTGCGGCAGGTCGGCGACCGGGCGCCGGCGGGTGGTGGCGAGCAGGAAACCCATGCCGAGACCAAGCGCGATCAGCGACGAGCCGCCGTAGGAGATGAAGGGCAGCGTCATGCCCTTGGCCGGCATCGCGCGCAGGTTCACCGCCATGTTGATCCAGCTCTGCACCCCGAACATCACCGTCATGCCGGCCGCGACGAAGCGGCAGAACGGGTCCTGACTGCGCGAGGACAAGATGAGTCCGCGCAGCACGATGAAGCCGAAGAACAGGATCAGTCCCATGCAGGCGATCATGCCGAACTCCTCGCCCGTGACGGCAAAGACGAAGTCCGTGTGCGCGTCGGGAAGGATCCGCTTGTACATGCCCTCGCCCGGGCCGCGCCCGAGCCAGCCGCCGGAGAGAATGCTCTGCAGCGCCGTGTCGACCTGGAAGGTGTCGACCACGCCGCCGGTCGAATCCGGGTCGATGAAGCGCAGCACGCGTTCGTGGACGTGAGGCGACAGCTTGTAGGCGGCGAAACCGCCGAGCACGCCGAGGCCGCCGACCCCGACCACCCAGAACCAGTGCAGCCCCGCCATGAAAAACAGCGACGCCCAGACGATCGAGATCAGCATGGTCTGGCCGAAGTCCGGCTCCATGACCAGCGGAACGATGGTGATGGGCAGAATGAGGAAGGAAAGGAATTTCGCAATCGGCGCCGTCGCGGTCTTGCGCCCGCCTTCGGTAAACGCCCAGGCCGCCAGCACCACAAAGGCCGGCTTGATGAATTCGGACGGCTGGATGCCGAAGATCCAGCGGCGCGCGCCCTTGACCTCCGCCCCGAACATCAGCGCCAGAACGATGAGGATCAGCGAGGCCGCGAACGTCACCAGGGCCGCGCGGCGCACGTGGCGCGGCGACAGGAACGAGGTGGCGACCATCAGGATCGCCGTTGGAACCAGCATCAGCGCCTGACGGTTGACGAAATGAAACGTCGGCAGATTGAGCCGCTCCGCCACCGCCGGGCTCGCGGCCAAGGCCATCACGAGGCCGATCACCATCAGCGCCAGGAACGAGCCGAGAAGCCAGCGGTCGATGGTGCGCATCCAGTCGGCGACGGGTCCGCGTTCGGCTCTCGACACCATGGCTCAGGGCTCCCCGTTCAAGAGATATTGGACTTCGGCGCGGAAGGCGTCGCCGCGCGCCTCGAAATTGGCGAACTGGTCGAACGACGCGCAGGCCGGCGACAGCAGCACGACCGGCTCCTCGGCCGCAGAGCGGGACGCGTCGCGCGCCGCGGCCTCGAGCGCGTGCGAGAGGGTCCCGCACTGCTCGAACGGAGCGGCGTCCCCAAAGGTCGCGGCGAAGTCTTCCGCAGCGGCGCCGATCAGATAGGCCTTGGCGATGCGGGGAAAGAGCGGGCGCAGCGGCTCGATGCCGCCCGCCTTCGCCTTGCCCCCCAGAATCCAGTGGATGTCGCGAAAGGACATGAGCGCCTTTTCGGCGGCGTCGGCGTTCGTCGCCTTCGAATCGTTGACGAACAGCACATGGCCCAGCCGCCCAACTTCCTCCATCCGGTGCGCCAGTCCCGGGAAGGTCTCGAAGGCCCGCGCAATATCCTCGCGCGCCACTCCGAGGGCTCGTACGGCCGCATAGGCGAAAGCGGCGTTCTGGCCGTTGTGCGCGCCGCGCAAGGCGCGCGCGTTCCTGAGATCGATCGGCGGCTCGGCCGAGCCCCGCGCGACGATCCGGCGATCGGCGACGAACACGTCGGCGAGCGGCGACTCCCCGCCTGACACCGTGACGACGCGCCGGCCGCTCTCGGCCTTCAGGCGGGCTGCGATCTCCCGGCTCGGCTCGTCGTCGACGCCGACGAGCGCGGTTTCGGCTTTCGCAACCAGGCGCTCCTTCACTGCCGCGTAACCCGCAAGGTCGCCGTGCCGGTCGAGATGATCGGGCGTGATGTTGATGAGGAGGCCGACGGTCGGCGCCAGCGAGGGCGCAAGATCGATCTGGTAAGACGAGCACTCGACCACATGGACGCGCCCGTCGGTCGGCGGCGGCAGATCGAGCACCGGCACGCCGATGTTGCCGCCGAGCGCCACGTCGCGCCCCGCTTCCTTCAGCACATGGGCGATCAGCGCCGTGGTGGTGGACTTGCCGTTGGTGCCGGTGATGGCGACGAAGGGGGCGACCGGCGCAAGCGCGGAGCGTTCGCGGGCGAAAAGCTCAATGTCGCCGATGACGGGAACGCCCGCCGCATGGGCGCGCTTCACCGTCCAATGCGGCTCGGGGTGGGTCAGCGGCACGCCGGGCGCGAGCACGAGGAGAGTAAACCGGCTCCAGTCGGCTTGGGCAAGGTCAACGACGAGAAAACCATCTGCGGACGCTCGGGCGCGCGCTGTCTCGCTGTCGTCCCAGGCCGACACCTCCGCCCCGCCCTCGACCAGCGCGTGCAAGGTTGACAGGCCCGAGCCGCCGAGGCCGAAGAGGGCGACCGTCTTGCCGCGCAGGGTTTCGACCGGGATCATGGTCACCTCAACTTCAGCGAGGCGAGGCCGACCATCGCCAGCACGAAAGCGATGATCCAGAAACGCATCACGATCTGCGGCTCCGACCAGCCCAGCTGCTCGAAATGGTGGTGGATCGGCGCCATGCGGAAGACGCGCTTGCCGGTCAGCTTGAACGACGCCACCTGCACGATGACCGAGACGGCCTCCATCACGAACAGGCCGCCGATCACCGCCAGCACGATTTCGTGCTTCACCGCGACCGCCATCGTCCCGAGCAGGCCGCCGAGCGCCAGCGAGCCGGTGTCGCCCATGAAGATCTGCGCCGGCGGAGCGTTGAACCAGAGGAAACCCACTCCGGCGCCGATCAGCGCGCCGCACACCACCATCAGGTCGCCCGTGAGCGGCACATGGTTGATCAAGAGGTAGTGGGCGAAGAAGGCGCTGCCGACGAGATAGGAAATCAGGCCGAGCGTCGCCGCGGCGATCATCACCGGGACGATCGCGAGGCCGTCGAGGCCGTCGGTCAGGTTGACCGCATTGCCGAAGGCGACGATCACGAACGGGCCGAACAGCAGGAAGCCCCAGCCGAAATCGAACAGGTAGCCGGAAACGAACGGCACGGCGAGTGAGCTCGCCCCCGGCCCGCCGACCCGCATCATCGCGTAGCAGGCGATCGCCGCGATCACGAATTCGGCGCCGAGCCGCGCCCGGCCGGAGAAACCGCGGTCCGACTGCTTGGTCACCTTGAGATAGTCGTCATAGAAGCCGATCGCGCCGAAGCCGAAGGTGACGAAGAGCACGATCCAGACATAGGGGCTCTCCGGGTCGGCCCACAGGATCGACGAGGCGAAGAGACCGAACAGGATCATCAGCCCGCCCATCGTGGGCGTGCCCTTCTTGGTCAGGAGATGCGAAGCCGGCCCGTCAAGCCGGATCGGCTGCCCCTTGCCCTGCTTCAGGCGCAGCCGCGAGATGATCGCGGGGCCATAGAAAAACACGAGGAACAGCGCGGTTCCCGCCGCGCCGAGCGTGCGGAAGGTCAGCCAGTGGAAGAGACGGAAGACGCCCGGCAAATGAAACCAGTCTGAGAGCCAAGTCAGCATCGGACGTCTAGCCTCGAGCGCCCAGGCGGGCGAAGTGTTCGCGCAGTGCGGTGACGAGCGGCCCCATCCGGCTGCCGTTTGACCCCTTGACCATCGCGACGTCGCCAGCGCGTAAGGTCCGCGCGACCTCGTCGACGAGCTCGCCGGACCGCTCCGCCCAGGCGCCGCGCATCGCCTGCGGGGCGGCGTCGTAAAGCGCGCGCGTCAGCGGGCCGGCCCCGAACAAAAGATCGACCTTGTTGTCGGCGAGGTCGGCGGCGAGCGCGGCGTGCATCGCCGCCCCGTCGGCGCCGAGTTCCAGCATGTCGCCGATCACCGCGATGCGGCGCCCGTTGGGACCGGGCCGCGCCGCGCCGAGCAGCCTGAGCGCGGCGCGCATCGAGGCCGGATTGGCGTTGTAGCTCTCGTCGATCAGCGTGACGGCGCCGCCGGGCGCGGCCAGAGCAAGGCGCTCGCCCCTCCCCTTCTGCGGGGTGAAGGTCGCGAGCGCGTGGGCGGACACGTCGAGATCGGCGCCCAGCGCATGGGCCGCGATGAGCGCGCCGAGCGCGTTCTCAGCCATATGCGCGCCCGGCGCGCCGAGGTCGAAGCGCATCGTCCGGCCGAAGATCCGCGCTGAGACGCGCGTGCCAGCCGCGCCTTCGTCGAGTTCCAACAGCTGCGCGTCGCCGGCCGCATCCGACCCGAGACTCTGCACGTGGGCGCCGCGGGCTCGCGCGGCGATGGCGAGCCGCTCGAACTGCGGGGCGTCGCGATTGAGGATCGCCGTTCCGCCCGGCTCCAGACCGTTGAAGATTTCCGCCTTCGCGTCGGCGATCGCCTCAAGCGAGCCGAGATATTCGATATGGACCGGCGCGATCGTGGTGATCAGCGCCGCATGCGGCCGGACCAGGCGCACGAGCGGCGTAATCTCGCCGGGATGGTTCATGCCGATCTCGAACACGCCGAACCGCGAGTCCGCCGGCATGCGGGAAAGCGTCAGCGGGACGCCCCAATGGTTGTTGTACGAGGCCGCGGAGGCGTGCGTTGAACCGCTCGCGGTCAGCATGGCGCGCAGCATCTCCTTGGCGCTCGTCTTGCCGACAGACCCGGTGACGGCAACGATCCGCGCCTCCGTCCGCGCCCGCGCCGCGACACCCAGGCGCTCCATGGCCTTCAACGTGTCGTCCACGGCGTAGACCGGGCCGAAGGCAGCGAGCTCCGCCGCCCGCGTCCGGCTGACGACTGCGGCCGACGCCCCGGCCTCGAAGGCGCGCGCGAGGTGATCGTGACCGTCGTTCGTCTCGCCCCTGATGGCGAAAAAGAGGTCGCCCCCGCCGAGCGTGCGTGTGTCGATCGACACGCCCGCGACGGCGCGCCTGAGGGGTTCGCTCTCCAACGAGCCGAACGCCGCGGCGAGTTCCGTATCGGTCCAAAGCGCGCTCATGCCGCCTCCGCCAAAGCCTTGCGCGCTTCGTCCGCGTCGCTGAAGGGCAGCACCGCAGAGCCGACAATCTGCCCGATTTCATGACCCTTGCCGGCGATCATCAGGGCGTCGCCGTCCTTGAGCATCGCCACGCCCGCCCGGATCGCCTCGGCGCGTTCGCCGATCTCCAGCGCGCTGGGCGCGGCCGCCAGGATCTGCGCTCGGATTGACGCGGGGTTTTCCGAGCGCGGATTGTCGTCAGTGACGATCACGACATCGGCCGCGCGGGTCGCGATTGCGCCCATGATCGGACGCTTGCCGGCGTCGCGGTCGCCGCCGCAGCCGAAGGCGACGATGAGGCGTCCGCGCACATAGGGGCGCAGCGCGGCGAGCGCCTTCTCCATAGCGTCTGGCTTGTGGGCGTAGTCGACGAAGACGGCCGCGCCCCGGATCGCGCCGATCCGTTCGAGCCGTCCCGGCGCGCCTTCAAGCCTCTGGAGCGCGTGGAACACCGCGTCGGCCTCGCAGCCCGTCGCGATCGCGAGCCCCGCCGCGACCAAGGCGTTGGAAATCTGGAAATCGCCGGGCAAGGGGAGACGGACCCGCCGCTGGCGCCGGCCGAACTCGAGATCCAGCGTCGAGGCGAGGCCGTCGCGCGCGACCGCGGCGAGACGGATCGCCTCGCCTTTCGCGCCGACGGAAAAGACAGCGAGCCCGCGCTCCCGCGCCGCCTCGATCACGCGCGGGGCGACCTCGGCGTCGGCGTCGACGACCGCCGGCGCGCCGTCCGGCATGAGGTCGCGAAACAGGCGCAGCTTGGCCGCGAGATAGTCCTCGACCGTCGCGTGATAGTCCATGTGGTCGCGGCTGAGATTGGTGAAGGCGCCGGCCTTGAGCCGCACGCCGTCGAGCCGCCTCTGGTCGAGGCCGTGCGAGGACGCCTCCATGGCGAGATGGGTCACTCCCGCCTCGGCGAGGTCCTGAAGCGTCCGGTGGAGGGTCAGCGGGTCCGGAGTGGTCAGCGCGCCGTAGACCGTGATCGGCCGGGACACGACCCCGATCGTGCCGAGGGAGGCCGATTCGCGCCCGAGCGCCTGCCACATCTGGCGGACGAAGGCGGCGATCGAGGTCTTGCCGCTGGTTCCGGTCACCGCGACGATGGTTTCGGGCTGGCGCGGATAGAGCCGCGCAGCCGCACGCGCCAACGCGAGACGGGCGTCGGCGACCCGGACGACCGGCGCGCCGGCGGCGGGGGCCTCACGCTCGGCCACGATCGCGGCCGCCCCCCGCGCGACCGCGTCCGCGGCGTGCTTAAGGCCGTCGTCCTTCCCCCCGGCCAAGGCGAAGAAGACATCGCCGGGCGCCACTTTGCGGCTGTCGAAGGCGACGCCGGCGACAGGACGGTCCACGAGCGTTGAGTCCGCTCCGCTCAGATCCACAATGTCGCCAAGCCGTAACATCCGCTTCGTTCACTCCTTGCCGACCTTGTCGGCGTCGGCTCCATAGCCCAAGCGGGCGATGATGGGGAATGGATTCGCTGGCGCATCTTTCATCGGCTGCACGCCCTCCAACGGCTGGATCCTGCGGATGAGCGCGCCGGCGGTGCGTCCGGCGTTCCAGGCGGCGGTGTGGAAGCCATAATCCCCGGGCGCAGCCTGCGGATCATCGTAGATCGCCAGATAGAGGTATTTCGGCTTGTCGGCGGGCGTTATCGCCATGAACGTCGTGAACACCCGGTCCTGCGAATAGTGGCCGTGAATGATCTTGTCCGCCGTGCCCGTCTTGCCGCCGACGTAGTAGCCCGGAATGTTGGCGAAACTGGCCGAGCCGTGCGTCGCGTTGGAGCGCATGAGATAGCGCATCGACTCGGACGTCTGGGCGCTCACCACTCCATGACTGATCTTGTCGGCCTGTTCCTGGGTCCGCGGCAGGAAGGTCGGCGGCATCATGTGGCCGCCATTCACCAGCGCAGAGACGGCCATCAACGCCTGGAGCGGCGCGACATTGAGGCCCTGCCCGAAGGCGATGGTCATGGTGTTGAGCTCGGTCCACCGCTTCGGTACCAGTGGTTCGGCGTTCTCGGGCAGTTCCGTGCGCAGCCGGTCGAGCTGGCCCATCTTCTTGAGGAAGGCCTTGTGGCCCTCGACCCCGACCATCAGCGCCATGCGGGCGGTGCCGATGTTGGACGAATGGGTGAACACCTCGGGGACCGTCAGGACGCGGTGGGTGGCGTGGAAATCGTGGATCGTGAAGCGGCCGTAGCGCAAGGAGTCGCGCGCGTCGACGCGCGAGCCGAGGTTGACCTTGCCCGAGTCCAGCGCCATCGCGATCGACAGCGCCTTGAAGGTCGAGCCCATTTCGTAAACGCCGACGTTGATGCGGTTGATCTTCGTCGGGTCATGCGCGTCGAGCGGCTGGTTGGGGTCGTAATCAGGCAGCGACTCGAGTCCGAGCACCTCGCCCGTATTGACGTCCATCACCACGCCGGCGGCGGCCTTGGCCTTCCAGTGGTCCATGCCGGCCATCAGCTCGTCCCGCAGCGCGTGCGTAAGTCTAAGGTCGAGCGACAGCCGCACCGGTTTCAGGCTCTCCGGATCGACGAAGAAACCCGGAACGTGGGGGTCGGTCAGACTCTGCTGGTCGAGATACTTCTCCATGCCGGCGATGCCGACATTGTCCTTGTCGACATAGCCGAGGACATGGGCGCCGATCGGTCCGTTCGGATAGACGCGCTTGTTCTCGGGAAGGAAGCCCACGCCCGGCAGGCCGAGATGGAAGATCTCTGCCTGCTCCTTCGGCGTGATCTGGCGCTTGACCCAGACGAAGCCTTTCTTCGAGCCGAGCCGTTCGCGCAGTTCCTTTGCGTCGACGTCCGGCAGGACGGCGGTGATGAGCTCGACCGCCTCGTCCTTGTCGATGATCCGGTTCGGCTCGGCGAATACCGACATGGTCTTTACGTCGGTGGCGAGGATCTCGCCGTTGCGGTCAACGAGGTCCGGCCGAGCGCCGGAAACGGCCTGGTCCGCGGCCTCTTTCAGAGTCTGCGGAGGATCGTGCGAGACGCCGAGCACGATCAGCTTCACGCCGATCACGGTGTAGGCGACGGCCATGCCGAGCGCGATGGTGCGGATGCGCGCGCCGGAGCGATCGAGCCGGGTCAGGAGCAGAGCGTGAGCGAAAGACCTGAGGTTGGCCACCGTCAGGAGGCTGCGCAACGAGGTCCGCGGCCGGCCGGGCGAAGGCGGCTCGAGATCGACGCCGAAATTCTGCGGCACGTGGCGGTGAAAGAGCGCAATCGCGGCGCGGCCGATCCTCCCGCCGCGCATGCGGCGTCCGGTGGTCCTGGGGCTCGCGCTCGTGGGCGTTTCGGCCATGCTCACCTCACCGCCGGGGTGGCGCCGCCGGCTTCGGCGGCGGGCGTTTCGTTGTCCTTGTTGAAGCCCAGCGACTCCAGGGTCCGCCCGATCGAATCGACCTTCGGCCGAGCATCGGCCAATTCGCCGACGGTCGCGATCTGCGAGAGCACAAGGGGCTGCAGGCCGAGCTTGGCGTCGGCGAGCTCCTGGATGCGGTCCGGTCGCGCGAGATGGGCGTATTCGGCGCGCAGCAGGTTGATCGCGTCCTTCTCCTTCGAGATGAGATGGCGCGTCTTCACCAATTGCTCGGCGGCGTAGATGGTTCGGTACTTGACGCCATAGACGTAGGAAGCGGAGCCGATCAGCGCGGCGATCGCCGCGGCATGCATGAGGCGTAAGATCATCCCTGCCTCCCCCGGCGCGCCGGCAAGCGCGTCAAAGCGACCATGGAATCCTCGGCGCCCCTGGGCGGCGCATCGAGGCGCGTCGCAAAACGCAGCTTCGCCGAACGCGAGCGCGGATTGGCGCGCGTTTCCGCAGCACCGGGCTCGATCGGCTGGCCGCGCGGAACGTCGAACGTCGGCGCGGGCTCTGCCGGCTCGCCAGGCAGGCGGCGCGACGCGGCATGGCCGCGACCCGAGCGGCTGGCGAGAAACAGCTTGACGATCCGGTCTTCGAGCGAATGGAAGGTCACCACCGCGAGCCGTCCCCCCGGCTTCAGCAGCCGCTCGGCGGCGACCAGGCCGCGCAGGAGTTCGCCGAGCTCGTCGTTGACCGCGATGCGCAGCGCCTGGAAGGTCCGGGTCGCCGGATGGGTCAGCTCGCCGCGCCGCGCGGGGGCGACGCGCGCGATCATCTCGGCGAGCGCAGCCGTGCGGACGTACGGCGCCGTCTCGCGGTCGGCGACGATGGCGCGGGCGATGCGGCGGGCGGCGCGCTCCTCGCCGAAATGGAACAGGATGTCGGCGATCGTCTCTTCGTTTTCTTCGCGCAGAAGGTCGGCGGCCGAGCGGCCGGCCCCCTCCATTCGCATGTCGAGCGGGGCGTCGAAGCGCAGCGAGAAGCCTCGATCGGCCTCGTCCAGTTGCATCGACGAGACGCCGATGTCGAGGACGACGCCATCGACCGCGTCGATCCCGAGACCGCGCGCGACCGACTCGAGGTCGCCGAAGCGCGCCTCGATGAGCCGCAGACGGCCGCCTGATTCGGCGGCGAGGCCGCCGCCGCCGCGAACCGCGGACGGGTCGCGGTCGAGCGCGACGACCTCGGCGCCGCGATCGAGAAGGGCGCGCGTGGCACCGCC
>Ga0074045_10005020_pt1 | contig 11621 bp, 12 predicted proteins | sample BogForMeECP23OM2_FD_94442 | JGI IMG/M metagenome (GOLD analysis project Ga0074045, IMG submission 94442) | Bog forest soil microbial communities from Calvert Island, British Columbia, Canada - Bog Forest MetaG ECP23OM2 | ecosystem: Environmental > Terrestrial > Soil > Wetlands ...
ATGCGGAATATAATGAGCATTTTCGTATAACGCTGTGCGCGTTTATGGTGGGCGTAGTTCAATGGTTAGATCACTGGATTGTGGATCCAGGCGTTGGGGGTTCGAGTCCCCTCGCCCACCCCAATTTATTTATGGACAAGGAGTAAAAGATTCTTAGAGACTCCCGCCTTCATTATTTTATTTCTTTTAATTCCTTTGCAGTCTCAAGCAGGGCGTGTTCCATGAGATCCAGAAGCTCGTAGGCTCGCATAAGGCGTCCTCTGTCCTCTACCGGAACCGTTTTCATCTCCACCTGAAGCGCTGTGCAACGTGTCATCGCGGTCTCTAACGCCTTAAAAGCTGTCTCAATACTCATACTGGCCCTCCTTTACTGCTTAACAAGCCTCTTTTCTGTGAAGTATTTGATCATCTCTTTTTCTTCAGCCCGGACACAGTTACTCTACGGGCAGGCTTTCATCCCCAGACAAAAGGCACCGGGTTACGGCCAGGTTTTTATCATACCAGAAAGCGCTAAAGTTTTTTGCACGGCGCGACAAACTGTGGTTCACATCACAATGAGCTATGGTTTTTTCTTTATTCTTTTTATAGTAGTTGCGGCTTGGGCAATAGTCTTTACTGAGGCACCCTGCGATAAACACATCCGTCTCCGACGAAAACAACCACGCCGGCATCAGGACCCGAAGGTTTGTAATCCTTGAGCACACATTGAATAACACCATCACTTACAGCGCTGCACTCCGCATTCATGTCAACTTTTTGGTCAACAAACCTCATGTCCTTTGGCCTGTCGTCTTTGGGGAGTCCGGTCGCATCTACAATAAACTTCGATTCCCTGATATTCCCTCTCCAATATAAGCCGGTCCCATAGATATATTTTAGTCCGCCTTTACATTCCGTACCGAAATCCTGATATGGAGCTGAATAATGCGCTCGTATAGCAGTTATCTTGTTTGATGGAAACGGCGCCCCTTCTATTACCATCCACCGGTTGTCTTTTGTCATTAAGTCCTCAAGGTTGCCGGTCTGTTTGATATGTCTGATTAAATCAGGCAAGGTGTACCGTCCTGCAATACCGGCTATGTCCGGCTGCTCGATAAAATTGACCGGTTTCTCATCAATCCATGTTTCGAACTTTATGAAATCAGCTGTATGAGCGCCTTTTTTGGGAAAACCGACATTCAGATGCAGTGTTTTGCCGATGTTTGAAAAATTATAAACGGCGTCGACGGTATAAGAATCTTTACCGAGTATGATTTTTACAATCTCGGAATCCATTGCCACAGTCATGTATCCATCTAATGGGTACGCTCCACCACCTTGAAGGCTTACAGGAACATTACCGGCAAAAGATACGCTTATATTTAATGAGAGCAGGGAAAGAACCAAAACGGACAACATTATAGCTAAATTACCATACCGCATCATTGCTCCTTCCCGAATAAGCATTAAGATATTTACTGGCACGATTATACCATACCGCTACTCGCAATGGCACAGCACTTCCTCATAATGGCGGCCTTTAGAAACTATGCCGCTAATGACAATTCCAACGTTAATCTAAATTTAACGCAGTTGTAATAATTATGTAACAAGAAATATGGTTAACTATGTGCGTAGTTTTTTTCGGGTACTTTGCTGACCTCATGAAGGACACAGGAAGCCCGGACCGATCCTGGCGATCGATCCGGGTTTTTTTTGTCTAAACGCAGTATCGGTTAAGTAAGGAAGTAGAGCTAAACCCATCGTAAGGTGGGGGCGGAAAGCCGCGGATCCGTTACGGACAGCCGGGTTGCCTTTCTTTAAAAGAAGAAAGCGCATCCGGCTTTTTGTCTTTCTGAAGTTCAGGATAGCAAAAATTTACTAAAAAAGGAGGTGAAATCTTGATGAAAAAAATTTTTATTGCTCTGGTAATAATCGCTGTTTTTGCAGGCGCCGCTTTTGCAGCCGGCGTCACGGATCCCATGGAATTCTCAGCTGCTAACGGCACGGTGACCTTCTGGCATAGTAATCACGTCAACGAGGTGCATGGTGACTGTACAGTATGCCACCAGGGAACTCCCGGCCAAATTGCAGGCTTTGGAGAGGACTATGCGCACAGTGTTTGTACAAGCTGCCATGCGAGCCCGGACGGTTCCGGAGGTCCGACCAAATGTGCAGGGTGTCATGTTAATAAGTAAGAAGCAGAGGTTGGATTATGTCCGGCTTAGACCGAAGCAGCAACTAAATTAAAATAAGGAGGAACAATGAATACCATTATGAAAAAGGCATTGACCAGTCTGGTCTTTGTGCTGGCCTTTGCCGTCTGCAGCACGGCGGCTTTCGCCGGCATATTGAAAAGACCCTACCTGATCTATCCAGGAAACAATACGACGATGGAGGTGCTCTGGCAGGACACCGCGACCGAGACGACGAACACCATCAGCTGGGGCACCGACACAACCTACAGCCTGGGGAGTACAGCAGTATCTGAGAACAATAGCAGCGCCAACCAGCACATTTATACAATTACCGGGTTGACGCCGAATACCCTGTATTACTATCAGGTGACTGCTGACGGTAACCCTGCTGACGGCGTCTATGGCAGCGGATCATTTCTCACCGCGCCTGCCGCGAACGCGACTTCAGTGCAGTTTATCGGACTGGGCGACACAAGGACCCAGCCGAACGCCCTCGACATGGTAGAGGCTGAGGTCAACAAAGTAGTTGCAGCAAACCCATCCTATCAGGGCCTTGCTATTCATGACGGGGACTGGGTGGCGACCGACGCCGAAACCGACTGGACCAACGAGTGGTTCTCACCCAATATGGCGGACTCTATCAAGTTCCTGTCTCAAGTGCCTGTCAACGGGGCCAAGGGCAACCATGAGGATGATGGCGGCTACAGCATTTACTTCCCCAAGTATTATCCCTTTCCGTGGACACAAGTATCTCAAGTTGGAACTAAGGGTTCTCTTCCTGAACTTAATAACTTCTTCTGGTCTTTCGACTACGGACCGGTGCACTTCACCATCGTAGACCAGTACTCAGAGCAAAAGACAGTCAATGGCCAAAGCGGCACATCAGGGCCCTCTGTCGGTTCTACCCAGTACAACTGGCTCGTAAGCGACCTTACCGCCGCGTCCAACAATCCTAATACACCATGGAAGGTGCTCATATACCACGAGCCGGCCTGGAATTCGGGCACGCATACCAACAATCTCTATGCGCAACAGATCATGGACCCCCTCGTCAAACAGTATAACGTAGATGTGGTCTATACCGGCCACAGCCACAATTATACACGCTGCGGGGTCTACAGCACCCAAACTACCTCCGACAGCATTGCTCCTAATGTCCCATACGTTACAGAAGGCGACAGCGGCGCACCGAATGATACCGTCGATTTGACCAATACAACTACAGGCTCTTCACAGGGCTGGCGCCACATTCTCCTGGCTGACGAGACCTACTCGTACATGACCTTCGACGTTGAAGGCAAAACCATGACCATGAAAGCATGGTCGGTCATCCAGTCAAACGGTGCACCTGTTGTCGGCGTAACAAATACATCAACTGCCCCCAGCTATACATCGGTTACCCCGACTACCAGCGTGCCAATCGAAACAGTCGTACTTAATCACTTCACCGATATGACATCGCAGGTCAGCGCAACCACCACCGGCTATGGTTACAACCGTGTTTCCAAGCTGTATACAACAAACCTGACCATTACCAATAACGGCCCAGCCCTCACCGGTAATGTCGATGTTGCCCTGAACGGCCTTGTCTCAGGCGTAACTGCCACCGCGGCAATTGCCAAGAACAACGGCCTCACCCCGGGTATCACACTGACCAATGCAACCGGCCAGAACAACGGTGCACCTATGATAACGGCTTCGACCAGTGGCCTGGCCTCTGGCGCTTCAATCACCATTCCGCTGACCTTCAGTACCACGTCCGGTGCCGCAATAAACTTTACACCTGTAATATTACAGGAATAGGAGAAAACCAATGAAACATATCAAAATCAAATTGCTAATCGCAGCGGTATTTATGTTTGCCGCAACATCTGCATTCGCAGATTATTCGTATAATTTTAGTGTGAACACATCTTCAGTTGCCGGTCAACCAGGGTACGTCGACCTGATGTTCAATCCGGGAGACAATTCCCTTGGCTCAGCAACGGCAACAATAACAAATTTCAACACGGACGCCGCGCTTGGTGCTGCATTATTGACAGGCGGCGCAACGGGAGTGCTTCCCAGTACTGTCAGCATCGTTAACAATGCACTTAACACCAATAATCCCTATAACGATGACTTTCAGCAGGTAACGTTCGGTCAAAACATGAATTTTTCACTCAACCTGAGTGGCGCTGCCGGCAACTCGTTTATGCTGTATTTTTATGACGGTACTGTATCAAACAGCCTGCTCACGAATAATTTAAGTAGTGGAATCGCAACTGAGATTGACATGACTAAGAACGGCGCTATTGTGACTAACAACAGCAATCAGGTCACAGTAAGCGCAACGCCTATCCCTGCCGCAGCCTATCTGTTTGGTTCGGGCCTTATGGGACTGGTTGGTATCCGCAGAAAAATGAAGAATTAGTTTAGTGCTTCACAGTTAAGTCGGGGGCCTTCGGGCCCCCTCTTTACACTCCGTTTCCGTTCAATAACAATCCTAATTACCTATGTAACAGAACCATAATATTCATGTAATCACCATGTAATATAAAAGACGTATCATACACTGTTAAAAATGGTGGGGGCTAATAAAATGATAACCACAATGGATATGCTGCTAAAACTCGTTGCCGTCCGGCGCGCCACATTCATTCCATTACTTGTTCTGGCGCTCCTCGGGAGTTTTTTCTGCCTGCCCATCTCCGGCTTTACAGCTCAGGATAGCGAGGCAGTGAACGAACTCAATCAAAAGGCACAACATGCCTATATCAACGGCAGCTATGCCGAGGCCGCGGCTATCAACCTCGAAATCGCTCAGAAGTATCCAGCAAGTAATTTGCGCCGCTACTCCGTACAGATGCTGGGTACCCTGTATGAAAACAATATAGTCGATATAAAGAAGGCAATAAAATGGGACCGGGAATACCTGGAGAAATATGCAGACCCCCGGCAGGTCAAGGTTTACAAAGAGAAACTGGCCTCACTCGAAAAGCTGATGGACCAGGAGCAGGCCTTCAAGACCTATCAGGCTATCCGATTCGCCAGGGAGGGCGATGAAGTCAAGGTCAAGAAGTACGAGGCGCTACTGAAGGACCACCCTGATTTTCGCATGAAGGCCGAGGTCGAGAGGGAACTGGGCTTCGCTTATGCCCACCTGGACAAGCGCAGGGAAAGCTATCTCGCATTTCAGGCCCTGGCCCAAAGCAGCGGGGAAAAACTCTCATCGGGCGACCAGCAGGCATTTAGAACGGCCAACAGTTACTGGGATATGACCTCCTTCTGGGGAGGGGTAGCGTGGGCAGTCATACTTTTACTCTGGGCTGCGGCCCTTCTGATGAAGCCCTGGAAGCGGCTTACCCGGGCCTCGATCAGAAAGTTCCTGCTATGGCCTGTTTTATGGGTAGTGCTGGCCGCTGCTGCCTTGCCGACCTTCTATTCCCTCGATACAGCCGGCGATTCAATCCACATCCATGACACTCAGGTCTACATTGCAGCCGGACTAAACCTGATGGTCCTCTTCTGGCTTCTTCTTCTGACGAGGGGCGCTTTCTGGCAGACCCGGCCCCGGGCGCTGCGCTGGCTCAGCCCGGTCCTGACCCTGCTGATGACTACGGCAGTCTTCTACCTGCTCGTTATCTATCAGCAGAATGGACCTGAGATCACAAGCTATTTTACCGTCAAATACCGGCATTGGATGCAAGAATGGGGACTTTAAGAACAACGTACGTTGAACGCTTTACGAACAAAAGGAAGGGAAGATAAATGAAAGGACGAATCCTGAAGATCAAGACCGGCTATAATCCGAACTCAAGCAGTATCGGCGTGGATGTAGTAGTTTTCTTTACTGCCGGAGCGGCCGTAACAGTACTTTTCAACACTCTGGCTGCGGTTCTTGGCGCGGCCAAGGCCCAGGTGAAAGAGTCGAAAGAACTGCCGGGTCTCAGTCACCGGGATAAGCAGGGATGAGTGTTATGAAGCATCGGTTCGAGTCGTTCGGAGGCATCCTGGCTCTCGAAAATCCTCCGATGCTGGTGCATGTGGACAGGGACTTTATGAGAAGTCTGGGCCACGAGCGCAGCCCGCTCTGGGAAACTCCTGGAGCCTGTTTTCTCTCCGCTCCACTGGAGGTCCACTTTTCGGTGACCAACGCCTGTTCCCTCCGGTGCGGCCATTGCTACATGGATTCGGGGGAAAAGGATGCGGGCGAGATGCCGGCCGAAGATTTCCGCAAGGCCATAGACCTGCTCGCCGGTATGGGTGTGTTCCATATAGCCCTGGGGGGTGGAGAAGCCCTGGAACGTCCCGACTTCTTTGAATTGGCCTCATATGTGCGCGACTGCGGAATAGTACCCAACCTGACCACTAACGGACTCTTAATGACCAGGGAGACGGCTGAAAAGTGCCGTATTTTTGGTCAGGTCAATGTCAGCGTTCACGGTCAGGAAAGTCTCAAAGAATCCGGGGGGCTCCATGCGTTTGCGGAAAATCTGCGGGCGGTGGATTTGTTGCTGGAGGCCGGCGTCAGCGTCGGGCTGAACTATGTCGTCACCCGGCAGAATTTCGATCAACTGAAGGTAGTGCTCACTTATGCCGGGGAGCGGGGGCTTACCGATGTCGAGTTCCTGCGCCTGAAGCCCTCGGGACGGGGAAGGCTTGACTATTTCGAAAGGCGTTTAACGCCGGTGCAGAACCAGGAATTCTATCCGATGATCAGGGACTTTTCCGGAGAGTACGGCGTCCCGGCCAAGATCGACTGCTCATTTGTCCCGATGTTCTGCTGGCACCGGCCGGACAAAATCATGATGGACCAGTTCTCGGTCTACGGCTGCGAGGCCGGTAACGTCCTGTTGGGGGTCCGCTCTGACGGCAGGTTTGCCGGCTGCTCCTTCTTATCAGGCGAGGAGAGCATTTTCGACCTGCCCCGGCTGTGGAGCGGCTCGGAATATCTCTCGCGCTTGCGCAAGTGGCCTGACCAGGCCCCGGAGCCCTGTCAGGCATGCGACTATTTAGACATCTGTAAAGGGGGGTGTCGCGCCGTGGCTGCGTTCGTAGCCGGCGACAGTTATGCGCCCGATCCGGAATGCCCGGTCGTAGAAGCGTACAGCGTACAGCGTACTGCGTTCGGCGTTAAAAGATAAAATGCGTACGCAGAACGCAGTACGCAGCGCGCTGTTTTTTATCGTTATAGCAGTTTTATCCCTTTCAATAACTGTTCCCGTTTCTGCTCACAACTTGCCGATGGGGGGCTCCAGGTGGTGTTTTGGTAAGAACAACCTTGTCGCCAACATAGATCTTAAACCATCCTTATTTGCTGAAATAAAAGGAATAAAGGAAGGGCATTATAACCTTGATTCAGTTTCCGATGAGCAACTGCAGCAGATTGCAGCTGATATAATTCAGCCTTATATAAACAAAAAACTTTCCATAACAGTCAACGACAAGACGTATCCTGTAAAGGTAAATAAGGTGGTCAGAAATGGCGGCTTGTTTACAATATGGCTGTCGGCAGATAATATCAGTTTCAAGAACCCTGTAAATCCTGTCAGGATAGATTACACCGTATTGTTTGAAGAGACAAACAATACGCATCTGAACCTCGCCTTCGGATATCTGTCTGATGCTACAGGCGACGCGCTGCAAAAGGTTTTTGATTTTTCCCCGGCGGCAATGCAAAACACTTTTGATTATAAAGCGCCGGTATGGGCCTTCTCAATCAATGGCTCCGCACCTGTGGCTGCTCCGGATGACAAAACCGGAAGTCCTGCTGTAACCGGCAGTTCAGGAAGCGTTAAAGATACGGCGGCACACAAAGGTGCTGCATCTAATCCCACGGCATCCGTCCGGCTCCCCGAAGGCGCTGCCGGGGTCGCGAAGGCTTCAGGCCAGACTGCTGCGCCTGCCGGTCCGCCTGTGCATTCTTCCGTACGCGAGTCCTCTTCCCAGGGCAAAGAGAACAGGACTATATCTTATACCCCTGAGAAAAGAAACTCTGTATGGAGTGCTATAGGCCAATTCCTGGTGCTAGGTATCGAGCATATTTTAACCGGGTATGACCACATAGCATTTCTTCTTGCATTGATTGTAATCGGACTCTCAATCAGGGATGTTCTGAAAATAATCACGGCTTTTACGATAGCGCATAGTATAACGCTGCTTTTGGCCGCCCTCGAAATTGTCAGATTAAATTCACGGTTCGTTGAATCGGTGATAGCTTTTTCCATCTGTTATGTTGCACTCGAAAACTTGTTTAAGAAAAAAGTGAATTACCGCTGGCTTATAGCTTTTGGATTTGGACTTGTCCACGGATTCGGGTTTGCAAGTGCTCTTCAGGAGTTAATAGTGGGGAAATCAAATTTGCTTGTTTCTGTGGTCTCCTTCAACATGGGAGTAGAAGTCGGTCAATTAATGATTTTCTTCATTATGCTTCCCATTTTACATCTGCTGAAGAAACAGTTTGAACCCAGGATAATAACCGCCGGGGCGTCCATAGCTGTTTTTCTGATAGGTTTTGCCTGGCTTATTGAGCGGGTGTTCACGGTGCAGCTGTTATGGTTCTAGGAGATTGTTTGTATGTTTAGCGTTGTTTCCCTGATAGTCGGGATCATAATAATAGCCTATCATCATCACGATTATGATTGTGCCGGCTGCGCTGTCGCACCCAAGATCCCTTCATTAATTCACAATTACTTTATTTTCGACTTAAAGGAATTATTATTCGGATCGCTTAGCCGTTCCGAGCTTGACAATCGCGCTCCTCCTGTCTGATCCACGCTTAAAATTTTGAATGTTGAATGCTAAATGTTGAATTAATGAAAAAGTGCATAATTTACCATTCAAAATTCAACATTCAACATTTCTTGTTTGTCTCTGTAACTTCCATTGTTTAATTATTAAAATGCGTGGTGGTCTATGCCACTGCAATCTTGGGTTGCCAGGATGCGTAGTGCCATGTAGTGGCGTGATTTTATTGACTATTGATAATTTTAAAAGAGTTTTACAAAAGGAGAAGCGCATGAAAATCATAACCACACTTATCATGCTATTTATATTGTTATCTTTTTCAGCGGGCGCCTTTGCCCAGGCGCAGGAAGAACGGGAAGGCGCCAATACCTCCCCTGGAGCTGCTGATCAAATCCGGGGAGTGATCAGGGACTTCCTGGGAAAGCCGGTTTCAGGTGCAAGTATGGTATTGAGAGCATCTGATGAAACGATCCTGGGTCAGACTAAGAGTGACGCTGACGGCCACTTTGTGTTTACGAGTGTAAAGCCGGGCATCTATGCGGTCCTGGCGGAAAAGCCCGGCTTTCAGGCAAGCACCTCCATCGTGACTGTAGAGGCCGGGAGCATAGCCGCTGCGACGCTTACCATGGCCGCCAGGGAAGCACGGGAACTGTCAGTCGAGGCTGCCCTGGTCCGCGCGAGGAATGGCTTATCGCCGACCACCGGAGGAAGTGTTTATCACTTTGATCAGGACGACATTCAGAATCTGCCGGAAGGGGCCAATACCACTTTTAATCAGATGCTATTGCAGGCGCCGGGAGTGGTGAATGATTCTTACAAAGCATTTCATATACGCGGAGACGAAGGCAATGTTCAATACCGTATCAACGGCGTCATGATTCCCGAAGGTATAACTACTGGTTTTGGACCCATATTCGACACCCGCTTTTTCAACCGGGTTGATCTGGAGACGGGTGGTTTGCCTGCGCAATTCGGCTATCGCACAGCAGGGGTAGTCGACATAGAAACCAAGGAAGGCGAACAAGGAGGGAGTGTTGAGGTCTATGGAGGCAGCCATAACACGGTGAAGCCAAGCTTCGAGTTAGGAGGTTCGAAGGGTAACATCACCTACTATCTGAACGGCAGCTTCCTGTCGGACGATCTTGGAATCGAAAACCCCACCTCCAAATCTAATGCAATACACGACCATACGAACCAGGAGACAGGCTTCGGGTATATCTCATTCCTTCTGAATTCCACAACCAAGTTTAGCCTGATGTTCGGCAGCTACGACGGTTCTTTCCAGATACCTAACCTGGGCGGGCAGACCCCGGACCCCTTTGGACAGGGATTTTTGTCTCCCTTAGGCATTGCCGGCTACGATTCTGCTTCAGTAAACAACCGGCAGTATGAGACCAACCGCTTCGGCATAGCAGCTCTGCAAAGCTCACTTGGTCAGGACTTCGACTACCAGGTGGCGTTTGTCAGCCGCCTGAATACCGCTCATTTTGCACCCGATGTCACGGGTGATCTGGCTTTCTACGGGGTAGCCTCCGACATCCATCGCAGCGCCATCAGTAATGACTTGCAGGCTGACGGCAGCTATCGTCTGAACGATGCTCACACAGTCCGGCTCGGTTTTTTTGGTCAGGACGAAAACATCAGCAGTGACAACACTTCGACGGTCTTTCCGCTGGATTCAAACGGAAATGTCAACGGCTCACCTTACCAGATTGTTGACAACAACCCCAAAAACGGCAACGTACTGTGGGGCGTGTATCTCCAGGACGAATGGAAGCCGGTAGACAAGCTGACGGTGAACTATGGCCTCAGATATGACGAGCTGCATTCCTTTACCAAAGGCGATCAGTTGAGTCCCCGCATCGGTCTGGTTTATAAGGCTACGCCGGAAACTACGCTGCACGCTGCCTATGCGCGCTATTTCACGCCGCCTCAGACAGAGTCGGTTTCGACCAAAACCATAGCTCTTTTTGCCAACACCCCCAACGAACCAGAGGTCACGCAGTCTTCGCCTGTAACGCCTGAACGGTCTCATTATTTCGATTTGGGCGTAATGCAAAAGGTGTCGCCGGAAATGAATATCGGTCTGGATAGCTACTACAAAATAGTTAGAAATATGACCGACGAGGCCCAGTTCGGTCCTGCACTGATTTTTTCGGACCTCAGCTATGATAAGGGTTATATTTATGGCGTCGAACTGACCGGCAACTACAAAGCGGGCAATTTTAGCACATATGCAAATTTTGCATATAACATTTGCAGGGCCACAAATATCGTAGCCGGCGAGTGGAGCTGGCCGCAGGACCAATTGGCCTACATGTCCAATCACTGGATCTATCTGGACCATGACCAGATGTACACTGCTTCGGCAGGGGTCATTTACAACCTGTCAGGAACAGTGCTCACCGCTGATGCAACATTCGGAAGCGGCCTGCGCATGGGATTTGCCAATCTCTACAAGATGCCGAACAATGTGCAGGTCAATTTTGGGGCAAAGCGCAAATTTCAGCTGTTGGATTTCGGTCCTTTTGAGGGACGCATTGCGGTCGTCAACGTTACCGACAATATTAATGAGATTCGTGACAGCGGCGGCGGCGTCTTTGCACCCCAGTACGGGCCGCGGATTGGGTTCTATGCGGGCCTCACCAAATTATTTTGAAAAAAGGAGAAGATATGAAACCACAGAGGGCACAGAGGAAGCCGAAAGTTGCATAA
>Ga0074045_10005021_pt1 | contig 11621 bp, 10 predicted proteins | sample BogForMeECP23OM2_FD_94442 | JGI IMG/M metagenome (GOLD analysis project Ga0074045, IMG submission 94442) | Bog forest soil microbial communities from Calvert Island, British Columbia, Canada - Bog Forest MetaG ECP23OM2 | ecosystem: Environmental > Terrestrial > Soil > Wetlands ...
CCCAAGGACCCATCGTGCCGGCGCCTGCGAGAGTCAGATGTGCTGGTATCGTGCTCTCCACAATCCAGCCGGCCCGCGTGAGCGAGCTCGTAAGTGTATCCACACCATCCAGCACGAGTTGTGTCGTCTGCTGGCTGGCCGATTTCAATTGGACCTCAACCTGGCCTTGACGCTGGACAAAACGAAGGCCGACCTGGCCTTCACCTTGGGACTGTAGTTGGACTTCGATCGAACTGATTGAGCCACTGCCGTGGCTGGGCTCAACAACTGTTCCCGATTCCTGTATTCCCTCCGATCGTGCATCTTCATTCGAGGTTATCGATGTATCCCTGATCGTCATTTGTGGCGTCGAAATTGCGATAGATGACGTGCTTATGATTGGCTCACTGGTGTCAGTTCCGGCCGACTTTAGCGAAAGTTCGTCATCTGCAGCAGTATTAGAGTCAGCTTGCGCCGAAACCCCAGTAGTTTTGGCCCGCTGGAGCTTGGTATCGTCTTCGATGCTCCGCTGGGGCTGCAACGGGTAGTGCGCTGATGCGCCCTTACGCCCGGCTTGGTCGAGTTGATACCTAAAGTCCTTATTCCGGCCGCTTGAGATCGCAGAACTGGTCGGTGACTTTAGACTGGAAGTTTCGGGAGGCGGCCCGCTCGGCGGCGTATTATTCAAAGATGAAGCACCTGCGAGTTGATCGTGACTCAGGCCTTTGGAAGCAGGTGCTCCATCGGCGCTGGACTCTTTAGAAGGTGCCGTGGAAGCTTGAGTTGATGCAGAAGAGGACTCTTGCTTTCTGTTTGCATTTGAATCGGATTGCATCCTGAGTAGCCCGACCCACCCTCGACTTGGCAAAGAAGTTGCCTCCGAATAAGGGCTAGTTGTCATTTGGGCATGAGAGCTCTTGTCCGTTAGGCCGAATTCTTCCGATTGTGCCGTGAAAGGCGAAGTCAAATCCGATGAGTTTGCAGAATAAGAGGCTTGAGGCGAACCCAATTTGACATCGATGGGTTCAATTGTAGAGTCCTCAAGCGGGCCAGACACGTTTGCAGTGGGGTTGTAATGCGATTGGCTACTCAAATTGTCCGGACCGGCGCTGGATTGTTTCATAATAATTGTTAGACTACCGCTCGAGGCTAGTATGTCTGAATGACTGAATAGACCTGTGGAGTCAAACTGAGAATAAAACGGCTTAGTGTGCGATGAATCAAATGTCCTATTCTCACTTGCGTTCATGGGCGCCTCGCAGTGCATGCTTCCTTGCTGCGAGCTCGCCATTGGTCCCGTATCTGGAATTGACTCGGCGTGGTCGGTTGCGCTCGACTGAACTGCGCCGAAGGAGGCACCCTGTCCGGATCCCTTCGTTGATTGTGCAAGCTTCATTTTTTCGGGTCCGCGTGGGGTATTCTGCATTACTCCTGCTTGAAAGCCGGCGCTCTCGACGCCAAGGTCGCGGCTGTCACTGGACTGTGACGAAGCTCTGCGACCTGCAGCTGCGCTAGAGTCGGCCTGCTCTGAGGAAGCTGTCGTATTATGGAACTGAGTCCACCGGCCAAATCCGCCGTCCTTTATGCGTTCCAGGGGGCCATGCCCGACTTCGCTGCGGTTCGCGGCCTGTCCAAACTCGTGCCTGAGCTGCTCATTGCGTTCATTTGTACTTTGAGAGCTAATCATTGCCGCTGGATTGGATCCTGCGAAATGCGGCTCCATCTGCACTGCATTTGTCAATACAAGATCTGTGTTGGGCAGGTCGGCGGCTCGTGGCGATCTATCGGGAAAGCGGTCCTCTTGTGTGAGGTGTTGTTCTGCACTCTCAATTTCGGGTGAGACCTTTGGGGCATTGTCGGGAATGAGGTTGGCTTGTTTGACTCCCTCGGATCCAGGTTCCCGCTGCGTGGGGCCCGTCGACCGCTGTGGCGTGTATGAGGAACTGTCCAGGACGCAATGACCTGCTTGCAGGAGTCTAGTGGATTGCTCAGAGTCAAGTTGCCGCGGTAGCACACCGTTGTGCGCCCCCGATTCATCGGCTACGGAAGTCAGTGAAAGTTGGGCATCCGGCTGGGCGGGCTGCGCGGCTTGCCTCGCGAGCACGGAAGGCTGAGAAGCTGCTACAGTGTCATTCGTTTCCGCCGAGTTTTTCTTAACCCGCGCGTCGATCTGCCTCAGCCTGGATGTATTGCCGTTGCTGTTAGGCGAAGCCTTCTGTTTCTGTCCACCGGCGACCGCGGAATCGGTCGCGGTGTGAGCACTGTTGGCCGAAAGACTCTGTGGGACATCGACCTTCAGGCCCGAGACCAGCAGAAGAAGTGTTTCGAACACGTCAATCGAGGACTTCGGTGTCTGTCCTTGAGGCGCGGCACAGGAGCGAGGTCCGCCAACCCCTAGATTCGCTCTGATCGCACATTGAGGCGTGTCTGCCACGGTCACAGCGGGGCACCATGCAACCCGCGGGCCAGATTTGAAAGCCTTGAGAAATCAATGCAATCAAAATGTTCTTTCGCGGCGTGACTGAGTGGCGTCCCGAAATGAACCCCCGAAGGCGCGACCTGTGTGCCAACGCGGGACATGAGTCCTCGAATCCTCGCCAACTCGTTTAGATCGTGCCGCCTGTGAATTGGCATTCGCCTTGCACACTGGGCAGCGGGTCTATGGATCCTCTGACCATCACGGCGGCGGCCGGCATGAGAGCCCGTTTGGAGTCGTTGGACCTTGTTGCCAACAACCTCTCCAATGCCTCCGCGCCGGGCTTCAAGGCCGACAGGGAGAGCTTCTCCATCTACCTTTCCGAGGAAACCAAGTCCGCCCAGCAGGACGGCGCCGGCCCGACACAATCTTTCCTGCCTGTTGTGCAGAGCCGCTGGACGGACTCATCCCAAGGGGAATTGCGCGCCACCGGGAGTATGAATGATCTGGCGCTCAGCGGAAAGGGCTATTTCCAAATCCAGGGCCCCGACGGAGCCCTGTTTACGCGGGACGGCAGATTCACCGTTACCTCCGCTGGCAAGATGGTGACGCCGAAGGGTTTCGAATTCAGCGGTGATAGCGGACAGCCGATTCAGCTTGACCCCGCCCTGTCCGTGAGCGTGGATGGGGATGGGACCGTAAGGCAGCAAGGCGTCGAAGTAGGCCGGTTGAAACTGGTGAATTGGCCGGACGAAACGCAGTCCACGAAGCGCGCCGGCGGCTGTTTTCAACTGGCCTCCAACTCCCTGGAGGGGCTCCAGCACTCGACCGCGCAGCTTCGCCAGGGTTTCCAGGAACAGTCAAATCTGAACCCGGCCGAGGCCTCCGTTCGGCTGATCGACATCATGCGACAGTTTGAATCGCTCAACAAAGCGGCCCAGATGGGCGGAGACCTCGACCGCTACGCCGTGGAGGACGTCGCCAAAGTCACCGCATAGAGAGAGGCAACCCAATGATCAGAGCCTTGTTCAGCGCCGCCAGCGGCATGACAGCCCAACAGATGAATGTGGACAATATCGCCAATAACCTGGCCAATGCGAACACCGTCGGCTTCAAGTCGCGGCGCGCACAATTTCAGGACCTGCTGTATCAGACCGTGGTCCAGCCCGGTGCTGCCTCCAGTGCGCAAACTTATGTTCCGACCGGTCTGCAGTTAGGCCTCGGCACCAAGCCGGTTTCCAACGAAATCATCTTCACCCAAGGAAGCTTCCAGACCACGGGCAACCCGCTGGACCTGGTCATCCAGGGCAACGGTTTCTTTCAGATCCACCTGCCCAGCGGCGAAACGGCCTATACCCGGGCCGGTCAGTTCCAGCTCGACAACAACGGCAACATCGTGGACTCGAGTGGCAACATGCTGGAGCCGCAGATCGCCATTCCATCCACCGCCCAAAGCATCACGATCGCCAAGGACGGAACGGTCAGTGTGACCCTGCCGAATCAGGCCTCGGCCCAGGTCGTGGGCCAGATCCAGCTCGCCAATTTCCCCAACCCGGCAGGGCTCAATGGCCTTGGAAGCAACCTTTACACGCCTACCGATGCCTCCGGCGCGGCCACCATCGGCCTGCCCGGCGGTCAGGAAGGAATGGGGACTTTGATGCAGGGTTACACCGAACAGTCGAACGTCTCCGTGGTCGACGAAATGGTCAATCTGATCGTCAGCCAACGGGCCTATGAAGCGAATTCGAAGGTGATTACGGCTGCCGATCAAATGTATCAGCAGGTCAATAACTTATCGAGGTGATGCTGGTGCGCCGCAGTCTCTCCCCACTCCTCCTTTGCGCCGTCCTGCTGCCCGCTGCCATGACCGCCGGCTCGTGCTTGGAGATCGATGGTCCGGTGTTGCGAGCAGCGGCCCTGGCCCAAGTTGCGCAAGCGCCAGATTCAATCTCTGCCGATCGCATTCTGACCGCGACCCCGGACCCCGGAAACCGCAGATGGATCGCGCCTTCCGAGATGCGGCGGTGGGGTCTGGTCCCCGGAGCTGATACGCCCGCCGAAGGGATTTGCGTGCAAAGGCGGCTGCCACGCTTGGCCTCGGAGGACGCGGCGCAGGCCGTGCAGGCCGCGCTTCTCGCCCGACACAAGATGGTCAAACTGGTCCAGATCATCTCGCTCCAGCCGTCGGTGGGACCGGCTGGGCAGCTGCGCTTGTCTCCATCGGGCCCGCAATTACTCTCCCAGTCGGACGGCTTTTGCAGTTTCCTGTGGCGCGCTGCGCTGGAATACGACGCCCATCGGACCGTCCCCGTTAAGCTGCTGGGGCGATTCCAACTGGCGCAGGCGGTATACGTAGCCCGCCGCGATCTGCAGGCCGGGGACGTTCTCGCCAAGGCCGATTATGAGTCTGTCGTGAAATCGGGCTGTTCGGCCCAGGTCGGAGTCGAACCGCCAGTGCTCGAAGGATCGATTCTGAAGCAGCCTTTGCGCAGCGGAGACACGATTCAACCTCAGATCTTGCAAGCGCCTCCCGCCGTTCTGCAGGGCGAAACAGTTCGCGTCGTGGCGCGCGTGGGAGGAGTGGCGGTGGGGATTGACACGCAGGCCGAGCGCGATGGACGGCGCGGAGAATTCATTTTCGTGCGCAACCCGGAGACCGGGAAACAAGTCCGCGTCCTGTTGACGGGAAAGGGTGAGGCCTCGGCCACGTCTGGGGGTAAGTGATATGCGGACAGCGCTCTGGTTGTCGGTGTGTTTGTTTTTCAGCCGGGCGGATGTGCTGGCGGCGTCGAAATCGCCCAAGGATGCGCCCCAACCTGCGCCTAAGCCATCCGCCATCGACGAGATCCTGACAGAACTCAAAGCCCACCCGGCGCGGCCCGGGACATCGCCCGGTTCCACCTTTGACCCGGGCGGCAGATTTGCCGATGTCTCGCGCGATCTCCGGGCATCGCACGTCAACGACCTCGTGACCGTGATCATCTCCGACCACGCCAGCGCGTCCTCTGTCGGCGCCACAACAACGGCGCGGAAAAGCCAGGCCAACGCCTCCATCTCCGCTCTGGCCGGCATCCCGCATGCCACCGGTCCCCTGGCTAATCTGCTTAACACGACGACCAACACGCAACTGGCCGGTCAGGGCCTGACAAACCGCACCAGCGATATAACAACAAATTTGACGGCTCGCGTGATCGCGGTCTTGCCCAGCGGCGACCTGATCGTGGAAGGCAACAAGCTGATTCAGATCAACTCGGAGAAGCAAAAGGTGACGCTCCGTGGGATCGCCCGCTGGAACGACATCACTCCGTCCAATCAGGTCTCCTCCGATCAATTGGCCGAGCTCGAAGTACTGATCGACGGCCGGGGCGTCGTCAACGACGCCGTTCGCCGGCCGAACTTCCTTTATCGGCTGTTGCTGGGGCTGCTTCCTTTCTGAACCATGCGGACTTCCACCAGCTCCCTGATCCTCGTGCTTCTCATGGCCGCGGCCCAGGCCCTGCCAGCGGCGTCGGTCCGGTTAAAAGAAGTGGCGTCGATCGAGGGGGTTAGAGAAAACCAATTGATCGGCTACGGGATTGTTGTCGGCCTCAACGGGACCGGCGACAAGCGCCAGCCGGTCTTCCCGGCTCAAACCCTGGCCAATCTCCTCGAAAAAATGGGGGTCCAGGTCGACCCGACGGCGATTCAGGTCCGCAACACGGCTGCTGTGATGGTGGCGGCGAACTTGCCGGCCTTCGCCCAGCCTGGCGTTCGAATCGACGTGAATGTCGCGGCCGTCGGCGACGCGACCAATCTGCAGGGCGGATTGCTGCTGATGACGCCTCTGAAGGGCGCCAACGGCGTCGTTTACGCCGTGGCCCAGGGGTCTGTGGTGACCGGGGGTTTTGCGGCCGCCCGGGGCGGGGGCAACAGTGCGACCGTCAATCATCCGACCGCCGGACGGGTCCCGGGCGGGGCGATCATTGAGCAGGCCGCTCCGTCCGTGATGCCGGCCGATAGGCTGCGCTGGCAGTTGAAACAGGCCGACTTTACGACTGCGGCACGCCTGGCAGCAGTGGTCAATAAGCGCTTCCAGAGCGCCATCGCGAACTGTGAAAGTTCAGGGCTGGTGGTCGTCCGTTTGCCCGACGACTGGAAGACTCGCGAAGTGGAGTTTATCGCCGAGATCGAAGCGCTGACTCTTGAGACGGACCGGCAAAACAGGATCGTCATCAATGAACGGACCGGCACGATCGTGCTCGGGCGGGAGATCGCGATCCGGCCCATTTCAATTCTCCATGGAAACCTGTCGGTGCAGATCCAAACCACATACGAGACCTCCCAACCCCTCCCGCTTTCTGGCGGACAGACGGTCGTCACCCCGAAGGTCGATCTGACCGCCAAGGAGGAGGCCGCCCGCAGCATCACTTTGAAGAAGGGCGCCACCGTTGACGACCTGGTCAAGGCGCTGATGGCAGTAGGCTCCACTCCTAGGGATGTGATTGCCGTGCTGCAGAATCTTCGCGCCGCCGGGGCCCTCGAGGCTGAGATCGAGGTGATTTGACGATGGGAACCGGCCCGGTCAGCGCATGCCAGATTCAAATCGAGGCCAATGGTCCCCAAACCTCCGGGTGCACAACCAAGGATCCTCGAAACATTCACCAGGTCGCTCGGGAATTCGAGTCCCTGCTCATCGAGCAAATCCTGAAATCCGCAAAATTCGGCGAGCCTGGCGCGGACTCCAACACTGCCAGCGGCTCGATGATGGCATTGGCGCAGGAAAACCTGGCGCGTCTCATCAGCCGGAATGGCGGGATTGGTATGGCGCAGTTCTTGGAAAAATCATTGCATCAGACCTCGGCCATCTCCGCCAGTGCCGACTCCAGCGGCACCACGGCAGCCGGCGGAACCCCAACCACCAACGTCACTCAAACGATAGCCGGGCGTGGCGCAACGGCCCCGGTCGCGAAGACACCGTAGCTCTGCATCTCCCTGTGCCAAAGCGACATCCACGCCTGGGCGGCGCAGGAACGACAAATCCCTCCCCGCCCCCAGCCCGCGCTGAGTCCTCTCCCGCAAGTCCTCAAGCGTGCAAAGCGAGTCTCGCGCCCTCCCCGGAACCGGAGACTGGTAGGAGGTTCGCACCATCCGTGACGCCCGTGCGCCCGACCGCCTTCCAGGCATCGCGCAGCGGTTCCAGGGTCTGCCGGGCCTCGATCAAGGGTTGCTCCAATTGGTAGCTCTGGGCCTGGACCAGCCGGTTGCCAACAAAGCCGTAAAGACGTCGCAGGTTCAGCGCGACTTCTCCCCCCTGCTGCGGGTCCAGCGAGTATGCCAGTTCGCCGATCAAACCAAATGCCCTGGTGATGCAGCGCGTGCGCGCGACTCGATCTCCAGAGCGCAGATGTCTGCGCGCCTCCTCGATCGCCGCAATCAGGTGATCATACACGATGGCTACGAGTTCGACAGGCTCCGCGCTCAGCACCTGCTGTTCCAGCTGTCCCTCGTAAGGGTTTGAAAACATTGTCTTTGCCTCTATGCCCAAGTCCACGCGCCGGTCCCTGCCCCGGTCAGCGCGCGATCCGCTGAGGGTCTTCTGAAAGACGAAGCAGATACTCGGGTGGGATCTGCCGTACGACTTCCTTGGTCTCTTTGTTGATTAACTGCACGACCGGACGGCCGGTCGGTTGATCGGTGGTGAACACCAATTCCTCGGTGCTTCCGAACATCCCGCTTTGATTGACTGATTTGACGGCCTGGATCAAACGCGATTGCTCGGCGCGCTCCTGCGGGGTGAACACGTGCGTCGACGACTGCGCCGTCACCTGGTATAAGTTGGCAAGGCTAATGCTGTTCAGTTCCATGGTCCCTCCCCAGGCGGCCTCGCCCGCCACATCAGTCTTATCGGAGTCTGCGGCGCGCGGCTTGAGGAGACTTTCCGCTCCACTGTGACGCCGGCCCTGCATCCCATTCGGCCAGGCCGATGTGTTCTGGATTTCCTAGGAAAGATTCAGCACTTCCAGCGCTGTCCCGCGCTGCTTCTCAATTTTTTTCTGCAGCAGCATGATGGCGTAGATCAATTGCTCGGGTCGCGGAGGGCAGCCGGGAACGTACACATCCACAGGAATCACCTGGTTCACGGGGATCAGCGCGTAGTTGCTGAACACGCCGGTGGAGGTGGCGCACGCGCCCATCGATATCACCCAGCGCGGTTCGGGCATCTGTTGATACAAGCGGCGGATCACCGGCGCCATCTTGTTGGAAACCCGTCCCGCGATGATCATCAGGTCACTCTGGCGCGGACTGCCGCGGAAGACCTCGGCCCCAAAGCGCGCGATATCAAAACGTGACGCGCTCATCGCCATCATCTCGATCGCACAACAGGCCAGTCCGAACGTCATCGGCCAGATCGAGTTCTTCCGTGCCCAGTTGATCGCTTGGTCCACCCTGGTCAGCACGAGGCTGTCCTCAAAACCCGTCCCCTCGGCGTCGATCTGCGCGTACAGGCCGGCGGGCGCTTCCCCCAGTTGAATCTGGTCCTCGCGAATCGATTCTTGCATGTCCCTCACTACAGATTATCCCACCACCAGGTGCGATTCCTGTTGTTCGATCTCCAAGCCAAGCCGGGCTTGAAGGCAAACAAGTCACTACCGCCCATTGTGTCGGGCGGGCCCGGGCTGCCGGTCAAAACTGAGACAATAAAGGCACTCAAGTGACCGAACCACTGCCCCCAGACCTACTGGACCTCCTGTGTGACAAACTCGGAGTGGACCGCGACTACTGGGACATCTGGGGCCATCAGCACCACGCTTCCACGGCCTGCCAGGCCGCCATTCTGACCTCGCTGGGGCTCGACGCCTCCAGCGCCGGCCGCTTGCGGCTCTCCGCGGAGTCGCTCGAGGCGAGCCGCTGGACCCGCGGTCTGCCCCCGGTTGTTGTGGTTTCGGTCGCCGAGCCATGGCCCGCCCTGCGGCTCACTGTGCCCGAAAGGACCGTGCCCGGCGGACACGTCGCCGTGACGCTCCGTCTGGAAAACGGTCGTCTGGACTCGTGCTTGTACGCGCTCTCCAGCCTGGCCTCGATCGAAGCTCACACGGTCGCCCAGGAGAGATACCTGGCGCTCAGTTTGCCCTTGCCCGGAGTCCCCGAGCTGGGTTACCACGACGTCCAGGCCGTGGTTGAAGGCCGTTCCGGTCCTCCGCGGACCTCCACTTGCCGGCTGATCGTGGCTCCGGAGCGAGCCTGGCTGCCCGAAGTGTTGAACGACGGCGGAAAGCTGGCCGGACTGGCCGTCAGCCTGTTCGGCATTCGCTCCGACCGCAACTGGGGGATTGGCGATTTCACCGATTTGCGCCGCCTCACGCGCTGGGCCGCTTCCGCGCTGGGCGTCTCCTTCATCGGGTTGAACCCGCTCCACGCCCTGCACAACCGCGAGCCTTACAACGTCAGCCCCTACCTGCCCCTGTCTGCCTTTGCCCGCAACACCATTTATCTTGACGTCGAAGCCGTCGCGGATTTCGCCGCCTGCCCGGCGGCCCGGAGAATCACCTCGGGTGAGGGATTTCAGGCCGAACTGGCATCCCTGCGCAGTCGCGACCAGGTCTGTTACGAAGAAGTCGCCCGCATGAAACTGGGCATCCTCCGCCTGCTGTTCCGGCGCTTTCTGCGCGAGGAGTGGCGGCGAGGCACCGAACGGGCGCGCAGTTTTGACGCCTGGCGCCGTCAGCAGGGCGAATTGCTCGAGCGCTTCGCGGCCTATTGCGCCCTGGACGAGGTCCTGCACGCCCGCGACCGCGAAATGTGGATCTGGCAGGACTGGCCGGAGCCTTACCGTTCGCCCGAGACTCTGGCCACCCGCAAGTTCGCCGACAGCCATTGGCGCCGCGTCCTGTTTCATGAGTGGTTGCAGTGGCAGGTCGATCTCCAACTGGAGGCCGCCCAGAAGGAGGCGCTGGACGCCGGCATGACGATCGGGCTGTACCACGATCTGGCGCTGGCCACCGACAAATGCGGAGCGGATTTGTGGGCCCATAGCCGCTATTACGCCAGCGGATGCCGTGTCGGCTCGCCACCGGACAATTTCTCTCCCGAAGGCCAGGATTGGGCCTTTCCGCCGCCCAATTCCACCGCGCACCGCGAGGACGGCTACCGGCTGTTTGTCGAGACCATCCGCCGCAACAGCAGCCATGGCGGCGCGTTGCGCATCGATCACTTCATGCGCTTCTATCGGCTGTTCTGGATCCCCGACGGACTGGCGGCCAATCAGGGAACCTACGTGCGTGAATGTTGTGAGGACCTGCTGCGCATCCTCGCCCTGGAGAGCGTGCGTGGCCGTTTCCTGGTGGTGGGAGAGGATCTGGGCACTGTTCCACCTGAACTGCGCGCAGCCATGGAACGATTTGGGATTCTCAGTTATCGCCTGTTCTATTTCGAGCGGGGTTGGGACGGCGAGCCCACGCGCCCGCAGGACTATCCCCAGCATGCTCTGGTCTCCTCCACTACCCACGACCTTCCGACGCTGGCCGGTTTCTGGGCTGGCAAGGACATCGAGGCCCGTCGCGCGAACGGTCTGATGCCCGATCCATCGCAGCATCGCCGGCAGCTCGAGGAGCGCCGCATGGACAAGCTGAAACTACTTAACGCGTTGATTCGGGAGGGCTTCCTGCCTCCGGGGTTCCCGCGCGCAGCGGTCGATTGGAGTGAACTGACGGGTGAGCTGCACAACGCCATCATCGGCTACCTCGCATCGACTCCAGCCATGCTGCTGCTGCTGAACCAGGAAGACCTGACCAAGGAACTGGAGCAACAAAACCTGCCCGGTACAACATGGCAGTACCCCAATTGGAAGAGGAAGATGCGCTTCTCGCTGGAGGAGCTGGAATCCTCGCCGCGGGCCGGCGATTTTGCGCGCATGTTTCGCGTCTGGATGGCTCGGACGGGCCGGCTCAACCCCGTCCGAGGCGCCATTCTCGACCCGGAGAAGACCGCCAAAACACCGTGATTTCAGCGTGCGTCGCGGGCGCGGTGAAATCACGCAAAATTCAGCTAAGCCTTTTATTCATAAAAGATAGATGCTAATTAACCACAAAGACGCCGTGCAGGGGGAGAGTGTGAAAGAGTGGCATTATTGCCGTAAAAACACATTCTCCAGCCGGTGAAATCATGAACGGCGTCTTGAAGAAAAGGCAAATTAACCAATGGACGGTTGCTAGCCCGGATATTTCACCAACCATCGGCTGCGGCCCGC
>Ga0074045_10005022_pt1 | contig 11619 bp, 5 predicted proteins | sample BogForMeECP23OM2_FD_94442 | JGI IMG/M metagenome (GOLD analysis project Ga0074045, IMG submission 94442) | Bog forest soil microbial communities from Calvert Island, British Columbia, Canada - Bog Forest MetaG ECP23OM2 | ecosystem: Environmental > Terrestrial > Soil > Wetlands ...
ACAAAACGTTCTACACTGAACCCTGAAGCATTCGACTGCAATCTTCGTGCGCGAAATTTCTTGTATCAACGAACGAAAAAGAGCATGCATTTTGCAGTTCAGTTGTTCCAGAAAGCCATCGAGCTTGATCCGCGTTACGCTGATGCGTACGCGGGGCTTGGGGAAACATATACGTCCATCTATCAGGATGTCGAAAGGGTTGAAACGTGGCTCGACAAAGCAATTGAAGCAAGTTTGAAAGCATTGATGTATGACTCTTCATTACCCGAGGCGTACGCTGCACTCGGGCTTTCGTACTACAACAAGAGAATGATCGAAGAGGCGATTACCGCGAGTCAAAAAGCAATAGAACTCGATCCGAATAATTTCATCGGTTATTGGATCCTTGGCAGAATCTATAATAATACAGATCGGTACACGGAATCCGTGCAATTGCTCCACAAAGTGCTCGAGCTCAATCCCGATTTTTATTCAGTGTACGGCGATCTGCAAATTGTCTACGGCAGACTGGGCGAGAAAGAAAAATACCAAAAGATATTGATGCAGGGTCTTGAAACCTATCGGCGCTATTTATCCCAGCATCCTGACGATGCGCGGGGACACATGTATTATGCAACCGACCTTGCACAAGTCGGACAAAGAGAAGAGGCGAAAAGTGAAGCGGCAAAAGCAATTGAGCTGAGTCCAGACGATCCGCTTATGCACTATAACGCTGCCTGTTTCTACGCACAAATGGGTGAAAAACAATCGGCGATCCAATCGCTGAAAGATGCGTTCAAAGCGGGATACGGAAATTATGAATGGCTGAAGCGAGATACGGATCTTGATTCAATTCGAGATGAACCTGAATACAAAGAAATGGTAAAAGGTAAATAGCGCTATGATCGGACAAACAATCTCGCATTACAAAATAATTGAAAAGTTAGGCGAAGTTCGAAATTTTCCCGCGAGCGTTTTTCAGCAAGTGGAAGAAAATTTCAGAATCCCGCTGGAGCGGAGCGAAAGCGGGAGGTGTGTCATATGATCGGTCAGACAATCTCGCATTACAAAATCATAGAAAAGTTAGGCGAAGGCGGCATGGGCGTTGTCTATAAAGCCCAGGACACCAAGCTCGACCGTTTTGTCGCGCTCAAATTCCTTCCCGCACATCTTGCTGCGTCGGAACAAGATAAAACGCGATTCATCCAGGAAGCGAAATCGGCATCGGCGCTCAATCATCCGAACGTGTGTACGATTCATGATATCCAGGAATACGAGGGACAACTGTTCATCGTGATGGAGTTCGTCGACGGCCAGACTCTCCAGGAGAAGAAACATAATCTTTCACAGAAGCAGGCGCTCGATATCGGTATTCAGATTGCGGACGGTCTTGCTGCTGCTCATGAAAAAGGAATTGTTCATAGAGATATCAAACCGGAAAACATCATGGTGCGCAAAGACGGTATTGTGCAGATCATGGATTTCGGTCTCGCGAAACTGAAAGGCGCTTCGCGGCTGACGAAAGAGGGAAGCACTGTCGGGACTGCCGGGTATATGTCGCCCGAACAGATTCAGGGACAGGATGCAGATCATCGGTCAGATATTTTTTCGCTTGGAGTAATATTATTCGAGATGCTTTCGGGAGAACCGCCGTTCAAAGGAGTTCATGAAACGGCTATTGCCTACGAGATTGTCAACGTCGATTCTCCTCCGCTCTCATCTATTAAGCCGAGCATCCCTCCAGAGCTCGATGCGATTGTTCTCGAATGCCTCGAAAAAGATCCCAAGGAACGAACGCAGTCCGCCAGTCAGGTCTCGGTTGATCTGAAACGCTACCGCAGGGAATCGAGCAAACAACGCGCAAGCAGAATCACTGCAGCACGGCCAATCATGAGCACACAGGTGCATGATACAATGCCGGTTGTCGAACGGCACGACTCGAAGCAGGGCATCTTACCTTGGATCGTTGCCGGAGTTTTAGGACTTGGATGTATTGTGGTGGGCATTCTTTATCTTTCGGGATCGAAACAACAGGAGCAAGTTGTTCGGGCACTGATACACGCATCAGTGAATACATATTTTGCTCAACAATCAGGCGGGAATAGTGAGGGAGGGCATATTGCAATTTCGCCCGATGGACGTAAAATCGCATTTGTTGCTGTTGACTCGTTGGAGAAACCCAGTCTCTATGTGCGATCGTTGAATTCACTGACTGCACTTCCCTTGCCCGGCACTGAAGGTGCATATTATCCTTTCTGGTCTCCAAACAGTGATTTCATCGGCTTTTTTATTGGAGGAAAACTGAAAAAGATCGACGCTTCAGGCGGGCCGCCGCTGACGATATGCGATGCTCAAGTGGGACGGGGGGGAACCTGGAGTAAGAATGATATCATTGTCTTTGCTCCAACTCCTAACGGTCCCCTATTTCAAGTTCCGGCCGCCGGCGGAACGGCAACGAAGATAACGGCCCTTGACACTTCAAATCAGGAAACAACACATCGCTTTCCATGGTTTCTTCCTGATGGAAAGCACTTCCTCTATTTCGTTCGGATACAAAGCGGCAATGATAACGACAAAGTATGTATCGGATCGCTCGACGGAACTGCTCCCAAAAAGGTGGTGAACACACATTCCAGTGCCATCTATGCAAATGGTTATGTGTTGTTTGTTCGAGAACAGACATTGCTTGCACAGCCTTTTGATATTGGTAATTTTGAAGTGAGCGGCAATGCCGTTCCGATAGCGGAGCACTTACGGTTTAATTTAAACTTTAATCACGGATCATTTTCGGCGTCGCAGAATGGTATTTTGATCTATGAAGGTGGACTTGGTCCTACAGTTAATCAGCTGGCATTTATGAATAGAACCGGAGAACAAATTTCTCTGATGAAGGGAACTCAATCTGTGTATGAGGGGGCATTTTCTCCCGACGGTACGAGGATCGCATACTCTTCAACCGATCTTCAGCAGCGAAATGAGGATATATGGGTGTACGATATTCCACGATCGCTCTCTACGCGATTGACATTCGATCCTAAAGACGATACCGATCCGATTTGGTCGCCCGACGGTAAACAAATTGCATTTTCTTCAAACAGAACATCACACGCAAGTATTTTTTTGAAGAATGCCGATGGAACGGGAAACGATGAAGAAATCATTTCTTACAACGAAGACATATTTCCAACATCATGGTCACGAGATGGGAAATGGATTGCATGTACGACAGACCCGAAACGTGACATACTCATGTATCCTGCGGCAGGGCGAAAAACACCGACGGTTTTTCTCAACACTGACTTTACAGAAGAAGAAGGGAGATTTTCTCCTGATGGACGTTGGATCGTGTATATGTCGAATGAATCCGGCCAACGAGAGGCCTACGTTCGTCCCTTCCCAGGGCCTGGCGGGAAATGGCAGATTTCGACCGATGGCGTTTCGTACCGGGCATTCTGGAAGGGAGATGGGAAAGAGATTTACTATATCTCAAGGGACGGCAAAATGATGGCTGCAGAAGTGAGTGCTGCCGGAAGTTCATTTTCAGTGGGTGCGGTGAAGCCTCTCTTTGATGCATTTGCCAAAGGTGCCGCTATTATGCTCGATGTTTCAAAAGACGGACAGAAGTTTCTCGCGGTATACAATCCTGTGGAATCCAATTCCGACAATCTGACGATGGTACTTCATTGGAACGATGAACTCAAAAAATGAAACGAAGTTATGACAAGTTTACTTCATGAGATTGCAATGGTAAAAATTATTCCACAACTAGTGAGGATCCCGATGATGCGTATCTGGATTCGGGATAAATTTAGAGAAAGCGTATGATCGGACAAACTATTTCGCACTACAAGATTCTGGAGAAACTCGGTGAAGGCGGCATGGGCGTGGTCTATAAAGCCCTCGACACCAAACTCAACCGTGAAGTCGCTCTCAAATTCCTGCCGCCGCATATTACAACCGGCGGAACTGAACGGGAAAGATTCCTTCAGGAAGCACAGGCGGCAGCAGCGCTTAATCATCCGAATATCTGCGTGATCTTTGATATTAAGGAGGATGCCGAGCAGCCATTCATCGTCATGGAATATGTCGACGGAGCGACTATCCGACAAAAGCTTGAATCCGGCCCTATGAACATGGATGATGCAATAAAGTTCGGGATCCAGATAGGCGAGGCATTGCAGGAGGCACATAGCAAAGGAATTGTCCACCGGGATATCAAGGCCGATAATATCATTATCAATTCCAGCGGTCAGGCGAAAGTGATGGATTTCGGACTGGCAAAGCTGAAAGGTTCTTTCAAACTTACCCGCACTTCGAGCACTGTCGGGACCCTTGGATATATGGCCCCGGAACAGATTCAAGGGGGTGAAGTAGATCCCCGGTCCGACATTTTTGCGTTTGGTGTGCTCCTCTTTGAAATGGTTTCCGGACGCCTTCCGTTTCGCGGTGAACACGAAGCGGCAATGATGTATTCGATCATCAATGAAGATCCTGAAAACATCCAAAAACTTGTTCCCGAGGCTCCGCCCGAGCTTTCTTTTCTTCTAAAAACTGCCCTGGAAAAAAATCCTGAAGATAGATATCAGCACATGTCCGATGTCGTCCGCGATCTTCGAAGATTAAAAAAACAGAGTTCGCGGGTAAATCGCCCCGCGTTTTCCGGAGAATACCAACAACTCGCAAAAAACCAAGAGCCAAGACCCGATGATCGGCAACACATCGCTGAATCCAAGAGTCGAAAGAATGTCTTTGTCTACGGCGGAATCGGCGCCGGCATTGTGGCCATTGCTCTCATCACATACATTCTATTCTTCAAGACCAACAATGATGCCGTTCCATTCCTTAACATGAGGGTGACGAGATTGACAACAGACGGCAAAGCCATCGATGTCGCCGTATCGTCGGATGGACGGTATGTTGCCTATGTACGGTCGGAAAAAGAAAAAAACAATCTCTGGTTAAGACAAGTAGCAACTACAACGAATGCGCCGATCACGCAGCCGACCGAGGACAACATCGGCGGAATGACATTTTCGCCGAACGGCGATTTCTTGTACTATTTGGTCAACAAACAAGGGACGAGTAAGTACGACCTGTATCAGATCTCGGTTCTTGGCGGTACTCCACGAATGATCATGCCGAATGTAGACTCCCATATTGCCTTTTCTCCCGATGGAAAACGTTTTGCATTCTTGAGCGACTCGTCGGAAACTCAAACAAGCCTCAATATGTCGGATGCAGACGGCACCAACGGAAGCATCCTTCTGCGAAGAAAAGCGCCTGCACATTTTGATGATCTTTCCTGGTCCCACGACGGCAAGTACATTGCTTTGATTGAAGGAAAATCGGGGAGCTATCTGAATCATCGAATCTTGGTCTACACCCTTGACGATCGAAAAGAAACGCTTCTCCCGAATCAGGAATGGTTGACGCTGACGAGCATCAATTGGCTGGACAACGGGAAAGGATTAATGGTCACGGCCGCGGACGAACAGTCGAGCTTTGATGCACCGCAAATTTGGTTCTTTCCTTTTACGGAAGGAACGGCTCGCAAAGTCACCAACAATTTGAACGGCTATTACTACTCAGTGATGGACGGCCGGTCAGATCAAATAGCCGCGCTTGAATCGGAATCATTCTCGAACCTTCATGTTGTCGCGAACAATTCGGCGTCAACTGCGAAACAACTCACTGAAGGGACAAAGAAACAAGACGGTATTAAAGGGGTAAAGTGGCTGGACAATGATCAAATAGTCTACTGTTCTCAATCAAGCGGCAATAATAATATCTGGCTGACGAACGAACGGGATGAAGGCGAAACGCAGGTTACCTCCGGTTCGTTCGTGGATCGTTCTCCCAGCCCCATCCCCGGCCATAACGCGATTGTTTTCTCTTCGAACAGGAAGGGGATCTTCAATATCTGGCGGTGCGACGTGAACGGCGGCAACCTCAGCCAATTGACTCACGGAAATTACGATGTTCATCCCGTGGCGACACCGGACGGTGGATCGCTCATTTACTCCTCTTTTGGCGACAACGATTTTTCAATATGGAAAATGAAGGTAAACGGAGACAGCGCCCGGCAGATCGTCCTGAAACACATCGAATCATTTTCGCTTTCTCCCGATGGAACATTGCTTGCCTATGTCTATTTCAGCGATGATCAGAAACAAAGACTTGCAATCATTTCACTCATCACCAATGCAGTGATAAAAGAAATTGACTTTTCACACACCCTTGAAAGCTGGACAGCCGACGGAAAAGGGCTTGCCTACATCAATATTAAAGACGGAGTTTCAAATATCTGGAGCCAGCCGGTCGACGGCGGAAAACCGAAACAGATTACTGATTTCAAATCAGGGACAATATTTTCATTTGATTGGACGCGCGACGGACGTAAGCTTGTTGTAGCGCGCGGGGAACGCAATACGGATATCGTGTTGCTTACTGACCAAGACAAAATTCCTCACTGAACCGTAAGAAACGGATATCAATGAGCGGACAAACAATCGGTCAATACACTATTTTAGAACTTGTTGGCGAGGGCGGCATGGGTGTTGTCTATAAAGCACAAGACAACAAATTGAATAGAATCGTTGCTCTCAAATTCCTTCCGCATCATCTTGAAAAAGGGACGGTGGAACAATCACGATTCCTGCAGGAAGCGCAGGCGGCTGCCGTGCTCAATCATCCGCATATCTGCGTGATTCACGACGTGCGCGAAGAAGAAGGAAAACAATTTATTGTGATGGAGTTTGTTGAGGGGAAAACGATCCGTGAAACGATCCAACATGGCCCGATGCAGATCGACACCGCGGTGGGGTATGCGATTCAAATTGCTGAAGCGCTGGAAGAAGCACACGGGAAAGGAATTGTCCATCGCGATATCAAGGCCGACAACATCATGATAAATTCCGGCAATCAGATAAAAGTAATGGACTTCGGACTGGCGAAATTAAAAGGATCGTTGAAGTTGACACGAACATCGAGCACGGTCGGCACATTGGCGTATATGGCGCCGGAACAGATCCAGGGAGGCGATGTTGATCCCCGTTCAGATATTTTTGCTTTGGGAGTGCTATTTTATGAAATGCTTTCAGGGCATCTTCCGTTTCGGGGTGAGCATGAAGCGGCAATGATGTATTCTATTATTAATGAAGATCCGCAGCCGATAGAGAAATATCGAGACGACATCTCTTCAGAGCTTGACCACATTCTGAACCGGGCGTTGGAGAAAAATCCCGAGGAGAGATACCAGACAGTCAAAGACATGGCTATTGATTTACGAAGGGCAAAAAAAGATTCGACACGCGTCGTTCGAACGTCAGGCATGTATCAAACGGCATCACGGCAGGAGGTAGTTGCCGAGCCTACAAAAGCTCCCCCGTCGAAGAAGAGAATGTGGCTGGGATTGGGTGCGCTTGCGGTTATAGTAGTCCTATCGGCTCTGACGTATTTCATCGTTGGTAAAAATTCCGCTTCATCGTTCCCTCCGATGAAAACAATTGCTTTCACCAGCTTTCGGGGCTATGCCACAGCGCCGGCGTTTTCGCCGGAGGGGAACTCGATCGCTTTCGCATGGAACGGCGACCAGGGGAACAATTTCGATATCTATGTAAAACTCATCGATGCCGGTTCGCCGCTTCGTCTTACCAATGACCCTGCGGCTGAAGGTGATCCGGCATGGTCGCCGGACGGGCGCTATATTGGGTTCTCACGATCGGTGAATGACGGCGTCTCATACTGCATTATTCCTTCGTTGGGCGGGAATGAACGTAAAATAGCCGACGTGAAATCGTCCGGATATGGTATTGACTGGTCGCCGGACGGCAAATCGTTAATAGTCTCTGCCTCCGATGACGGCGGAGAGCCTAATCACCTGATACTGGTATCCATTGAAACCGGTCAGAAAAAGAAATTAACATCTCCTGATAAAAATGGGTTTTATGGTGACACTAGACCAAAATTTTCACCCGACGGGAGCCTTATTGCCTACACGAAATCTTTCAGCGTTGGCAGAGCAGAACTCTATACGGTTCCATCGGTTGGGGGGGAAGAAAAACGATTAACCTTTGATAACCTTGCCGTCGAAAACGAGGCATGGACAGTAGATGGACGGGAGATTGTGTTTTCATCCAATCGAGGAGGGAATTTGACATTGTGGAGAATCCCTTCGGGAGGGGGTTCTCCTACGCCAATCCCAAATTCCGGAGAGAATGTTACGAGTCTCGCCATCGGAAAAAAGGGGAATAATCTTGCGTATAGCCGTGAGTCGGTCAATATGGATATTTGGCGCATGGATCTTGGAGTGTCCGCGTCTGCTCGAAAACCACCAACAGAACTTATATCGTCGACTCAATCACAAGTTGAACCTCAGTACTCACCCGACGGCAAATACATTGCGTTTTCATCTAATCGTTCAGGAAGCGTTGAAGTCTGGGTTTGTCAAAACGACGGAAGCAATCCGGTGCAGTTAACTTTCTTCGGCGGGCCTCCGGCAGGAACTCCGCGGTGGTCGCCGGACAGCCGCTTTATAGCTTTTGATTCACGAGAGAAGGGAAATGGAAATATTTACGTCATGAACTCAAACGGAGGACCGGCGCGTCAGTTGACATCGGGCAATTTTGAGAATAATATTCCGAGTTGGTCGAGAGACGGGCGATGGATCTATTTCAGCTCCAACCGCACGGGAGTTTTCCAAGTGTGGAAAATACCCCTGGAGGGAGGGGACGCGATTCAAGTGACTAAGAACGGAGGATTTTGTGCGTTCGAATCGTATGATGGCAAGGATATTTATTTTGTTCGGAAACCGTTGAATACAGAAATATTCAGACTTCCGCTTAGCAGCGGCGAGGAACAACAGGTCGACAAGAGGTTGAGCGGCCTTTCGTGGGGTGATTGGGAATTGACCGCTAAGGGAATCTATTTTGCGAAACCCGATACGACTCAAAAAGGTCATATCTGCTTCTATAGTTTCAGCAGCCGGCAAGTAACACAGATTGCGGCTACCGAAAAAGCACTCTACCCGTATTCTGGTGCATTGGCTGCTTCCCCCGATGGCCGGTCGCTGCTATATGCTCAGATGGATCGGACCGACAGCGACATTATGTTGATTCAGAATTTTCATTAAGAGAACAAATTGCATTCAGGTAGAAAATGATCGGACAAACGATATCTCATTATAGGATTCTTGAGAAACTTGGCGAAGGCGGCATGGGCATCGTCTACAAAGCCCAGGACACCACGCTCGACCGGATCGTGGCATTAAAATTTTTGCCGAACTATCTCACCAACGATTCAAACGAAAAAGATCGCTTCAACCAGGAAGCTCGCGCTGCTGCTTCATTGACGCACCAAAACGTCGGTGTCATTTATGAAATAGGCGAACATGAGGGCCCCCAAGGGGGCAAGCAAATGTTTTTCGCGATGGAATACGTCGAAGGTAAGACACTGAAGATGCTGATCGAACAGGAAAGTGAATCTCTCCCAATTAAAAGGGTGCTTGAGATTGCAATTCAGATTTGCGAAGGTTTATCGGCTGCCCATGAAAAAGGAATCGTCCATCGGGACATCAAGTCCGACAACATCATGCTGACTCCCAAAGGGCAGGTTAAAATCATGGACTTTGGATTGGCAAAAGTAAAAGGCGCTACAAAGTTTACTCAAGCCGGGTCGACTGTGGGGACTGCGGCGTATATGTCGCCCGAACAGGCACAGGGAGAAGACGTCGATCAACGGTCGGATATTTTTTCGTTCGGCGTCGTTCTTTATGAAATGCTCACCGCGCATCTGCCGTTCAGAGGTGAACACCAGGCAGCACTCGTTTACTCGCTCGTCAACGAAGAACCGCAGCCGATAGCCCGTTTCAACGACAAGCTTTCGCCGGATCTTGAGCGGATCGTCTACAAAGCGCTGGCAAAAGAAAAAGAAGAACGGTACCAGCATGCCGACGATATCCTTGCAGACCTCCGGCGGGAAAGGAAAAATCTGGAATATGCAAGGTCAGGGTATTACAAAGCGGCACCGGTGCCGGCAGCAGTTCCTTCGGTTGAGCCAAAGAAAACAAGATCATATCGGACAATAATAATTTCGGCGTCAGCGGTTGTGGTGCTGGTCGTGCTTTTTGTTGCGTTCAATCCGTTCAAGCTTCAGGTAACTGAAAATTCGGCTGAAGCATCGTCCGGAAACTCCCTTGCAGTGATGTATTTTGAAAACATCCCCGACCCGGCGGACAAAGACCATAACAGCGAGATGTTGACAAACTTGTTGATTACTTCCCTCTCCCAGGTCAAAGGGCTTGAGGTGATCAGCAGAGAAAGGCTGCAGGAGATACAGAAAGATTTAGGAGGAACCGATACAAAAAGTTTATCACCGTCTTTGGCCGGGCAGGTCGCGAAGCATGCAGGTGTAACGACGATGCTGATCGGGAGTATCCTTCAGGAGAAACCGATGCTTGCCGTAACGACGCGCTTGATTGATGTGCAGTCGGGCAAAATAATGAGTTCACAACAGGTGACAAATTTTAGCGTTAATAACATCTTCAGTCTTGTTGACAGCCTTTCTAATTTAATTCAAACTACTCTCCAGGTTGGATCGAGTGAACCGGGAGAAATTAAGTCGGTTGCAGATGTAACGACAAAGTCCCCCGAGGCTTATCGAGCATATATGGAAGGGATTGAACTCGATGAAAAAATTTATTGGAAAGAAGCAAGCGCTGCTTTTTTAAGGGCAATAGATCTTGACAAACACTTTGCGATGGCATACTATCGCTTGGCGTTTACGCAGGGAGCTGTTGGGAATGTTGAAGCATCTCAACAATCATTAAAAAAAGCAGTCGATCTGGCTGAGAATACTACAGAACGTGAACGGTTTCAGATTCTTGCGGCAAGCTATGTACAGCAAAACAATTTGCCTAAGGCAATAGAGATATTTAATCAACTTATCGAACGATATCCGCATGAAATTAACTCCTACGTTCAACTAGGCTATATCGTCTATGCCAGGCAGATGTTGGAGCCGGAAAGAGCCGTGGAACTGTACCGCCGTGGTCTGAAAGTTGAGCCTTCGGCAAAAACGTTATGGAACCTGCTGGCCTATTCCTTTGCCTGGCTTAATAAAAAACAGGAAGCTCTTGGCGCCATAAACAGTTACGTAAGCCTGGCACCCGCAGAGCCTAACCCTTATGATACAGAGGGAGATATCTATGCATGGTTTCAGGAATATGACTCCAGCCGGGCATCGTACCTAAAGGCAATCAGTCTCAGGGAAGATTTTGGGTCTGCGGCCAAACTCGGCTTCGATGCGGTTCTGGGACAGCAATACACCGATGCTGAAAAGTATTTTCAGTCAGCTGATTTTGAATTGCCATTAGTAGACGCTCATCGCGGATTGCTTCAGAGTGCGAAGAAAAAATTAATGGGACTGCCGGATTCTCAAATTTCTCCGGGCGACAGATTAATGGCAATGATAAATTATTCCTGCGAAACCGGTCAATATCCGGAAATGTTACAGCTTGCAGAAAAACTTTCTTCTTATTTAAAGAAAGATCCAACGAATATAATTTACGGCAGGGATTATCTTGCATGGGCATTAATAAAAAATGGGAAATCGACGGAAGCTCAGAGAGTTCTTGATGATTTG
>Ga0074045_10005024_pt1 | contig 11618 bp, 17 predicted proteins | sample BogForMeECP23OM2_FD_94442 | JGI IMG/M metagenome (GOLD analysis project Ga0074045, IMG submission 94442) | Bog forest soil microbial communities from Calvert Island, British Columbia, Canada - Bog Forest MetaG ECP23OM2 | ecosystem: Environmental > Terrestrial > Soil > Wetlands ...
CAGGTTGTCATTCTTACATTATTAGCACTTTTGCTAGGACGGATCCGGAATCTCTCAAGCGCACAGGGAATCGAAGTCATCTCTGCTCTGGAAAGTCTACCGGAATACGCCAGTCAGATTCTTGCTCAGAGCGACAACATCGCCGAGTTAGCCGGTAAATACGTGGGAGCAGCCGGTTTTTTGTTTTTTGGGCGCCAGTACAATTATCCAATCGCGCTGGAAGGGGCTCTGAAGCTCAAGGAAATCACCTATAAATTTGCGGAGGGCCATCCGAGCGCAGAGTTAAAGCATGGTGTGATCGCGCTGATTGGACCGGAAGTCCCGTCGATCATCATCGCTCCGGACGATCCGGTTTACGAAAAGAACATCAACAGTCTTGAACAAATCAAAGCCCGAAATGGTAGCGTGATTGCAGTTGCGACCGAAGGCCGGAAACAGATCGCCCGTCTCGCCGACGACGTTATCTTTATCCCCAAGTGCCCGGATTACATTTCCCCGATTCTTACGGCGATCCCGTTGCAGTTGTTTGCCTACCATCTAGCCGTCAAGTTAGGGCGCGACGTGGATAAGCCGCGCAACCTCGCTAAGAGCGTGACGGTAGAATAGGGCGAGCGAATCGAGGCATTGCTGCTGTTGCCCCTTGTGAACGCACATTAAAGTCCTGAACAAGACATTAAAGTTCTGAACTCTTTCTGGAAGGTTCTGGGCCCTGTTTTCATCCTTCCACCCAAGGAATTCAGCGGCGAAGCGGAGTGCAATGCCTACCGAGAGTTCGAGACCGACTCGAGGCTGCTAGACCCGCAACACCTCCAGAAAGTGGTCAAATAACAAGGAAACGGAGGCCACGTTGACTTTAGCGCAATACATCGAGGATTGCACCGAAATCCCTGCAGTCTCGATCTGCCACGGGGACTCGACCTCAATGTCCCTATTCCGTCTCATAACCTAGTCAGCGCAGTAAACCTTGGGTTCGTTTTCCAGAGGGGTCATTTGAGGAATGGCTTCACGGCATCGTAGAACTGCCTCCAGTCAAAAGCATCATCATCCGAGCGGACGGCATCTCTGTGGGCATGAATCTGTCGACGCATCTTCAGGAGGGTCACCGCGTCAGAAAAGGTGAGATTCTGGGCCGAGGCGAATTGCGCCAAGTCGGCTGGAATCTGCAAACCGCCCTCCATAAGGGACTCCACTGGAACTTTGAAGGCATCGGCAATCTTCATCAGGGTGGCGCTTCCGAGGTTGCTTCGCTTCCCATTCTCGAGTTCGGACAGGAACCCCTTGCTAACACCGGAGGCCTTAGAAAGGGCGTCTAGGGTCCATTCACGGGCAAGGCGCAGGTGCTTTATGGTTTCACCAAGGGAGGGCATGGAGAGGCAATTTACCCGCGGTGCAAGAATTCGACAAGGAGAAAAAATCTCCAAAACTCCCGTTGATGTTCTAGTTAGAGAACTCTATAATACCGACTCTTTACGATGTTAGTCAACCGAAACATGACGCTTCACGCCTACCCGCCCTCGCGCGCTAACGGGAGCGATGTTAACCGCGAACTCGTTGCCGTTCTGGATCTTATTTGCCAGGAGATCGAGTTACCACCCGGCAGGGTCGATGACGCCAGGGAGCGGTATGAAACCGTGGGTAGGGTCCTGGCCAACGAGGGTTCGGCACTGTATGAATATCGGCCTCGCGTCTACGCCCAAGGCTCAATCGGGCTCGGTACTACAGTGAAGCCCCTGAGGACCCACGAGTTTGATGTCGACTTGGCCTGCGCATTCTCGCAGCGCCCTTCGAGCAACCCTGATGAGGTCAAGAAGGCTGTGTTCGACATGCTGAACAACCACCCGAACTACAAGGAGAAGGTCGAGACAAAGGCCCGATGTGTCCAACTCACATACGCCGACGAGTTCCACATGGACATCATGCCCTGCATCCCCGCCTCTGGGAAAAACGTCCAAGTCCCCGACAAACGCACCGGCGGCTGGGTGCTGAGCAACCCGGAGGGCTATGCAGAGAAATTCCATGAGACCACCAAGGAACTCCCGCGGCGGCGGACGGAATTGGTCTCCCGGAGCAAGCGCGCCATGATGGAGGCCGAGCAGGCATCGGTGGACCCATTCCCCGAATTCGACAGCCTCAACAAGATGCCGCTGCAGCGGTGTGTGCAACTTGAGAAGCGCCACCGGGACAAAATGTTTTACGAGGACCATTCGAAGGCGCCTTCGTCAATCATCGTCACCACGCTGAGGACTCGTTGGGCGACCGCTACCCTCTCGTGATCTTTCACGGCGACGTGGGAACCGGGAAAACGGCCACGGCGGAAGCTGCCGCGAACGCCCTGACCACAGAAATGAAAAGGGATGCGATGCTCTTCAAGTTGAGCACCAGGGTTCGTGGAACCGGCAACGTCGGGGAAATGAGCGCGCTCATCAACCAGGCGTTTGAGATTGTCGCGCAACAGGCTAAGCCTCGATCTTCAGAAAGATGCTGAATCGAAGGGACCGGTAGCAGCGGGCACCACGCCTGCATCGCTGAGTGCCTCATCCCGTCTGTGGTCTCCCGGTCAAACGGTCTCAGAACCAAGTAATTTCTCCACGTGAATCGTTCTGATCGTGCCGGATTTCGAAACGTCTTCGGCCGGATCAATCTTCTGCTTCTTCGTAGCCGATCTTTGACAGGGCGTAGGCATCGACCCAGCGGTCGATCAACCGCCCATAGTGGCGGGCGAGGTCTGGATAAATGTCGGAACTGATAGTCATGAAATTCCGGAGGCGGGCAAGCTTTGTCGTATCGATTGCGGGGCTGCTTAGCAGCTGGGCTGCGACCCGAATCAGTAGCGGCCGGTAAGGATTTGCCCCGGAGAGAAGCAAGGCACTGAGTTCTTCGTTCGAAAGCAGCGCTGTGGAAATGGCTGACACAGTTTGATCGTTTCTATAGTGATAGCATCCTCTTTGGACGGCTAAAGCAATCCAGTGCTCGGGCTGTGGGATACCGATATTCCCTGCTTTTTTGTGCAGCATGGATATGCGGGGCGCAATCCCCAGTTTCCTCGCGAGTGTCGTTTCCGCCATGGGCTGAAGATCAATCTGCATAGATTTGCAGGGTTAAGCGGGTTCATCAGCGTGGGCAAAAGCCAAGCATCACCCGATCAGATCCGGGCAAGATGCCTTCTGGCAATGTGACAGCCCACCGTCGTTCTACATCATCGACACACAATTTGATAAGAGCGTCGCACGGGGGATGCTCGACCCTATCGCGAAGAATCAAAAAATCTGGACCTAATTGAGCCACGCGAGGCCAATTGCCGTCGATCAAAAGACCAATGGAGACGTCTGCGGAATGCCCGGAGTTCATCTTGGGCTAGGCGGCGGGAGCTGGGAAGGGAAATCAGGGCAAAGGCCCGATTTTTGCAACACACCGCTCGCGCAATAGAAGGTCATGTTGCTGCTGCGATCGCAGATCCAAACTTCGATAGCACCGGCGGCGAAGTACAAGGCGCGTTTTTGCTCGAGCTCGTCGGGTGTATTGCTGGGCGAGAGCACTTCAACACAGATCTCGGGGGCAATGATGAAAGGATCTGGATCAGAGGCCTCGGCGTAGCGATCGGGATGAAGCCAACAAGCATCGGGAACTTTGACTCCCTGGCCAGTGATGATTTGAGGTTCAATCGCGGCTTCACCGCCCAAGCGTTCAACGAGCACAGTAGCGATTTTTGTCGCTTTAAAATTGTGCGGCTTAGGGGGTCTAGGGCTCATGAGGATTTCGCCGTTGCCGTCGGTCTCGATGCGGAAATTCTCGTACTGATCGAGTAGCGGGTCGTTGAGGATCTGCTGCCAGCGTTCGAGCAAAAAAGCTTGCTTGGTGGTAAGGCTTACGGTGCTCATGGCGTCGACTCGGAAGATGTGTTTACGTGGGGTCTAAGTGGTTGGCCAAAGCCCTTGTAATGGCCTCTTTGATCACGGGATTGCGCAACGCCCATCGGTAGTGGAACACCTTATTTTCGTACTGCTGAACTTACTCTAAATCTAAATCTGTCTCCAGTCGAGCCACGGAGGGTTTGTCTGGAATTCTCGCCTCAACTTGTTCGAGGATTTCGAGGCAATATTCAATCACAAGCTTGGTTGCCTCTACCGACAGGTCGTCCATGTTTTCCGTGCAAACCCGGCAGAACGTTGTCCAGTCGATTGCTTTCAGCCCGAAAAGCGCAAGCCTGAGACAGGATCTGATTACGGGAGCCAACCGGGCTCGTACTGCAGATGCCGGCAGGTGGCGATGAGGTCTTCGCCAACAGCCTTTGCGAGATAATATCGCTTATTTTTGCAGGTAAATAGACATTATTGCAATCACCGTCAAAGACCGTGACGCTCTGAAATTCCTTTATGAGCTGCCGCAGATTGTCCGTCTTTCCCGAGTCTAAATTTTGATCCCCGACTAGGCGGAGTAGCGCTTTTGAAGTCGGAGCCAATCCCAGTTCAAACTCTCCTGTGCGATCCGGAGTCCACGATCGAGCACGTTTCGGACCTCAGGGCCGAGGTTGCCAATCCACTCCAGATCGGCTTCACTCGCATCGTTCGCTTCACCGAGGGGAACTTGGCGCCCCATCGAAAGGAGGTGGGTGTAGCTCCACAGATCCGCCTCGATGGGCGGAAGATCGCATCGCAGGGCGAGTCTCGAGGCGGCCCGCGGGATTCGCAGACCCTGCGGGTCAAGGTCGCCAAAATAGAGAACACGCTTGGTGCCGCCGATTTCGGAAAAGACGTCGCGCAGACGACTCACGCTGTCCATGAAACGGTTGCCTCCGCCATACACGATCCCGGAGAATTCACCGGTCTCGCGGTTCCAGCGACAATAGGTGTCCCAAGTGCAGGCGTTTTCGATGACGAGCAACGGCCCTGTCGCGTTTGGGCCGCGTTCCCAGCCGAGCGGCTCGGCTACGGTGTAGCAACGCAGCGCGCGCAAGGTCAGGCGGTCGTCACGCAGGAGGGTCGTGGCCCGGAGCGAATCGAGGCGTTTCTCGTCGCCAAAAATTTGGAGAGATCGCTCCTTGATATTGAGCTCGGTCTGACCGCGTCCGCTGCGGAAGAAGTCGTTCAACTTGATCAGGTCTTCGGCCACCACGTTGACGCCTCCTGCTCTGAGGAAGGCAAGTTCGGGCACCCATTCGACGGATCCGAAATCGAACGCTGGCACCTTCTGCGGCAGCAGTCAGCGCGACCAGCGTCTCGTCCTTGTTGAATGTGGCCATGAGGCCGCACTCGCTCGGTATCGGGCGGGCCTGGAAGATCGGACGGTCGGGATCGCCAAAGAGTTCCAATCCCGCCACGGCAAGGTAATCGGAAAGTTCTGCGTGGTATTCGCGAGCGACGAAGAACAATTCGCGTTCTCGGCCCATGTCCCCAAACAGGACGCCCGTGCTCAGCAGTTCGGCGACAATCGAGCGGATCGAGGTGCGGTCCATTTCCGGGATGTGCTCCCAAAATTTTGGCCAGATATTCATGAGATGCGTTCGATGGTAATCCGTTCGATGAGGCGACCGGCCTGTCGATCCAGGGGGATCTTTTCCGGATGCAGCCCGTGCTCTTTGCGGCTGCTGTGAATGCGCCAGCGCAGCATGCGCCTTTTGCCGTTGGCACGATGGAAGGAGAGGACGGCGAGCAGATCGAGGAAATCGTCGTCCTCCGAGGCCAAATGGAATTCCGCCGTCGTGATTTTGTCGCCGACGTTGGGCAGCCTCGCCTCAATTAGACGCGCCGCACGTTGGGGTGTGATGGCGGTGCGGTTCCGCCTGCGGATGAGTTCCTGCACATCGAAGGGATCACCCAGGCGCGGGGCGTCGGTCATCGTCAGATCGACCGGCAGCTTTGCCTTTCGCGGACGGGCCAGGGCATCGCGCCCAAAGTAAACCTCCACTTCAGGGCTTAGCAGCCGCATGCCCGGCTCCCTGGCCAGATCAGCGAAGGAGAGTCCGGCATAGTGCTCCGCCGCAGCTTGAAGATACTCTTTCACCTGCTCAGGACGCCGCCCTCGGATCTCGGTCTGGTAGCGGTAACGTTGTGCGGAGAGGCGACTGAAGTCGGCCACGCGCCCGTCCACGATGCGTTGCTTCGACGGCAGCCCGCCCAGCTCACGGTCCAGTCTCGATAGAGTTTGCTCTGCCTCCCCGTAGGCCGCTGTCTCCTCCAACCCCTTGTGCGCGGCGATCGCTTTGGCCAGGTGCTCTTTCAGGAATGGATTAGAGATCGCATCCTGCACCACCAGCCGAGCCTGCTTCAGCTTTGGCAGCAGTCCACCTTTCTGCAGCGTGTCATAGCAAATCATGTGATCGCCTTCATGAAACTCCACGAGGAGGCGATCCAGAGTTTCGCCGGCCGATTTGCTCTCTCGCTGCTGGCTTTCGTACTTTAGCACGAGGCTCTCCAAGGCCAGCATCTGATCCCCGGCGTGCAACACACGATCCGTGATTTCTTTGATGACCTGCCGCAGCTCTTCCGGGCTTCGCCGGTGGGGATCGAGAACGCCCTCAGTGAGCAGGGTTTCGCAGATCGAGCGGATCGTTGCCGCAAAATCCTTGAGTTCCGCAACGTCATCCTGAGCGATTTCGCGCAAGCTGCGGATCAACGGTCGCACTTGCGGCGAAAGTGTCACCCATCGCTCGTCGATGCTCACGCGCCGCTGCTGAAGCCACTGCGCCTCGAGCAGTTTATTGAAAAGCTTGCCCGCCTTCAGCCTCAGATCCTGGGTGTCACCGCCCTCATCGATGTCGAGTTCCGCGCTCGGGTTCAGCGTCAAGGTATCGCGAATGAGCGCCAGTGTGTCTTCATGGGAAAGCTGTCCATCCTCATTGCTCCGCGCCTCAAAGCGGTCGATGAAGTCCACATAAACCGGCGCGGAACGACCCGCCAGCGGACGAAAGAACCCCTGCTTGAAAAGCGGCGCGAGGCACTGGCTCAAGAACGGAAGCGGTTCACTTTCGAGTTGGGAGAATGGATTCATGCGCTGCAAAGGCGCCCGCCAGAGCGATGCCGTGTTAAAACTCACCCGCATTTCGTCGCCCTGAATTCAGGTCCGGAGAAATGATACAAGTAATAGGGCCGTATGGCGAGCGTCACGGTGATCAGCGGGTCGGCAGATGCCCGTGTCTGCTGTGTTCGAAAACCTCGAAGCCGGAGCGACCCTAGACGAAATCATCGAGCAATTCGACATCACACGGGATCAGATCAATGCGGTACTTGAATTTGCCGCGCGCAGCCTTGATCCGGCTCCCGCCACAAAGTCCCCCTTGGATGCTCATTCTATTTGATCACGTAACGCCCGGCGGCATCGCCAGGTTTCTTCCCGGCCACACCGTTACTAAGGCCAAAGATCGAGGATGGGATACGGTCACCAACGGCGACTTGCTGTCCGAGGCGGAGCGGGCCGGTTTCGACGTGCTTCTTAGCGCCGACAAAAACCTCTTCGGCGGTGGCATTCCAGTAGGATTTAATCCTATTCCGTGCTATTTTCGGTGAAAGGAGAGCGCTTATGAGAACCACACAACAGTTCAGCATCACTCTGCCGCACGACATGGCGGAGGCCGTGGAGAGCAAAATCAAGTCGGGGGCCTATGCCTCCGTCAGCGAAGTCGTGCGCGACGGCGTGCGCGCCCTGCTGGAGCGTGACGCGGCAGTGGAGCGCTGGCTTCGTGAAGAAGTTGTGCCGGGGCATCAGGAATATCTGGCCGACCCGGCAAAGGGAGTTCCGGGCGACGCGATCCTCGGGCGCATCAAGGCGCGCCGCTCCGTGCCCAAGAAACAGTGAGACTTTGTGCGTGTAATCTTCACTCCACTGGCCGAGCGCCAGATCGACTGCCTGCACGAGTACATCACGACGCATGCGAGTGAGGAGCGCGCGGACGGCTATGTCGGCCGCATCGTCGATTCTTGCAACGGGCTCTCAACATTTCCGCTGAGGGGCACCCAGCGCGACGATCTATTGCCCGGATTGCGGGTGACCGGATTTGAGCACCGCGTGACCATCGCGTTCGTCGTCACGGCAGATGAGGTGCTTGTCGAGGGCATTTTTTATGGTGGTCGGGACTTCGAGGCGGAGTTTCGTGACCGGACGTGAGAGCGCGGAAGATGTCTCCGCGCGGAAAAACTTGCTTGCCGCGATTCTCGCGCTCTTGAGTTCTGCACGTAGCGACTCGCGGCGGAAGATGCTTTCAGGAAGGTCGGACTTTCCTCATGGCATGGGCCAGTTGGCGATTAAGCCGCGCCAGCGCCTGGCGATCTTCGAGGTGTGGTTGCTAGCGAAAACGGAGATCGCTCGAATACTCGAAAGAAACGATGCCAGCCTTGAGGAAGCAGGTTCTGGTGCTGTGGTATGCTTTACAATCCGCGGCCATGAGCTCGCAGCACCAAAAGTTTCCAACTTTAATGTCCGGCCAAAATCGGCGGAAGCCAAAAGTTTCCAACTTTGCAAACGACTTGAAAAACGCACGGTCCAGGGGGAAAAGTTTCCAACTTTAATGTTCGGCCACATGCTGCTGCTGCCGCAGCAGCAACTGTTTTTGGCCAAATACACTGGTTAGTGGCCAAATACACCGGTAAGTAGTTTCTTGCCGGATTTTGTGCATCTGGAGGTAAACAACGAGAGTGCCAAAAAGTCGGGGGTCAGGCGGCTTCAGCTCGGAACTGCGGGTACCATCGGCGGAACGTCTCCTCGAGCTCGTTGTTGAGGACCTTTGTCCGCGTCTGTAGCAAAAGATGGGCGCCCCGCAGCGTCCACTGCATCTTATCGACCAGCTACCCCCCAGCGCAAAAACCAAGGCTTGCCAGTATTACATCCGCTGTTTTAATATCGACAAAACCTGTCCAGCTTCTTGCTTCTTGCCGTGAAAGGCGGGCAGTATCTACCGTTATGCCAGGACTTGAAACTGTGTCGGCAAACATACCGGCGCTCGTGGCCGTGCCAAAAAGCAACCTGTCGCCCCTTCCGCTCGGCGGCGTTAGCGGGGTGCCGACCCTGATCCAGAGCCGCTGTGGTAACAAAGGGAACTTTGAGCTCGTCACGCCGATGGCATCGGGAGGTCTGGCGCATTATTGGCGCGACAACGACGATCCGTTCACGCCTTGGGTCGGTCCGATTTATTTCGGGCAAGAAGCGGGACGGTTTGAAGCAGTCGGGATGATTCAAAGCAACTTCGGTGGTCCGGGAAACCTAGAGGTCGTTGGGCGCATCGCAGACCGGCTCGTTTTCTTCTGGCGCGACTCCGGTCCGGCGGTCAGCTGGAAGGGCTCCGTCCCGATTATCACAGACGGAGTGCCTATCGCGGGCGTGACGGGGAATCCGGTCTTAATTCAGAGCCGCTGTGGTAACAAAGGGAACTTTGAGCTCATCACGCCGATGGCATCGGGAGGCCTGGCGCATTACTGGCGCCACAACGACGACCCGACGCTCCCGTGGCACGGCCCCACGTTCTTCGGACAGGAACTCGGGGTTGTCGGATCAGTTTCGTTCATTGAGAGGAAATTTGGAAATCCAGGCAACTTGGAAATCGTTGTCGGCGTCGGCACCACCATCGACTTCTTATGGCGCGACTCCGGTCCGAAGTTCGCCCGGAATGGTCCGACACCAATCGCAGCCAACGGGATCAGCCCGGTAATCATTCAGAGCCGTTTCGGCGCAATGGGAAACTTCGAGATACTAGCAATAGAACCGCCGTTTTCGCCAAACGCCGGGATAGCCCACTATTGGCGCAACAATGACGATTCATCCTTGCCGTGGAGCAAATCGACAGTCTTCGGCCGCGAGCCGGTGTGGCAGACACCGATCGAGTCTCTGACATTCATCCAAAGTAACTTTGGCAATCCGGGAAACCTCGAGGTGATGGTACGCATCGGTGACCAGTTTGTGTTCTTCTGGCGCGATTCGGGGCCCGCCTTCAACTGGAACGGGCCATTCGCGGTGACAGCGGGATCGTAACAAAATAATTTTATTTGTTGTCGTGTTGCGCTGATAATTTGATCACTTCATCTAAAGTCTGTAGTGAATCAAAGTACACTGAGCCAGCTACCAGTGTATCAGCGAAAACAGGTACTGATGTAATGAATCACGCTATGAACAATGATTTAGCGATCATGACTTAAGTGGCCTTTTTCAATGAGAATTCATGCAACGCTTGCATCAGTGGTTCGTTTTTGGGGTGTAACTGACTTTCTTCCTGTCTCCTTTTTTCGATCTCGAGTACAGTGTCCAACCGCGAGATCCTTCGATTCGCGTCAAGCTCTGGTGCGATAATGCAATCAGTCGCATTTTAACGTCAACGAATCTGGGCCGCGCTAAAGATCTGCCTCGTGTGTGTCTGACTATCGGTCCTGTCACTCGTGCAGAATCTTGCGAATGTCCCGTAGACCATGCATTTTTGTTCACCCGCACGTCAGGCTGGTTTATTTGAGGACTGGGCGCCTCAACAGGAGTTTGGGTCGACGTAGCAGTTTCCATCTGCTGTGAAGGATCTTCCCGCGGAGAAATTTCAGTATACCCGTGATCAACGCTTGGCGCCTGTTCCGGAATACTTTTGTTGTTAGAACTCTCTTGGTTCAAACCCACGGGTGTGAAGAGCGTAGCAGGCTTGCCATCTAGCAAGAGATTATTTTGAGTTTGCCTCGCCTCCCCTGTGAGATCATTTCGCTTTGGGTTACGCTCTTGGACCGCAAGCAATACAGCCGCGAAAATCAGAGTACCCAAGACTGCGATTGCAAGCCATGCAGTATCGCGATTGAAACTTCTCATCACGTCCTGTGTGTTGCGTAAAGTCACGGATGTGCTCAGTTTCGTAACGCAGATGTTTGTAAAAAAATTATTGCTCGAAAAACCGGGGCAAGTCCATCCAATTTGATTATCCGTTACCTTTTCGGGTAATGCAGCTGGTTAAAAAGGAACAAGAGTGACGCCGAATAAGGAGACTTTACTGACCAGGATCCGGACCTTATTGGATATGACAGAGTCCCGAGGATTTATTGGCACTCCCAGTAATGGTTCCGATCATCCCTTTGAACGAGCGTTTAGAGTCAGCAGCGCGTGCCAATAAAAGCAGGCAGAAAGCAGGGATTCCGCTAAAGAAAGCGCCGTTGCATCCGAACGACAAAGGTCTGCAGTAAGCCGTCGCCGGACGTTCACAAGCTTAATAAACCCTCTGCGATCGAGAGCAACTTTTCGAACGGCGTCGTCAGTTTCCCTTCGCAGCGCGGCCTACGGCGATACAGAACGCAAGGCTACAGATGAGCCATGTTCCGATCAGTGTGATGCATCCGAGCGAATTGGGAGTGGGATTCACGATCAAATGATCGTGCATAAACAAGTAAACATTTTCAACCATATTCTGCCTGCGCTCTCTTTCTCCGTGCCTCTGTGTCTCTGTGTCTCTGTGGTGAATCATCCCGGTGTTTTCGGAAATAGCTGCTTACCAGCCGAGAACCCACGAAAAAATCAACGGCGCCACAATCGTTGCATCCGATTCTATGATAAATTTCGGAGTATCGAGGGATAACTTACCCCATGTAATCTTTTCGTTCGGTACCGCGCCTGAATACGATCCGTAGCTGGTTGTCGAATCGCTGATTTGGCAGAAATATCCCCAACGC
>Ga0074045_10005027_pt1 | contig 11616 bp, 10 predicted proteins | sample BogForMeECP23OM2_FD_94442 | JGI IMG/M metagenome (GOLD analysis project Ga0074045, IMG submission 94442) | Bog forest soil microbial communities from Calvert Island, British Columbia, Canada - Bog Forest MetaG ECP23OM2 | ecosystem: Environmental > Terrestrial > Soil > Wetlands ...
GCGCCACCGCGGCCCGCAAGGCCAGCACGTAGCTTTCCGCGCCGAAGCCCATGATGCGGCCTTCCGCCACGTCGGCGATCGTCGAATGATGGCGAAACGGCTCGCGCTTGTAGACATTCGATAGATGGACTTCGATCACCGGCGCCTCAAGCGCGCCGATCGCGTCGCGGATCGCGATACTGGTGTGGGTATAGGCAGCAGGATTGATAATCAAAACGTCGATTTTCCCGCGCGCTTCCTGAATTCGATCGACAATCGCGCCCTCGCCGTTCGCCTGGAAGGTCTCGACCTTGAGACCCAGTTCGCGCCCCAGACCGATTAAGCGCTGGTTGATATCACGGAGCGTCGTCTTGCCGTAGATTGCGGGTTCGCGAGTGCCCAGCAGGTTCAGGTTGGGACCGTGGAGCACCAGCACCACCGGCTCCCCGCCACGGCGCACACCCGCTTGCCCCTCCGCCTCCCTGCTTTTCGTCGCCATGCCCCTCCCTGATCATTGAATAGCACCGCTGATAGGGTTTCAAGCACCGGAGGTACGGCTATTAATGGCAATTGGCAAACGCCTGGAGAGAGCCTCAATGGGGCTTTGTTCGCGCCGCGCGGGACGATAGAAATGGCAAAATCCGGCCAACGCATTTTGTGGCGGCGCTGCGAACGCGAGCCACGTTGGCGCACCCGAGGGCCTCGCATGAAAACGAAGGAAAAAAAGGACAAGAAAAAGAAGGAGAAACCAAAGGATTTCATCGCGGCTGAAACCATCTCGGCCAACGGCGCGACGAACGGCGTCCCGCTGGAGATTCATCACGGGGACATCAAAGCCGAATCCCGCAAGATCAAGAACGATGTCTACGAAGCGGAGTTGGCCCGCCTGCAAATCGAGCTCGTCAGGATGCAGGATTGGATCAAGCACGAAGGCTTGCGCGTGCTCGTCATCTTCGAGGGACGTGACGCGGCCGGCAAGGGCGGCGTGATCAAACGGATCACCGAGAGCCTCAATCCGCGGATTTGCCGAGTGGTCGCCTTGGGCACGCCGACCGAACGCGAAAAGACCCAGTGGTACTTTCAGCGTTACGTGGCGCAACTGCCAGCGGCCGGCGAAATGGTGCTGTTCGACCGCAGTTGGTACAACCGCGCCGGCGTCGAGCATGTGATGGGATTTTGCACGGACGAGGAATATCGCGAGTTTCTGCGGAGTTGCCCGGAATTCGAGCAGATGCTCTGCCGCTCCGGCCTGGTGATCTTGAAGTATTGGTTCTCGGTCAGCGACGTTGAACAGGAACGGCGTTTTCAGGGCCGCATGAACGATCCCACGCGCAGTTGGAAGCTCAGCCCGATGGACGTCGAGTCGCGCAACAAGTGGGTCGAGTACTCGATGGCCAAGGACGTGATGTTCAGTCATACGGACCACAAAATGGCGCCTTGGCGGGTCGTGAAGGCCGACAACAAGAAGTTGGCTAGGCTCAACTGCATTCGCCATCTGTTGAGTATGATTCATTATGAGGAACTGCCGCCGACGCCCTTCGCGCTGGCGCCCCGGCCTGATATGCCAACGGACTATAAGCGCCCGCCGCTCGAAGATCAGACGTTTGTGCCGGATTATTACTGAGCAGCCCCCCGAGTTCCATCAAAAATCCTGAGTTAGCGGAGGCACGCGCAACGCGTTTGTGATCTGTTCCGGCCGGGACTATCTTCGGCCCAGTTCGACGATCTTCCAGCCAAGCGGAGCCACGCCGATGCCAACCAAAGAGTCTTTCAAAATCGCCGTTCCCGAAGCCACGCTCACCGACCTCAAGGAGCGTCTGGGCCGCACGCGCTTTCCGCGCGATTTCGGCAACGCTGGCTGGGAGTACGGCACCAATCTCGAGTACTTGAAGGAACTCGTCGAGTACTGGCGCACCAAATACGACTGGCGGGTGCACGAGCACGAGATGAACTCCTTCGCCAACTACAGAACCACGATCGACGGCATTCCGATCCACTTCATCCACGAACCCGGCAAAGGGCCGAATCCGATGCCGCTGATCCTGTCGCACGGCTGGCCGTGGACCTTTTGGGACCTGCACAAGGTGATTCGGCCACTCACCGACCCGGCCGCTTTCGGCGGCGACCCTCAGGATTCCTTCGACGTCGTCGTGCCGTCACTGCCGGGCTACGGCTTCTCGACGCCGCTGACCACCACCGGGATCAATTACTGGAACACCGCTGACCTCTGGGTAAAGCTGATGCAGGATGTGCTCGGCTACAAAAAGTTCGCGGCCGAGGGCGGAGATTGGGGTGCGGTCGTCACTGCGCAACTTGGGCATAAGTACGCCGACCGGCTGATTGGCATTTATAGCCACTTACCGATATCGCTGGGCTTCTTCACCGGCGGCGGGCCAACCCCCGAGGACTTCGGGCCGGGCGAAGAGGGCTGGTTCGAGCACAACCGCAACTTTATCGATAACGAATCCGGCTACATGCGGCTCCAATGCACCAAGCCGCAGACGGTCGCGCATGCGCTCAACGACTCGCCGGCCGGACTCGCGTCGTGGATCGTCGAGAAGCGCCGCACCTGGAGCGATTGTGGCGGAAACGTCGAGAAGCGTTTCAGCAAAGACGACCTCTGCACCACCTGCACGCTCTACTGGATCACCGAGAGCTACGGCACGTCAGCGCGCTACTATTACGAAGCCGCCCACAATCTTTGGCAGCCGTCGCACAATCGTCAGCCAGTGGTCGAAGCGCCGACCGGCGCCGCCCTCTTCCAGAAGGAAGTGATGTTGATGCCGCGCAAATGGGTGGAGCGCTACTACAATCTCAAGCGCTGGACGGTGATGCCGACGGGCGGTCACTTCGCCCCGATGGAAGAGCCGAAGCTACTGGTCGACGACATCCGCGCCTTTTTCCAGACGTTACGCTAGCGGAGCGCGAGGAGGCGGCCGAGTCCGCGAGGCGCGGCCAGATTGAAGACGCGCGGAGCGCGCAGGCGCGCCGGGCATTACGACTTGGGGTCGTCAGCTGTGCGCAAGGCCCGCTGGTAGATGTCGCGGCGGCGGGCGCCCGTCAGCTTCGCGATTACCTCGCTCGCGTCCTTGAGACTCAGCCCCGCGCCGCGCAGAATCGCGAGCGCTCCCGCCTCGTCGAACCCGTTCGCCGCATTGCCGCTGTCATCATCGCTAATAAGTCGGTCCTGAGCGTCTTTACCCGCGACCACGATCGTCACTTCGCCCAACACCTCGATCGGCTTGAAATGGGCGACGAGTTCGCCGAGCGTACCGCGCCGCGTCTCCTCATGAACTTTCGTGATTTCGCGCAGGACGACGGCCGAGCGTTCGCCACCAAAGGCCGCTGCGAGTTCCGCGAGCGTCTCCGCCAGCCGTCGCGCCGCCTCGTAGAAGACGATCGTGCGGCGCTCGCCGCGCAGCCGCTCGAGCGCGTGGCGCCGCGCCGCGCCGCGGGCCGGCAGAAAACCCTCGAAGACAAACCGGTCGGTAGGCAGCCCGGCGACCGAGAGCGCCGCGATTACCGCTGACGCCCCCGGCACTGCGACAACCCGGAGGCCGGCGTCGAGCGCGGCGCGCACCAGCCGATAGCCCGGATCGGAGATCGCCGGCGTCCCGGCGTCGGTCACCAGCGCGACCGTCTCGCCGGCCAGCATCCGCGCGACCAGCTCGGGCGTGCGCCGCTCCTCGTTGTACTCGAAATAGCTGACGGTCGGGGTGCGGATACCATGCGCGGCGAGCAGACGGCCGGTACGCCGTGTATCTTCGGAGGCGACCAAATCCGCCTCGGACAGGACCCGGATCGCCCGCGGCGTCACGTCCTCGGCGTTGCCGATCGGCGTCGCCACCACGTAAAGCGTTCCGCGACGCTCGCTAATCCCGCTCGCCGGCCCCGTCACGCGCCGGCGCCATTACCCCGGATTCACCGACATGTAGACCGTGCGGAAGGTCCGCGACTTGAATTTCCATTCGTCGCCGGCCTTGGCGTACTCGTCCTCGTAATACCCGCTGCCGACCCATTCCATGTTGTTCTTCAAATTGCGCAGCTCGACATAGCAGCGACCGGTCGCGCGCCCATTACCCTGCAGATCGATCACGTGATTGTGGATATATGGCCGTGGCGTCAGTTCGCCCTGGGTCAGTCCGCCGTAGAGCTTCAACAGCGCGTCGCGGCCGCTCGCCCGATGCTCGCGCTTGAAACCCTTGGTGATGAATTCGCCGTCGGGCGCGAACAGATCGACGATCCCTGTCATGTCGTTGCGCCAGACACAGTCGCAATATTTGAGCGGCAACTCGCGAATCCCTTCGCGATCGGCCAGCTCGCCCGCCACCTGCTCGATACTCTTGGCCATGACTACTTCTTCTCCTGCATGCCCGAGGTCCCCGACGCCAGTTTCGGTTCCATGTGAACCATCTGCGCCCGCCGCGACTGGAACTTCCAGTCGTCGCCGACCTTGACGTACTCGTCCTGGTAATGCCCGGTACCGAGCCAGCTCAGATTGTTGCTCGCGTCGCGCAACTCGACATAGCAGCGCCCGGTCGCACGGCCGCCGCCCTTGAGCTCGATCACATGATTGTGGATATAGGGGCGGGGCGTGACCGCCGCGAGTGCCGACTTATAGGTTTTGAGCAGCTCGGCCTTACCCTTGTTGGTGGTCTCGCGCTGGTTCCCGATTATCGTGAAGACCCCTTCGTCGGCGAACAGGTTGACGAGCCCGTCAACGTCGCCGCGCCAGACGCAATCACAATAGCGCTGCGGCAGCTCGCGAATCTGATCGCGGTCCGCCAGTTCCATCACCGTCTGTTCAAGGCTCTTGGCCATGGTCTGATCCTCCTTTACCCGCGCGATCGCCGTGCGCGCCCCCGGTTCTTACCCGTTCGCGCCAGCCCGAGCGGCTCGCCGATGCTTAGCATCGAACGGGCCGCGCCGTAAAACCGCCGCTAACTAGCGCGGGTTGCTGATCACGCGATGGCCCGCCGTATAACCGCCATCGACCACCACCGCCTGGCCGGTGATGAACGACGCGTCCTCCGAGCAGAGGAACAGCGCCGTGCGCGCGATCTCCTCGGGCTGGCCGATACGATTCAGCAGATGCAGCGCCGTAAAAGCCTTGAGCGCGCGCTCCTTGCGCTCCGGCGTCAGGTTTTCGTAACCGGTATCGAACAGCGGCGTGCCAATCCCGCCCGGGCAGATGCAGTTAACCCGGATACCATACTCCGCATAATCCATCGCCATTGATTTGGTGAGCAGGATGACCCCGGCCTTGGCGGCGCAGTAATGCGACATCCGGCGAATACCCTCGAGACCCGCGACCGACGCTGTGCTCAGTATCACGCCACCGTGCTTCATCAACTCGGGCAGCGCGTACTTGGAGCCGAGGAACACGCCCTTGAGATCGATATCGATCGTGCGGTCCCATTCGTCTTCGGACATCAGGTGCAGCAGCTTGGCTTCGCCGATACCCGCGTTGTTGTAGAGGATATCGAGGCGGCCGAAGCGGTGGACGGTCTCCTCGACCATCCGCTGGGCGTCGGCGGCCTTCGCCACGTCGGTCTTGATCGCGATCGCCTCACCACCACTAGCCTGGATTTCCGCGGCCACCGCCTGCGCTTGACTCTCCGCCCAGTCGGCGATCGCGACCTTGGCCCCTTCGTGCGCAAAGAGCAGCGCCGTTGCCTTGCCGATTCCCGATCCGCCGCCGGTAATGAGGGCGATCCTGTTTTCGAGCTTACCCATGAAAAGTCTCTCCTGCTGATTCCGTATTTAGGACGACCCGACGAAAAAGTGGATCGAGCGGTTGGCGAAGTCGATCATCGGTGGTGGATAGAGTCCAAGCACCACGGTCGCCAGCGCAAGGATCCCCATCAAGCCGTAATTCCAGATCTCGACCTCGCAACGCGCGGCGCCTTCCTCGGGCGCCTCAAGGAACATCGCCCTCACCGGACGCATGTAGTAGTAGAGCGAAACGACCGAATTGAGGATGCCGATAACCGCGAGAACATAGAACTGCCGCTGCATCGCCGCGGCAAAGACGTAAAACTTGCCGATAAACCCGACCGTCGCTGGAATTCCGGTCAATGACAACAGAAAGATCGTCAATGCGATCGCCGGTACCGTCCCGCCCCGCGCCGCGAGCCCACGGTACGCGCCGATATCCTCGCGACCCGTCGCATTCGCCACGATCATGACGACCAGGAAGGCGCCGGCGTCCATCACATAGTAGGCGAACAAATAGACCAGCATCGCGCGAATTCCGTCGTTGGACAGAAGCACGAAGCCCATCAGCGCGTAACCAGCCTGCGCGATACTCGAGTAGGCCAGCAGCCGCTTCATGTTGTCCTGCTGCAGCGCCGCGAGATTCCCCAGCGTCATCGTAACGGCGCAGATAATCAGCAGCAGTTGCGGCCACTCGACGCCACGCAGCCCCTCCCAATTGCCGCTCGCGCTGAGATGCGAAATCGCGGGATAGAAGAAACGCGTCAGCAGCGCGAAGCCCGCGGCCTTCGAGCCGATCGCAAGGAAGGTTGTAATCGGAATCGGCGCCCCTTCGTAAACGTCGGGCGCCCACATGTGAAATGGCACCGACGCAATTTTGTAGCCCAGTCCAGTGAGTATCAGCACCAGTGCGATAAAGACCGCCAGCGCCGAACCGTGGCCACCGGCCAGCAGTTCGCGGTTGATCACGCTGAAATCGAGCGAGCCGGCCAACCCGAAAATCCAGCTCATTCCATAGATCATCATCCCGGAAGCGACGCCGCCGTAAATCAGGTATTTGAGCGCGGCCTCCTGCGAACGACGATTACGCTTCATTATTCCGGTCAGCACATAAGAGGTCAGGCTCACGAACTCAAGCGCCAGGTAGGCCATCAGCAGGTTGACCGACTCGGCCATCAGAAACATGCCCAGCGTGCTGGCAAGCAGGACCGCATAGTATTCGCCCTGCTCGCAGCGCTTGACCTCGTCGGAGCCAATCGACATCCAGACCGCCACCAGCGCGGCCAACGCGATCAAAGCGCGAAAGAAGATCGCGAAGGGATCGAAGACCAGCATGCGGTTGAAGAGCCACGTGCCGCTGGATAATGGTTCGAGTCCGATCAGCAGCAGCGCGAGCGCCGTGATCACCAGCGAGACTTCGCCCAGAGGCGACTTGTCACGCAATGTCAGATCGACCAGCACCACCAGCATCGCGCCGGCCGTAAGCAGCAGCTCGGGATAGAAGTAACGGAGGCTCGCGAGATTACCCAGGTCCATGATCGCTATCCAGTGCGGCGGAGGTCTCAGTGCAGCGCGATCGCGGCCGCGGGGCCGGCCGTCAGCACGACCTGGTTGAGATGGTTCAGGGAATTCTGCAACAGCACCAGCACGGCGTGCGGATACCAGCCCAGGAACAGCACCAGCACCGCCAGCGGCACGAGAGTGAATCCTTCCCGGAACGTCAGATCGGCAAACCCCTTGTATTTCTCATTGAGCGGTCCGAGATAGATACGCTGGAAGCACCACAACAGATATCCCGCCGTCAGTATCGCCGTCGCCGCGCCCAGGACGACCATAATCGGATGGATTTGCCAGGCGCCCAACAGCACCAGTACTTCGGAGATAAAAGCCGACAAGCCCGGCAAGCCCATACCCGCGAAAAAAGCGAAACCGGTAATCCCGGTGTACAGCGGCATCTGCTGCGCCAAACCCCCAAAGCCGTTGATCTCGCGATGATGTGCGCGGTCGTAGATCACGCCGACCAGGATGAAGAGCATCGCGGTAATCGTGCCATGATTGAACATCTGCAGCACCGCGCCGTTAATCCCTGCGGCGGTGAACGACGCCATCCCGAGCATCACGTAGCCCATATGGCTGATCGAAGAATAGGCAATCAGCTTCTTGTAATCGGTCTGCGCCATCGCACACATCGCGCCGTAGACAATATTCACCGTGCCGATCACGCCCAGGAAGAACCATGCCAGTTCGTGGCTGGCGGCGGGCAGGATCGCATAATTGATCCGCAGGATGCCGTAGGTGCCCATCTTGAGCAGGACGCCGGCCAGAATCACGCTGATCGCGGTCGGCGCTTCAACGTGGGCGTCGGGCAGCCAAGTGTGGAACGGAAAGGCTGGAATTTTGATCGCAAAGCCGACGAACAGCGCGATCCAGCAGATCCGCTGGAAGGTGATCGAATAGCTCGCGGACTGCGCCGCCAGCTGCGTCATGTCAAAGGTCGGATTCGCCCCGTAGTAGTACAGGCCGAGCATCACCAGCAGGATCAAAACCGAACCGAGCAGCGTGTAGAGGAAGAACTTGATCGCGGCGTATTCCCGCCGCGGACCACCCCAGATGCCGATCAGGAAGTACATCGGCAACAACATTACTTCCCAGAAAACGTAGAACAGGAAAAAGTCGAGCGAGACGAAGACCCCCATCATCCCCGTGTCGAGCATCAGCAACAGTGCGTAATAACCCTTCTCACCGCGATCGATACTGAAACTCGCGAACACCGAGATGAAGCAGATCAGGGCGGTCAGCAGCACCATCGAGATACTGATCCCGTCGACCCCCATGAAGTAAAAAATGTGATAGGTACTGATCCAGGGATAGTGCTCGACGAACTGCATCGCGGGCGTGGTGGTGTCGAAGTGCTCATAGAGCCACAGCGCAATCACCAACTGCGGAGCGGTCGCCGCGGCCGCAATCCATTTGCAGGCCGCCTTCATCCGGGCCGGGCAGAACAGGACCACGATCATTCCGGCCAGCGGGATGAAGGTTATCAGGGTAAGCGGATTAGTCATTTCCATGGGGCTTTCAGTTCCCGCGGGCCGACACTCATGATCGCAGGATCGCGCGCGCCAGCAGGATCAGCATCACCGCGGCCAGGATCCCGTAAAGGTAGCCGTTGATCGAACCGGTCTGGAGACGGCGCAGCCGCCCGCCGGCGGCCAAAGTCGCGTTCGCGGCCAGATTCACCAGCCCATCGACTATATAGTTGTCGAACAATCCCGACAGCCACGCACCGGCCACCGTCATCGCCGCAACCAGATTCACGACGCCGTCTATAATATGTTGATCGAACCAGGCCATCGCGCGCGTCGACATCAGGTACGGCCGGACGAAGAGCCGATCGTACGCTTCATCGACGTAGTACTTGTTCAGCGACAGCCGATAGAAGACGCCGCTGGCGAATTCGCTCATCTGCGCCGGATCGAGCTGATGCGCGCGATAAACGCGGTCGGCGAGGAACCAGCTCGCCGCGACCAGCAACAGGGCGAAGAGCGCAAAGTAGGCTTCCCAATTCCCGTGCGCGACGTTGGCAGTAAGCGCGCGGGTCGGAGCTGAGCTGAAGACCGGTGCGAGGAAATCCGCGAACGGGGTGAACTCGGCCACGAAATGCGGCAACATCACAAAGCCGCCCACCGCCGACAACCCGCCCAGCACCAACAGCACCGAGGCCATCGACCACGGCGACTCATGCAGATGATGCTCCTGCTCGTGGGTTCCACGAAACTCGCCGAAGAAAGCCATGTAGACCTGGCGAAACATATAGAAGGTGGTGATCGCGGCGCCGGCCAGCAGCAGCGCCCAAACCAGCAGATGGCCGTGCGCGAAGGCATTCCAGATGATGCCGTCTTTGGACATGAACCCGGCAAACGGGGGGATTCCGCATAGCGCGAGCGTCGCGGCGAGAAAGGTTATGAACGTTATAGGCAGGCGCTCGCGCAGGCCGCCCATCTTGCGCATGTCCTGCTCGCCACCCAGCGCATGAATCACCGAGCCCGCACCCAGGAAGAGGCAGGCTTTGAAGAACGCGTGCGTCATCAGATGGAAGACGCCGTCGACGTATGCGCCGACCCCCAAGCCCGCGAACATGTAACCCAACTGACTCACCGTCGAGTAAGCCAGCACCCGCTTGATATCGTTTTGCGTCACGCCAACGGTCGCGGCCAGGAAGGCGGTGAGCGCGCCGACCACCGCGATCACTTCGAGGGTCGCCGGCGCCATCGAGAAGAGGAAGTTGAGCCGCGCGACCATGTAGATGCCCGCCGTCACCATCGTCGCGGCGTGGATCAGCGCGCTGACCGGCGTCGGGCCCGCCATCGCGTCGGGCAACCAGACGTGCAGCGGAATCTGTGCCGATTTGCCGGTAGCGCCTAAAAAGAACAGCAACGTCACAAAGGTGACCAGCGACATCCCGAGATAGCCGGGACGATCCGCGAGCAGAGGCGCGTACTGCGCGATCGCACGCACCACGAGGGTCGGATGGCCGACCGCGCCGAGACCGGCGAAGAGCTCATAGAGCGCGATCACGAACGCCCAGTCGCCGACGCGGTTGACGATAAACGCCTTGTTGCCGGCGGCGGTGTTGGTGTGATCGGTGTACCAGAAACCGATCAGCGCGAAGGAGCACAGCCCGACCCCTTCCCAGCCGACAAACATCAGCCACAGATTGTCAGCGAGCACCAATACGAGCATCGCGAAGGTAAACAGATTGAGCCAGCCGAAAAAGCGCCAGTAAGCCGGGTCGTCGTGCATGTAGCCGGTCGAATAGACGTGGATCAAACCGCCGACGCCCGTGATGATCAGCACCATCACCATCGAGAGCGGATCGAGCCAGAGCGCGACGTCGAGGTTGAGTCCGCCGACGTCGAACCAGCGCCAGAGATCATCGAGCAGGAAGCGGTGATCCGGTGCGCGGGCGAGCATCGCGAAGAAAGCCTGCACGGCCAGGGCGAAGGCGAGCAGCACCACCCCGCAGCCGATCACGCTCACGGCGGCCTTGCCCATCCGCTTCTGGATCGTGGCGCCCGCCAGCAAATTCAGCGCGGCGCCCGCCAGCGGCAGCAGGACTATCCAGCGGATAAACTCAACGGTCGCGGGGCTATCCATCAACGATTTGTGCGAACCCTCGGTTAGTCAGCCGTCAGAGCCAGAGACGCCCGCATCTAATCAAAAAACCGGGGGCGCGCAAATGACTGCGGGGCGAAGCTGTGGAACTGAATTCCGCGGCAGCGGCCGGCTCAGCCGCGCAGCGTCTCGGTCGCGCCCACATCGATCGTCCTCAGGTCCTGGTAGATCGCCAGCACGATAGCGAGACCGATCACCGCTTCCGCCGCCGCCAGCATGATTACGAAAATCGCAAATACCTGTCCGTCGTATTTCGGGCCGTTGCCGCCAAAAAACGCGAAGGCGACGTAATTGACATTGGCCGCGTTCAGAATCAGCTCGATCCCGAGCAGGATCCCGATCGCATTGCGCCGCGTGAGCGCGCAAAAGGAGCCAAGCAGAAAAAGGACCAGCCCCAGGACAAGAAAGTGTGTGAGGGTCAGACCCGCCGGCATCGTCGCTCCGTCTCCTACTCGCGCGCCGCCTGCCGCGAAATCACGATCGCCCCGACCAGGGCGGCCAGCAACACGATCGAGGCTATCTCGAAGGGCAGCACGTAGGGACCCAGAAATGCATTACCAATCCCGTAGGTCGTGGGGAGCGGCGCCGCGCCGGCGCCATGCGGCCATGCGGTGTGGGCCACCGCGTAGAGCATCACTGCGCCCACCAGCGTCATCACGGCCAGCGCCGGAATCACCGCGACCGCTCGGTTGGAGACGTTGACGTCTGCCACGCCCTGCGTGAGCATCACCGAGAAAACCGTCACCACCA
>Ga0074045_10005028_pt1 | contig 11615 bp, 15 predicted proteins | sample BogForMeECP23OM2_FD_94442 | JGI IMG/M metagenome (GOLD analysis project Ga0074045, IMG submission 94442) | Bog forest soil microbial communities from Calvert Island, British Columbia, Canada - Bog Forest MetaG ECP23OM2 | ecosystem: Environmental > Terrestrial > Soil > Wetlands ...
AGTTGAAGTTAATTCAAAAATATACTCATGTGCCAAAGCTCTTTCCCGGTCTGCGCAGCACAAGGGACCTCTGTTTCAGGAGTATCCGAAATCGCTGAATTGAGGGATCGAACTGCATAAACACGTGAGGAGGTGTCCTGATGAAAGAACATGAAGAAGTGGAACAACATAAGAAGTTGCCCAGGGTGGGACAAACAGTAAGGAGCAAAAAGTATGGCACGCTATGGCGTATAATGGAAAAACGCGAAGTCTGGCAGAATCTTCCGGAAGACGATCCAAAAACACATCAGCCCCGTCTGGTTCCAGGTATTTATCTGGCTTTCTGGCGTATTAAGGAGGGTGTACTCCCTGGAGTCGGAAGGCTCATGGGTTACGTCTACACTGAGTATGACAACACATTTGAGACTAACTGGGAAATTGCATAGCAGGGATTGGATAGCTAAAATGCAGACTGTTTTATAAACTCCTGCCTTTAATTAATGGGGGCAGGAGTTTTTTTGTTGACTATCCTCTCATATTCTGATAGCTTATCATAATCCGCTGTTTCCATGGCGATGGAGTTCGCCATTAACCGCATCTATTACTTATAGAGCTGATAACTCCTACTCTTAATGAAAAGGGTGGGAGTTTTTTAATGTCTGGAGAGGAGGAGTTTATGTTAAAAAGAATAGTCGCTGCATTTGACGGATCACAGCAGTCTTATAAGGTCTTTCACTTTGCCCTTGATATGTCCCGTCTCTGCCCCGGCGGCTCCGTCTCAAAAAGGGTCCCGACATATTCACCATGCACGGTGATAATTGTTAAACAGCTATAAAGGGATGTGTTTTTCATGATAAACTATATTGTAGTTTTTCTGGGCGGAGGCATCGGCGCTGTTGTGCGCTTCGCGCTTGCCGCCTGGATCGGTCAACGGTGGGGAAGGAGTTTTCCCATGGGCACTTTCGTGATTAACATCAGCGGAAGTTTTCTCATCGGCTTTCTGATGACCGTGATGGCTGACCTTTTCATAGAAAACCCGCAATGGAGATTGTTTCTCGTTATCGGGGGGCTGGGCGGCTACACCACCTTTTCAACGTTCGAGTATGAGACCGGCAGGCTGGTCTTTGACGGTGAAATAGGGTACGCGGCGCTGAACATGGTCTTGAGCGTTACCGTAGGGTTCATGGCATTAAAGTTGGGTGACGTGATCGGGAAGATCATATAGGAGATAATGCATGATAGACAAAGGTCCGGCAAAGAAACTCACGATTTATGTTGATGAGACAGACAAGTTCCACGGCAAACCAGTCTATGAAGTGCTCCTCGGCATATTCTTCAAGAAGAAGATCATTGGTGTAAGTGTCTTCAGGGGAGTGGCCGGTTACGGCAGCGACGGAGTCTTTCACACCTCCAAGATGCTCGAACTTTCGACAAGCATGCCGGTCAAGATAGAAGTTGTGGATTCGGAGGAGATGATCAACAAGGTTCTTCCAGATGTCTATCATGTCGTGGAGAAAGGCCTCGTGAATGTGACGGACACCAATATCGTTAAATGCTGTAGAAACGTCCCCAAAAAAGAGGAAAAGAGGGAAGAACAGATGAAACTCGAAGGCAAGGCAAAGATGCTCAGGATTATCATAAGCGAAGACGATAAGTGGGAGGGCGAGCCCCTTTATGAGGCGCTTGTGAAAAGGCTCATTATGAACGACATCGCAGGAGCGACAGTGTATAAGGCAATTGCCGGGTATGGTCCTCACAAGAGATATCACAAGAAGAAAACTCTGACGACGCATGGGGAGCTTCCAATACTTATCACCGTTATGGACACCGAGGAAAATATAAGCAAGGTGATACCAATTCTTGATGATATGGTGCAGGAAGGGGTAGTCGTGCTTTCGGATGTAAATGTTATAAAATATACTCATAGGGACATAGGCGCGGAAGTTATATAAGGGTCTGCGCGCGTACCTTAAAGCGGCGATGGAGTTCTCCAATGACTTTCGGAAACTGACTGATAACTCCTGCTCTCCTTTCAAAGTGCAGGGGGTTTTTATATAAGGCGGCATTAATGCTCGAAATCGAAATACCCGGGTTCGGCCCGGTCAAGTTGCACCATCTCGTTTCAGACTTCACCGGCACGCTCTCTGTCGATGGGGAGCTTCTGCCCGGAGTAAAAGAAAAATTGAACGAAATGGCCGGAATCCTTGACGTGCATATTCTGACCGCCGATACTTTCGGAAAGGCGAAGAATGAACTCGAAGGGGTCGGATGCGACATTCGTATACTTACAGGAGAAAGTCACGACATTCAGAAGGAGGAGTTCGTGCAAAAGCTCGGCGCTGGAGGCGTGATAGCGCTCGGCAATGGGAACAACGATAGAAGAATGCTGAAGGCAGCGAGAGTGGGCATAGCCGTCTGTCTTGCCGAGGGGTGCTCCACGGACGCGATTGTTTCAGCAGATATTGTTGTATCGTCGCCAATAGATGCGCTCGATTTGATTTTCAATCCGAAAAGAATGAAGGCGACACTGAGATTTTAGAAAAAAAGATAGCGGGAAGGAGTCACCGTGTCAAAAATCAGATTTGAAAGCCAAGAGTCGGTTGTGAAGCTGCTGAACCCCTTTAACGATTTCAATGAGGACCTGCAGAAGGTGGTAGTCCGCAGGGACCCGCTCCTGGGGGACATAAGCGTGTATAACCCCTATCTGAAGGACAAGGTAAAATTCTTTTTCCATGATAATGACGCGGCGCTTATTGAGGAAATGGTTAGGGAGAGCGCAAAAAACTGTTTTTTCTGCGGTGATGCAATTGAAAGGAGCACTCCCCGGTATCCGGCGGAGATTATTCCAGAAGGCCGCATAAAAGTCGGAGAGGCTGTATTATTCCCTAATCTCTACCCTGTCGGGAAATACCATTCCGTTATAGCCCTCAGCAAGGCCCATTTCCTGAAGCTCGCGGAATTCAGCCCTGAGATAATCGGGAACGGGCTAATAGCTGCACGGAATTTCATAAATACCGTCTACAGTAAGGATCCTGAAGCCTCATTCGTTGCAGTCAACGCGAATTATCTCTTTACGGCGGGTGCAACTTTGGTGCATCCCCATTTACAGATGCTTATTACTCCCATGGCCTATTCACATCATGGCAGGCTTGTAGAAGCCGGCCGCCTGTATTATCGGGACAACGGCTCATGCTATTTTATGGATGTTATAAGCGAAGAGAAGAAAAACAATATTCGGTATGTTGCGCAAAGAGGAAAGTGGCATTGGATCACTCCCTTTGCGCCGATGGGGAACAATGAGATCAATGCTATTTATGAGGGTGATTGCGACTACGGCATCCTCTCCGATTCAGATGTGGGGGATGTCGCCTATGGAATCTCCAGGGTCCTTTCCATGTATGAAAGTTTAGGGCATCTGGGATTCAACTATTCCATCCTTTCAGTGAGAGAGCCCGGATTAAAAGACGGGTTCCGCTGCATAGTAAAGATCATCAGCAGGCAAAATCTTTATCCAAATTACCGGAATGATGATTATTTTCTTCAAAAGCTTCTTCATTCGGAATTGATTATAAACCTTCCGGAAGAACTTGCCTTGAAGTTAAAAGGCTATTTCGAGCCATAAAAAGAGAGAAGGTTCCAGGTGCTGTCAAAAACTGAAGATTCGGTAAGGGCCGGCGGTAAAATTGCGTTCCTCTGGGATGAGTCATTTCTCTGGGGGTTGATGGCGTACAGGGCGTTGAAGTCGGCCTGCCTGCCCTTTGAGCTGGTTCGCTCCGAAGATATCGGGAAAGGTATTCTTGCTCAGTACAAGCTTCTTTTTGTTCCCGGCGGGTGGGCGTCGAACAAAATTAAGACGCTTGGCAGTGACGGGATTATTAAAATAAAAGAATTTGTCCGCAATGGCGGCAATTACCTCGGCTTTTGCGGCGGGGCCGGGCTTGCGACGCTCGACGGAATTGGCCTGCTGAACATCAGCAGAAAACCCACAAGAGAGAGGGTCCCGAGTTTCAGCGGCAGGATAGGGCTTAACCTCTCTGAACACACCATGTGGCAGGGCATTGCAGAGCCGGTATTCCACTCATGGTGGCCCTCGCAGTTTTTGACGGCGCCCAGGGACACCCGCGTAGTTGCTTCCTATGGCCAATCTCTGCCGGACTCATTCAGTTCGGATCTCAATGTAGGGGATACAGTGCGTTATAGCAATTGGTCAGATAAGGAAAAACAGTATGGCATCAATCTCAACCCGGACCGTCTTCTTAATGATCCCGCAGTTGTGGAAGGGACCTATGGAGAGGGAAAGGTACTGCTCTCGCTGATCCATTTCGATACTCCCGGTGATAAAAACGGCTCTGTTGTGCTGAAGAATATATGGCGCTATCTTGCCTGCACGGAAAAGGCAGATGAAAACCCGCAGACACGGGGATACGGGGACACGGAGATCCCGGCGCCGCGTCCCGGCTGTGAAGCTTCCGAACTCTTTGCCGAACTCGAAGCAGCAGTCAGTGAGTTGATTGCTCTCGGTCAGCGTAATTTTCTCTGGTTCTGGAGAAACCCGATGCTATTGCAGTGGCAGAGAGGTGTCAGGGGTCTCGAATATTGTACTTTGTACGTACTGATAAAAGAAACTTCAGAACTCATAAGATACAGCGACGCTGACCCGTCTCTCATTACTGATTATGCATTGCGGATTAAAGACCTGCTTATCCCTTTCATTGAAAAGGCCATGCAGCTCCTTATTCTCGAAAGGCATGCAATGCGGAATGGACATATCACCTTTGAGAAATGTGACGACCCCGAAATTCAAAAAATGAGAACAGAACTCTTTTCCATCTCAAAAAGCCACGGAGGGATATTTAAAGAGCTTCTCGATAAAATTGATGCGCTTCTATATATACTGTTTTAACTCAACAACGCAATTAACCACAGAGGACTCACCCGAGCTGTTTGACTCTCTTTATACAACATTGGTATATACTACCATAATATATCAAGGGGGAAGAAATATGAATATCAAAAAACTTCTACTCACAGTGGTGGCAGCCAAGGCAATCATGGACAGACTTCATTCTCAGGCCGGAGATCTTGACCGGAGCATAAGCTGGTTCAAAGTATAATTGCATGGCGGAAGGACTTCAGGAAACATACCCACAACCTGACAGCGATCTCGTCAGGTACCGGACATCCAAAGATGCGGGGGTGAAGACCGTTCTCTTCGTCTGCACCGGCAACGCATTTCGCTCCCAGATTGCCGAGGGACTGGTCAATCGTTATCTGAAAGGGCAGTGGGCCGCCTTTTCCGCCGGGCTGTTGCCGGCAGCAATTCCCGACGCCCTCGTAGAAGTAATGGCCGAGCAGGGTATAGATATTAAAAGCCACCGGCCAAAACAACTCGATGTGTTTGCAGGGTGCTGTTTCGATAAGGTGTTTATCCTTTCCGCCCATGTAAGCCGGATCTGCCCGGAACTTTCGGGATACGGTAAAACGGAGGTTCTGTGTTTCCCGGATCCTCTTACCACCGCAGGATATGCCGAAGGATGGTGCATCGGAATCAAGCCGGCGTTACGGAGTCTTCGGGATTCCATGAAAAAGACCCTTCTCCCTGTCATGAAGTGCCCGACATGAAGAACTTACTCGGGATCTTTTCTCGGGAAAAGGGACATGCTCCCCTGAAAGCCGCAGAGGGAGATATAGCAACAAAGTACCGGTCTTTCAGGCATCTTCTCAGGCACAACAAAACTGCTCTTACTGCGATCGCCGGGATGGAACAGCTTTATTACAGCGGCAAGCCGTTCAGCATCACAATGAGAATAAAGTATGAAGAACTGCTTGAGGCTGTTACCGGAATCCTCTACGCTTATGGCGCGTTGTCAGGGCGTGACATAGACGTGCTTTCTGAAAAGGTCGCTGCCCTGGACCACGGTATCTTTCACTATTTCAGTCCCTTCTGCAATGCCCCGGACAGGAGGTTTGTTCTGCCATTTGAATCGATTACTCCTGATATGAAAAAGATCGTGGGCGGGAAGGCCGCCAATCTTGCCGCAATACATAATCTTATGGGGCTGCCGGTGCCCCCCGCCTTTTCTGTTACGACCCATGCCTTTGAATGCTTTGTCGAGCACAACGGGCTGCGAAGATACCTGAAAGAGGAATTTGTCCGTGTTTCTTCAGTTTCAAACACGGATCTCGAAAAGGCGTGCGCCCGGCTTAGAAGTGTTTGTCTCGATGCAAAGGTCCCTCCGGCGCTCGAAAAAGAAATACTTGGGGCGTACGCTATGCTTGAGAAGGCCACGTATCCCGGGGTGCGCATCGCTATGAGAAGCAGTGCCGTCGGCGAAGATGACGAGGCGAGTTTCGCGGGCCAGTACGAAACTGTGCTTAACATAAACGAGGGCGATATTCTTGAAGCGTACAAGCGCGTTATAGCCAGCAAGTACTCGGTGCAAGCCGTCACGTACCGCCAGCAGCACGGACTTTTCGACCGCGAGACGCCCATGGGCGTCATCGGAATTGTCATGATCGACTCTAAAGCGAGCGGTGTCCTATATTCAGTAGACCCTCTTGCGCCGCATTCCAGCACGACGAGAATCAATTCTCTCTGGGGTGTGGGAGAGCATCTTGTCGACGGAAGCGCCTCGCCCGACATTTTTGTTACAGACAGGGAAACAAGGGATATACTGGAGCGACATATTGCAGCAAAGACCTCCCGGATGGTGAGCCTCGAAGGGGGAGGGGTAGTGGTGGAGAGGGTAGGTGCAGATGAGGCCATTGTTCCCTCTCTTGATGACGCAAGGGTTATTACCTTGTCCGAGTGGGGCTTGCGTCTTGAAGAATTTTTCTCGTCTCCGCAGGACGTCGAATGGGCCCTCGATACGAAGGGTTCCCTCTATCTCCTTCAGTCGCGCCCGCTGCACCTGCCTGATATGGCCTCAGACGGCCCGGGACCTGATTTTATCGACGGCCCGGTGATTTTTTCCGGAGGCATTACTGCGTCACCCGGCATCGCGACCGGCAAGGTTTTTCTTGTGAAAAAGGCCGGGGACCTGAATGATGTTCCGGATGATGTAATCCTGGTATCCCGGACAGCTTCTCCCCAGTTGGCAGAAGTTATCGGACGGATCAGGGGAATTATCACCGATATCGGAAGCGTCACAAGCCACATGTCATCGGTGGCGCGCGAATTCGGAATCCCGGCACTTGTCGATACTGGAATTGCCACGGGTTCCCTTGACACTGGCGAGATGATCACGATGTCGGCAACAGCCACTACTGTATACAAAGGGGTTGTGGAGTCTCTTGCAAAGCAGGCGCGGCCTGCGCGGAATCCCATGTTAGACAGCCCGGTTCACCGCGTCATGAGAGATATCCTCGATAAGATCTCACCCCTGGGACTGACCGATCCTGAAGCCCCGCAATTTGCTCCTGATGGGTGTGCTACGTATCACGATATAATACGATATACACATGAAATGGCGGTACGCTCTATGTTCGGCATCTCCGGTAAAATAAGTCCTTCAAAGTCATCGGTGGCGCTGACGTCGAATATCCCGTTGTCTATCAGACTTATCGATATGGGCGGCGGCTTAAACGAGAGGCTTGACGCTTCCGGGTCTGTCACCCCTGATTCCATTCAATCAATTCCCCTGCGGGCAGTATGGAAAGGATTCAGGCATCCCGGCGTCAACTGGGAAGGCACCATGAATTTGCGAGGCGGCAAACTTGCCGCCTCGCTTGCGGTCACTGCGACCTCGGAACTTGGCGAACAGGGCGGCGGAGAGAGCTATGCTCTCATTTCGCGAGATTATCTCAATATGAATGCCAGGTTCGCCTATCACTTTGCGACCATAGATACATTGTGCGGCGAGGACAGCTCACAGAATTATATCTCGCTTCAGTTTTCGGGCGGCGCTGGAAACTATTACGGCCGCTCACTCAGGGCAAGATTGATCAGCGACATTTTAGAACGTCTGGGGTTCGGGGTAACGCTGAAAGGCGATTTTGTGGAGGCCTCGTTTCCGCGGTACGACAGAAAAGCGACTGAAGAACTGCTCGACCTCGCGGCGAGGCTGCTGGCCTCATGCCGCATGATGGACATGACTCTTTCGGACCAGGATGCGCTGGCCGTCTATACAGAGGAGTTTTTCAAGGGCAACTATGATTTCCTCGCCAGGAGGCGGGACGACGAGCTCCGCAATTTCTACGTTCAGGGTGGGCACTGGAAACGGCTGACCATGGATGGACGGCACAGCTGCATGCAGGACGGTTCCCGCTGGGGACGCAGGATAGCTTCGGGACTTTCCGGACTGGTGGGCAAAGTAGTGGGCAATGCGTATCGCGATTTCCTCGACACGATCGAGGCGTACTATTATTTCCCGGTAGCCGTCGCACGGGAAATCCAGATGTCGAGTGGCACAGTTCATGTAAGAATCAAGCCGCTGGCCGGCAATATCGACAGGGCCGCGGGCATAGCCGTGGCCATAAAAAATATCGATAATTACTTTGTGCTAAGGACAAATGCACTCAAGGGAAACGTGGTCCTTTTCGAGCACAGGAACGGCCGGCTGTTTGCTCTCTGCAGCGTTCGGAGAAAAATAGAGACGGGCGTATGGCACAGACTAAGTATTGAAATTGAAGGAGGCATGATGAAGGGGTCGCTGAACGGCGAGCAGGTGCTTGAGCACAGGGCGGAGAGTCCCTTGCATGGATCCATCGGGCTGTGGACGAAGGCCGATTCGGTCATTTATTTTGATGAATTTACCGTGGAATCCTCAGATGGGAAACAGGTCATCGAATTCTGATGCAATAACAAACTGACACTAAATAATTCCGGATTGGTTGTTATTTGCGCCGCCAGCTATAAATTATTGCCATAATAGTATAAGATATTGTTATTCCTGTCAATTTTCTATTGACAATTCCATAGCCTTACTGGTATAAAAAAAGACTTGCATCTGTCATAAGGCATTATTCATTTTAGTAACTATATAGAATTAAATTCTGTTTGGCTGACTGAAAAAATGTTAGAGATAGAGGAGGTGTGATTATGAAATTAGGCGTTTTTTTAAGTGACTACCGTTCAGGTGCTGACGTCCTTGACAGGCTGACCGCCGACAAGCTCGGCATAATTTTTGTTGGTAACGGCGTCTACTGTGCCACCATTAAGGAAAACGGCAAGACATCTTCAGTCCTCGAAAAGAAGGCTGCATATTATGTTCTGTCTGAGGACCTTGAAAGCAGGGGATTCAGCGCAGCTAACGTAGACGGCCGCGTCAAGGTGGTAACTTACGGCGATGTTGTCGATCTTATTTTCAATGACTACGAAAAAACAATATGGATATAATCATAGAAAGGAGACGAGCATGGGAAAATTAACAATAGGCACCTTTTCATCACTAGTCGGCTCGGTGTCGCTTGATTTTTCGATCAAGCTCTCTGAAGCTGCAATTCAGAAAGGTCACAAGGTCGACCTGTGGGTATCGGGAAATGGAACAATGCTTTCCAAAAAAGGACAGAAGGCATTTAAGGATTATTCAGCTCTGGCAAAAAAAGTACAGGAACTCATTGCCACCGGCAATTTGCAGGTAACCGCCTGCGAGGCCTGCGCAGAGGCGAGAGGCTACCACAAAGAGGACACAATGGAGGGCGTAAAAAGGTTCAGCATGGATTGGTATCTTGCAAGCACTTTTACTGCTGACAGGGTCCTGCATATAGGAGGAGATTAATATGGCGACTAAAAAACTGGGATTTGTTGTCAGGACGCTCCCTTATAAAATTGAAGGCTCAAGGCTTGCAATGACGCATGCTATTTCGAGCCAAACCGTAGAAATATATCTGGAGGACGGAGATAATGTTGAACCAGTAGTCTGTTTTATAGGCGATGGCGTACTCAATTGCCTTAAGAATCAGCAGGCGATGAAGCATTACGGCCTTACCAGTCTGGAACAGCATGTGAAAAACTCCCTTTTGCTTGATTTGAATGTGTTAATATGCAAAGAGGACGTCGACAGATTAGGCCTTAAGGAGGACGCCCTGATAATGGACGCAGAGGATATCGGGGGAGAAACCAAAGCCAGGATTGTGCCCTACAGTGAAATTCAAAAGGCAATGGAGTCAGTGGACCATCTTCTTTTTTGCTAAAAAAAATAAACAGGAGGATTATACAAATGGCTGACTTAAAGTCACAAACACCTACGGAAACTCTGGACGTTTTAGGGAGGGTCTGTCCCTATCCTCTCGTATTGACTAAAAAACAGCTCGAAAAAATGTCCCCGGACGCGATACTGAAAATCCTTTGTGACGCCCCTGCTTCCGCTGAGGATTCCATCCCGAGGTTTGCAGAAAAAAAAGGATACGGAATCGAGGTGATAAAGCTGGAAGACAAAGGCTACTGGGAGATATTTATACAGAAAAAATAAAACTGCCGGAGCAGAGCAAAACATAACAAAGGAGCCGGAGACTCACTACGCTGATTTCCAGTGTAGTGGGTCCCCGGCTCCTTTGTTATGTATGCGGTCCGAGAATCGGCAAGAAAGCTTACATCTCGGTTATCGCAATTGTGGATGTCGGGCAGACCCCCAGGCAACTCTCACAAAATACACACTCGCCTGTCTGGTAGGGATCAGACTTGGAGTCAACCATTCTAAAAACACCCTGCGGGCAGACATTCACGCACTCCTCGCAACCTTCGCACTTCTCCGCATTGACAGAAACCATGTACATTGCAGCCACACCTCCCGGTTATTTCTAATAGTATAAAATCTCCCAGATTGAAAAATCAAATTTGGGCATTAATGATGCGCATCCCCCACTTGTTCCTTTACAGAAACAGCGACCTTGTAAAGCACGGTAAGGACAAGAGCTCCAATTCCGTAAACTCCCAAAGTAATAAGCAACTCGGGAGCCGTAGGCGAATACTCAACAACCCTCTCAAACGGATTGGGAACAAATCCGCCAACGATCAGGCCCATTCCTTTGTCTATCCAGGAGGCAATGAATACCGCGATAAGCGCAAAAGGGAGGATGCTTTCGTTTTTACGTGTATTAGGGTTTATCAGCAGTACAAGTCCCACAAACGCAAGCGCAGTGGCGGTCCACATAAATGGGACCAGTCTTGTGTGGCCTTCAAGACCGACAAAGAGATATTTAATAGGGGCCATATGTGAGGGAATGTTACTGTAAAATGCAGTAAACACTTCAAGCAGAAAGAAGAACACGTTGACAGACATTGCATAAGTTACTATTTTTGCCAGAGACTGGATGGCCTCTTTCCCCGGATCGAACTTGCTGAGCTTCCTGACGATCAAGGCGAGCAGGATAAGAAGAGACGGACCTGCAGCAAATGCAGAAGAAAGGAACCGCGCCGCCATTATGGCGCTAAGCCAGAGTTCTCTTCCCGGCAGACCGGCATAGAGAAAAGCTGTAACCGTGTGAATGCTGACCGCCCATGGCACAGACAGATAGATAAGTGGTTTTACCCACGCCGGCGGCGGCACCTCCTTGAGCTCAGCACCCAGCGTTGTCCATCCTATGACCAGATTGAGAACAAGGTATCCGGAAAGGACACACATGTCCCAGAACATAATCGAGTTTGGAGTCGGGTGCAATATAACGTTCATAACTCTCATTGGCTGCCCCATGTC
>Ga0074045_10005030_pt1 | contig 11614 bp, 12 predicted proteins | sample BogForMeECP23OM2_FD_94442 | JGI IMG/M metagenome (GOLD analysis project Ga0074045, IMG submission 94442) | Bog forest soil microbial communities from Calvert Island, British Columbia, Canada - Bog Forest MetaG ECP23OM2 | ecosystem: Environmental > Terrestrial > Soil > Wetlands ...
AAGAATTAATGCAGCTTAATCTGGAGCAACGCGCGGGCAAACCTCGCATTGATGCCTGGCGCGATATGGCCGATAGAACTCAATTAGAGACGGTGAAAGGGTTTGCCAATATGCTGGCCCAGTCAGATCGCTTTGGCACTCCAGTTTCGAGGGCACTCAGTACCTTCGCCGACGGCTTGCGCAAGAAGAGAAGCCAGTTGGCCGAGGAAATGGCTGCCAAGGCCACCATCAAATTGATGTTCCCCCTGGTGCTATTCATATTCCCCGCCATGTTCATCGTTCTACTGGGTCCTGCCGCCCTGACCATATCGCGGAACCTGGGGGCACTTGGAGGCAAGTAGTTGTTGAAGCTCAAGATCTTGGTCCGATAGATAGACGGTCACGCAATCTCAGAAGAAAGGAGACGACATGGACGGCACTACCGTTATTCGCATGGTTTCAGGAATTCTCTGCGTAATGATCTTGGCGGTCCTGGTTTGGCGCAGAAAGAAAACGGCCTAGCCTGTCGAGGCAGACTATCATGCAGCCTGCCAGGCAGATAGAGATCGTCAACGTTAGCAAGAACACCATCGTAGGCTCAGCCATCGGAGTCGCATCGACCGCTTGGTCCAGGCTGGCGGGCTTGCTCGGCAAAGTTGGCCTGGATCCCGGAGGAGGCCTCTTCATTGTGCCCTCCTCCGGTGTCCACACCTGGGGAATGCTTTTCCCCATTGATGTCGTGGCTCTCGACAGCCGCATGCGGGTCCTAGGGGTGTGGGAGCGACTGGGTACCTTCCGGATCGCTGGTGTGGGCTGGAAAACGCGGAGCGTTCTCGAGCTGCCGGTGGGAACCATACGGCAAAGTCAGATCGAAGTGAACGACCAGTTGGCCATCACTCGCTGAGCCAACGAAGGAGTGCGCCCTAGCGCGTAAGCGATGTGGTAAGCACACAAGTCACACAATCCCAATCCGTCAGATTTTCCGGAGTCTCTCTGGTCACGGTGGGGCTTGATCTTGAAACCATCAGCTCCGTCTCCCGGGTTGCGGCGCAACTGCTGGGAGCTTCTTTCGCCGGCAACATGCCGGATTACTTGCCGCATAATCGGCATGTCGAGCTTTTAGAATCGCTGCAGAAGTCCGAGGGTTGCCTTTGCATTATCAATGTCGACAGTGACCCGGAACTGGCGATGGAAACTGCCGTTTCGTTACAGCAGTTGCTCGGGGACCGTGTCCTGCTGATTGCGCTTTCAGCCAGATCGAATCCTGGCCTTATCTTGGATGCCATGCGTTCGGGCTACGCAGAGTATCTCAGTAATCCCTTGAATTGTGATGAGTTCGGCGATTCGCTCTTGCGCTTGCGGCGCCGTTGGACGGTCGGGCGCGCCGCCAAGTCTGGCACCGTTCTGGCTTTCCTGGGCGCAAGAGGAGGGGCAGGGACGACCACCCTTGTCATTCATCTGTCTACGTTCCTGGCCCAGCTGTGTGGAAAAAAGGTTCTAGTAGTAGACCAGCATCGGCAGTTGGGTCATGTGGGTCTGTATCTAGGCCTGCCGGTAGCGGAATATCATTTTTACGATTTGGCCCGCAACATTGATCGGGTTGACGCGGACCTGCTGAATGGTTTCGTTGTGCATGAGGTAAATGGGGTCGATGTGCTTCCCGGTCCCGACGGGCTGTATGGACTCACCGACGTCCCCCTAAGCTCAATTCAGCAGACCGTTCGATATCTCCGGGGAAGCTATGAGTATGTAGTCATCGACTGTTGCCAGGGTGTAGGAAACGCAAATGAGGCTACCATCGCCGAGTGCGATCAGATTTATCTGGTTGCTACCCCGGATGTGCCGGGTCTGCGTGACCTCTCCCGCTACGTAGATAGATTACTGCAGTACGACTTGCCGCCGAGCAAAGTGAATGTGGTCATCAACCGCTTTCGCTCCAAGGGGGAAGTCACGCTTGAGGAAATTGCGAAAGCAATTCGGCTGCCGGTGGCGGTCACCATTCCCAACAGCTCCGAAGAACTAATAAAGGCTATGAATACCGGCAAGCCGATACCTCCTGGGTCGCGCTCCGACTTCGCAAAGCAAATGCGGAAGTGGGCGACTACCCTGGCAGGGTCGGCAGCCGAGGTTGGAACGGTTGCGAAACGCGGATTTGTTCTCTGGAAGTGATCCTGTAGGGCCATCCGCTGTCAGTAAGAGAGCTGGCCAGAACAGCCTTACGAATCGAGTTCCCATGGATGATTGTCCGAGGCAAGTTTTGCTGATTGAAAGCTCGGAGTCTGTTGCTGGCCAGATCCAAAGTAGTTTGTCCAAAGCGGGCTCCTTTGATCTGCAGCGGTCTGAGAGCCTTACCTCAGGCCTAAACCGGCTGCGCACTTCGTCGTTTGATGTGGTGGTTCTTGACTTATCGCTGCCCGACAGCAACGGCATAGATACGCTAGTTGCCGTTCGGAATGAATGTCCCGACACACCTGTCGTGGTGCTTGGAGACGATGACGATCCAAGTATAGGCATGCAGGTGGTCAGTGAAGGAGCGCAGGATTACGTCACAAAAGCCACCTGGAACCCTGCTTCGCTGCCGAGGATTCTGCGGTTCGGGATAGAGCGCCATAAAACTGGCCATCCTTCGGTTACAACTAAGGACGGGAAGCTCGTGACATTCGTCGGGGCAAAAGGCGGAGCCGGCACTACGACCGTGTGTTTGAATGTCGCTGCGGCCCTCGCATCGCCAGACCACACCACAATCGCCACAGAATGGTGCTGGCCTCGCGGGAACTTTTCTCTGTATCTCGGTGAACAGCCGGCAAGGAATCTAAGCGCCATCGGAACATTGCCGCCTCGCGCGATTACGAAGTCGGTCTTGAAGAACCTGCTGGTCACGACATCGAACAACCTGATGTTGTTACACGGCCCGCAAACTGCCGCCGAGTTCCAGTACTGGAACCCTGCCCAGGCCGAAGCATTTGTCGCGGGCCTTCTGCAAATAGCGGATTTCACAGTAATGGATCTTCCGCCTCATCCAAGCGCCGTTAGTCGTGTAGCGGTGCACAACTCGTCAACTGTTGTGGTAGTACTGGAACGCAATCCCGAATCGGTGGTCCTGGCAAATGAGACGCTTTCTATGGTGCGTTCGTGGGCTGCCGGCGGTGCCGCGATAACGGCGTTGGTTGTAAGCAAGGGAGGATCGGCCACTGCGATGGCGCTTGACGACATTCGTTCACAACTGCGCTGCGGTATTGTGGGTGTTGTTCCGCCGAGCACGGAGCCTGTCCCTGGGTTCTCCAGGCAGCTTCCGATTACAATCTCGCGGCAAGGAACGCTCCCGGCGGACACTTTGACCGATATCGCAAAACGACTGGCGAGCAAGCAACTGGAATTGCCGCCATATTAAGTCCGCAGAGCCTTCCCTACCATGTGTTTTCAGTTACGGCGTAAGCTCAAAGACAACACCATAGCCATTCGCTCCGCCCGCCTCCGTCGTACCGTAGAGGTTGCCGTTGGCGTCACGCCGCCGAAGGGATTTCCACCGTCGCTGCCGCCGGTGAAATCGTACAAGTCAGTATAGGTCCAGCCACCACCGGAGAATGTCAGTTTGAAAATGTTACCTGCTCCATAAGCGCCGTCAGCGACCGTTGTGCCATAGAGATTACCGGAGGTGTCGATGACCAGGCTGCTAGCCGGACCACCGCTTCCCGTAAATGAATAAATTACGCTCAACGTCCAGTGGCCGCCGGAGAGTGTTAGCTCGAAGACCGTGCCGCCTCCGCCGGAACCTCCTGCGCGGGCAGCGCCATAGAGATTGCCAGAGTTGTCAAAGACCAGGCCAGCCGCAACGTCGGCGCCGTCGTTTCCGTTCTGAAAGCTGTAAAGGAGGCTCTCTGTCCAGCCCGGGCGATGATGAGTCGTGCGCCACTGCCGCGTGACTTCTAGTAGTGTCCAATTCGGGAGCTGGGACAAAAACCTTAGGGCCTGGGCTAGTGGCACCGCGTGTCCTTTGTGGTTAATGACCGTCCGCGCAATGCAAAGCGTCGGAGCGCGATAGTACACTGTTCCCCTCCTGCCTAGATGGTGATTCATGGCCGCCTGGAAAACGAGAACGACCACGGATACAGCCGCCTGCAGCTTGTTCTCAGCCGCCTTGTTCCTCGTTATTACTTCCTTTCTGTACGGACAGTCAGGCACAACCGGTTCAATATTCGGAACGGTTATGGATAAAGCGGGGGCGGTTGTAACCAAGGCGGAGGTCACAGCTACTAACACCCAGACTGGAGTGAAGCGCAACACGACCACCAACAGCACCGGCTATTACCAGATGGAGTTCTTGCCCGCGGGACAATATACGGTGGACATCACTGCACCCGGTTTTTCCAGGTTCGAGGAGACCAGCATTGTTGTGGTTGCAACTCAGAGCACGAGGGTCGACGCCCCGCTAAACCCTGCGGGCGTGACCAATAGCATCGAAGTGAAGGGCGCGACGCCGCTCATCAATACCAACAATGCCGAAGTGGGAACCACCGTTGAGAATATCCAGGTCACCGAACTGCCGATCGTGAACCGCAACGTGTACACACTCCTCAACATCGTTCCCGGTGTGCAGCAGAATTCCAACCAGGTCGGGCTCGGATTGCCCGAGCAGCACACCTCGATGAATGGGAGCGTAGAAGCGGGATATTCAGGTTCGGTCAACTATTATCTGGACGGCGGCGCCAATGTGGGGAGTTTGCGCAACTCCGGCAACATACTGCCCAATCCCGACGCGATCGAGGAGTTTCGCGTTTTGCAGGACAACTACAGCGCCGAGTACGGCCGATTCGCCGGTGGCGTGATTTCCGTGGTCACCAAGTCAGGTACCAACAATCTCCATGGGACATTGTTTGGATTTTTTGCGCAACAACGAGCTCAACGCAAATAACTGGGCGTCCGCGATTCCACTGGCCCCTCTGCATCGTAACCAGTTCGGATTCACCGTGGGCGGACCGATTCGCAAGAACAAGACCTTCTTCTTCGGATCGTACGCAGGGTTGCGGCAGTATTCCTACACGTTCGTCAATAGTGCCGTCCTTCCGACCCCATTGGAGCGCAGCGGCGACTTCTCGCAGTCAGCCATCAAACCCATCGACCCACTGACCAGGGCGCCGTTTCCGAATGACACCATACCCGTTTCGCGCATGGATCCCGTGGCGCTGAACATTCTCTCCACCTACGTCCCTGCAGTAGCCAATGGGCCGGACAATACCTACCAAGCGAACATCTATACGCCCAACAACTCCAACGAAGTGCTGGCCAAGATCGATCATCAGATCAGCGCCAATCAGCAATTGAGCGGTAGCTACTTTGAGACCAGCGGATTTCAGTGGATCGATTCGGGTAGTTCACCCCTTCCTTATTCGCGGCTGCAATACTCCTGGCGCCAGCAGAACCTCAACATAAGCGATACCTGGTCGAAGAGCAGCAACACGCTCAACCAGGCTTGGCTTGTCTACACGCGCGCCTTCGGGTCACGCGTGAGCTATCCCCAGACCTCCCTGCAAGACTTAGGCTCCAGCTTCCAGACGCAGGGCGCGCCGAGCTTACCGAATATTGCGGTGACTGGCTACTTTACACTGGGCGAGCAAATTTCGGGTCCGTTGGCCGGCAATAATTACTACGCCCTGCGCGATATGATTAGCATGATGCGGGGGAAGCATAGTCTGCGTTTCGGCGGTGAGGAGTCCCTCAACAAGGACGAGCAGTTCACCAATCTGAACAACTTCGGAATCTTCTCCTTCAACGGCTCGATTACTGGCAATGGGTTCGCCGACTTCCTGCTGGGGATTCCGAATTCGATCGAGCAGGACAAGCCGGTCGCGCCAGCGACCAACTCGTGGACGACGTCCCTATTCGTGCAGGATGACTACCGGATCACCCAGCGCCTGACGCTCAATCTGGGCTTGCGCTGGGATATCCAGACGCCGCCAACCGATCCCGACAATCGCCAGGCGGCTTTTGTTCCTGGACAGCACTCGATTGTCCATCCCCAGATGCCGACGGGCTTGGTGTATCCCGGGGACCCCGGTGTACCGCGCGGCATCGCGCAACTCAGCTTCGCCCATCTCGCTCCACGATCGGGCTTTGCCTGGGATCCGTTTGGGGATGGGAAGACATCCGTCCGCGGCGCGTTCGGCGTCTTCTGGGGAACGGTGTCGGGAAATGGCTGGAACCAGCCATCCAATTTCGTGCCGTTCACGGTCAGCCTGTCGTTCCCCAACGCCAACAGCATCACCGGCGCAACTCTTTCCGACCCTTACCGGAACTATCCAGGCGGCAATCCATTTCCCTACGCCGGCGGGTACATCATCGGAAGCAACGTCAAGACTATCGCGCTCAACTATAAGTGGCCCTATACCGAGCAGGTGAATCTTTCAGTGCAGCGCCTGTTGACTAACAGCCTTTCCGCGACGTTGGCTTACGTGGGGTCGTTTGGAAATAACCTTCCCTTCTTGGTGGATAGGAATTATCCAGTGGCGAGCGCCACGGCTACGGACAGCGCTGCAAACATTCTGTCGCGGCGTCCGATTCAGACGCTGGGTCAAGTACAGGACCTGGCGTCGATCGCGAAATCGTGGTTCAACTCGCTGCAGCTTTCGGCGACCCAGCCTCTGACTCACGGGCTCAGCCTGACTGCCAACTACGTATATAGCAAGACGCTTACCAGCGAGGGCATCCAGAACACTACGATCTCGGCGCAAGACTATAACAACCTTGCGGCCGAAAAGGGGCGCGCCGACACCGACATCCGGCACATCTTCAACTTGGCAGCGGTTTGGCAGATTAACTACTACCAGGGAAGCAGCAGATTCGCCAAGTACGCGCTGAACGGCTGGCAGATTTCGTCGATCGTCACGCTGCGGAGCGGACTGCCCCTGACGATCTTTAATGGTGTTGACGCCAACCTCGACGGCAACAACACGGATCGCGCGGAGCTGATCGGCAATCCATACTTGGCCCATCACTCCGCCGCTGAGTGGTTCAATACCGCGGCGTTCAAAGAAAATCCCATCGTCCCTGGGCACCCGGTGGACGGCAATTCGGGCCGCAACATGCTGGACGCTCCCGGGCTGCGCGACGTGGATTTGGCGTTGATGCGGGCCTTTTATCTCACCGAAAGAATGACCCTGCAGTTCCGAGTGGAGGCCAGCAACGCTTTCAACATCGTCAGCTTGGGTACTCCGGGGACGACCGTGTCGGCGCCTTCGACCTTCGGAAAAATCACGAGTGCCCAGCCGATGCGACAGCTTCAGCTCGGTTTGCGCCTGTTGTTTTAACCTGCTTGCTTCGTGCGCCAAGGGGCACCGGGCAGCATAAGTTCGTTCTTGACGGGGCGCATCGTTCGCGAGCACAATCCCCAGCGGACGAGGGATCCCGTTGAGTGGCCCGTTTCCTTCCATCGCCACGATCCCGCCCACACTAACGAAGTGGGCCTGAACTGTTGCGCACAGATCGAGGATGCTCTCCTGAATGCCTTCCAGCGGAGAATATTCTTCGGCCGTCCGTATTTCGCGCCCGTTACTATGCCAAACATGTTCTTCATGCTTAGTGTTACCCCAGACCAGGCATGGGTCTTGATGTTCGGCATGGAGACCAATAAATCCGCTTTCAGCAAAGTCCGAAGGAGCCAGAGGTCCTTCAACCCGTATATCTTGCGCGAAGTGGTGTGCCAATCCGCCGCGTTCCGATTCACCATGGAAAGTCCGGTGATGGAAAGTCCGGTGCGCGTCCTCTAATTGAACATCTCACCGCATTGTCTGCCTGGGAATTACGATCTCGGGGAGGGTTGAGGTTTCCTCCGGGGCAAACCGTCGCCACAAACCGAATGCTCCAAAAGGGTTTAAGTCTGGTGCCGGGAGGGGGAATCGAACCCCCAAGGGCCGAAGCCCGGCGGATTTTGAGTCCGCTGCGTCTGCCAGTTCCGCCATCCCGGCCTAAACCTGAAGCGCAGAGAAAAAGAGTAGCTCATTCGCTATTATAGGAGCTCTTTGGACTATCGATTACGCCCCAGGTGTCGCTGTTCCTGCTGCTCTGAAGCCTTCCAATTGCATCGGCGACATCCGACTGTGTAAACGATAGCATACCGTTGAAACACAGCGCGAGTCCGCTATCCTCAACTTTGATGATCACGCCTTCAGCAACCGGACTGATGGAAAGCTCTCTCCGGCCCTCCACCTGGTCGCAGGTGTCATGCCACCTGACGACGAGGCCACGAACGTTGACGATTGTTGTGACTGAGAGCACAATCTTCACGGCCCTACATCCCCGAATTTTCGCCCCCACGAAAAGGAGCCGGCATGCATCATCTCTCCCGTATCTCTCTCCTCCTATCCATTCTGGCGATGATTGCGCTCGTTGTTGTTCTGGCACGGTCGGCGCAGGCCCAGACTTTCACAGTGCTGCATAACTTCACGGGCGGGCAAGACGGCTCTCAACCGGTTGCCAGCCTGACTATTGACCAGGCAGGAAACTTCTACGGAACCACCTCCGCTGGCGGGGCTGGTTACGGTACGGTCTTTAAGCTAACTCACAAGAACTCGGCTTGGACCCTGGGTCCGCTGTACAGCTTCAGTGGAGGTAATGACGGAGCTGGCCCTGTCGCGCGGCCAGTCCTGGGCAAGAACGGCACTCTCTACGGCTCGACGGCGGCAGGTGGAGGAGGGGCTTGCAGCAAGATCTATGAATACAGCGGCTGCGGGATGATTTTCAATCTCCGACCGCCGGCGGCGGCTTGCAAAACTGCACTCTGTTTCTGGTCGGAAACTGTGCTCTATCGATTCGCGGGAGGCAGCGATGGCGCTTACCCGACTGGCCAACTCGTCTTCGACCAATCAGGTGATATTTACGGCACAACCTTCGATTACTTACAGTTTGGTTCGTTGGGCACAGTGTTTGAGCTGACGCCCTCCGGCGGCGGCTGGACGAAGAGTAATGTCCACCGTTTTGACGGTACCGATGGACAGTATCCCACTGCGGGCGTGATCTTCGACCTAAGCGGTAACCTTTACGGCACAACCTATTACGGTGGCGCCAACGGCTACGGCGCGGTTTACCAGCTGACACCCTCAGGCTCCGGGAAAGCGATCAGCCAACGACGAGGAACCCGCAAACGGAATTCGTAAGAGCTAGAATATGCCTGCGTGGACAGAGCCCGCAAACAACAAAGAAGAGCCGCCATCGTGCTCGGCATACTGCTGGCGTGCTGCCGTGGTGTTTCCGGGTTGGGCCCATCTCTTGACATCAGTCAGTATGCGCACACGGCGTGGAAGGTCCGCGAAGGTTTTTCCAAAGGCGCTATCAACGCAATTGCGCAGACCGCCGACGGTTATCTCTGGCTGGGCACGGATTTCGGCTTGCTTCGCTTCGATGGCGTTCGAACCGTCGCGTGGGAGCCGCGAGGCAATGAGCGTCTCCCCAGCAGCCTTATTCGAAGCCTTCTCGTCTCGCGCGATGGAACTCTTTGGATTGGCACTCATAAAGGGCTGGCCAGTTGGAAGGACGGCAAGCTGACTCAGTACCCGGAGGTTCCTGGACAGCGAGTTGATACGCTCCTTGAGGACCGTGAAGGAACCGTATGGGCAGGCGTGGAGACAATTCCCGCCTGGAGCCTCTGCGCGATTCAAAATGCAAGAGTCCAGTGCTACGGACACGACGGCAGCCTCGGTCTCGGAGTGGGTACCCTTTGCCCGGGCCCTCCAACGCATTCGTAAGCCGCGGTTGGCGCGAATACACAGGCTTGTCCGCTGAGGAAACGGAAGGATTTGGCTGGCAAAGCATAGTACACCCGGAAGACCTGCAACGACACATGCAGAACTGGCGAGTGTGCTCGGCGACTGGCGAGCCGCTCGAAAACGAGGTGCGCTATCGGAGTACTAATGGCGAGTATCGCTGGTTCTTAGATCGGGCTGTGCCGCTCCGCGATGAGCACGGAAACGTCGTGAAATGGTACGGCGTCCTGACGGACATTGAAGATCGCAAGCGGGCCGAGCAAGCTCTAATCCGAAGTGAAGCTTATCTGGCCGAAGCACAGAGGCTGAGCCACACTGGCAGTTTCGCCTACAACCCTGAGAGTAGGGAAACGCTTTACTGGTCCGAGGAATTGTTCCGATTTTTTGGATTGGATCCTCAGCGCGGTATCCCCGATCCTAGCGAGTCCTTTCGACTTGTGCATCCAGACGATTCGCGACAGGGTTTCTGAAAGCTGTCTGCAGGGATTCCGCGAGAAGGCCCAGTTTTCGCAAGAGTACAGGCTGCTATTGCATGATGGGACTGTGAAACACCTCCACGTGATTTGGCATCCGGTCCTCGACGAAGAGGGAAACATCCTCGAATACGTTGGTACGGCGGCAGATGTCACCGAACGTAAGCGCTATTTATCCGACCTACAACGGGCGGAACAGAAATTCCGGATTTTGTTGGAATCGGCGCCCGATGCGGTCGCGGTCGTGAATCGTGGGGGCAAAATTGTTCTGGTCAACGCGCAACTGGAAAGGCTGTTTGGCTATGACCGATCAGAAGTATTGGGGACGGAAATCGAAATCTTGATACCGGAGCGGTTCCGGGGCAAGCATCCGGAATACCGTGCGGCTTTTGCTGCCGCCCCTCGTGCGCGGCCGATGGGGTCTGGGTTGGAACTGTACGGCCTGCATAAAGATGGGCGGGAGTTTCCGGTGGAGGTCAGCCTCAGCCCGCTGGAAACCGAGGAGGGCGTACTGATTTCCAGTACCATACGCGATATCACGGACCGCAAGCAGGCCGAGGAAAAGATTCGGCACAGTGAAGCGGAGCTTCGACAGCTTATCGATGTGATTCCGCAGCAAGTCTTTGTTTTCGACGCGGACTGGAGTCCTCTTTTTGCGAACCGGCGAGAACTGGAATACACCGGCCTTACTCCGCAAGAGACGCAGTCCAAAGAGGCAGTTGCCAGAATCTTTCATCCGGAGGATCTGAAGAAGTTAGAGGTTGCCCGTGAGCGGGCGCTTTCCGACGGTGCCCCTATTGAGATGGAGGCACGAATAAGGGGTAAAGACGGGCAGTATCGCTGGTTCCTGATCCGCGACAATCCACTGCGGGATGAGCAGGGACGTGTCCTGCGGTGGTACGGCACGCGTACCGACATCGAGGGCCGCAAACGCGCCGAAGAAGAGCTTGTGAGACTACACCAGCTAGAGGCAGATCTCGCGCACGTGAACCGAGTGACCATGCTGGGTGAGCTGGCGAGTTCTCTTGCACATGAAATAAACCAACCCATTGCTGCCACAATTACAAGCGCCAATGCCTGCTTGCGATGGCTCGCACGTAATCCGCCGGACCTGGAAAGGGCCCGCGCGGCCACAATAAGAATTGAGAAAGACGGAAACCGTGCTGCCGAAATCATCCAGCGCCTGCGGGCGTTTTACAAGAAAGGCGCTCCGCCGCAACGGGAATTGGCCAATATAAATACGCTAATCGGCGACATTCTTGTGCTGCTGCGTAACGAGGCAAGCCGGCACTCGATTGCAATGCACACAGAACTTGCACCCGAATTGCCGCAAGTCATGGCAGATCGTGTGCAACTGCAACAGGTGTTGATGAACCTGATGTTGAATGGCATCGAGGCCATGAGCGA
>Ga0074045_10005031_pt1 | contig 11614 bp, 6 predicted proteins | sample BogForMeECP23OM2_FD_94442 | JGI IMG/M metagenome (GOLD analysis project Ga0074045, IMG submission 94442) | Bog forest soil microbial communities from Calvert Island, British Columbia, Canada - Bog Forest MetaG ECP23OM2 | ecosystem: Environmental > Terrestrial > Soil > Wetlands ...
AGCGATCCTTGTGGCGGCGCTCACGGCCTTTGGCATTTGGTTAACGTTCTCACTGTTGCGTCCGACGCCCCCTCATTCGGTAGCAATGGCCATTGACCCGGAGGGCAGCTACAATGCCGAGCTCGGAAAACGATACCGCGAGATTCTCGCGCGTGACGGGATCGATCTGAGGCTGGTGCCATCGCCAGGAGCCGTGGAAAGTGTGGCTCGACTGCGGGATGCAAAGTCGGGTATCAGCATCGCGATTATTCCAGGCGGTATCACCAACAAGCAGCAATCCCCGGGGCTGGTCTCGCTTGGTACATTGTTCTACGAACCACTCTGGCTGTTCACCCGCAGCCAACGTCTGGAAAAGCACGCGCAACTTCAGAACCTCCGCATCTCGATCGGCCCAGAGGGCACCGCCAGTCATTTCTTGGCCCTCGAGTTCCTTGTGCGCGTTGGTGTGATCGAGCAGAATTCCGCGACATTGCTTTCGCTCTCACCGCAAGAATCTTCTGCGAAGCTACTAAATCGAGACATTGATGCCGCGGTTCTGATGGGCGCTTGGGAAACCCCCGTTGTGCATCAGCTTTTGGTAGCCAAAGATATAAGCCTGGTGGGCATTCGCAGGGCCGACGCCTTCGTCGCCCTGTACCCATTCCTGAATAAATTGGAGTTACCCGCCGGGGTCGCGGACATGGCGGAAAACCGCCCTCCAACAGATGTGCAGCTGATAGCGCCGAAGGCCAGCCTGATTGTGCGCGATGATCTTCATCCAGCCATCCAGTACCGGTTGCTTGAAGCCGCATCACAGATCCACTCTGGGCCGGGGGTATTCCACAAGGCGGGTGAGTTCCCTGCCCCGGAAGCAATCGACTTGCCACTCAGCACTCATGCGCGCCAGTTCTACAAGACGGGTTCGCCTTTTCTCCAGCGAAATCTGCCATTCTGGCTGGCAGTGCTTGCCCAGCAAGCTCTCGTGGTGCTCCTCCCGGTGGTGGGTGTGCTGTACCCGTTGCTGAGAGTCTCACCAAAAATATTTATGTCGATTCAGAGCCGCCGAGTGTACAGGCTCTACTCTGAACTAAGGATCCTCGAAAAGGACTTGGGTTCTGTCGGGCCGACCATCGACAACAAGGATTTCATCGAGCGATTGAACCGGCTGGACAACCGAGCGAGTCGCTTGTGGGTCCCAGCATCCCTCAGGCCGCAGCTCTATAATCTGCGGTCGCATATCCGCTTAGTGCTCGAGGAGGCTATGAGGTGAGCAACGCCGCAGCGTCGAGGACACTCCCAACACTAACTCGTAAACGTCGCGCTTATTGGTAAGCGGGTTCGAGGAGCCATTTGTCCGGCTACCCGGCCAGCAGGCACAGGAAATGCACCTTCCTGTGCTTCTGCTCGATGAAAGAACTTCGGCTACCCGAGAAACTCTATACCCATCCGGCAGAAATAACTTGCATTCCACAAGTGAAATGTGCGAAAACCTCCAATACCCGTTCGCGGAGTCGAATGACAAGATTGGTCGCTATGCCCTGAGAATAGGAACCAACATGAAGCCTACGATTTGCTTGATTGCGATTTGTGCCGCACTTCCTTCAATCTCCCCTGGATCCCAACCCGCCTCGCAGCAACCTTCACCGGCGGCAGCACACTTCGATGCCTCCGTCCCGCGCCAGCGCCAGATCGAACTCAGCTTGAGCGCCGCCCCGCCAGAAATCTCCAGCAAGGCCACGGTTTATATTCTCGGCCCCAAAGGCTACGAGAAAGTTCGTGAAGGCACTAACGGCTTCAGTTGTCTGGTGGAACGCGCATTCGTCGGCACAACCCAAGTTTCCGTCGCGCCCATGTGCTTCGACGCCGAAGGTACCCGCACTCTCTTGCTCGTTGATCTCCGCAAGGAGGAACTCCGTGCAAAAGGCACGCCGGAACAGGAGATCAATTCCGACATTGCGAATGGCTACAAGGACGGCCGCTTCAAGGCTCCGAGCAAGCCCGGTTTCCTCTACATGATGTCGAAGGAGAACTACGTCTACGATGCCCAATCTAAGGAGAGTGGAGCGTTTCCCGGCCACTTGATGTTTTACGCCCCTTACATGACCGCGAAAGATCTCGGCTACGATTCCATTACTCCCACAATGGTCCCTTATCTGGTCAATCCCGGCGAGCCGGACGCAATGCTGGTCGTAGTCCTCGCACACTAGCTGCAACCCAGCTGTCGACACGCGACAAGGGTTCTTCGCGCGGCATCCCACCAATCTCGGGTACGCCGTCCATCGTCCGCAACAGTTAGAGCGCTGCGTTCGCCAGCGGACGGAAAATGGCCGGAACGAAATCGAGGTCTGAGGCTTCGGTCACAGCCAGGTTGATTTGGAACTTCATTACGTCCGGGGGAACCGGATTCTGGTACTCGCGCAACGAAGACAGCAGCAACTGGTCGAGTGGCAGATTACTGGTCCGGACCAGGCGATAAATCTTGACGGCGAGCGCTTCACCGGCACCCGGTGTGAGCAGCAATGGTACAAAGGGCTCCAGCCCCGCGAAGTTATCCTCCGGAAGGTCGATGCCGCGTTTTTTCAGCAGCATTCGGAGTAAATCGAAGCCCTCGCGTTTTGTGGCCGTCGGGAAAAGAGGGATCTTGACGTCAACTCGGCCAGGACGCTTCAGATCAATCTCAATGAGATCGGGGCGGCTGGAGGCCAGCACCCAGATGATACTGCCCCGATTCGAACTGTTGCCCATTTCCTCCGCCAGCATGGAGTAGATGCGGCCGCTCACGCCGGAATCTCCGCTGGAGGCATCGCGACGACCCAGCGATTGGTCGGCTTCATCGATGAACACGTAGCAACGGCCCAGCGCGTGAATCAAGCGAAATATTTTTTCGAGGTTGCCTTCACTACTGCCGACCCATTTGTCCCGGAAGTTTTTCATCTTGACGACAGGAACCGCGGCTTCACCGGCGAGGCACTCAACAAGATAGGTCTTGCCGGTGCCCACAGGCCCGCACAGCAGGTAACCCTTCGGGAGCGCGGCAGTATCGTTCTTGCGCCACAACTCAATATCCTGTCGCAGCCAGGCCTTGATGGAATCGAGACCGTAGACATCATTCAGCGTGCGCTGCGTCTCCAGAAATTCGATGAGCCCGTTCGTGTCGTTCTCGACAAGCTCTTTTTTGATTCTCGCCAGATCTGTGGAGACCAGAGGTTCCTTGCGATGCTGCTTGGTCTTGACCACGCTTTCCAAGGCGCTGAGAGTCGTGCCGGCCAGCTGGGCCGCGGCGCTCGAAAGATCTTTGTCCAACCCCGACATGGCGATGCTGTAGCCCGCGCATAGTTCCTGGAGCGCTTCGCCGATCTGCGGCACCGTGGGGAGGTCAATCTTGATGCGGGCAGCGCGAGGATTGTTGACGATCAAGGGATGAAGGTCGTTAATGTTTTCGGTCAAAAGGAAAGTCGCGAGGGCATGGCTCGTGAGGAGTGAATCGTTGGCCCAGTCGCGAATCAACGACGCAAGGGCGTTCAGATTGTAGTCGAGTCCCCCTGGCGCGGGAGGGGCCAGCAGATCCGCATTTTTTACGATGCACCCCACTTGCACCGTGGGCTGATTCAGTCGTGCAAGGTTCGCGCAGTAGCGGAAATACCGCGTCAGGTTTTCAACCGCCGGACGCGGGGATTTCCAGTCTTTCTGGCTCTCCTGGAACGCCGGCCATTTCGAGAACAGCTCCGCACCTTTCTCGACGCGAATGCCATTCCCCAGATCGTAGCTCAGCACCACGTCGAAACGGGTGAGCAGGCCAGAGAGAAGAAATTCGGAGAGTGCGCCGAGGCGAGTCCCATTGGGCGTCTGCAACAAGACAGAATCGGCAATGTTGCCGTACAACAAGAACTGGTTCGCGGCATTGGATTCATACTTCTCGATAAGCGATTGTGCCCAGACGGGAAGCCTCTGCGGCGCAATACGCAGTGGCACGGGTGTGACGGGAATCGACGTCTCGCTCATGAGCTTCCGCTTACCGTCGCCTTTCCGGCACTGCGGGGTTGGCCATAGTCGCGATCCAGGTCCGCAACGGCAGTCTCCGCTTCGCCAAACAGGCCTCCGCCGACCAGATCGCTGGCAAGCTGCAGATCCGTGGAAATGGTCTGCGGTTTGCCTTGCATCGCGGCATTGTCCAAAACCAGATCCACCTGCGATTCCACGCGAGTCAGATCGCTCTCGACTTCTTCGAGAGACTGTCCGCGACGCTCAATGTTCGTCAGCCTCCTTTTCAGAATGTCGAGAGTCGCGGCTTTGGACTGACGGAGCGCCGGCGTTTCCTGGGAATCCTGTAAATCCTTTTCCAACGATCCAATCTTCCGCTGCAGGCTTTCGGCCGTGTCGTCCGTTCCTGCGGTCAACAAGTGAAATCGCGCGATCAGCAGTTTCGTGTAGACCCACTTCAGATTATCGAGTGCTTCGCGATTCGTTTCGATCAAAAACTCTTCCGCCTGCGCATTGCGATAGACGTCGAGCACCTTGGCGCACTTGCGGTCCAACGCGTCAATGCGTTTGCGGTCATCGGCGGGCAGTGTCTGGACCAAAGCAGTACGTTTCACCTGCGAATCGCCGCTGGTGATCTGGCGCTCGGTAGCATCGACGTAATTCTGAAAGCGTTTGTTAAACGCCAGGGTAGGTACCACAGCGGCTTCTGCCGCAAGGCCAAGTAGCCAAAAAGCAGGATGCCCAAAGCCCAGGATAAAAAAACCCGCGCTGGCCAGCACGTTTACGGGTACACGGCCAAGTGCCGGCACATCCGCACCCACCAGGAAAGCTGCCTTGAGATATCTCCACACGGTCAGGTTAGTTTAGCGCAGCCTCAGGTCTTTTCGGTCTGTGGGCCCATGGTCTTGGCCGGAGCGTCGCTACTCGGCGAACTGGGCGTCGACGGTTCAAGGGCGATCCCTTCTTTCGCGGCGAAATCCGCCAGTGCTTGATCCGCAAGAGCGTTCTGCTCCGACTCTTTCAGTTGGATACTGGACATATCCATCGAATCCCGCGCCACGCGCGCTCGGCCGGCAGCCTTGGTGCGCTCTTCCTCGACCATGGTCTGCAGGCGGTCCAGCGTGTCGCCGGATCCTCCGATCGAGCTGATCATCCCGGACGCCATTTCGGTCAGTTCCGCGAGTGCACGCTTCATTTTGAGGTCGCTGATGCTGGACTTCAGGGATTCAATCTTGGCGCGAGCGTTGCTCACGGCGACATCGCGTGCCTTCAACAAATCCTTATAGGTGGTTTCTGCCTGTTCCAGTTGTTTCCGATTCTCTTCCAGCTCTCGCGTGACTGTCTGCAGTCGCAGCGCGTACTGGCCGGCGGCATTCCGGTTGCCGGCCCGCAGATTGGCGGAAGTCTTTGCTTTCAGGTCGCGCTCCTCGCTCTCGAGCTTGCGCACCTGGCTCATTAGGCTCTCGCACAGTCCAGCGTGCGAAGCGAGCCCCTGATTGTACTGGGCAATCTGCTTGCGGAGGTTTTCTGTCTCCACTTCCAGCAAAGCCTCTGGATTTTGCTTTTCCAACCCGGATATGAACAAACCGAAGAAACCACGGATGAGATTCGCGAACCTTTGCCACATTGCCGTGATTCTCCTTTCTCGTGTGCCCTGTCTTACTCTACGCCGACTAACCTCACTGCCCTAGCGATTCCCCTGACTGCGCTGCCAACTCTGCAACAAGTTGTTCACAACCTCGCCCCGCGGAGGATCGCAGATCTTGCCCAAGTCTACCCGTATGCCGTAATCAGCGTATTTGACGAACGGACTATCGGCAAATTTGATCGGAACGTTGGGGTTCGCGGGACGAAAACCGTGGTTCAGCGACTCTTTTTGAATCGCTTCACTCAGCAGAAACTGCAAAAAAGTCTCGGCGGCCTTTCGCTGATCCTTCGAGCTCCACGGCGCATCGATGATGTAGTAAGGATTGTCGTTCCACGCGTTGTACTCCGGATAGACCACGCGAAGTTGCCCCCATCGCCCTTCCGCATTTTTGAGGTAATCGATCGCCACGCTCTCGTACACAATCAGCGCATCGTACGAAGAAGGACCTTTCAGCACCATTTCGCGCATCATGTTGCCGGTGCTGTTGGACAGGCCACTGACGCCACGTTCGAAATTCTGCAGCCAGTTCTGAAAGCCGACATCCACGACGTCCTTCAACTCCAGATCCTTGGTTTTTTTCTGGTACGAATAGGCCGAAAGAACAATGGTCATCAATCCGGAATTCGATTCGTTGGGATGCGTGTGGCCTAGTTTGAACAGTCCCCACTCGGGCTTTTGCGCAATACTCTCCCATCCGCCCTTTTCCTGCAACGCCTGCCCGAGAGTTGCAAACGACACGGTTTTGTACTTCGGCAGGAACGCCTGATACCGCTCGTCCCAAAACACAAACACCATCGGCGAAAGGGCCAGAGGTTCTTCTTTCAGAATGGGATTCTGGCTGTACTTCACCTGCCATTCCTGGACGAAAGTATCCTTATATAGCGCGCTGGCCGGCGACCACACATTGATCCGCTGATCCCCGTTCAGAAGCGCATGCGCTCCCTCGAGCGATCCCATCGGAATCAGGTTCACTTTGATTTTCTTGCCGTCTCTTGTTTTCGCGAATTCGTCGACGGCCCATTTAAGCCAGCGCTCCTTTTCGGTGCCGTACGCGATCCCAATTTCAACTTGATTCCCGCTACCGAAGGAGTCGAAGACCGAATCGCTGGTTGAGGACGAACTCTTGTTTCCGCCTGTCGTTTTCGGCTTCTGTACGAACAGATAGTACGCACCCGCAATGCAGGCCGCGACAAACAGCATGATGAACAGCTTTCCTAGCCCGGTCAGTTTTGGCCCATCTGCCATGACGGCTCCCTCTGGTCGCTTCCTCGAATCTACCCTGAACTAGAAGAACGTAGAGATATCACGAAACACTTCCACGATGTTCTGCGGCGTCCCCGCGTAAAATTTTGCCTGCGTGGCATCGGCGATTTTCTGCAGGATGTCTTTACGCGCATCTTTGCCATAGGCAATCGTGAAGATGTGAATCGCGCGCGTCTCCCCGTTATACTGGATGCGCTGCATCAATTCGTCCAGCTTCATCCGGCTCTGCGTGTCTTCCCCATCCGTAAGAACCACAACCGCCTGGATCTTCCCATCGCCGGGTCCCGCGGAGGCTAGCTGTTGGTAAGCGGAATCGATCGCGTCGTAGAGCGCTGTTCCGCCTCCGGCGAACAGTGAGTCGATTTGTGAAGTGAGATTCGCGCGTTCACTTTTCACCGACGCATTCCGCTGCGCCCAATGCAACTCCGAACTGAAGGGCAGGAATGAGAATGTGTCGCCATCGTCCAGCAACTGCACCAGTTGCTTGGCGCCTTCTCGAGCGTTTTGAATTTTCCCTTCCTCGCTCATGCTGCCCGATGTATCGAGCACCAGCACCACATTCGAATGCTTCTTCTGCGCCCGCCACACTTGTAGAATTCCATTGATCACGTCCGCCGAGGGGACCTCGAGCGTCGTTTTCGGTTCCTGCGGATCCATGCCGTGGGCCGCGTCCAGCGGCGCCGCCAAAGGAAGATCGACCAGCGCCGGCCGGAAACCGTACTGCATCGCCTTCTCCTGTTGTGGCCGTGCCAGCAAATACTGTATGTAGATTTTCGCCGCTTCGCGATGCTCGGCCGAAACCCACTCACGTTCGACGACCCCAACGGGATGATCGCTCCAGAAGGTGCCCTCCTTGGGATAGATCGCGACAACCGGGAAGGCAAGGTTCGCCTGGGAGTACGACTCAACGACCATGCTCTCGTAGAGCACCGCCGCCGAGAGATATTCCGGCCCGTTGGTAAACATTTTTCGCCCGAAAAACCCGGTGGAACTGCCGTAGTGCACGACGCTTTGCTCCACGCCACCCAGGAACTGCTTGAATTGCGGCTTATCGAGGTCGGCAAGCGTCAGCCCGGCCGTTTTCCCTGAAGCCGCGTAAGCTTCGGCGAACAGCGAGATCAACCCGCTGTTGCTGTACTCGGGATGTGTGTGCCCAAACTTGAATTTGCCCCACTGGGGGTAGCCATAAGCCTGCCACCCCTTTTCATTCCTCGAGAGCGCCAGAATGTCCGACCAGCCCAGCGGTTTTTTGCCCCAGCCGATCGCTTCCGCCATGGGCTTCCACATCGCAATCACTACAGGAGAGAGGACGAGATTGTCGGTGGTCGCAATTAGATCTTTGCCGGTTTTCGACCGCGACTCCGCATTACCCAATTTGATGAATGCGCCCGAGGCCGGACTCGCAATGTGCGCCTGCAGCCGCCCTGAAAGGATGTTGTCGATGGTTTCACCGGAGCCCATCGGGAGCGCGCGTACGAAAATGCTCTTGCCACTCTGCGTCTTGATGTGACGCTGGTTAAAGTCGTTGGTAACGTCGTTGATCCATTTTTCCTTTTCGGAGCCGTACGGGAATACGAGTTCCAGGGATCCTGCGGGCGCCCTTTCGCTAGAAACACTTTCCTGGGTCGCACGACTCTCTTTCTTGCAGCCGCTGAGGCCGAGGCCCAACAAGAACGAAAACAGAATCGCCAGAATGCGCAAGGGGCGATGCTGGCACACAGGTATCGATTCGAATGCGCTGGACACGCTGGACATAGGACACCTGCCTGGGACACACATATTGCGAGGAGGTGGGGAGGTAGCCACCGAGCCACCTGCTCCGAGCGTGACGCTATTCTACTTCGTTTACGACCTTTGCCATAGAGCTACCTACCTGGTATACGCAAAATTGAACCAATTTATTTCGTCGAGGCTCGAGGGCCTGTACCATAGGCATGGTTCAAGAGCACTCTCCAAGTGACAATCAGCAGCAACCGTCGAGCTCAAAACCTAAAACTGGAATCGCACCGAGAACTGCAACGCGCGCGGAAGGCCGTTGGGGCTGATTACCTGCAGGGTACCAAAATTTCCGGTGCCCGAATTGGGAACCAGATAGCAGGTTTGGTTTTGCGTGGCACCATCTCCACAGTTGCTCCCGATGGGGTTGTACTGCAACTGGTTGATGCCATCGCCGTTCTGCACGTAGTAATTGGCGTGATTGAACAAATTGAACACTTGCAGTTGAAACTGCAGTATCTTCCCTTCCCCGATCGTAATATTGCGAGCCAACCCCACGTCGATTCTCTCCAACCATGGGCCGTAGAACGAATTCAAGCCGATGCCGGGTGTGGGACCAGAACCGTTGATGCCCGCCGCCGTATTCGCGGTGTCCTGGTTGAACGCGCTGTCATTCAAATTGTTGTTGGCGCCGTCGCAATTGCTGAACGAGAGCGTGGAACTGGTGCAAGCAGGGGACAGCAAACCAGCATACGGGCGGCCGGAAGAGAACTTCATGACACTGCTCAGCTGCCAACCCGAGAGCAACACGCGCCCGGTCTTCGAACTGCTCAGCCTTTCCAGCTGAGGCTGATACACGGCGGCAAAGCTGATGTTGTGCCGCTGGTCGAGCAGCGAAGGAGCGTGCGTGTTGCTGAAGTCGAACTGATTGTTGAAGTCCATGCCATTGTGCATCAGGCTTTTCGCGAAGGTGTAAGAGAACTGCATCAAAAGGCCTTTGGACATGCGCCGCTGCAACTGCACGAACAAGGAATTGTATTGATTCTGTCCGGGACTAATCAGTTCGTTGATTTGCCCCAACTCGCTGCTGACACGGCCTTCCGTGAGCAGACCGTTGTCCATGTTTGGCAGCGTGATAGCGCGCCCATTACACGGTGCCGCAGCGGTGCCGGGAGGACACACGATATATGTGGTGGTACCGGCCAACGGATTCAGGTTCACGTCATAGGCGCTGCCGGACAACAAATGCACACCGCGATTCCACATCGTTCCAACACTTAGAGTGGTGTTCTCGAAAATTTCTCTCTCGATCTGCAGGCTGGCCTCTAACACATACGGCACTCGGAACTGCGGCGAAACGAAAGAAATGTCCTCAGAAGCGCTGAAGAGCGGCGAGTTACTCGGGAGAATATTGGGAAACGTGGGCGCCTGCTGGTTTGGCGCGCCTCCCGCGTAATTGATACTTACCGAAGATTGCTGCGATGGCAACCCATTCGAAACCACCGCGTTGCGGTAGTTCAGCCCGTTCATGTTGGAGTAGAAATCGCCAAATCCGCCGCGGACCACTGTCTTCGAGAAAGGCTGCCACGCAAATCCGAAGCGTGGCGCCAGACGTTGAAACTGGTTCGGATATTGTCCGGTGAGCGGAAACTCCGTATTTTCCATCGGCTGCGGATAAACCTGGAAGTCCTCGCGCAAGCCCATCTCCAGGGTCAATTTCGGAAGCACTCGAAACGTGTCCTGCACGTAGAATCCATAGTAAGGTACCGCGAAAGAAAAGGTCGGATTCCCCGAAGACTGGCTGAAAATATTGTATTGCCCGAGGGCAAACGCCTCCAGATTTGAAAATTCGTAGCTGCCCAGGAACGACCCCAAGTCCACCGCTGCGTTGGGGTCCGCGCCGCCATCATTGTTGTCCGCGTCCCACGCACGGCTAAAATCGAAACCAAATTGCAACGTGTGCTTGCCAATCACATAGTCGACGCGGTCCGCCAACGACCACTGTCTTTCAAAAACACGGCCAATCGAGAAGGGCGCGTTGCCCAGCGTGAACGCGGCCGGACTATCCAGGATGATCGTCGGCGTGTTGGGCGCCAGGCCGGTGGGCGTGGAGATCTGGTTATCGTCCGAAGCGCCAAAATGAAATTCATTTAGCAGCCGAGAGGAGAAAGAGTGCGTCCATCCCACACTGGCCTGGAAGTCATGCACGTAGGCATTGGCCAGCGTCTGGATGCCGTAGTCACCGACGGTGGGGTCGGTAATCACGCCGCCGGGCGAATTGAACCGGTTCACGTTGAAACTCAGGAACAAGGTGTCCCGTGAGCTGGCGTGGTAATCCAGCCGGCCCATAACGGTGTAGTCATTGCGTTGTCTTGCTTTCACGCCGAGATTCGAATTGAGCGCGTTCACCGCATTCGACACTTGCTGGAGGTAAACCGGGTTCGTCGGATCGGCCGCGCTGTCGCCCCCGGGCAACGGCAACGGACCGTTCGGTGGAGGAAGCACGGTCCCCGCCGGAATTCCAAAATTCGCACTCAAAAAACTGGCTTCGTTCTCTGGCGTGGTCGCCAATGCCGGGTTGATGACCGAGATTGGATTGTTCTCCAACTGCTGCTCATAGTCGGCAAAGAACCACAGACGGTCGCGTAGTATCGGTCCACCTATTCCGCCGCCGAATTGCTGCAGGTTATCCTCAGGTTTTGGGAAGCCACTTTCTTTGGAAATCGCGTCGTTGGCTTGAAACGCGGAGTTGCGATTGTAGTAGAACGCTTCCCCATGAAAGGCATTACTCCCCGATCGCGTCACGGTATTAATGAAACCCTCGCCGCCTCCATAGATCGAGGAGTACGGGCTCACGGCTACCTGGAACTCCTGAATCGCGTTCTCCCCGTAAAGATAAGGGACCCGATAGCGGCCTAGAATGTCGCCGAAGTAGTTGCTGGTGGCGTTGGTTCCGTCCACCGTAAACGAGGTGGAACCATTTCCGTTGGCGTAACCGGAGTCTTCTCCGCCCTGTTGTCCGGCAAT
>Ga0074045_10005032_pt1 | contig 11614 bp, 7 predicted proteins | sample BogForMeECP23OM2_FD_94442 | JGI IMG/M metagenome (GOLD analysis project Ga0074045, IMG submission 94442) | Bog forest soil microbial communities from Calvert Island, British Columbia, Canada - Bog Forest MetaG ECP23OM2 | ecosystem: Environmental > Terrestrial > Soil > Wetlands ...
CCACATCGCCACCGGCAGCAACGCCCAGATCATGCCGCCCACCGAGGTCCGCTATACCGGCCTGACCTTTACGCCCAGTGGGGATTTCCTGTATTTCGTTCGCGTCGAACCAGAGAACCCCTACGTGGGACTTCTGTACCAGATCCCAGTGCTGGGAGGCACTCCGCGCAAGCTGATAACCGATGTGGACAGCCCCGTTAGTTTTTCACCCGATGGCAGGGAGGTCGTCTTCCTGCGCAACAGTTCGTCGGAAGGAACTGCGAAGCTGATTATCGCTCATGCCGATGGCACCAACGAACGCGTACTCGCCGCGCTTCCGCTGCCTGGGTACGCAAGTCCTGCCTGGTCTCCCGACGGCAAGTGGATCGCGTCAACGGTACTCGACCCGGGCAGCCAGAACCTGGGCAGGCTGGTGGTGCTCGACCCTGCAAACGGGAAAGAGAAAACGATTTATGCGGCCACGGCCAGCCTGCAAAAGCCGACCTGGATGCCCGATGGGCAGCACCTGCTCCTGGTTTTCCACGACATCACCAGCGATTGGAACGGACAGGTCGGAGAAGTGTCTCTTTCCGGCGGGAAGCTTCATCGCATCACCAACGACCTCAGCTCATACAGCAATCTCACGCTGGCCGTTACCAGCGATGGAAAGCAGCTCATCGCAATTCAAAACACACCCGACACAGGTGTGTACACCATGAGTTCGGAGGCGAATGGCAGCTCCGCCGCGAAGCAGGTGGACAACCACGGGGACATCAATGTGGGCTGGCTGCCGGATGGCCGGCTGGTCACGGTGGATTACACCGGCCACATCTCGACTATGAACGCGGACGGCAGCGGCCGGAATGTAATCTTTCAGCAAAACCTTCCCATGCAGGGGCTGTCGGTTTGTCGCGATGGCGCGTACGCTTTTTTCTTTATGCCAAACCGGGACACCAAGGCCATCAATATTTTCCGGCTCGATCTTCAGAGTGGCAGTACAAAAGCCGTGACCAACGGCAAATTGGAACAGAATCCAATTTGTTCACCCGACAGCAAGTTTGTCCTCTACACCAGGCTGGAGCGGGGCAGGCAATTGCTGATGGAGATGCCGGTTGCAGGAGGAGAAGCCAAGCAATTGAGCGACAAATTGGTGGAGTTCGCGATGGTCTCGCCTGACGGCAAACAGATTGCGGCGCTCGCCGTGGAGGGGAGGGACGCCAATGCGAAACCGATGATCGAAATTCTTCCCGCGCAGGGCGGCTTGCCGGTGCAGAGTTTCCCGCCGAGCCGCTATATCTCCGGCCTGATGCAGTATTCCGCCGACGGGCAGAGCCTCTATTACGCGATTACGGAGAAGGGAGTCTCCAACATCCTCATGCAGCCGATTGCCGGTGGGCCGCCAACTCTGGTCACCAAGTTCGATGACCTGTTCCTTTACGGATACGACTACGACTGGAAGAACAAGAAGCTGGCGGTCGCTCGCGGACGCACCAATTCCGATATCGTGCTCATCACCCAACAGGAGAAACAGTAGCCAGCGGCCAGCGTTTAGTTGTCAGTTGTCGGTTGTCAGTTCTCAGTTGTGACCTTGCGGTCGAGGTGACAGATGCAGCCTAATCGGTATCAGGATCTCATCGCGTGGCGCAAAGGCAATTGCATTCGTGAAGCGCGTGTATACCGTCACAGCAAGACTGCCGCGAGAGGAAGTGTTTGGGCTCAGCAGTCAGATGAGAAGATCTGCGGTATCGGTCCCAAGTAATATCGCCGAGGGCCAAGGCCGCACCACGCGGGGAGAGTTCTACCAGTCTCTGGGCCATGCGCGCGGTTCGCTCTACGAACTGGAAACCCAAATTGTGATTGCGACAGAATTGGGGTACGTTTCCGTCGAGCAGAGCGAGACGTTGCTCCTGGACGCTGCCGAACTAGGCCGTATTCTCAATGCCTTGATGAGTTCGGTGAAATCTTCCGCAAAGGTGCTCAGGCCTGACCAGAACTGACAACTGATCACTGATAACCGGCAACTGACAACCGGCAACTGACTTCCGGCACCTTCACATTTCGTTGCAATTGAATTACTCTGCTTTCTATACGCACTTCTTCGTTATTCGACCTGAGCGGTCTCGCCGGACCGCCGGTTGCCTTGCCAGGGTGCGCTTCAGGCGAAACGGGCGGTTCCTGGAACCGCCTGCAGACAACCTGGCTTCAGATTCCTAGAGGAGATGCATGTACGGGTCCAAGGCTTATTCATTCCTGGTAATAGCAATAGTTTTCTCCACGCTGCTGATGAGCGGGTGCGGCGGAAAGACCCCGCCAAACGGCGCAGCTCCATTGAACATCACGACGCCAAATCCTCTGCCCGTAGGCGCCATCGGTGATGCCTACCGCGAAGGGCTGGCAGCGACCGGCGGACAGCAGCCTTATACCTGGACCATCGATTCCGGCGCTTTGCCCCCGGGCTTAAGCTTAACTACCGATGGAGTGATCAGCGGGACGCCGACCACAGCCGGGCCCTACAGCTTTACCCTGCGTGTCACTGATTCCCAATCGCCGGTGCAGGCTTACCAGGTGGCCAGCACGTCGATTACCGTCAATCCGCCACTCTCCTTCCCATCCACCTCGTTAACCAACGCAGTCATCGCCGTTGCTTACAGCAATGCGGTGGCAGCCACTGGTGGCATCACCTGCAGCACCATGTCTCCTCCTCCTCCTTACACCTACGCGCTTCTCACAGATGCTCAATGTCTGTTCACCAATCTCGCAACCTGCACTTCGAAGAATGGCGGCCTGACCCTGAATGCCGACGGCACCATCACCGGTACGCCTACCGGCCCAATTGGAACCTACCCTTTCACCGTACAGGCAACCGATTGCTACCCGACCACGGCTACCGCAAACTTCAGCCTCACCGTCACCGGAAAGATCCAGGGAAACTATGCCTTCTCGTTCACCGGCTACAACCAGGGCAAAGCTTTCTACATGGCCGGCAGTTTCGTGGCTGATGGCAATGGAGACATCACCAGTGGTGTCTTCGATCGCAATGGGAATGACGCCATCGGCCCCATGACCAATGTGGCGATAACGCCGGGCACTGGGGCGAACGGTCAATGTCCCGCCAGCGGTCCGCCCACCGGCACCGGATCGGTCTATTGTGTCGGACGCTCAGGGGTTACCAGCGGAGGCAATCTGGGTACCATCGTAATCGTCTCGCCACTGGGAACATACTCTTTCAGCGTTTCCCTGTCGCTGATCAGCGACTCCCGAATTATCCTGGCGGACCCGAACAATCCCGGCGCATGGGGTTCCGGCGTGCTGAAATCTCAAGGGAGTCTATCGGGGATCATGCTGACATCGGGCAATTTCGCGTTCGGCTCGTATGGAGTGGATTCGGGCGGCAATCGGTATGCGAGTGCTGGCTACTTCATAACTGACGCAAGCGGCAATATTCAATCCGGCAATGGAGAGGCGGATACTAACGACAATGGAACGCTGCAGAGTCAGGCACCGGCACCGGCGCCTTTGACCGGCAGCGTGTCAGCAGTTGATCCCGCCACGGGCAGAGGAACGGCGACTTTCACCATCGATTCGAGCACGCTGCATTACGCGTTCTATGTCGTGCCGCCCTCGCCTGGAAAGTTAGCCTTGAGCAGTCTGGTGGCAGTGCAGACCGATCCCATCTCCAGTGGGGTGCCTGTAACGCTGGCGTCAATCGTTGAGCGAGGGCAGGCAAACGGTGGTACTACTCTTTTCAGCAATTCATTTTTGAAGACCAGCCTCGGCGGCAGCACCAACGGCGACGTGTTTGAGTTGAATGCGGTTTCCAACTCCGGTGGCACATCCGTCCCGAATATTTCCCTGGGACTCGGTGACTTCGATGGCACTACCGACAACAACGGGAACGGAAAAATCACATCGTATACCTTTGACGAAAACAACGGCGGGGTACTGACCACGCCTTCGCAGAACAATTACACCGGGACTTACTCGGTTGTTGGTACAACGAGTGGGCGTGTCACCGTGAACCTGACGGGAGTCGCCAACAACCCCGTGTGGTACCTGGTGAGTCCCAACACTGGATTTGTCGTGGGAACCGACCCCGCCGTGACGGCCGGGTCGTTCGAGCCCCAGAACGTGACCCCGCCGATTACGATCACCTCTCTGTTCGGCAATTTCTATGGCGGCACCAGCGACCCGGTGCTGTCGAGTGTAATCAACGAAGTGGAGGCGGCGCTGGTAAACCCTCCTCCTCCACCGGGTACTGGCAACGGCACCTTTGCGGCAACCTACGATACCAGCGGGCCCGGCAGCGGAATGCCCCAAATGAACCAGATGTTCGCTGGGGCCTACTGCCTTACAGACACCACCGACACATGCCCTTCGCCGCAGTTGGGGCAGAGCATGCTCGGCAGAGAGCTGATACTGGACAGCAACGGAAACACCGTGGGCATTCTCTACCTTGTGTCGGCGGGCGCTTCGGGAGCTACGAGCGCCAGCACCAAGGTTGTGTCCCTTAGCACCGACGCGAATCCGCGGTTAACGGCTCTTACGCACTGAGGAGACGGATCCCCGTCCCGAACCCTGGGCCCGGCCGAAGGAAATAACGATGTGCTGGAGTCCCTCGATGCGCATATCATTGTGGTGCTGGGAGCTAAAGCGGAAATTCCGGTTTATGTTCTAGCCGTTCTGGAAGCTCCAGCGTCGGCTTCCAAAACGTTTACGGGCTCCAAAAGAGACCAAGGAGGCCGCTATGACAAGACTCTCCCGCTATGTTCTCCCCGCAATGCTGGTTCTAGTAGCGCTGGTAGCGTTGCCGGCCGGCGCGCAACAGGTCAACACCTATCCTGGTTGGAACGGAGTCGACACGATCTCCAGTTTCGGCTATCCCAACACTTCCACCTACGGCGAGGCGATTACCACTCCAGCGGGCGCGACGAACTTGCAAATCGTCAGCTTTTGGTTAAACGAAGCCACAGGTTTCGAATACCAGTTGTTCATCGCTCCTTGGGACAACAACAACTACCTGATCCCCGGCGGATTGGCTGGCGCTATATACCTCAGTCCGATCCAGACCATAGCCAGCGGGGGCACTCTCACTCAGTACACCATCAACGGCATCAATGCCACGATCACGCCCGGCACGATCTACATGTTTGGGCTCACGATTGACAACGTTTACAACTATGACGCGCAGTTTGGCGCTGGTTCCATGGGGGGCGACCTTTTCACTGGCGGTAACAGCACCTACTACTTCGCGTGGAACAATGACTCCGGCAACGGAGCCCTGCTCGGCGCGAACTGGAACAATGAGGGCTGCGCCGACAACGGTGGAGCTTGCGGCCAGGCGGCGTGGACCATTGACTACGGAAGCTGTTGTGGCACTCCTGAACCTGGCAGTGCGATACTGCTGGGTACGGGCATGGTAGGTTTGGCCGCGGTGATCCGGCGCAAGCTGAAGGTCTAACCTCTGTTTTTCCAGGGCATGGGTGGTTGGCCGAGCACATTCAAATCACGAATTACACTGCAAACGCTTACCTCGGACGTTAACCACGCCCAAACACAGGCTGATAAAGCCGGAAATCAAGGTATACTCTGTAGGCATCCGGCCCTGAGTGGAGGAGCCTCCTCCACGCGTGGGTCTTTGCCCGGGGAAGTATAAGGAATGGCTGGGGATTCAAAAGACGCGGCGCGGAAAGCGCCCGATGGCGTCGCTGTATCCAGCGGCGAGAGTTCGGCCGCTGCGCCGAAGCCCGCGCTCAGGCCCGAGGCAATGACCGACCCGGGGATTAACCCCCCCGATGCTACCTCCCCAGGTACGGATACACCAGCCATCCCTAAAAGCGATTCGTCCGACGCCATGACGATGGCCGAGCCCCGGGGTTCCGGAGCCAGCAGTCCGCCGCACCCCATCTTCTCCTCCATTGGCGCTACGGTCTTCCATGAGGGAGAAGTCCTCGGTGGCCGCTACGAGATCCAGAAACTGCTTGGCATGGGCGGCATGGGCGCCGTGTACCAGGCCCGCGACAGGGAAGTCGAGCGCGTCGTTGGACTGAAGGTAATTCGTCCTGACCTCGCCGGCGACGCCGCTATTCTGGCGCGCTTCAAGCAAGAGCTGATCCTGGCCCGGCAAGTCACGCACAAAAACATCATCCGGATTTACGACCTGAACGAAGCCGACGGCGTGAAGTTCATCACCATGGAGTTCATCGAAGGTGAGGACTTGCGCACCATCCTCGTGCGCGATGGCAAGCTGTCGCCGGAGAAGGCCGCCTCCATCATGGTTCAGGTGTGCGCGGGGTTGCAGGCGGCCCATAGTGAAGGCGTCATTCACCGCGATCTGAAACCCAGCAACATCATGTGCGACGCGGCCGGCCGTGTCGTGGTCATGGATTTCGGTTTGGCCCGGACGGTCCAGGGCGACGGCATGACGCGCACCGGCATGATGGTCGGGACCATGGAATACATGTCGCCCGAGCAGGCCATGGGCAAAGACCTGGATTCGCGGTCGGACCAGTTCGCGCTGGGGCTCATCTTCTACGAACTGCTGAGCGGGTTCATGCCGTATCACGCGGAAAGCGCCATAGCCAGCCTGGTGAAACGGACCCAGGAGCGTGCGGTCCCGCTGGCGGAGGTGGACTCCACGATCCCGCCCGAGTTGAGCCTCATTGTAGGCAAGTGTCTGGAGCCTGATCCTGCCGCGCGCTTCGCCTCCATGCAGGAACTGATTGACGAGATCGAGATCTGGCAGGGGAAAAAGCGGCGTACGGGGCAATCCGTCATCGCTCCGCCGCTGCCCAAGCCGGCTCCCGCGAAACGCTTCCCTTTGAAATGGCTAGCAGCGGGGGGCGCGGCAGTGGTGGTGCTGGCTGCGGGAACGTACTTCGCAGTTCGTCCCTCCCGGACGCAGCAGGTAGCGCCGGACGCCGGGCCGCAGGTCGTGAAGGGGCCTGTGATGTCAGTCGCCGTGGCCCCGTTTTACAACGGCTCAGGCGACGCCAGCCTGGACTGGACGGGGGCGACCATTTCCGACAACCTCATCTCCGACATCGGCCAGTCTGCCCACTTGCATTTGATTTCCTCAGGCCGCGTGCAGGACGTGCTGCACGATTTGCGTATCTCGCCCAAGGCTGAAATGGACGCCTCCACCATGAGGGACATCAAGGAAGCCACTGGAGCCGAGACCGTGATCTCCGGACAACTGGTGAAAATGGGCGATCAGTTCCGCATTAACGCAACCGTGCACGATCTCAAGAATGGCCGCGACACGCCGGTTACGACGGACGTCGCCAGCATGAAGGAGCTTCCCAAGGCCGTGGCCACGCTAGCTACACAAATTCGCGAAAAACTCGCGACCACCCCGGACATCTTGAAGGAGTTGCAGGCCAGCTCACAGCATGTGCTGACCGATTCCGTCTCCGCACTTCAGGCCTACGAGGAGGGTTTGCGGCTCGCTCGCGCCGGCGACAATGTCAAGGCGGCCGCCAAGTTTGAAACTGCAACCACGGAAGACCCCAAGTTCGCCATGGCCTTCGCCAAGCTGGCGCAGACCTACTCGAAACTCGGTAACGATGGGAAAGCGCAGCAGGCGTCGCGGACCGCGGTCGATTTGAGCAGCAATCTGCCCGCCGGAGACCGCTACCTCATCGAGGCGAACCATGCCCGCATCATGCATGAGACCGACAAGGCCATCGCCGCTTACGAGAACCTCACCAAAGTGAGTCCCGGCGATACCGATGCTCAGTTCGCGCTTGCGCTCTTGTACGAAGGAGCTGCCCGATTCGATGACGCCAGGAAACGTCTTGATAAGGTGCTGGCCGCGGATCCCAAGTACGTGGATGCGTTGTATGTCAGAGGCCGGATTGAAATCAGGGACGACAAACCAGACGCGGCGCTCGATTTTCTTAACACCGGCCTCAGTCTGGCAATCAAGCTCGACAACAAACCAGAAAAGGGCAACATCCTCAATGCCTTGGGCCTTGCTTATAGAGACCTCGGCAAGCCTGAGGACGCGCTCAGCAGTCTTCAGCAGGCATTGGAAATTCGACAAAGTATCGGTGACGAGCGTGGAACCCTACTAACTCTAAGCAACATCGCTGGCATCCAGGACCGCTTGGGCAATTCCAAGGCCGCGTTGTCGAACTATCAGGCGGCCATCGACTTGGCCAAGAAAATTGGCGACAAGGACGGACTCGCCCTCAACTCGATGAACCTCGGGGCGTTTTATTTCGACCATGGAAACTATGACGAGGCGCTTACGCTCACCAAGCAGGCGTTGCAAATCTATCGCGAGACGGGTGACAAAGCCAATCAAGCGCAGTGCCTGAATAATATCGGCAGCGCCCTCGACAACAAGGGCCAGTACCAGGACGCCCTCACCAATTTCGATCAGGCCTACCAAATTGCCGATCAGTTGAAGTTGCAGGATACCGCTACCGAGGCCCTGCGGAACTCCGCAGAAATGAACTTCCAGCTCGGCCAGTACGAAACAGCACAGTCACAGTTTCTGAAGGCGCTGAATGCCAGCCAGGCGGCCGGCGACAAAACCATGGTGGCCCTCGACTCCAGCAGCATGGGCGCTCTGTTCGCCGCCCAGGGGCAATACGACAAGGCGCTAGGAGCACTGGGCGATGCCGTGAAAGGCCTGCAGCAGGTCAAAGACAATACCTGGTATTCCGTGGAAACCATGGCCCGGTACGGCGACGTCCTTTCCGCCGTGGGACGAGGAGAGGAAGGCCAGAAGTACATTGACGACGCGCTGAAACTGGCTGCCCAGGTTAAGGTGCGTCCGACGACCAACGCCGAGGCACTGAACAGCCTCGGTGACAGCTATTTCTACCGCGGCGACTATGCTTCTGCCCGTCAGCAGTACCAAAAGGCGCTGCAAGCTGCGGGCAAAACGCTGACGGGTCAGCGTCTGCGCGCCCAACTCGGCCTTGCCCGGTCGGATGTGGAGCAGGGACGCGCGCAGGCGGCCGCACCCGCGCTTAAAAAGATCATGCAGGACGCCAGTTCGATCGGATTGAAGGCGCTGTCGGTGCAGGCGTCCATCTTCTATGCTCAGGCTTTGCTGGCTACCAATCACCCCGACGCCGCGCGGCAGCAGTTGGAGGATGCCCTGGGCCAGGCAGAAGGCCTGGGGATGCGGATCGAACTTGCTCGCGCCCAGTATCTGCTGGGCAAGGTGTTGACCCTGACCGGCAAACCAAACGAGGCTGCTTCTCATTACGCTGCGGTAGCGCAGATTTTGCAGTCCCTCAGCAAGCAGGATGGCGCCGGCCACATTCTCGACCGCCCCGACCTTAAAGACATGAGCGCGGCCAAGACATCCTAGTCTAGACAGGAGCAAGGGTTCCCGTGAGCGGGTCGAGGTCGTGGGCGAGTCTGGACGCCTGAAATGCAGGTAGAGTATTGTTACCATGCGACGAGAACGTGAGCCAGGGTTCTCACTGCGCAGTGGCGAGTTTCAAGATCAAGAAATGGAGCCGCAGTCATGAAGCGAATCTTTGCACTTGTGGTATTGAGTTTTCTAGTTTCTTCCGCTGCCGTCGCACAAAAGACGAACATCGATTGGGACCGGCAGGCGAACTTTTCCCAGTATCACACCTACATGTGGCAGAAGAGTCCTCATCCCGCGAAGGGCTTCTGGGACCAGCGCATCGTGGATGCCGTTGACAAGCAGTTGCAGGCGAAGGGGCTGACCAAGGTGGATTCCAATCCCGACCTGTGGGTGGTGTACAGCAACAGCATTCATGAGCAGAAAGAACTCGTCGGAACCGGCTACAACTACGGGCCCTACTGGGGCTGGGGAGGTGGCTGGGGAACACCGACCGTTTACAACACCTGGGTGACGAAAGAGGGCACGCTGGTGGTTGAGATCTCGGATGCGAAGGAGAAGGACTTGCTGTGGCGCGGTTCCGCAACTGATACCATTTCTGATAATTCCAACAAGAACATTAACACTCTCGATAAGGCCGTTGCCAAGCTGTTCAAGGGCTATCCGCCGACGTCGAAAACCAAATAGTGTGAGATGCAGCCATGCGTCTGGGCGATTACGTTGACGACTACTGCTCGCGCTGCCAGCGCAGCACCGACCACGCCGTAGTGTCGATGGAAGGCGAGGAAGTGCAGAAGGTCCGCTGCCGCACCTGTAGCTACGAGCACAAATACCGGCACAACAAGGCCGGCAAGAAAGAGATGACCAAGGAAGAGGCGTTCCAGAAGGTGCTGGCCAGCGTGACCGGCCAGTTGGGCGGCCCGTCTCCGCCAACTTCGAAGAAGAAGTCGAAGTAGCAGCCGCGATTAAGGCGGTTCCAGAGTTGCTGTAGTCACCGGATGCACCAACCCTGGAATCGCTCAGTCTTCCATCACTCCTTCGAACAAGTCCGTTTCGATCTTGGCTTCACGCGGCTCGCGCGTGGCGACCAGGTGATACATCTCGAGCGTGCCGAGCCCCTGACCGAGGTTCTTCTTCACCCGCTCAAACAATGGCTTCTGCGTTGTGTGCAGCCGGAACGCCTCACCCTTTTTCTCGTAGCGTTCCTTGCCGATCTCGATGCGCGCAGTTACCGTCGGCGGCGCGATTGGGTGCCGGTCAGATAGCACGAAGTCGGCAGTCATGTAATAGAGCTTCTGCGCGCGGTGCGGTTGCAGTCCCTGCCCGATCTGCTCGGGATAACGATCGGGCCGGCCCGCCCACTCGAATGCCACGGTCGCGAACATGCCCGCCATCGCGTGATCGACGTGGCCGGTGAGTCCGCCATCCATGCCGAAGGTGAGCACGACGTGCGGACGGATTGTGCGCATCCGCCGTGCCAGCGCCCCAACGACTTGATAGAAGTCCGCGCGGTCGAGCTTGCTGTCGGGAAAATCCAGCACCTCGTAGTGACTGACGTTCAGCAGCTTGCATGAGGCAGCGAATTCCGCGCGGCGCAGTGTGGCAAGTTCCTCGTCTGTGCGGGCCGTGCCTCGGTTGCGCGCCGCGGTTCCGGCGGTCAGGCAGACGACGGAGGTCTGCACTCCGCGCTCGTGATAGAGCAGCAGCGTGCCTCCGAATGCGCCGGCTTCGTCGTCCGGGTGCGCGGTGACGCAAAGCAGTTTGAGCATGGTATGCCGGGTGTCGTCCCTTGTGGGTGTGACTTCTACTAAAGGGTACATCACGGCCGACTCTTGCCAAAGCAAGCCAAATCCGCAATAATGGACAGGTTGTCGCCTCCAGGTATGTGAGGTCCAAGGAGCGCCACGCTGCGCTCTTTGGGGTGTGGTAGCGACGTAGTTCGATCGCTGGAGCACTCGCCCGTCCCACCAAGCGCAAAAGCGGCGCTTGTCGGGGCCCGATCTTCTCACTGAGGAAAAGCTGCGCCGCCGGCGTATTTCGACTCCAAGCCTAAAGCCGTCCGATTTAATTGGCGAGCGAATGCGCGTGTGTGCAGCCATTGATTAGCAGGAAAGGAAACAGCTTCTGTGTTAATGATCCGTCTGTCGCGACGTGGTGCGCGCAAACAGCCGCACTACCGCATTGTTGTGATTGAGAAGGACCGCGCGCGCGATGGCCGCTCGGTTGAAGTGGTCGGCACCTATAACCCGCGGACCAATCCCGCCAGCGTTGAGCTGAAGCGCGACCGCATTGATTACTGGACGTCGA
>Ga0074045_10005033_pt1 | contig 11613 bp, 8 predicted proteins | sample BogForMeECP23OM2_FD_94442 | JGI IMG/M metagenome (GOLD analysis project Ga0074045, IMG submission 94442) | Bog forest soil microbial communities from Calvert Island, British Columbia, Canada - Bog Forest MetaG ECP23OM2 | ecosystem: Environmental > Terrestrial > Soil > Wetlands ...
CACTGCCTTCAGACGCCACCTCGCGATGACGCCCTTGTGCTTCGCTAATCCTTCACCTCCATCAGGTTGGACAGGGGACTTCCACCCCCAAGCTATCGAGCATGCTGGGCACACGACTGAACCACGTCGCGGTTGCGCGACACCCTCGAACCGACTAGAACCCGCCGCAATCCTCGTGGCGGGGCGTGGCTCAGCCTGGTAGAGCGCCTGCTTTGGGAGCAGGATGTCGGAGGTTCGAATCCTCTCGCCCCGACCACCTCCGGGACGGCAACACCGAAGCGCGTAATTTTGGCGAAACGAGCGATCGATGGCGCGGGCACGCATCTACAGGCCAGCCAAGACGGCGATGCAATCCGGGCGTGCGCAGACCCGCAAATGGATTCTAGAATACGAACCGGAGAGCCCCCGGCGGCCCGATCCGTTAATGGGATGGGCGAGCGCGCAGGATACCCTGAACGAGGTCCAACTGCGCTTCGACACGCTCGATGAAGCCGTCGCCTTCGCCGACAAGCATGATCTTGAGTACACGGTCATCGCGCCCCACGACAGTGCCGAGAAGCCGAAGAGCTATGCCGACAATTTCCGCTATGACCGCGTGCGCAACTGATCCGGCGGCTGCGCGACTACCGGGGATTGCGGTTCGTGGCTGTCGATGCGATAAGGCTGCGGCACCGGTTGCCGACCCCGTAGCTCAGACGGATAGAGCACTCGCCTTCTAAGCGAGTGGTCGCAGGTTCGAGTCCTGCCGGGGTCGCCAGATCGCTCGACGACCGGGTTTTGAAACAGGTCAGCGCCCGGAGCGGTAGCGTTGCCGGATCGTGAGAGTCTCAGGCGACAACAGCAGCCTTCATCTGCGGGCGGCGCCCGAGCGCATCGAGCGTCATCGCGAGACCCTTGGTCAGCTTGGTCTGGGCAGTGAAGCCGAGCCGCTCGGCAGCGCGCCGCGGATCGCCGATCGAAATCCGCACCTCGCCGCATCGCGCCGGCCGGCGATGCTCGACGAGTTCTGTCCCGCACAGCACGGCCATCGTCTGGGCGAGGCCCCGCACGCTCGTCGCTTGGCCGGTGCAGACGTTGAAGACGAAAGCGCTGGTGCTCGCCACCCGCATAGCGCGACGTAGCACACAGACTGCATCGGCAATGTAAGTGAAATCGCGGGCTTGCTCGCCATCGCCAAAAATCTCGACCGGTTGACCGCGGAGCAAACGATCGGCAAAAATCGAGACCACCCCGGAATATGGTGAGAGCGGGTCTTGCCGCGGCCCGTAAAGGTTGAAGAAGCGCAAGCCGACTGTCGGCACCCCATGTATCGCCCCGGCGACGCGAGCGTGGAGCTCGCAGGCATGCTTGTCGGCACCATAGGCGCTGAGCGGTGCTGCGGGGCTCTCCTCATCGACCGGAACGTTACCGCAATTCCCGTAAATCGCGGCGGTTGAGGCGTATACGACGGGAACCTCTCGACGGCGCCGCGACGGCCGCGCCTGATCGAAAACGTTGATCGTGCCGGTGAGGTTGACTTGATGGGTGCGCAGCCACTCGCGATGCGAACGCACCACGGAAGCGATCGCGGCCAGGTGAAAGCAACCATCGACACCGTCAAACGCCCGGTCGACTGCCTCCGGCTCAGTGACATCGGCTTCGATCAGTTCAGCTTGCCGGGGCAGGTTCTTGCGCTGCCCGCCCGAGAGATCATCGATAACCCGGACCGCATGGCCTTCGTCGAGCAACGCCTCTACCAGATGCGAGCCGATGAACCCGGCGCCGCCGGTCACGAGAAAACGAGGCATCCGATATCCCTGAAGCAGTTCCGAAAACGGCGTGAGAATGGTCAGCCCAATTGGCGCTCTTCCTGTTGTGCTCCTCGCCGTCCGGGACCCCACGCCTGTCGGAAAACACCGATCGAGCCCCCGAGTTCCGATGAGTTTGCCCCATCTGCATCAGCGCTCGATGACGGCACCACTTCGCCGGCGTCGTCAGTGCCGCGTGCCTGAGAGCTCACGCATACCCCCGTTTCACCCGGGTAGGAAGCAGAATCAACGTTAAGCCGGCGAAACCGCTCCCGATTCGCCGGCCATCGAAATTAAACCTTAACATTGATTAACACCGGCTCCGTCCACGAGGCCCCGAGACTATGGGATTAGCCTCGGTGCGCACGGGCTCAAACCAACCCGAGGTGTAGCGCGAGTCAAACAGCCGGCCGCGGCGATAGAGACGAGCGAACTTCTCACGCTCGGACAACCCTCGCTTCATCGTGTGGGTGCGACATCACGCCGCCCAAGCCGGTCGGGCCGAGCGCGGCCGGGCTTGTCAGGTCGGGTGCTGTCTGTGATTCTCGTCGTGTCTTGAGTCGGCCACGGCGGTGGGACAACCGTCAAATGCGCATTCGGCGTTTTCGAACCGCGGGAGCCCTGTTCTTCGCTCTCTCCCTTCAGGTGCTCTGGCTCGCGCCGGCAATTGGAGAGCAGACGTTTCAATCGGATGAATGGATCACGGAATGCGAGGCCGACCCGGGTAATGGCACTCCCGACTGCTCGATTACGGTGCCGTTTTGGCAAGCTGGAGGCGACCGGGACGCCTCGTTCGCCCTTGTCGTCATGCTCCAGACCGGAAACATCGGAATTGTCGGCCAGCCATTTCCGGTGAAGGCGGTGCTTCGGGTCGACAAGAACCCGCCGATCGAGTGCGACCAGACGCGCTATTGTATTTTTTCAACCGCGCAGGCTCTCGCGGTCGTCAAGCAGCTCAAGGTCGGATCCCTAATTCTGATCGACGTATTCACGGCAAAAGGAGCGTTCAGCTTCAGCTTGACACCGAAAGGGTACCAGGCGGGAATTGCCAAAATCCGGGCCTGGGGCTATCGCCTCTCGCTGGAGTAAACGGGCCTCGCCCCTTCTTCCCGCTGCCGACCCCCGTTCGGCGAGACCATGATCACCCTCCAAGAGAACAAAGGGAGACTTCTTTTTGACGCCGACCTGGACAGCAGGTTGACGAGGACAGGGTTAAAGTCGCCGACGGGAGCTGGCGATGAGGGTCGGAGCAGATGGGCAGCGACACAGGGTTCCAGTCAGCTCACTCTGCCGAGCGCCGGGACTTTTGGGACGACCCAACACCGGCGGGCAGATCGCCGCAAGAGGCGACCTATCGACTGACCAAACGAGCAGCGCTGAGCGTGATATTTCTGTTGTCGCTCGGGCTATGGGCCGCGATCTGGACGGTCGTCGCCTCACTGGCATCGGCTGCATTGGGGTAGCCGCAGTCTCCAAGACCCCTCGGCCAGCAATAATCGGATGCTTTACCCTTCGATTGGGCTCGCCGCTGCGGCGGTGCCAAGCGGCGAAGCGGCTCCGCTCTCCTCAGCCGTCAGTCGCGCGGCGATCCGCCGGCTCGCGTGTCCGTCGCCGTAGGGATTTTCGACACGGCTCATCCGCCGATACGCCTGCGGATCATCGAGCAATGCCTGCATTTCGTCGAAAAGTCGCCGTTCGTCGGTTCCGACCAGCTTGGCCAAGCCGAGTTCCATCGCCTCCGGCCGCTCGGTCGTGTCGCGGGTGACCAGCACCGGCTTGCCGAATGACGGCGCCTCCTCTTGAATTCCGCCGGAATCGGTCACGACGAAGTGACATCGTTTCAAGAGGAAGACGAGTTCGGGATAATCGACCGGCTCGATCAGCAGAATGTTTTCGCGCCGGCGCAGCGGTTCGATCGCCCGTCGCACATTGGGGTTCGGATGGACTGGGAAAACAACGGCGACGTCGCTTCGCAGCGCGATCCGCGCCATCGCATCGCAAACCCGCGCGAGTCCGCCGTCGAAGCCCTCGCGGCGATGACCCGTCATCAGGATCAGTCGTTGATGCTCGGCGAAACGCCCGGCGAGCACCTGCTCGGCCCGCGAGCCCAACTCTGCACGGCCGTCCAACAGGGCGGACACCCACAGCAAGGCGTCGATCCCGGTATTGCCGGTCACGACGATGCGCCCGCCGCTGATCCCTTCGCGCAATAGATTATCGCGCGCCCGGGCGGTTGGCGCAAAGTGGAGATCGGCCACATGGCTGACGAGCCGGCGGTTCACCTCCTCGGGCCACGGCGCGTAGATGTTGTCGGTGCGCAGCCCGGCCTCGACATGCGCTACCGGAATTCTGTGATAGAAGGCGGCCAGTGCCCCGGCGAAGGTCGTGGTCGTGTCTCCCTGCACGATGACCCGATCGGGTCGAAAGGAAGCGAGGATCCCGCTAACCCCCGACAATGCCGCACCCGTCAGATAAGCCAAATCCTGGTCCGGCCGCATGATGTCGAGATTCCAGTCCGGGCGAAGCTCGAACAAGTCGAGGATCTGCACCAACAGCTCGCGGTGCTGCCCGGTCACGCAGACCTTGCAGTGGAAATTCCGTCGCGCCGACAGCTCCCTGACCACCGGCGCCAGCTTGATCGCTTCCGGTCGCGTGCCGAAGACAAAAAGAAGGTTCATCCGGCCCCCGAGCTAGCCGGATCCGTGCATGAGACCGGTCACGTCGATGACCACGCGGCGCATCAGCTCTTCGCGCGGAATTTTCCGGAACTGGGAGTGCGCCACCAGAAGGGCGACGATGTCGCAATGCCGCACCGCCTCCAGGGTGTCGCAGAACGCGACGTTCGACAGCGCGGCAAACTCTTCCGGCAGCATGTTCAAATTTGGGTCGGCGATCAGAATCTGCTCAGGCCCGCCGTGGGCCAGCTGCAAAGCGATCTCGATCGCCGGGCTCTCCCGCAGATCGTCGACATCGGGTTTGTAGGTCAGGCCCAGACAAGCGATGACCGGCCGTTTGAACCGTTCCGCGCGTTCGCGTATTTGCGAGACCACGAATTTCGGTTTTGCATCGTTGACCTCGCGCGCGGTGCGGATCAGCCGGGTCCGTTCCGGTGCCGAGGCGACGATGAACCAGGGATCGACGGCGATGCAGTGCCCGCCCACGCCCGCTCCCGGCTGGAGGATCGAAACCCGGGGATGGCGGTTGGCGAGCTCGATGACCTGCCAGACGTTGAGGCCGAGCTGATCGCAGATCAGCGACAGCTCGTTGGCGAAGGCGATGTTGACGTCGCGGAACGCATTCTCGACCAGCTTGACCAGCTCCGCCGTCGGCGCGTCGGTGCGAAACAGTTTCGCTTGCAGGAAAACCCGGTAGACCGCTTCCGCGTGCTCGGCACAGGCTTCGGTCATGCCGCCGATGATCCGGTCGTTCTCGATCAGCTCGCGGACCATGCGCCCCGGCAGCACCCGCTCCGGGCAATGCGCGACATGCACGTCGAGCGGTCCCGAATGGCGCCCGGGCGGAAAGCACAGGTCCGGCCGCAGCCGGGCGAGCCGCGCGGTCAGCCGCTCGGTGGTACCGACCGGTGAGGTCGATTCGAGGATCACGACGTTGCCGGAACCGAGTGCGGGGGCAATCGCGTCGGCCGCCGCGTCGATATAGTCGAGATTTGGCGATCGGTCCGCGTTGAACGGGGTCGGAACGGCGATCACGAACGCGTCGGCCGGTTCGGGCTGTGCGGTGGCGCGCAGCTTGCCCAAGGTCGTCGCCGCGCGCAGCAGCATGTCGAGATCGGGCTCGGAGAAATAAGGCTGTCCGGCATTGACGGCTTCGACCACTTGCGGGTTGATGTCGACGCCGATCACCTCGACCCCGCGACTCGCCAGGGTCGCGGCTGTCGGCAAACCGATATAACCCAGACCGACGACGCACACCGTCTTGATCGGGTAGTCCATCGATCGGCGGCCTAAAAGTAATCCGTCGCTTGATTCGAAATATCGCTGATCACGATTTGCGACAGCCGAATAAATAGCCGAGGAAGATCATCGTGGCAAGCGCGTTGCCCTCCCCATCGTCGTTAACAACATCCGCCCATGACTGGCGTCAGAGGCAGCGCCCGGTGTAAACGATGTCGCCGCCATTGGCGAACGGCCCCTCCGACGGCTGTACGAATTGCCGGGTCTCGACGACGTAGCCGGTGTTGCACATCGTATGGGCGGTGAGCGCGTCGGCGAGCCAGTCGCGTCGGATCTTCTCCGCGGCCCCGTCGTCGTTCGCGGTCATGACGGTATTGGTCGCGGCGCTGTAGGTGAAGGTCGCGGGCGTGTCTGCGGTGAAACTCTCGATGCGAACTCGGTCATTGTCGATGATGCAGCCGGCGAGCGCGACGAGGCAGGCGAGGGCAAGCGAGCGCATCGGATCGGACCTCCTGCTACAGCTCCGAGCCTCTCTTCCCTCTTTTCCCGCCTCGAAGCAAGCAATCCCCATACCGGACGCCATTTTTCCCCCGCTCCGACAACCGGTTCGGGAGTTGCTCGCGGCGGGCAACCGCGGTAGAAGACCCGGTCGCGCCGGCCGACCGGCCCAGAGCCGTCGGCCTCGGGGGAGTGAGGTATGAGCGAATGTCTGATGCCGCAGCGCGCGCGGCGTCGCAAGGGCGAACGGTCGCTTCGGCCGGCCACCGCTTTTCCGGACGGCCGCCGGCCATGAATGACGACATGGGTGCGCCTCAGTCACTGCTTCCGGCAAAATCCAACGGGCCGGCTTCGGACGGTTTGGAAACCGAGATCCGGGTAATACGCGAATCCGGTCTCTTCGACGAGGCCTACTACCGAGCAAACAATCCGAAACTGGCGCCTAGTGTCGACCCGGTCAGGCACTTCCTCGAGCGGGGTGCCGGAGAGGGCCGCCAGCCCAACCGCATGTTCGATCCGGCGTTCTACCTGGGTCAGAACCCGGACGTCGCCCAAAGCGGTGACAATCCGCTTGTGCATTTTATTCACCGTGGCGCCGCCGAGGGACGCCGGCCACATCACGATTTCGATCCGGCATTTTATCTCGCGCGGTATCCGGATGTGGCACGTGCGGGGCAAGACCCGTTGTTGCACTATTTGTCAACCGGGGAGCGGGAAGGACGCAAACCGAACGCGCAAGAAGTGGGCAGTGCGGTTGCGGTTACTCATGCCGAGATCCAATGTCTGAAACAGCCCTCGTTTCGCGACGAGGTGGCTCTTTTTCTAGCGCATTCGCCGCACGGCCACCTGAAGCCGCACGTGCGACATTATTTGGACTGTCTGAAGCGGCAAGGCATTGCCGTCATCCTGATCGTGCACGCCGACGGACCGTTTATCGCAACCCGCATCGATAAAATAAACGGCCTGGACGGCATGTTCGTTCGTCGGAACGAAGGCTACGACTTTGCTGCCTGGGCGCATATTCTCCGTCTGCATCCCGAGCTCTACGACGCAAAGATCCTCTATCTGCTCAACGACAGCGTGATCGGGCCGATGAGTGATGCCAGCTTTGGCGCGATGTTGACGCGGCTGCGCAACAGCCCCGCCGGGCTCATCGGGTTGACCGACAATATCGTGCGGGATTGGCACATCCAAAGCTACTTTCTCGCGCTCAAACGCCCGGCCCTATCGTCGATCGCTCTACGCAAATTCATCAGCGATATCGTCTCATACGAGGACCTGGAGGATGTCATTGACAACTTCGAGGTGCGCCTCGCACCGACCCTGAAGGGCGCCGGCGTCGAGTGTGAGGTGTTGTTTCAACTGACGGAATTTCGCGACGATCCCACTGTCTATCTCTGGAAGCACCTCTTGCAGACCGGCTTTCCCTTTGTCAAAGTGAAGACACTCGGCGGCGTGCCCGCCGGCGTCGACGTCAGCGATTGGCGCGAGCTTCTTGCCGCCCAGGGTTACGACGTTTCGCTCGCTGAGCGCACGCTCGCCGAAGCGAAAGCACCCTCGCCGGTACCGAGCGCACCACTGCCCGGCAGGTCGGAAGAGCGGCAATCGCTGCGCTCGAAACCGGCACTTTTGATCGAGCCGTCGAGGCCAGATCGCATCACACGAATTTCCGGTGCGGTACGACGCAGGCCGATCGTTCTCGTGCTGGGCATGCATCGCAGCGGCACCTCGCTGTGCTCTCATATCCTGAGCGCGCTCGGGGTCGATATGGCCGACGATATCGGGGTGGATGTCGGGAACGACAGGGGCCATTGGGAGCGGTGGGAGATCACCGAGTTTCACGACCGGATTCTCGGTCTCTTCAACCGCGGCTATGGGGATGGCTTTCACGATTTCGCCCTGCCGGTGGCGTGGTGGGCGGAACCCCACGTCGCTCAGATAAGACGCCAAATCGTCGCCTTTCTCGAAAAGAGAATGGGCGACGGCTATTTCGGCTTCAAGGATCCGCGCACCGTGCGTCTGATGCCGGTTTGGCATCAGATCGTCAACGAGCTCGAACTAGTGCCAAAAATCGTGCTGTGCTTGCGCAATCCCGCACAAATTGCCCGATCGCTCAACGCCCGTGACGGCCTCGATCTTGAGATCGGGGAATATCGGTGGCTCGTTCACACGATCGATTTTTTTCGGTACGTGAACAAATTTGATTTCTGCACGGTGGAATACGAAGAGTGGTTCAACAATCCGTCTGCCAACATCGAAAAATTACAAAAATTTCTTGATTTGCCATGGCAGCAGAGCAAAGCCGATCTCGCTCTGGCGTTGTCGGGCATCATCGACCCCGCTGCACGGCATGACGACTCCAATGATCGGGAACCCGGCCAACCGCTGGTGCGCACGCTGTACAAGCTCGCCAGAGGTGTCGGTCAGGGTGGTGGGGCGCGCGACCAGATCGCCGCCATCGTCTCGCAGTTCGTCAGCTTTCAGCAATTGCAAAGGCCTTTTATCAAGGCGTTCGAGGACGTCGCCAAAACCGCTGCCAAATATTCCGAGATCGAGCGACAAGCGACGGTCTTGCAGGCAACGCTCAGCGAACGCGACGCGGCTGTCGCCGCTGCCGGCGCCGGAGCCGTCGCCGCCGAAGGACGTCTGGCGGCGGCGGTTGCGGAGATCGAACAGCAACGTGAGCAAATCGCTGAGCTCGCAAAGGAATGCGATGAAGCGAGCGGGCTAAAAGCGACGCTCGCGGAACGCGAGACGGCGGTAACCGAACTTTCCGGCCGCGCCGCCGAGCTTCTCGCAGCGCTGCAGGCAGCGCAAGCAGAGGCCGCGGCGCGCGAGGCGGCCCTCCGGCATGCCGGGCAAGAGGCGCAAGAGCACGGCGCTGCGGCGGTGGCGATGCAAGCCGAGGTCGCTGCGCTGCGTGATGCACTGGCGCAGGCAGAGCGGGCCGGGCGGGAGCGTGCGGTGGCGGCAGACGCGATGCAGGCCGAGATCGGGGCGCTGCGGGAGGCGGTGGCGCAGGCGGAGCAGGCGCAGGCGAGCGCGGCAGAAGCGATGCAGGCCGAGATCGGGACGCTGCAGGAGGCGCTGGCGCAGGCGGAGCAGGCGCATGCGAGCGCGGTAGAAGTGATGCAGACCGAGATCGCGGCGTTGCAGGAGGCGCTGGCGCAAGGTGAGCGCGAGGCGCAGGAGCGCGCAATCGCGGCAGAAGCGGTGCAGGCCGAGGTCGAGACGTTGCGGGAGGCGCTGGCTCAGGCGGAGCGGGCGGGGCAAGAGCGCGCGGTCGCGGCAGAAGCGGTGCAGGCCGAGGTCGGGACGTTGCGGGAAGCGCTGGCTCAGGCCGAGCGGGCGGGTCAGGAGCGCGCGGCTGCGGCGGAAGCGATGCGGGTCGAAACCGTGGCGTTGCGGGAGACGCTGGCGGGGGCCGAGCGCGAGGCGCACGAGCGGGCGGCCGCGTCGGAGGCGATGGAGGCCGAGGTCGGGGCGTTGCACGAGGCGCTGGCGCAGGCGGAGCGGACGGGGCAGCAGCGCGCGGCCACGACGGCGGCGGTGGAGGCCGAGGTCGAGACGCTGCGGGAGGCGCTGGCACAGGCGGAGGAGGCGGGTCAGGAGCGCGCGGTCGCAGGGGAGGCGATGCAGGCCGAGGTCGCCCTGCTATGGGACACTCTGGCGCGGGACGAGCGAGAGGCAGAGCAGTCCGCGGTCGCTGGGAAGGCGACGCAGAGAGAGCTCGCGGCGCTGCGCGGCGCGCTGGCGCTGGCCGATCGAGAAGCGCAGGAGCGTGCGGATCGCGCCCAGACGTCGTTCGCCGAGGTCAAAGTGCTGCGGGAGGCGCTGGCACAGGCGGAGCTCGCAAGCCGGCAGCGTGCGGCGGCGGCCGATGCAATGCAGAACGAGATTGCGGAGTTGCGCGGTGCGCTGGCACAGGTCGAGGGCTTGGCGCAGGAGCATAGCGCGGCAGCGGGGACGTTGAAGGCCGAGGTCGGGGCGCTGCGCGAGCGGCTGGCGCAAGCCGACGAGGAAGCACAGGAGCGCACGTTCGCCATCGACGCGGCGGCGGCCGAAGTCGCCGCACTGCGCGAGGCGCTGGCGCAGGCCGACCGCGAGGCGCAGGAGCGAGCACGTGCCGGGGCGGCGATCGAGGCCGAGGTCGCCGAATTGCGCGAGCGGATGGTCCGGGCCGAGGCCGAGGCAACCGAGCGCGCGGCGGCGGCCGCCGCGTTGCGGGCCGAAATCGACACACTGCAGGGCACGCTGACGGCGGCACGGCACGTCGGCAGGGCCGCGCTCGCGGCGTTCCGCGTCGACACCGCAGCACCGCCAAAGCCTGATGCACCTGCACCTCGCGACTGGCGGCGGGCCATCGCGCGGTTCTTCGGCGCCCGGAGGCGTGCCTGAAGCAGAGGTGACGCGCGCGTCCCAACCGGGGCGCGGGGGATGGCAGCCGCGAGGAGCCAAATGATCAACTTCGCTTGTCGATATTTCAGGGGCTCGAAGCCCTGCGTGTTCAACAAGCAGGACGGCTCCGAATGCCCCTCGTGCCGGCACGTGTCGCAATACGCGGAGCGCGTCCTCTTCATCAAGCTCGACGCGATCGGCGACGTGCTGCGCTCGGCGAGCCTGCTGCCGGCGATCATCGCCCGTCACCAGGCGCCGTTCATCGCCTGGCTGACCCGAAAGGAATCGGTCGAGCTGGTCGGCATGATGCGCGATGTCGACGAGGTCGTCGAGCTGTCGCAGGATGGCTTTGCCCGCGTCGTCAGCGGGGCGTGGGACCACGTCTATTCGCCGTCGAACGACCTGACGAGTGCGTCGATTGCCTCGGCCGCCGCGACCAGGGGCGATCCCATCGGCTTCTACATGCGCGACGGGGTTCTCACGCCGAGCAACGAGGCGGCGGCGACCTGGCTCGAAATGGCGGCATTCGACCGGTTGAAGCGGGAGAACACGCAGTCCTACCAGCACCGCATGCTGGCCATTCTCGGCGCCCCCGAGGGGACGCCGGTGCCGCCGCCGGCGATCCGGGTCGACGATGGCCTGCGGGCAGCGGCGGCGGCGCGCCTCGCCGAATTATGCGGCGGCGGTACGCGCCGCCGGGTCGCCGTCAACATCGGCTCGGGCGGCCGCTGGCCCAAGAAGATGCTCTATGCCGACCAGATCTATCACTATGCGCGGCGGCTGCGCGAACGGGTGGATGTCGACGTGCTGCTCGTCGGCGGCAGCGCCGAGCTCGAGAAGGCGGCCACGATCACGGCGATGCGCCAGCCCGGCGATCGTATCGCAACAGCGCTAACCGAGACCTCGGTTCCCGAATTCGTGGCGACCTTGATGGAAGTCGACGCGCTGCTCTGCGGCGATACGCTGGCGCTCCATGTCGCCGCGGGGATCGGCCTGCCGACCGTGGCGGTGTTCGG
>Ga0074045_10005034_pt1 | contig 11613 bp, 11 predicted proteins | sample BogForMeECP23OM2_FD_94442 | JGI IMG/M metagenome (GOLD analysis project Ga0074045, IMG submission 94442) | Bog forest soil microbial communities from Calvert Island, British Columbia, Canada - Bog Forest MetaG ECP23OM2 | ecosystem: Environmental > Terrestrial > Soil > Wetlands ...
GCTTTCACCACTTATCAGCAGGCGAACTGGCATCCCCTGACCTGGCTTTCTCACGCTCTCGACTGTCAACTTTTCGGCCTGCACCCTGCCGGACACCATTACGTGAATGTCTTGCTGCATGCGGCCAACGCTGTGCTTCTGTTTTTGTTGCTCCAGAACACCACGGGATTCCGCCGGCGGAGCCTGATGGTGGCCGCTCTGTTTGCGCTACATCCGATCAACGTCGAGTCGGTGGCCTGGGCAGCGGAGCGGAAAAACGTGTTGAGCATGCTGTTTTTTCTGCTCGCACTGTATGCCTACGGCGGGTACGCGCGAAGAGGTGGACTCGGCAACCCGGGTCTTGGGAAATCTGGGCTCCTGCGATACGCCGCGGTGACGATCTTCTTTGCGCTTGCGTTGCTCAGCAAACCACAGGTGATCACGTTTCCATTTCTGCTCCTGTTGTGGGATTACTGGCCACTTTGCCGGATTGGCGCTCCGGCTGTAGACGACGCGGCAGCGGAAGGCGCGAACGCGCACAGATGGTGGAACGGATTGCTGGTGCTGGAAAAGGCGCCACTTCTGGTGCTCTCCGTCGCGAGCGCGGTGGTGACGATGAAGGCCCAGAAGGCCGGGGGCGCGGTCCAGACTTTTTCGCAGTTTAGCCTGCTCTTGCGCTTCGAAACGGCCATGGTGTCGTACGTACGCTATCTGGGGAAGGCGTTTTGGCCATCGAAACTGGTGGCGCTGTACCCGCACCCCACCAAGCTCTATCCGGCCTGGCAAGTAGGCGCGTCCGTGGTCTTATTGCTGTTCGTCACTGCTTTGGTCCTGCGTGCGCGTGAACAACGGTATCTTGCCGTCGGGTGGTTCTGGTTTTTGGGCAGCCTGGTGCCGATGATTGGGCTGGTGCAGGTGGGCGTTCAAGCCATGGCCGATCGCTACGCCTACATCCCGTTCATTGGGTTGTTTCTGATGATCACGTGGCTGGTGGCGGACTGGGCCAAGGGTCACCAATTCTCCGCCCGATGGCTTGTCATTCCGGCGGTCTCCTGCCTGCTGGTGTTGGGGACACTCACCTACCGGCAGGTTGGGTACTGGCACGATATTGAGTCATTCTGGCTGCGCACATTGGCGCTGACTGAGGACAACTATATCGCGCAGGTAAACCTGGGAGACTATCTGTTCAGCCAGGATCGAAACGAAGAAGCTGCGGCACACTTTCACGCGGCACTGGCGATCCATCCCGACGGTCTGACCGCCAACCTGAATCTTGGCGTCTATGAGGATGGCCGCGGGAATTTGCCGGCAGCTATCGAGCGCTATCAGATGGTGACAACACATGCGCACGACGCGGGCCTGCAGGCTACAGCCTATGGCAATCTGGGATTTGTCTATCGCCGAATGGGGGAAACGGCGAAGGCGAAGCAGTGTTTCGAAACGGCGCTGCAGTTGGCGCCCGACCGGGCCCGGGCAATGATCGGACTGGGCTTAATCGCCGAAAAAAATGGCGGGCTTGCGGAGGCCGTTCGCTGGTATGCGCGCGCACTGCTGGTGCAGCCGGATGACGTGGTTTCGCTGTTGCTCGCCCACGCGTTGCAGCAGGAGGGGCATGCGGAGGAGGCCAAAGCAATTTCCGAGCGCGTGGCCCGTTTCTCCTCAAATCTTCCCGAAGCGCAGAAAGAAGCGGAGGAACTTCTCTACGGGAAATAAGAAGGTGTGAACGGCGGTTCGAAACATGCACAGTGGAATTGGGCGCAAGAAAAGCAGATTTGAGCGTTCAGAAATGGCAGTTGCGGCATCTGGCGGGCATCTGCGGATGAATATGGAGATGACGGTGAGAATGGCAAAATTTGTCAATCTGGGTCTCCGAAAATGTCATACTGGGAGAATGGAGGGTGAATGAAGAGGTTACTATGCGGCAGAACGCCGCTGAAAACACTAAGGTTTCGTCCGGAAGGACATCTGACTTTCGTCACTTGGGCCTCTGGCCCTAAGAGTGCGATAGTTCAAGCGAGTTGGTCATCCAACCAGAACAATCAAACGGAGACGAGGACAATCTAAATGCGGAAACAAAAGGGCTTCTCACTGATCGAATTGCTGATTGTGGTGGCGATCATTTTGATCATCGCCGCGATCGCTATCCCGAACCTGTTGCGCGCACGTATCGCGGCGAATGAATCGTCCGCCGTTGCGTCGCTTCGTACCATCAACACAGCTCAGATTTCGTACTACTCCAACTACCCGACGGTTGGCTTTGCTTCACAGCTGAGCCTTCTGGCGGGCACTTGCACCGGTGTCACCGTGCCTACCTCTGCCGGCTCCTGCATGATCGATACGACGCTGGGAACTGGCACCAAGAGCGGCTATTCGTTCTCGGTTGCCGGCAACACCAGTGGCTATGCCGCGTGGACGAACCCGATCAGCGCGAACCAGACGGGTGTGAACTCGTTCTGCTCGGTTCAGGATGCAGTCGTGCGCAAGACCGGCACCTCTGCGATCAGCACCTGCGCCGGCACTGAAACCCCGCTTCAGTAAGTTTGAATTTGGCAAAGTACCTGGGGGAGGGTACAAGCCGGAAAGAAGCAGAGGAGAAATCCTCTGCTTTTTTATTTTGGAGGGTTTTCTCGCGGGGGAAGCGATTGCTTCCTGATTCAGGATACGGGATTCGAACGACACAAAATGTCATTTCCGATGCGGGGAGACGAACACACAGAGAACCGCGGACGGGGCTTCTAGGTGCATTTCCAATGCCTTAGCTGGGACTCGTCTGGATGGACCAAGTCCGGCATGAAACGTGCAACAGTTTCACATGACTAGTTCGGATGTGTGGTCATCCGGGAAGGGAGATGCGATGCGAAGGACCAAAGGATTCTCTCTCATTGAGTTGCTGATTGTTGTAGCCATCATTCTGGTTATTGCGGCAATTGCGGTACCCAATTTTCTGCGTTCACGCCTTATTGCCAATGAGTCAGCCGCAGCCGCCGGGGTCCGATCGGTGAACACAGCGCAGATCTCTTACTATTCGTCGTATCCGACGATCGGCTACGCGAGCGCCCTGTCGGCTCTGGGCGGCACCTGCACTGGGACGACTGTGCCCACCACGGCTGGCGCTTGCTTACTCGATTCAGTGCTGGCTGGGGGCGTAAAGAGCGGGTACAGCTTCACGATTAGCAATACCAGCGGCACGCCGAGCGCGGCCTACAATGTTATCGCCTCGCCGGTGGCAGTGAACTTAACGGGAGTCCGCTATTTCTGCTCCTTCGCCGACGCGGTGATACGGGTCAGTGAGTCGACGATCACGACCTGCGACAGCACCATCACTCCGCAACAGTAGGGTTGAGGGCGGCGGGAGATTTTGAGTACCCACCATGGTCCGAGCAGGCAGTTTACCTTCGTAACCGCCCGGCCACCCACATACAGCCAATCGCACGAGCATTGCTTATAATTCTCTTCATCAGAATCAGAATTGGATTTCACATCAAATCCACACAAAGAGTTTGATGCCCGCACAACCATGGCTGCGATTGACATTCTCGATCTCGAAAAAAGCTATTTAGTCGGGTTCTGGCGCAAGCACCGGAAACCAGCGCTGCGTCCGCTTCGCCTGACGATTGAAGAGGGTGAGGTGTTTGGCTTCCTGGGTCCGAACGGCGCGGGCAAGACTACGACCCTCAAGCTCTTGATGGGGCTGGTGTTCCCGACAGCAGGGACGGCGCGGATTCTAGGGATGGACATGGACGATCCACGCGTGAAATCGCAGATAGGATTTCTACCCGAGCAACCCTATTTCTACGACCATCTGAGCGCGAGAGAACTGCTCAATTATTATGGGCAGCTTTCGGGAATGGCGGCAAAAGGGCGCGCGGCGCGGGTGGAACAGATGCTGGCGCGGGTGGGATTGAGCGATTCGGCAGGAGTGCAGTTGCGGAAGTTCTCGAAAGGCATGTTGCAGCGGGTGGGGCTGGCGCAGGCGATCCTGCACGATCCGAAGCTGGTGTTTCTGGATGAACCGATGTCGGGACTGGACCCGATGGGGCGGCGCGAGGTTCGGGATCTGATCCAGCAACTGCGGCACGAAGGCAAGACAGTTTTCTTTTCGACGCACATTCTGTCGGATGCGGAAGCGCTTTGCGACCGTGTGGGAGTCATTCACCAGGGTGAGCTGCGCGGCGTGGGGGCGGTCGCGGAATTGACTTCCGAGACGCAAGGCAAAGTCGAGATTATTTTTTGCGCACAGAAGGTGCCGGCGGGTTTGATCAGCCTCGGGGCGGAGGCGCGGGTCAGTGGCGATATGGTGAACGCGGTGTTGCCGGAGGAGCAGCAGGATGCGGCCCTCGACGTATTGCGGCGCGAGCGGCTCAAACTGATTTCGCTGACGCCGGTGCGCAGTTCGCTAGAGGAATATTACGTTCAGAAACTGCGGGCTCCGGAAGCACCGGCAGAAAGCCGCAAAGGGGTGGGGGCATGAACTCCGGCGGCACCAACGCGAGGATCGGGTACATTGCCTTCAACACTTTTCGCGAGGCTGTGCGCGACCGCGTTCTCTACAATCTGATCGCGTTTGCGCTGCTGCTCTCAGGGGCGGCGATTCTAGTGGGAGAAATCTCGATCGATATCGAACGGCTGGTGGTGGTGAACCTGGGGCTGACTGCGGTGTCACTGTTTGGAGTGGTAATCGCCATCTTCATCGGGATTGGCCTGGTTTCGAAGGAGATCGACAAACGCACCCTCTACACGGTGCTATCACGGCCGGTTCGCCGTTGGGAGTTCGTCGTGGGCAAGTTCTTTGGGCTCACGGGAACGCTGGTGGTGAACACGTTCTTCATGGCGCTCGGAGTGTTTCTGGCGCTGCTTTATGTGGCGCACAAATTCGAGATGATGGACGTGTGGGTGCTGGTCGCGTTGTACTTCATCGTGCTGCAGTTTCTGATCGTGTGCGCGCTGGCACTGTTTTTCTCGTCCTTCTCGACCCCGCTTATGTCGGCGGTCTTCACCTTCGCGCTGTTCGTAGTCGGAAGTCTGGCGGAAGATCTGCGCGGCTTTGCCAGAATCACGCAGGGAGTGGGGGGCTGGTTGGCGACAGCGATCGCCTATCTGGTGCCGAATTTTTCCGCTTTGAACGTGATCAGCCAGGTGGCGCACGGGGATGCGATACCCGGTCGCCTGATTCTGTACGACAGCGTATACGCACTGCTGTATTCGGCGATGGCCATCTCGGGAGCGGTGCTGATCTTCCAACGCCGGAATCTGAAATGAGTGCGACGCGACGCGTCAACCGGGTGGCGGTCGCGGTACTGTTGTTTTCCATGGCGGGCGCAGCGTCTACGCTGTATGCCGTCGACCACCTGCGGCGGGAACCGGTGGCGCAGGAATCGCTTTATGTGAATTCTCCCAAGGTGCTGCGGCGGTTGAGCCTGGGCTACACCGGCCTGCTCGCCGACATTTACTGGACGCGTGCGGTGCAGTATTTTGGGGAAAAGCATCGCGCCGGTTCCCGCGATTACCGTTTACTGGCGCCGCTGCTGGAAGTCACCACGGAACTGGATCCAAGACTGTTGCCTGCATACCAGTTTGGCGCAAACTTTCTGGCTCCGAAACCGCCCTACGGCGCGGGATTACCGGGCGCGGCGCTCGCTCTGACGAAGTACGGAATCGAGCACAATCCCGACCAGTGGCGGCTCTACTACAACCTGGGATTTCTGTACTACACCGAACTCAAGGACTATGCCAAGGCGGCGGATGCTTTTTCGCGGGGAGCGAAGCTTCCGGTGACTCACCCATTCATGCCCGTCCTGGCGGCACGGATGGCGGAACATGCGGGCGAGTTCGACACGGCACGCATGTTGTGGCATACGACCTACCAGAGCACCCAAGATCCACTGATCCGGCAGAACGCGGTGCAACATTTGCTTGCTCTGCAAGTGGATGAAGACGTGACGCGACTGGAGCAGGCGGTCAAGAAATACCACGAACAAACCGGGCGATTGCCGGCCAGTATGAGCGATCTGGAGCGTGCTGGGCTCATCCATTTGCCGGCCAATGGGACGCCCGCCGATCCGAACGGGCGGCCGTACAAGCTGATGCCGGATGGGCGGATCGAAGTGCAGGATCCGGGGAGCATTTATTTCATCACCAAGGGCCTTCCACCGGGGGTACCAACGCCAGAGCCGGCGCGGGTTGATTGAGCAGAACCGCGCCAGCGGGTCATCGGGTCATCGAAATTCAAAGACAAATGCATTTGCGGTTCAGAGCACCCTATGCCACGCAGGAATTTTGTTAGCATGCAGGCGTGTCCTCAAGCTTTCCCCAACAATTCTGGAGCGGGTTACGCGGCTGGTGGCGTGAGCAGGCGCGCGCGAAAGGCGCTGCCAGCACGTGTTCCCTGCTGCTCCGAAATCTGTGGGCCTTCGTTCGCGAGTCGACGCCCGAGCGCCGGCGGCGGCGTTATGGCGACATGGAATACGACTGGGAGAATCGCGTCAACACCACCAGCGGCACGGTGGGCTGGCGCGTGCGGTTACTGGGATTGTTTTGTTCTGCTTATCAGCCCACCGAGCCGGCTCTGTTTCGGGAGATGATGGCGAGCCTGCCCATCGAGTTCGATCAATTCACCTTCGTCGATCTCGGTTCCGGCAAGGGACGCACGCTGTTGATGGCTTCGGAGTATCCGTTGCGGAGAATTGTGGGCGTGGAGTTGATTGAGGAACTACATCGCGCGGCGGAAGAGAACATTCGTGCGTATCGTTCCGCGACGCAGCGCTGTGCGCACGTCGAATCCGTGCTCGGGGACGCGCGTGAGTTCGAACTCCCGGAGGAGCCGCTGGTGCTTTACCTTTTCAACCCGCTGCCGGAGCACGCCTTATCTAACGTGCTGCAGCGCTTGGAGAGATCGCTGGAGCGCGCCCCGCGCCCGGTTTGGGTTATCTATCACAATCCTTTGCTGGAGAGTGTGCTGGGCGCAACCCGCTTTCTGGAAAAAACTGGTGGAACGTCGCAGTATTCGTTGTACCGGACGATTCGGTAGTCCGCTAGACCGGCCGAGCCCCCTTATCTACTTACTACTCTGGGGGCCATTCAAAAGGAAACATCTTGCCGGCAGCTTCCGGGCTGAGCTTCACGCCCAGAGTTTCGGCGGCACGGGCCAGGACGGGATCGCGGCCCTCCGCCAAGTCGGCCACGGATGGCAACACGACCTCGTCGGGCGTGACGCCAACATGCTCGAGACTCTCGCCGTCGGTCATGATGATATCGGCGTCGGTGATCTCGGCTCCATAGGGGTCCACGAAACCCACTCCAGCCCCGCAACCGTAGAACTTCGCTCTCATTACCCTACCGGCGCTGGAGTCTCCGAGAACGACGCCGCGTTTCTCGATCTGCACGACACGCGCGAAGAGTTCGGCGGCGGAAACAGAGCCGCTGTCCACCAGCACCAGCAGCTTTCCCGCGAAGGCATGGCCGTGCGTCCTCGCCACAACCGGCTTGCGTTCGTCCCGGCGCACAAGTGCGCCAATCTTGATCTCCTTGTCGAACACACCGCCGAGCAGATACCTGCGCGTCGCCTCGCTGCCTCCACCGTTTCCCCGCAGGTCCAGGATGAGCGCTTTGTGTTTTCGAGCCTCGCCGATCAGGCCATCAATTTTCCACTCGTTGAAATAGAAGTGCGGGAACTTGAGGATCATTAATTCATCGCCCATCTCGACCACCGGGGCGCCGTGGCGGGACAGATCCATAAGGCGGGTCTTGCCCTCGATATTGCCGCCAACGAGGAAGCCGAGGTTAAAAACATCTTTGATGATCTGGGCATCTATGTTGGCGGTGCGTTCTTTGCCCGCCGGATCGCGCAGCACCAGGCGCAAGGAAGGCTGGGGACGCAGCACTTCAAAGAAGTAAGCAATTTTTTCGAAGGTCCTCCTGGTCGGTGCGTAACCATTGATGCCCAGTATTTCGTCGCCCGGTTTCACACCTTTTGCCTCGGCATCGCTGCCGGGGCGAACTCGAACCACATAACAGCGTTCTCCGACTAACAGCGCTTGCCAACCGTAATCGTGGCGAAGGGCGGGTTGGGGCGGCACGAAGAAAGTGTGGGAATCGTTAAGCGAGTCGAGGAGAGCCGCGATCTCTGAGAGCGCCTTATTTCCAGGATCTGCCTGATCAATCTTTTGCTCCGTCTCACGCACTTTGCCATCCCAGTCGAGGCCGTGAAACATCGGATCGTAGTAATGTTTTCTGATATCGGAGTCGATCTCGTGCAGCATGGCCTGTGCCCGCTTTCGTTCGAAACTGGTGATCGTCTGGCACCATACAGAAGTTAGTAAGAAACCGCCGATAACAATGAAACCTACCGCGCAGACCCTGGCTTTCCGTCCGTTCACGACTGTTCTCCTTTGTTCCCGCACATGACCACAGAGGCAACATGAAGCAAGAGCATAACGCTTCCAACGCAGAGTTGGGCCTCTAGCTGGAATTAGTGGCACGAAAACCAGCCCAGCAGTGTGTGGCGTTGGATTCTGCCCCTCGGCGAGGCCCTGTCAAGGGAGCGGGCTACCAACAGGGAGCGGGCTAGCGTAAAACTGAACGTTTACTTCCGTGTAATAGTCGGCCAAGGTAAGCCGAAGTAGAATTGAAATTGGGATAACCGGCTTTGAATAGGCGATTCTCTTTCCATTTGACGACATTGTGCTGGCTTACGCTGGTAAGGATCGCCATTCCTGCGCAAGCCGAGGACATCCATCGACTCGCTCGGGCGGTCGACGACCATTACAACCACCTGCGGAGTTTGCAATCGGACTTCACCGAAATATATCGTGGCAACGGTCCGGAGCGGGTGGAATCGGGTACCTTGTGGTTGAAAAAGCCGCGCAAGATGCGGTGGGAATATCGTTCTCCGAAAGAGAAGCTGTTTGTCAGCGACGGCGAGGCCGTGTGGTTCTATCTGCCGGCGGAACGGCAACTCAGAAAGACAGAGTTTCGGAAGCTGGACGACCTGCGGTCTCCATTGGCATTTTTACTCGGTAAGACGAAGCTGGAGAATGAATTACGGGAACTTTCAAAAGCTGTGGATCAAGCACCGATGGACGCGGGTAACACTCTGTTGCGAGGAGTTCCCCAGGACATGGGAGGTCAGGTGAGCGAGGTGCAACTGGAGATCACACCCTCCGACCAGATTGTCCGCATCGTCCTCATGGAGGCGGATGGGGGGACGACGGAGTTCCGCTTTTCGGGGTGGAAAGAGAATTTGGAGTTGAGCGACGACCGGTTTCGGTTTATCACTCCGCCGGGGGTGGAGACGGTGGAAGGCGAATTGGGACCGTAGGGCGGCGGTGGCCAGCCCCTAAAGGGGCACCTTTCAACGGCGCGATCGGCATCGCTAAAGCGGTGCCCTGATACGAGGCGCGCTTTCGGCATGGCTGAAGCGATGCCTGATACGGAGCGGCGTTCGGCGGGACGGGCGAGGCGCCCGTCGCTCCACTACGTGGCGGTTGACGCGAGTTACTTGGGTACCACGCGAATAGACAAGTTGCGATAACCGCTTTGGGAACAGAGTGTTAGACTTAGGCTGAGACGCTCGGCACCAGCTGCTCAAAACCAGAAACTCGGAATCAGACGATAGCGAATGGCACAATTCCTGGTCAAAGTCGCCGACGAACAGGGCCATCTGCGGCAGCAGGTGGAGCATGGGTATTCGGAAGCGGAAATCCACGACCGGTTCACACAGCAGGGATACCTGGTGTACTGGGTCAAACCCCGGACCATCCTGAACACGGGCGGAGGCGGTTTCGGACAGCGCGGTAACCTGCGGCAGTCGGCGTTTCTGATTTTCAACCAGCAGTTTCTGACGCTGATTAAGGCGGGATTGCCGATCCTGACGGCGTTGGATCTGTTGATCAAGCGGCAGCGGGACAAGTCTCTGCTTCAGTTGCTGGAAAACGTACGCGAGCGGGTAAAAGGCGGCGAGTTGTTGTCGGATGCGTTCGCCGCCCAGCAGGCGTTTCCGAAGATGTACACGACCACGCTGATGGCCGGCGAGAAGAGCGGCAACATGGAAGAGGTTCTGGGCCGCTACATCATGTATCAGCGGATGGTGCTGACCTTCCGCAAGAAGCTGCTGGTGTCTCTGGTGTATCCGGCGCTGCTGATATCGGTGGTGACGGTGATGCTGATTTTTCTGATCACCTACGTGGTGCCAAAGTTTGCCGACTTGTTCAATAACCTGGGAGCGGAACTGCCTGCGATCACGGTGTTCATGCTTACGCTCGGCGTGAACGCGCAGAAGTACGGATGGATTGTGGCGCTGGTCTTGGTCGCGGCGGGAGTGCTTTTGTGGCGGTGGAAGCAGAGCGATCGCGGCGCCGAACAAATTGACCGGTTTCTGCTCTCGCTGCCGCTTATCGGGGAGATCCGCTTGAAATACCAGGTGGCTAATTTCTCGCGTATTCTGGCGACGCTGCTGCAAGGCGGGTTGCCTCTGGTGCCAGCCATGGAAACGGCAGGCGCATCGATGAGCAGTCGGCAGATGTTGAACGGGGTCACGGCTGCAGCGGAGCGGGTGCGAGAAGGACAAAGCCTGGCGCACGCCATGGAGACACAAGAGTTGTTTCCGGATCTTGCAGTGGAAATGCTGGAGGTCGGAGAATCGACCGGCGCGCTGCCGGCGATGCTCGGTTCGGTGGCGGAATTTTACGAAGAAGACGTGCAGACGGCTCTGAGCGCAGCCATGGCTCTGATTGAGCCCGTGATCCTGATCGTCATGGCGGTGTTTGTCGGCGGGATATTGATTTCGCTCTATATGCCGATCTTTACCTTGGGAGCGAATGTGCATTGAGGTACGGGGCCGGCGGTAGAGACGGGGCTTGCCCCGTCTCAGCATGCGGCAATACGCGGCCAGCCGCGTCTCTACAGAAAGACTTTGGAAGAGCGATACACTGGAATGGGCATGGCGGATAAGAAAACAGTACTGGTGACCGGCGGGAATGGCGGGAAACTGGTGCCGGAAGTGGCGCCGGTTGCGGACGAACTGGCGCGTGCGCGGGATATCGCGCGGCGCTACCGTTGCGAGTTCATCGACCTGACCGATTTCCAGTTGCACCACGATCTGTTCGAGAAGATCCCGGTACACCTGATGTTCCGCTATAAGTTCGTTCCGCTGGATGAGACGGCGGACGGGCGGCTGGCGATTGCAATTGCGGATCCCAGCCAGTTGATGATGATCGACGAGATCAGCCTGCTGCTGGGCAAGCGGATCGTCACCAAAGTTTCGACGCTGAAGCAAATCTCCGACATTCTGCAGAAGACCGAGCAGTCTAAACGCGTGCTGGAAGACGCGAGCGAGGGATTCACGCTCGACGTGATCCGCGAGGACGAGGCCGGGAACGACGAGACCATCTCCATCGACAAGTTGACGGCGACGGCGGGCACGGACATGAGCCCGATCATCCGTCTGGTCGACACCACGATTTTTACGGCGTTGCAGCGGCGGGCGAGCGATATTCACATCGAGACGCGGGACGACTCGGTGGTCATCAAGTTTCGTATCGACGGCGTGCTCACCAACGCCATGCCGCCCATCGGCAAGGAGCACCACTCGACCATCATTTCGCGCATCAAGGTCATGAGCGAACTGGATATTTCCGA
>Ga0074045_10005035_pt1 | contig 11612 bp, 6 predicted proteins | sample BogForMeECP23OM2_FD_94442 | JGI IMG/M metagenome (GOLD analysis project Ga0074045, IMG submission 94442) | Bog forest soil microbial communities from Calvert Island, British Columbia, Canada - Bog Forest MetaG ECP23OM2 | ecosystem: Environmental > Terrestrial > Soil > Wetlands ...
CGACGCCAGCATGAAAGAACTGGTGGACAGCATCCATTCAATCGGAGCGAAGGCGGAACTGTGGTGGAACCCATTGGCAGTCTTTCCGTCGACCGAAATGTTTCAACAACATCCGGAAAATCTTCTGCTCAACAAAGACGGTTCGCCCGAGTATATTCAGTATTGGAATTCCTTCTTTCTTTGTCCGTCCTACGTCGCAGTACAGGACTATGCACGCGGTTTTGTGACAAGAGCACTGAAAGAATGGGGATTTGACGGATTGAAAATAGATGGCAACAATCTTAATTCTGTTCCGCCGTGCTATAATCCGGAACACCACCATGTTCGTCCGGAGGAGTCGACGGAACGATTGCCGGCATTCTTTAAGCTGATTTACGAAACAGCCCTCAACATAAATCCTGAGGCTGTCATAGAGATCTGTCCATGCGGAACCACGTATTCATTCTACATCTTGCCGTACATGAACCAATCGGTGGCTTCAGATCCTCAAAACTCGTGGCAGATTAGGCTAAAGGGAAAAGTACTGAGAGCGCTCGCAGGCTCGAAGGTTGCCTTTTTTGGGGATCATGTTGAATTAAGCGACGGCGGAAATGACTTTGCTTCAACGGTCGGCATTGGAGGAGTACCGGGTACCAAATTTGTTTGGCCTGACTCTATCCACAGAAAATTAGACGGAGATGTTGGGCTGACACCAAAAAAAGAAGAGACATGGGCTAAATGGATTAAAATCTACGATGAAAACATGTTATCAAAGGACATCTATCGAGGAGATCTTTATGATATAGGATATGACCGTCCGGAGACACATGTTATACAAAAAGGGGATACAATGTTTTATTCTTTCTATGATTCAACCTTTACCGGGACGTTAGAGCTTCGCGGTTTGAAGAAGGGTTCTTATGAGATCATTGATTATGTCAATGGCAAATATTTGGATAAAGTAGAGGGACCATCGGCAATCTTGAACGCGAATTTTAAGAAATATCTCCTAATAAAGGCTGTGCCTCTCTGAGCGTTGATATCTTTATGAGTTCAATTCACCGATGATATGTGAATCCTGTACACAAAACGAGCAGTGTTTGGAATGAATATGAAAGTTAGCACAACAAATCTTGAATTCTATTCGATGGATGATTTTGAGAGAATAGAAAAAATCGATGCCCACGTCCATGTTAATTCGTTGGACCTTGCTTTTATAGAACAAGCTGAAGCCGATAATTTTGTCCTCCTTACGATCAATGCAGATTATTCCGAATTTCCACCGGTAACAAAACAACAGGAAATAGGCGTTTCGTTGTCGAAGCGTTATCCTAAGAGGCTTGCTTTTGCATCGACCTTCTCAATGCATGGCTGGGATGACCCGGGCTGGAAGGAAAAGACGATCGAGCATATAGATAGAACAATTTCTGAAGGAGCGTGTGCAGTAAAAGTCTGGAAGAATATCGGCATGGATTTCCGGGATAAGAAGAACAACTTGGTCATGATCGACCATCCGAATTTTGATCCCATTTTTTCACATTTGAAGGTGAAAAGCATTCCGCTTATCGGACATCTGGGGGAACCGCGTGCATGTTGGCTTCCATCTGAAGAAATATTGGTCAAATATAATAGCGATTATTTTAGAACTCATCCTCAATACCATATGTATTTACATCCTGAAATGCCCTCGTATGAAGACCAAATACAGGCGAGAGACGCAATGCTTGAAAAAAATAGGAACCTTACATTCATGGGAGCCCACCTTGCAAGCTTAGAATGGAGCGTAGCCGAATTAGCCAAGTTCCTAAACAGGTTTCCGGCTGCGGTAGCGGATACGGCTGCACGGATTGGTGATTTGCAATATCAAACAGTTGACAATTGGGAAGCAGTCAGAGATTTTTTTCTTAAGTATCAGGATCGCGTATTATATGCTACTGATCTGATTCAACAGCCGGGAATAGATGCCGCCCAATTTCGAGCGGACCTTCATAATCAATGGACACGTGATTGGAAATTTCTTTGCACGGATTCACCGATTACTGTACCCGATGTAGATCAGCCAATGAAGGGGCTAGGGTTGCCGAGTACAGTGATAGACAAGATTTATAGGTTAAACGCACAAAGAGTTTTTCCGAAAGCCTGGCGAAACCTTTAATTGACGAGAGATGAATTCTCGAATCCATTCTGCCTTAGAAGCGCCTCCCAACGTAACGAAGATTTTCTCACCAGAGGTAGTTATTCGTAACGGAAAAGACGGGCCTTCGAGCCACCAGGGATCCTGCTATGCGAACAGAAGAAGCCCACTCAGGCACACCTTTATTCAGTCCTTCCCAACAATTTTTTCGGGTCGGATTGTCGAATGATGATAATTGCGCCTCGATAATAACCTCGTAAATTAAGAGAGAGAAATTGCAATCCAATTTCTTGTTCCTGAATATTTTACATACTCGCTTAACAACATATTTCCGAAATAAATGATCGTCGTTATCCTTCAAAATTTAGTGCAGGAAAGCGTAAATGTATGAAAACTGCCATCGGTATTATTTTATTATTTGTTATACCTGTATTACCAGTCAGCGCACAGGTAGATAACTGGATGAAAATAATTAAAGAGACACAAGTTGAGGTAAAATACTTTTCCCCGGTAAAATCGGAATCTTTCACAATGCTTCATGACAATGGAACCAAGGAAAATGAGTCAGGCCTCATGAAGGAATTCGGCGACAAGAGCGTAAATGTAAAACTAATTTTTAAAAAATATGAATCCCACTTTGAATTGTTCGGTGAAGCATCAAAATTAACAAAAGATGATTTATGCTTCACTATAAAAGTCATTTTCCCTTTGCGCGACCCGGGTGTCGTGGCTTGGAGTTATGATCTGGACAGCACGGTGTCTGTTGGGCCTGCGACGGAAGTATATAGCAATTATGTAGATGCGAACTGTGTAAATTCTCCGGACGGCGCATTTAACGCGGATCAGATTCATAATGGCGGTTATGGAGACAACTTGGGAAGCGGTCAAATGTCGTTCTATCCGCTGGGAGCAGTCTCGGCACACGAAACAGGGTTCGGATGGGGAGTCAATATGGGAATTCCCGTTGTGTTTAGGCTGAGTTATGAACCTCGATCCGGAATAATTTCAGAGTTTGATGTAGCGATTTCCAGTGAAACGAAGCAATTTCCAAATAGAACGTTCTTTAGCCTTCTCCTCTTTGAGTACGATGCTCATTGGAATATGCGAGGGGCCCTAAAAAAATATTATGAAATCCAACCGGAATACTTTAAGCGGCGAGCGACTCACGAAGGGATATGGCTTCCATTTTCACCGTTGCTTAAAATAAAAGGATGGAAGGATTTTGGTTTCGCATTTCACGAAACAGATTGGAAGTCCAGAGATAATGGATTGAAACCCCCTGTATCAACAATTGAAGCGGGAAAAATTGCCGACGTTCTCACATTCCAATATACCGATCCATGGGAGCAGGAAATACCTATATCAAAACCCGATCTAACGTATGACCAGGTTACCGGGAAGGAGATCATATCGGGAGAACGATCCGATGTAATTCGAACAGACGGAGCATTGGATAAAGAAGGCAAGTTAATAGCTCGGAAACTTAAAACTCCCTGGTTTCCAACCGGTTGGGCTGTAAGCATAAACATCGATACGGATCCCGACCTCAAAGGATTTAATGCATATGACGGTGTTTGCAAGAATGAAATTTATCCCGCATTAGGGATGAATGTTGACGGGATATATTTCGATTGTCTCGAATGGCTCTGGCAGTATGACACAGACTATAATCCCAGCCATTTTGAATATACTGATTATCCGCTGACATTCTCCTCGTCGTTAGATAAACCCAGGCCCGTGGTATGGAGTTATTCTTCAGATTATAAGATGCTAAAGAAAGTTTCCGATCAAATGCATGAACAGGGTAAATATGTGATGGGAAACGGATACGGCTGGATACCATTTGAGGCGGGCGCACTGGACCTATTTGGTTCTGAACTGAATTGGCATTCAAAAACCGAAACGGGGAGTGCCAGATTGAAATTCTACCGTGCGTTATCGCATCAGAAACCGGTGGTTTTTTTATTAAACGAAGGAATGGATGACAGTGTTTTTACGCAGCCTCCGTATGAAGGATATGCGGAATATTTCGAGAAAATGTTATTTTATGGTTTTTTTCCATCATTCTTCAGCGTAAATTCTTCCAACGATGTTTACTGGGCGGATTCGGTAAAATGCGATCAGGGGAGACCCTATTTTATAAAGTACATTCCACTCATAAAGGAAATTTCGATGGCAGGATGGCAGCCAATTACGCTGGCCACTCTAAGTAATAAGGAACTAAGAATTGAGAGATTTGGAACCGGCGAAAGTGATACTATTTATTTCACTCTATTGAATCCAGGCGTAACAGATGCTCAGACTTCAGTAACCATATCCGCTAAAGACCTATCTATTAATAAAGTGTCACAAATAGAAGAAATGATTGAGGGGAAAGAACTTAAATATGAGAAAAGTACTGATACTATAAAAGTCGCATTACCTGTAAAGAAACAATCGACGCGACTAATCAAAATTGTTAAACAATAAGACTGTTGAAAGTTACTCTGCGTTATGCGTTAGATCTTGTCATATCCAGCTCGTCCCCGTTATTCAGTTGCTAAACGTTATAACAGCATGTATCTCCAATGTCTCAAAGTAATGAATATTAAACTGATGACAACGCGGATAACTTGCTGGCAAGATGTATTTCTATCTACCGGTAACCGTGAAGATGCTGGTAAGAACCTAATCTCGAAGAGACAAAATGGCCGAACGTGTTGAAAAGCTAGACAGAGGTTTAGGTCTGTTGCATGCGACAGCCTCCAATATGGCTACGATGGTCGGAATTGGTCCATTTATTACTTTCCCCCTGATCATTTCTGCAATGGGAGGGCCTCAAGCAATGTTCGGCTGGATCGTTGGGGCCATCATTGCTATTTGCGACGGTCAAGTCTGGGCTGAGCTCAGCACCTCGCTCCCCGGAGAAGGAGGTACGTACGTCTATTTAAGAGAAGCGTATAAGAAATATTTCGGCAAGATGATTGCGTTCTTGTTTGTATGGTCATTCCTTTTAAGCGGCCCCTTCGAAATCGCGTCAGGGTTAGTAGGGATGATGCATTATGTTGCCTTTATATTTCCATGGCTAACAGGGACAAACATTAGGATACTTTCATTTTGTGCCGGAGTACTAACCATCGCCCTCCACTATAATAAAATACGATTTGTCGGAGTCCTGACAATTATACTGTGGCTAATTATGTTGGTAACAGTCGCCGTCACTATTGTAGTCGGCATAACCCACTTTAACCCGTCAAACGTTCTTGATATGCCTAAAGGATGGTTTTCATTCTCATGGGGATTTGTCTTAGGACTCGGCGGTGCAACATTAATTGCGATGTATGATCTCTTGGGTTATTACAATATTTGTTATATAGAAGAGGAAGTTAAGGACCCTGGTTATGTTTTCCCCAGGGCGATCATCTGGTCCGTTATCGGAGTAGCGTTGCTGTATGCTGTAATGAATTTTTTGATCCTTGGTGTTACTCATTGGCAAATAGTATCAAATTCAACCCATATCGTCTCCGATATTTTCGACAATTATTACGGACGTACGACGGCGATAATAGTTACCATCATGGTAGCTTTAACAGCATACGGGTCAGTTTATTCTTTGATGTTGAGCTATTCACGAATTCCGTTTGCCGCGGCAAGAGATGGTTTTTTTTTCAAGCAGTTGAAGACGATTCATCCTACAAAACATTTTCCACATTATTCTTTATTGTTGGTTGGGTCTATAACGTGTGTGGCAAGTCTTTTCGATTTGGATTTCATCATTGCAGCTACATTGTCGAGCCGGATTCTTATCCAATTTTTGGGTCAAATTATCGGCCTCACAATTTTGAGAAGAACTCAGCCAGATTTGAAAAGACCGTATACAATGTGGCTTTATCCAGTGCCATCAATCATAGCTTTTTTGGGCTTCGCTTTCATTTTCATCTGCTCCGGGATTGAAGCAATAAGCCTAGGACTTGTGTGGATTGCAGTGGGAACAATATTCTTTTTTATGTGGGCAAAACAAAATCATGATTGGCCATTTCAATCTTTAAAAGAAACAAATTTACGATGATCAAATTTTGTCTTGCGATTGGCGACCTTTCAGCCCGGACTCATCATCCGGGCTGTTTCTTTCTTGATTCTTCCGCCAATTCCAGGTACATTTTCGCAATATGTCTACCCGGGGGAACTTGGAGAAAATGACGTGAGAATCACCTTCAGACTTCTGTTAATGGCGGTTTTCATATTCGCCATCACACATCCATTGCATGCCAAACAGGAACAAGGGGCAAAAGACTCTGTATCGGCGGAAAAGCAAAAGCCAAATGAACAACCGCAGAAACAGACGGAAGAAAAGCCCATAGACTTGAGCGGAATATGGATTGATCGTGATGATTTAAGTACCGATGCTTGGGTGTTCACATTCAGTACTGCAGGAGACGAAATTGTGATCATGAACGGGGCGGCATACTCCATGCAAGATGTTTTTGCGTGGGCTACATTGACCGGCCGTTCTTTTGCCGGGTCAATGAATACAGCTCCTGGATCAATGGGCGATTCATTCATCCCGTTGAGAATACAAGGGACAATAAGTGCCGAGAATAATGAGATCGATATGACTGTCTACTATGATAAAGGTACGCCCGGCAGGTATCATCTAATCAGAAAAAAGTGAAGGAAGATCAACAACAAAGGCTTGTCCCCCAATAAAACGATCCGCTAAAAATTTAGAAAATTCATTTTATGGATCATGGATCTAATGATGTTTTTTTTAGCTTAAAGTCCTGTATTGTGTTTAATTCGACAAAACATTAAATTCCTCCGACATACGCGACAAGGGATTCCATTCTTGCACCTCCCTTGCACGATAACTGCATCGTGCCGGTCTTAACTCTCTCCTGAACAATTTCCTGCACGAAGCAGCGGGAACACGCAATCGCTGCGATAGTCTTCCATTTTGTAAGAAACCCGACAGTCGCTCGGCGAAAAAAACGCATTTTTGGTTAACCTTCAGAGAATGCCTCTTCTATCTCTTTCCTTGAAAGCAAAACAATATGAAAATAAATGAACTCGACCGCCGGCAATTCCTCTGTTCAGCCGCCCTCGGTGGCGCAGGAGCTCTCATCGCGTCAACATCAAAGTTAATGGCAAGTTATTCCAAATCGGCTCCACCAACAGACGAAAAAAAACTCATCAAGCGCAAGCTAGGTGCTACAGGAATCGAGCTTCCTATCGTCAGTATGGGGGTGATGCGTGCCGATAATGTGGCGCTCATTCCTGCGGCCATGAAAACCGGTATCGTGCATTTCGACACCGCGCATGGGTATCAGGGTGGAAAAAACGAGGAAATGCTCGGAGAGGTTTTCAAAGATTATCCGAGGAACTCTTTCATCGTTGCAACAAAAGTACCCCCTGAGGAAGTCGATAACGGAACAGGGTTGTTGAAGCCCGGGTCTACGAGCAAGGCGTTTTTGGAAAAACTGGATCTGAGTCTCAAGCGTCTCAAACTCGATTATGTCGACATTCTATACGTGCACGGGATCTCGACTCGCGACGCCGCCCTTTTTCCGGCCATGCTGGAAGCTGTGCGGGAGGCAAAAAATTCGGGAAAGGCAAAACACGTCGGCATGTCCACCCACAAGAATGAACCGGAAGTAATCCAGGCGGCGATCGACAGCGGCGTCTATGAAGTTGTTCTGACCGCGATCAATTTTAGACAGGATAACTATCAGGAAATGAAAAGTGTCATCGCCAAAGCCGCCGACGCCGGTATTGGAATTATCGCGATGAAGACCATGGCGGGAGGGTACCTCGACAAAGAAAGGAAGAAACCGATCAACTGTAAAGCCGCGTTGAAGTTCGTCCTTCAGGATGAACACGTTACAACGGCTATTCCGGGAATCACCAATTTCGACCAGCTCGCAATGAATGCAAGCGTCAACGAAGATGTCTCTCTGACAAATGAAGAGCGTGCAGACCTTGCAGCCGGAAAAGACGTCGGAGGGCTCTATTGCCCGGGATGCGACCGGTGTGTTTCCAATTGTGCCAAGGCGCTGCCGCTCCCTGAAATCATGCGGGCGTATATGTACACCTATGGCTACAGAGATATTACAATGGCGCATTTGTTGCTCTCGAGTCTGGATCTTCCCCCGCATCCGTGTTCAGACTGCGGGACGTGCACGGTGCAATGCACGAAAGGATTTCCGGTTCCCGAGCGCGTCATGGACATAACACGACTTCTTGATGTGCCGTCTGAGTTTTTGTCCTGATGGCTTGCACATGAGACACACAACTTCTTGCATCATTATCCTGCTCTCGATTGTTCTTGCATCGCCAGCCTCCGCACAGGATTCATCTTCATCGTTCCCCTCCTTCAGGGGATGGACGATCGCTGAGGACGAAACAGTTTACAATCCAAACAACCTCTGGGACATCATCGACGGTGCCGCCGATCTGTTTCTGGAGTACGGATTTGTAGACCTGCATATTGGAAGGTACCAAAAGGGAAACGATTCCGAGATCAGGGTGGAACTCTACAGGTTTGACTCCGAGGTTGACGCATTCGGCATGTACTCGCAGGAACGGAATCCGGAGTACGCCTTCATTGACATCGGCGTTCAAGCCTATCGAGAGGAAGGTGTCCTGAATTTCCTTACCGGCAGCTATTATGTGAAGATCATGACGCAGGTGCGCGGTCAGGAAGCACTTAATGCCATGACGGCGATTGCCAAATCTTTGGATTCTCGTCTGAAGCAGCGTAATACGTTCCCCGAGATTCTGAATCTCCTTCCTGCGCAGCAAAAACTTCTCAATTCGGAACAGTATATTGCAAAGAATTTCCTGGGGTATGCGTTCTTCCGTCAGGCGTACGTTGCCCGCTATGGAACCGGCAAGCCGTTTCGTATTTTTTTGATCGCTGCCGATTCGACTGCGGCGGCGGAATCAGCCTTCGGAGAGTTTATAAAAACTTCGCCGGGGGGTACGACCGATACGAGCAGAGTCGAACGGTATTCTGTTCGCGACCAGTATAACGGACCTATTGAGATTGTTCGCAGAGGAAATTTCATTGCCGGAACCGTCGACCTCGAGGATCGAAAGCTCGCGAATAGTTATATCGACGATATCCTTAAAAGAATCGACACTGTTCCGCACAACAATCATTAGAAGCCATGTCAAAAATGGTCTTGTGTTGGCCCTTCGACGCGTCCCCCCTTCGGGGGACTTGCTCAGGCTGAACAACTGGCCCGTTCATCCTGAGTAAGCGAACGGAGTGAGCGCATCGAAGGATCAAGTGACATGTTTTTGAGATAGGTTCTAATCAAAATAGACAGAAGACCTTCTTCATAGGTTTTTTTTGGAGCGGGCCGCATCTTGCATTCACAAATAACCAATATGAGATATATGAAAAAACCCATCTTCATCGCCTCCTTGTTTCTTATTTTCATCATTTCGGTTAGTTTCGCCCAGACACCAAAGTACTATCTTAAAAAAGGAACCTGGATTGAAACACTGATCGGATCGAGAGAGGAACTTGCTAAAGAGGAAAATGGCAATACCGTAAAATTCATACCGGCGTTAGGACCTTGGTATACAAACGGACCATGGCAAAGCGAACCCGGAAAATCGTTCGCGCAGAAATTTCCCCCCGAAGATAACGCCGATATCTCGGTTAATTACATCGATAAAAAATGGGAGCCGAAATCCGATTGGAAAGATGGCGTTGTCATCAGCCTGCCGCCTACCGGTAATATCTCAACGTATCTTCTCCGGACCATTACCTCGGATCGTGATACAACAATCAGCGGCTTTTTCGGCAGCGACGACGGAATCAAAGCATGGCTCAACGGTATGCTGATTCTTAGCCGTGACGTTGACCGCGCCGTACACCCCAACCAGGATAATGCGGAACTGAATTTGAAGAAAGGCGAAAATAAGCTCCTGCTCAAGGTCAACAACAATTCGGGAGAGTCCGGTTTCTATTTCTCTCTTACCGGAATGGGCCCTAAAGAATTGATCTGGTCGCTGATAGAAAAGGATTTTACAAAAGCGGATGATGCTCTTGAAATTTCGTGGACCCGAAAAGATAAAATTTGGGATGAAGACTGGATTCCGGGCGATTTATCGCCGGTAGCGAAAAAGTATGCCTTCGTCGTGAGCCAGATTTCAGAAGAAAAGGGGAGTGAAATTTTAAAAGATGCATCCACGACGGTCGGTCTTGATCAGATCAAATTGATTCATGATAAATATATTGAGGCTCGAAAAAGCGAGTTTGTTGTTCTTACGCCTAAACCGTCCGCCGCCCCGAGAATTAACGGCGCGAGAGTATTCGGTGTGAGACCCAATGCCCCGGTCCAATTTACTATTGCGGCTACGGGAATTCGTCCCCTCGAATACTCTGCGGAAAAACTCCCTAAAGGTTTAGCTCTCGATAAGAATACCGGGATTATTACCGGCACGCTTGTTAACGAAGGTAAATATACCGTAACAATAAAAGTAAAAAACAGCGCCGGTTCTGCGGAACGGAAACTTGCTGTCATCTGCGGCAATCAGATAGCTCTGACTCCTCCGATGGGATGGAACAGCTGGAATTGTTTCGCCAGTTCCGTGAGCGCCGAGAAGGTTAAAGCTGCCGCCGACGCAATGGTCCAGAGCGGACTTATTAATCACGGCTGGACATATATTAATACCGATGACTACTGGGAAACCAGGCCCGGCTCTGACGATTCGACGCTTCAGGGAGCTCCGAGAGATAACAACGGATTCATTATTCCGAATAAAAGATTTCCCGATATGAAAGCGCTTGGCTCATACATTCACAGCAAGGGATTGAAAATGGGAGTGTATTCCTCGCCCGGCCCTTTGACCTGCGGCGGATGTACAGCGAGCTTCGGTTATGAAGAAAAAGACGCACAAAAATACGGCGAGTGGGGAGTCGATTATTTGAAATACGACTGGTGTTCTTATAAAGGAAATACTTCCAGCCTGGACGATCTCATGAAACCCTATAATGTTATGAGAGACGCTCTCAACAAGGTCAACAGAGATATCGTTTTTAGTTTATGCCAGTACGGAATGGGAAATGTCTGGGAATGGGGGGGTAAAGTTGGCGGAAATTGCTGGCGCACAACGGGCGATATCGAAGATACATGGGAAAGCATGTCGGGCATCGGATTCAACCAGGCAGGCCACGAGAAATATGCGAAACCCGGAAACTGGAACGATCCGGATATGCTTGTCGTCGGCATGGTCGGCTGGGGCCCGAGTCTCCATCCCACGCACTTAATGCCCAATGAACAATATACTCATATCAGTCTCTGGTGCCTCCTTTCGGCTCCTCTTTTGATCGGCTGCGATATGACGCAGCTTGACGCTTTTACGTTCGGTCTTCTTACAAACGATGAGGTTATTGATGTAAGTCAGGATCCTCTCGGAAAGCAAGCGAAGAGAGTATCAGTATCCGGCGATTGTGAAATCTGGTCTAAAGAGCTTGAAGACGGATCACAAGCTGTTGGATTGTTCAACA
>Ga0074045_10005037_pt1 | contig 11610 bp, 6 predicted proteins | sample BogForMeECP23OM2_FD_94442 | JGI IMG/M metagenome (GOLD analysis project Ga0074045, IMG submission 94442) | Bog forest soil microbial communities from Calvert Island, British Columbia, Canada - Bog Forest MetaG ECP23OM2 | ecosystem: Environmental > Terrestrial > Soil > Wetlands ...
AATCCCGACCAGTCCACTTCCGCGAGTCCGGTCGGAGTCCGGGAGAAGGAAGCCGGTACGTTCGGACCGAAGCGCGATCCCGCACCGCCACCTCGCGGAACGATTAACGGTCAAACTGACGCCAGCGTTCGATCCCGTCGCAGACGAGCCCGAGCGCCACCCCGAGGCCGACGATCGCGAGCAGCGGGAAGAGATACATCCACCAGTAGTCGAAGCCCCCCGGGAAGCTGAACCCCTCGCACGTCCCGAACCCGAGGAGAAACCCCCACTCGGGGAAGGAATGGGAAGGCAGGGGCGAGAAGAACGGGAGGACCGGGACGAGATAGTTGACCGGGGGAGTGTAGGGCGGGGTCGGGTGCCCGCCGGGCAGCTGACAGTTGTAGTACCAGGGGAAGGCGGAGAGGACGAAGAAGATCGGCGCTACGTCGAGCGGCAACTGCGCGAGCACCGGACCGACCGAGTTCGGCAGGACGTGGCGGACCAGGATGCGCGGAAAGGATGCCCCGGAAGCGCGCGCTGCCTCGATGTAGGGCTGGTGCGCGACGATGCGAGCCCGCTCCCGAACGGTGCGGGCCATGGTGGGCCAGAGGATGATGCCGAAGACCCCAACGAAGACGGGAAGGCCGACAGCCTGCGGCGCCACCGTCAGGAGGCCGGCGAACACGACGACCGCCAGGATGAACGTGGGGATTGAGGCTATCGAGTCACCGACGAAAGTAACGATTCCATCGACGAGACCGCCTTCGTCGAGGCCAGCGATCGCTCCGAGGAAGAAGCCGAGGAAGACGTCAAGGGCCAGTATACCCGCGACGATGCCGAGGTCCCAGGGCGTGGCCTGCCAGACCGCACGGAATAGGTCCGTGCCGAACCCCGGCATCACCCCGAACAGGTGGGCAGCGGAAGGCCCGAGTGGGTTGAACGGAGGAACCCACGCCACGTTCTGGGGAAGCTGGTCGAGCGAGCTGCGAAAGACGACCAGGGCACTAAGAGCGGCGGCCACGTAGACGACGAGCATCCCGGCGCCGACTAGGAAGCCGAGGTTGGGGGGCCGTCGGGCCCATCGCTCCCTAAGGGTAGGTCGCGACGGAGGAGGGGGGAATTCAACACGGCGGGAGATTGAAGCGTCGGTCATCGGCCTGCCAACCCCCGGGGGTCAAGTCGGAGCGCGATGAGGTCGACGATGAGCGCCCAGACAAGGACCACGATCGACATCAGGAAGACCAAGGGAACAAGGGGGGAAAGGACCCCACCGGTGAGGCTCGCGAAGATCAGGTACCCGAAGCCGGGGTCGACGAACGCCACCTCGACTGCGAACTGGACGCCGAGATACTCCGGGATCGTCAGGGCGAAGACAAGGAGGAACGAAGGAGCCACCGCTCGGGCGGCGTGCCGCCACAGCAGCGTGCGTTCGGAGATCCCTCGGGAACGGGCCCCGACGATGTACACCTCCTCCCGGACCGACCGCGCGATCGAGCGCGCATGCCGAAAGAAGATCGCGACGTACGCGATCGCGACCACCGAGGCCTGGATCAGGGTCTTCGTGAGCGAGATGAAGGCGATGTTCCACGCCTGATGGATCACCGCGTCGACCAAGGGCAGCCCCGTGGGCTGGGTCGCGAATCCGTAAAGGATCCAGGAAGGGTAGCCACCCCGGTCGAAGAACCAGAAGTCGGCGGGGAGCAATCCCTGGGACGGGACGTCTTGGAGGTAGCCCAAGTAGCCGAGGAAGAGGGCGTTGAGGACCAGGGTCCCCACGACAAAGACCGGGAGCAGGGCACCGGTCAGGGTCACGAGCCGGGCGGGCGCGTCAAATCCCGGCCGACGGCTCCAGCCCGCGTAGAGACTGATGGGGTAGGCCAGCACGGTCGCGATCGGGAGCGCGAACAGGGCGAGCTGGATCGATGTCGGAATGTAGTACGCGAAGATCTGCGTCCACGGGATTGGCTCCAGCGGGTTCGGTCCTCCCCCCCCGTTCAGGAATCTCACGAAGGTGGACGTTCCCCAGTTGCCGGTGAACAGGTTGAACACCATCTGATAGAACCCCTGGTCGATCCCGGAGAGACTTTCGGGTGGGCTCTGCGTCAGGCGGATGGGCACGTCGATGACGAGATAGAGGATCAGGATCACGAACACGAGCTGTGCCGGGATCAACAACAGTCGTTGCAGCGCGAACCGGGCAAATCCCGAGAGAAGCGGGCGAGGGGCGCCGTGGGAGGAGGGGGCGGCCGACGGGCGGGAGGACTCCGTTCGCGACCCGGAGCTCAGCGGCACCTCTTGGAGCGAGGTGGTCACAGGGCGAATCCCCCGTTCGCTATCATCGTACCTGAGTCACCCCTTCTCCCACGAGGTGCCTCCAGCGCTCCGCCCGGACCGAGCGACTCTCGCATCCGCATCGCAGGGCGGGAGCACCTCGACGGCGCTCGGCCGGTCGCCGGAGGCACCCATCGCCCGCGTGGACGCTCCACCCGCCGGCACTTGTTCGGGTCCGACCACCCAATCGCGGTCAATGTAGAGAGCGGTCCTAGAAGGATGATGCGGGCGCCGGGCGTCGACGCCGTCGCATCACGTAGATCGCCACTCCCGCCACGAACGCTCCGATCACGCCCGCGTTAAGGGCGTAGAGCCACAACGCAGCCCCGGGGGCCGAGGACGGAACCGTCTCGACCGGCGAGGAGATGGCCCCGATCACGCTCACGTTGCCGGATCCGGAGTTCGGTACATACACGTATCCGTTGCCCGCGTCGTACGCCGCATCTTGCGGCCCGGAACCGACCGGGATCGTGGCGATGACCGAGGTCCCGTTGATCACGCTCACGTTGCCGGAGTACGCCTCCAGCACGTAGACGTAGCCGTTCCCACGGTCGTACACCGCGGAGCTCGGAGAACTCTCCAACGGGACTGTCGCCGCCACCTGGGTGCCGTGGATCACGCTCACGTTGTTGGGACCCGCGTTCGCTACGTAGACGTAGCCGTTCCCGCTGTCGTACGTCGCAAAGCTCGGGTAGAGACCGACGGGGACCGTGCCTGCGACCGAAGTCCCGTCGATCACGCTCACACTCCCCGAGTTGATGTTCGGGACGTACAGGTCCCCGTTGCTCGCGTCGTACGCCGCATCTTGTGGCCCGGAACCGACCGGGACCGTGGCGATGACCGAGGTCTCGTTGATCACGCTCACATTGGCGGAATACGAGTTCATCACGTAGACATCGCCGTTCCCGCTGTCGTACGCCGCAGAGGCCGGAGAGTTCTCAACGGGCACGGACCCGACCGCCTGGGTGCCGTGGATCACGCTGACGTTGTTCGAAAGGTAATTCAGCACGTAGACGTCCCCGTTCCCGCTGTCGTAGGCGACGTCCACGGGCGAGGCTCCCACGTTCACCGACCCGATGATCGTCGTGCCGCTGATCACGCTCACGTTGTTGGAATACTCGTTCGCGACGTAGACGTCGCCGTTCCCGCTGTCCCAGACGGCAGAGTATGGGAAGCTCCCGGCGGTGACCGTGGCCACGACTGTCGTGCCGCTGATCACGCTCACGTTGTTGGTATACTCGTTCGCGACGTAGACGTCGCCGTTCCCGCTGTCGTACGTCGCCCAGTCTGGGCCGGAGCCGACCGTCACGTTGGCGACGACCCCCTGGAACGGTGGGGCATCGGCCCCTCTCCCCTGGGGCGTAGGCGCCTGGGTGACTGATTCCCCGCTTGCGACGAGACCGGAGTTCGCCGGGGGGCGCGCCCCGACCTGTGACCCATGCCCCGGATCGGAGCGATATTCCAAGACGAGGGCGGTCGAGGTCAACAGTACGAGGCAGAGGAATGCCGAGAAGGATGCCGAGCCCAGGCCTCGATGTCGACGGTTCATTGTCGGCCCGGAGACCGGGAGCACAACGTTGGCGCCTCTATATGGTTACCGGCACGCGGACTCTCTCTCGGCGTCGAGGACGACCGGGGAGGGGCCTGTCGTCGAGAATCCAGCGGGAAAGCACCGTGTCTTCTCGACCCCCACGGCCCGAGCGTCGCAGCTGGGCCGAGCGCTGGCCTCCTTGCTGAATCGACGCCCTCCCGCGCTGACGGGGGCGGGTAACGAACGAAGCGGTCTTCGCGTCGCCCGCAAAAGGGGAAAGGAAAGGGTTCGTCGGGAGTTCGAGCTCAGCTGGTTCCCGGAGGTGGGGGTGGGGGCTCCTGCCACGACGGAGGCGAGTCCGCCGGAGGCGCGCCGGTCGTCGCCGCCGGCGGCGCGTTGTAGGCGGCCACCGCGGGCGGCCGGCGGCCGCGTCGCGCGAAGATGAGCGTCGTCACCAGGAACAGGGCCGCGAGAGCTGCCAGGATGGCGATCAGGACCCAGCCGAGGGTGGAAATCGAGCTGGACCCGCTCGACGTTGTTACCGGGGGTGGGGCCGTCGGGATCGCGGTCATCGTGACGGTCAACGTCGTGGTCGCGCCGACCTTTACGCTCACGTTGTTGAAGTAATTGAGGTAGCCCGAAGCGTTGGCCTTGACGGAGTGGACCCCGGCGGGGAGCGTCAGCGAGAACGTGCCTCCCGTCCCCAGGGTCACCTGGACGCCGTCGACCCATACGGTCGCTCCCGAAGGGTTCGCCGTGCCGCTCAGTGTCCCGGTCGCGACGGCGAACGTTACCGCCTCGGTCGAGTTGGCCGGCAGCGTGCCGCTGCCCGAGCTCGGCTGCGCGACGTAACCGCTCGCGTTCACCGTGAACGTGAACGCGCCCACCACTGTGGCGAACGCGATCGAGGTCCCCGTTCCGCCGAGGGTCGTGACGGTCGTCCCCTGGGTGAGGGTGACCGTCCAGGGCGTCCCCGACACGAGACCCGTTTCCGAGAAGGTGAGGCTCGCTGCCGCCTGGAACGTGACGTTCAACGTCGTGTTCGCCGAGAGCGTGAGGGTGCCGGAGCCCGGCGTCGCCAGGTAGCCCGCGGAGCCTGCGACCCACGAGTACGTCACCGCTGCCGTAGTGATGTTGATCCAGCCACCGGTGGACCAGTCGGAGTAATTGTAGTCGGCCGTGCTCGTCGCGTCGAACGACCATCTCGCCCCCGTGGGAAGGTCCAACGCGTGCACATCGAGGGAATGGACCGCCACGAACATGGTGACCGCCGTCGTGTTCGCGTTGATGGTCACTGTCGCCTGGATTGGGACATTGTAGTACTTGCCGTAGGCTGGGGAGTAATAGTACACGCCGGCCCACCAGGTGTAGGTTCCCGGGGCTTGGCCGGAGACATTGGTCTCGGTGCCGGTACTGTACTGGTCGTGGTATCCGACGGCGGAGTTGTAGGTCTCCGCATACCATTCTGTGCCCGATGGCAAGCCGGTCTCCTTGACCGTCAAAACGAACGCCGCCTCGAAGTGGACGGCGACCACTAGATTGGCGCCGTGGACGGTGAAGGTCGTCTCGTAGGGAACGGCCACCCAGTAGCTGTTCTGGTAATCATAGGCGTTGGCCTCATACCCAACGTACGAGGGCCAGGTCATGTTGATGTAGGTCAACGTCGAGTCGTTGTAGGTGTACCAGTCGTTCACTGGGTCCAGGACCCCGACGGTCCAGCCAGCGTGTGCGGGTAGTCCGGACTCGTGGAAGGAAACCGTGTAGACCGGGAACGGAACGAGGGGGTAGAAGTCGCCCCCCCAGAGCATCTGGTCGTAGTAATAGACGTCATTCTGGTACGGGTTCAGGAGCGGCTCCGGCCCGTACGGATTGAAGCTGTCCCCGTAGTTCCACCAGTAGTTCCCGTCGATGACGGGTCCGCCGATGATGTTCGTCCCTGCGGTCGGCGTGGTGTTCCAGTCAGCGTAGAAGTGCCCGTAGTAGCTTTCGTAGAAGTTGCTCGCGTACGGGTCGACGAACGGGTTGACGGCCGTGATGTTCGTCAGGAACTCGTTGTTGTAGATCAGGTCGGGGCCGTAAACGACATTGTTGTCTTCCTCTGCGAGGCCAGTGTGGCCGTAAGCATTGCCCGCAATGGAGTAGTAATCGGGCGCGACGAAGTTCTGGCCGTTCTGGAAAACATTGCCTTGGATCAGGTTGCCGCTGCCACCGTAGAAGAATAGGGCCTCGCTACTCGTTGTGAACGTGTTGTCGACGATCTCGGAACCCGACGTGTTCCAGAATACTACGTTCGCTTGGGAGGCGGTGTTCCCGAAGTACGCGACGGTGGGGAACCAGCCGCCGATCGCCGCGGCGTTCTTCAGCCAAACGGAGTAGTCATTGTAGAAGTACAGCATCAGGTCGTTCGTGGTCGGGAGACCGAAGTAGGTCGTGATGTTCACCTGCCACGGCGGGATCGTGACGGCGAAGGCCGGGGGGTTGTACACGGTCGGGAACGATACTCCGCTGAGGAAGATCCCCGGGAAGGTCGGGAATGCGTAATCATTCACGAGCCCGAACCAGGGGAAGTAAGTGGACGAGAACGGCAACACCCCGATGTTCCCGTACTCATTGTTGTCCAGGATCCCGCCCGTCGAAATGTTGGCGAGGTCGTTGGAGTTGAAGGCCCAGAGCGGGGTGTAGACGCCCTCATTCGGATTCGCAGTCAACGCCCCCGAAATCGTGAACGGCGTCCCGACGCCGCCAAAGTAGACGGGAGTGTATTCCGACTGCAGCATGATGACCGAAACCACCGTGTCCCCGGGGGGCAGGTAGTACTCGTTGTCGTTCGCGGCGTAGGAGGGCACCCACTGGAATGTGGCCAAGCCTGCCGCCGTCTCAGGGACGTTACCGAGCGCGACGAAGAGGAACATATTGTACGGGTTGGCGTGGTTGTAGAACTCCGTGAAACCCGCCCCCACGTCGGTCGTGGTGTTCCATAGTCCCTCGAGGAATGAGGGGCCCGTATAGAACCAGGCGCGGTCGGGGGACGCGTAGTAGCCGATCGTCACACCCAGCGCGGTCTCTCCCGTTTCGCCTCCAACGTCGTACGCCGACGGGACGGACACATAGTGACCTAGGGTGTTCTTGTACAGCAAGGCGATGGAACCGTCCGCTCCCAAGATGAGGACGTTGCTTCCCCCGCCGGGACCGCAGAGGACCATCTCGAAGTCGTTCGTAAGGCCGAGGGGGTTGTAGGCGAACCCATTGGCCGCGTAGACCGGGGTAATCGCAGGGTGGGCATGGGTCCCGCCGGAGTTGAACTCCACGTAGTCGTACGTTCCGGAGATCGCTCCCACGGTGTAGTTGAAGAAGACCGCCTGATTCCCGTTCGAGAGCACGGTAGAATTGAGGTAGAGGTCGACGGAGAACGGCTCGGCGACGTTGAGGATGGGACCCGTTCCGTAGTAGTACGAGGTTCCCACTTGGGTACCGTTGGGGCCGTGCGCGGCGAACACGTTCGGGGACAGGTAGCCGGCCGGACTCGAGAAGTTCCATACGTTGTCGATGAAGTACAGCTGTTGAGCGTACGTGGAATACTCGATGACATTCTGAGTCCAGAACTGGTAGCCGGTCGTTCCCAGCAACGAGACGTTGGTGAGGACCGCGTTGAGCTGAACGCCATAATAGTCGGGGGCGCCCGCGTCGACCGCCAGTGGATAGACGTAGTTGTCGGAGAATTGCCCCTCGACGCTCGGGGTCGTGAGCAAGTAGGGAGTGATGACTCCCCCAGTGTTGTTGAGACCAAAGTCCGCGACACCTAGCGGAGCGGGGGTTGTGTTGTAGAGGGGGGAAACGTGCCCATTCGTGAGTGGGCGGTTGGCACCGGCGGGGTTGTTGGCAGGGAGAAATACGTCGCGGGAGGAGATGCCCGCCGCCCGGGTTGCGGCGAGCGCGCGGCCGGCGACCGAATTCAAGGGTGTGGCGGAGGACGGGCTCGTAGGCGTCGAGCTCTTCGATGGGAGTGGGGGTGGACTAGGGATGCTGTGAGAGGGCGAGCCGGGGGGGGAAGGCGTACCTAGGGCCGAGGTCGGAGTCGTCGAGCTCGCGGCGCTGCTGATGGCTGTCGAACTCGCAGCGCCCGTGGTGGTATTCGGGTGGCCGGCCGCCGAAGCTGCGGTCAAGCCCGCGAGTCCCAACGAAGAGAGAACCAAGACGACCGTCACTAGAGCGACCAGACCCAAAGTGGTGCGCGACGCGGCCATTAGGGCGAGGGCATGAGTTCGAGGGGATAAAGAAGTGGGTAGCCCGAAATCGTCGTTTCCCGGTTAGGGGAGGGCCGACGGTCGAGACTACCCCATCCGAGAGAGAGGGATTACCGGATCCCGTCGGAACGGCTACCGGTCAAAGTGCCGCCAACGCTCGATCCCGTCGCAGAGAAGCCCGAGCGCGAGGCCGAGGCCGACGATCGCGAGCAGCGGGAAGAGGTACATCCACCAGTAGTTGTAGCCCCCCGCGAAGCTGAACCCCTCGCACGTCCCGAACCCGAGGAGGTACCCCCACTCCGGGAAAGCGGCGGAGGGCAAGGGCGAGAACGACGGAAGGGACGGGACGAGGTACGGGGGCGGGGGAACTCCGGGCGGAACGGGGGGCCCGCCGGGCAACTGGCAGTTGTAGTACCAGGGGAAGGCAGAGAGGACGAAGAAGATCGGCGCTACGTCGAGCGGCAACTGGGCCAGCACCGGGCCCACCGAGTTGGGCATGACGTGCCGGAGCAGAATGCGGGGGAAGGAGGCGCCCGAAGCACGCGCCGCCTCCACATACGGTGCGTGCGCGATGATGCGCGCCCGTTCCCGAACGGTGCGGGCCATGGTCGGCCACAGGATGATGCCGAAGACCACGACGAAGACCGAAAGGCCGACGGCCTCCGGCGCCACCGTCAGGAGGCCGGCGAACACGACGACCGCCAGGAGGAACGTCGGGATCGTGCCCAGAGAGTCACTGACGAAGGTGACGAACGCGTCGACGAGACCGCCTTCGTCGAGACCGGCGATGGCTCCCAGGAAGAAACCTAGGAAGACGTCAATGGCCAGAATGCCCGCGACGATGGCGAGGTCCCAGGGCGTAGCTTGCCAGATCGCGCGGAACAGGTCGGTCCCGAACCCAGCCATGATACCGAACGGATGAACGGCGGAGGGGCCGACGGGGTTCTCGAGAGGGACCCACGCCACGTTCTGGGGAAGCTGGTCGAGCGAGCTGCGAAAGACGACCAGGGCGCTGAGGGCCGCGGCCAGGTAGACGATGAGCATCCCGGCACCGACTAGGAAGCCGAGGCTGGGGGGCCGTCGGGCCCATCGCTCCCGAAGGGTAGGTCGCGACGGAGGAGGGGGCAACTCAACTCGGCGGGAGATCGAAGCGTCAGTCATCGGCCCGCCAACCCCCGGGGGTCAAGTCGGAGCGCGATGAGGTCGACGATGAGCGCCCAGACAAGGACCACGATCGCGATCAAGAAGACCAACGGAATCACGGGGGAAAGCTGGCCGGTGGTCAAGGACGCAAAGATCAGGTACCCAAAGCCGGACTGGTCGACGAACGCCACCTCGACTGCGAACTGGACGCCAAGATACTCCGGGATCGTCAGGGCAAAGATGAGGAGGAACGAAGGGGTCACCGCTCGGGCGGCATGCCGCCACAGCAGCGTGCGTTCGGAAATGCCCCGCGAGCGTGCCCCGACGATGTACACCTCCTCTCGGACCGACCGCGCGATCGAGCGCGCATGCCGAAAGAAGATCGCGACGTACGCGATCGCGACCACCGAGGCCTGGATGAGCGTCTTGGTGAACGAAATCGCCGCGATCGTCCAGGCGTGATGAATGACCGCGTCCACGAGCGGCATCCCCGTGGGCTGGGTCGCGAACTGGTAGAGAATCCACGAGGGGTACCCACCCCGGTCGAAGAACCAGAAGTCCGCCGGGAGCAACCCCTGGGACGGAACGTCTTGGAAGTAGCCCAAGTAGCCGAGGAAGAGCGCGTTGAGGACCAGGGTCCCCACGACGAACACCGGGAGCAGGGCGCCCGTCAAGGTCACGAGGCGGGCGGGGGCATCGAATCCCGGCCGACGGCTCCAGCCCGCGTAGAGACTGATGGGGTAGGCCAGCACGGCCGCGATCGGGAGCGCGAACAGGGCGAGCTGGATCGACGGGGGAATGTAGTACGCGAAAAGCTGGGTCCAGGGAAGCTGGTACTTCAGGTAGGCCGCCGTCCCCCAATTGCCGGTGAAGATGTTGACCACCATCTGAAAGAATCCACGGTCGATCCCGGAAAGGCTCTCCGGCGGGGTCTGCGTCAGGCTGATGGGCACATCGATGACGAGGTACAGGATCAGAAGCACGAAAACGAGCTGCGCCGGGATCAACAGCAGCCGCCGGGCAGCGTACCGGGCAGGTCCCGAAAGGAGCGGGCGGTGGGAATCCTGGGCGGAGGGCTCGACCGACGGGGGAGAGATATCGGTGGACGCCCCGGAGCCCGGCGGCGTCGGCTCGGGCGACGAAGTCACAGGGTGGGCCTCCGGGGATTCATCATCGTCTCCGAGAAGACTCACCCCGACGAAGGCAATCCCGGCCGACCATCGGATTCGTGGCGCTTTCGGGCGGTTGCGGCGAGGAGGGACCACATACTCGACCCTGCCCGCCCGGGCAGGTCCCGCTCCCGGCGCCCGGAGGGCCGGTCATCCTCCGCGCGATGGGGGCAGTGGTTAATATCCCGTTCCGGAGCGGGGGGGCGCGGGCCTCCTTACTTCTCCGACCACTCCTGAGGAGACCCAGCTTCCGGCCCGCCGGCGGTCGGTGACGATACGCTCACTGCCGCGGGTTCGATCGGTTTCGGTGGGGGCCGGCGTCCGCGAGAGCGGTAGGCGAGCGCGATCACCCCGAGCACGACCGCGAGCGCGGCCAAGAGCCCGATCACGGCCCATACGACCCAGCTCACTCCGGCGGTCGGGATCGAGGTGAGGGAGACCACGACCGACGTGCTTTGGGCGCTCGTCACGCTCACGTTGTTGAAGTAAGGCAGGTATCCGCCATCCGTCACTTCGACCGTGTAGATGCCCGGAGCCAGCGGGACCGTTACGGTGCCATTCGTAGCGAGATCCACTGCTTGGCCGCTCACGGTCAGCGTCGCCCCGGAGGGCGTCACCTGCAATACGAGGGTCCCGTTGACCGGCGCAAAGAGGACGGGGACGGTCAACGCGGCCGTGCTGACGTTCGCCGACCAATTCACCGGCGGGAACTCGAACGCCGACGCTTGGCCGGAATAGTGGACGGAGGGCGATCCTCCGGGGAGGTCGAGGACGAGGCTGGAGGCGCTCGTGGTTCCTCCGACCGCGCTCTCATTGACGGGCTCGGACACCGAGACCGACCAAGTCCATCCCGGAACGAGGCCAGATTCCCAGAACGTCACGGGCTCGAGCGGGACGAAGGAGACCGTGACCGAGGCGCTCGCGTTGTCCACGGTGAACGACCCGTTCTCCGGGCCCTGGTATCCGGTCGGTGAGGGCAGCGTGAAGTTGTAAGTCCCGTTCGGCGCCCACACCACGAGGCTCGTGCCCAAGCTCGAGTTCGTGACCCCAAGAGCGGTCACGCTCCATTCGGTCCCGGCCGCGAGACCGGTCTCGGTGAACGTCACCGAGAAGAGCGTGTACGGGACGAGCGGAACGTAGTCACCGTAATTCGTGATGAACCCGGAGTCGTTGTACGGAAGGACCCCGTACGGGTTCGCCTGGGTCCCGTAGT
>Ga0074045_10005038_pt1 | contig 11610 bp, 11 predicted proteins | sample BogForMeECP23OM2_FD_94442 | JGI IMG/M metagenome (GOLD analysis project Ga0074045, IMG submission 94442) | Bog forest soil microbial communities from Calvert Island, British Columbia, Canada - Bog Forest MetaG ECP23OM2 | ecosystem: Environmental > Terrestrial > Soil > Wetlands ...
ACTAATTCTTTAGGTGGAACCACGGTTCATCCCCACGCATGTGGGGAACTCCTCCTGATAGAGAAAAAGAAAATTAGTTTATTCGGTTCATCCCCACGCATGTGGGGAACTCTCTTTAATTTTTATATCAAAACAAGGAAGATTACTTCCGGGGATCTACGCAATTTTTAATTTTGACTGGGAAAATTCCCATCATGTAAGAGGGGATCATGTTCTCGACTTCGGAAGATATGCCTCATCTCCCTACAATTCAATCACGTTTCATTGTTAATTAAGTTCTCTGCTTTTGGTTTACAGAAGGTGGAAGAAACGAAATCAGAGGGACACCATCAAAATCCACCGGGATACGCCGGTTTGCACCAGCCGTAACAAAATCGAAGCCGGACTCGTTATTCGTTCCCCACGCCATAATTGCAGTCCCTTCTTCGATTCCTTCAACGATCTGCTCCCAGATCATTTCACGCACTTTTACAGAGAAATCCCCGATATAGACCCCCGCTTGGACTTCAAGAAGCCAGACAGATAATCTTCCCCGCAAACGGGGTGGAGCGTTCTCAAGTACGATGGCCAGCATCGCCTAACCCCTTCTCTTCAGGAATTGCAGGAGGCAGACAATCATCCGGTGTTTCAGGAACCGGCAGGCCGCCCGCAGCAAGAACCTCTTCAATTGTGGGAATAATTGTTTTCAACAACCGTGTTTCGCGGAACTGATCACGGCAGGCCAGCCTCACAGCCCGTTCAGGATCAACCGGGTTTTGTGCCGCGATACGGAATGCCACGGGAACAACCGTATCAAATTTGAACAAATCTGCAATATCGTACACGAATGCCTGAGGTTTGCCTGAATGAATGAAACCGATTGCCGGTGCATATCCTGCGGCAAGGATCGCAGCCTCGCTTATTCCGTAAAGGCAGGCCGTTGCTGAACTCAGGCATCGGTTGGGAATATCTCCGCTGCCCCACCGGGTATGATCATAGGAACGGCCTAACCATTTCACGCCGAACTTTTGCGAGAGCTGGACATACAGTTCCTTGACCCGTGCACCTTCAACACCCCGTAACTGTTCCACCGAATAGTGCGTTGGAACCGGTTGTTTGAACCGGAACTCGTACATCTTTCGAACGACTTTCAACCGTGCCGTCTCATCAAGTGCAAGTTTGGCCTGGAAGAGGAGACGATCTGCCCGGGCTCCGCCGGGTTGTCCGCCGGCGTACAGCCTGACCCCCGCTTCGCCAATCCACACCAGCAGGCAGCCGACACGTGCCGCAAGTACCACCGCTGCGTGGGAAACCCGGATACCGGGTTCCAGCATAAGACAGGCAACACTTCCGATCGGGATCTGGGTACGAACTCCGTTTTTATCAACGATAACGAATGCACCATCAAGAACATCCAGTTCCCCCCTTTCAAGAAAAACAAGGGAGATCCTTTCCTTAATGGCAATTGGTTTTAAGGGAGGAAGCATGGATTTCCGGATTTATGGTCGTTTGATCATCATCATCCCACAGCCAAATCCCTTCGCAGGCCCGATACCGGTAAAGAGCGCCCGGATAAATGCATCAGGATCGGTAACCGTTAGAAGTCCGGTAAAATCGATGGTGCTGATTCTGATCTCATGATTCCCCTTGCCTTTTTTGAATTGGTGCTGGAGATAACCATCCGCCCTGATATCTTCGCCCCGGATGGAAAAGCCGTTTGCTTCCCCTTTCTGTGCCAGCCAGACAAAACCCGCCTCCTGCACGATATCGGCTTCCCGTGGTAACACACCCTTTTTTTCCTTGAGATAGGTCTTTGCCTCCATGACAACATCATGCCGGTGTTGTTTATGTTCTTCATCGCGCTTTACCCGGATGGGATTTGCCCGCAGGACAAACGAAAAGACCTGATCTTTTTTCACAACGGGAGCATACGGTTTTGGCTCTACGCTCCAGATCCCTTTCCGATCATTTGGTGCACGCTCCGATACGCAGAAGAATGCGGGAAGGCCATGCACCGCATCCTGCCGGTAAATAAAATCCCGCTTTCGTTCCGGTCCATCGGTGAACAGATCCCAGATCAGAGAATGCATGTGATAGGCGCTGTCAACATGCTCCCAGAATTCTTTTTTTTCTGCTGCATCCGGTCGCAGCCGTACCCTGCTGATCAGCATTGTCGGCCTCCTCCGGGTGTTTTTATCATTGCATAATGTTCTTCACGATCAGCAAACTGCCAACGTCTCCGGCTAGAGGGATTATCGCGACGTATTACGGTGTGATCTTCCTCAAATCCGGATTGTTCATTGCCTTCCCAGAAAACCCGGAAATTGTTCCGGGAGGTGAGTCGTGAAATAAAGAGATGATCCGGGAACTGAACGGACTTCAGTGCTTCTGCCAGGTTTTCTGCCCGTGTAATCTGGGCGTGAACCGGAAGAGAGAGCGGACAGGATTTTCTCCCGAGATAGAGAACAAACTCCGGGTTAGCGAGGTGCGTCCTTATCGTTTCAACGGGATATGGCGGAGATGCAGTAAGGCCCCACAGACAGATTGTATAAACTGCGTCGCACCGGTAATCCCGCGATGAAAGGATAGTATTGAGTTCATCCTTCGGCACCGCCAGTTCGTCTTTTCTCGTGAGAAAATGATATTTCATCTTTCCTTTGCCGGCTGGGGGGACCTGCGCAGTATGGTAATCCCTCAGCAGAATACCCGGGCCATCGATTCTGATCGCCATCAGGTATCCGGATGCAAGTTCTCGTTGCCGCTCTTCCTCATCGCGCCGGATTCCCATAGCAGCAGCGATGAGCCCCACAACCGCAGATTTTGACGGGTGGTCGAATGTCGGGCGGAACTCTCCTACTGCAATGTCGCCCCATGAAGCCATTGAACCGTAAAGGCGAAAGATCAGGAATTCCTGCATATCAACCAGCTACGAACGTAAGGAGTTCGGAAAGTTTTCCCGTGCCGGCAAATGCATTCATCTCATAGTTGTCCTTCCAGCATTTCCCGTACACATCATCCATCTTTTTCCGCGTATCATTCAGAGCGGTTATTGCAGTCCCGAGCAGATCCTTCTCTTTGAGTGCTTCAAGATACGCAACCGATAATGAACGCGGCTGTTGTGGGCCCCTCTCTACGAGCAGGTACGACGCATATGCACGAGAGGCAAAAGAGTTTTGCTTACCGGATGGTGCAATCTTTACCGCAGATTCTATGAGTGCCCGGATAGCTGTCGCTGCAAGTTGTTTGCGATCACTTTTTTTGTCTCCACCAAGGTTTTCTTCAAGGAGCGTTTTGTTGATGCAGACGTACTCGTAGAACAACCCTGATGCAAATTCAGTCTCCCCAAGGTGTCCGGCACCGGCATCATCCTCGCCTTTGTTGAGATCGTCAACTGCCGTGAAATAATCATCCTCAACCGCAACTTCATGCACGGTTACAGCATGGGCAACTTGGACAGCGGCTTCGACATTATAATGGGTTGCATTTGCAAGCATACGCCCGAACATTGCCACATCCACCGATGATAGATCCTCTTTTAAGAGGGTAGATAGTTCGTCAGGCTTTGGTTCCCGTTTTTCTTTGATAAGGATCGCGATCAAGGCTTGGATCGCCGCGATTTCATCGTTCGAGTAAAAAACCAGTTGTTCCCCTTTGAGAGAATCCTTGTCAACATTGGTTTTTTTCTCTTTTTCTTTTGGGGCCTTAACCTCGCCTTCGGCATCCTCTGCGTCTTCCTTTTTGGATTTTTTACCGGTTTCTTTGGAGGATTTATCAACAAATACCGACGCGATCTTCCATGCCCACAGTTTCGCTTTCTCTTCAGGAATGCCATCTGCTTTTTTTGGAACAGCAGCAGTTTTGCCCACCTCAAGCAGCTCCTTGAGGGGAAAACCGGTAATAAGTGCCTCTTTCACTTTCACGCCCATTTCCTTGGTGCGTTTTCCCATGTGATCCTTGAGATGTTCAGTGAATATATCGGATGTCCTCCACGCCCGTTTCAGGCTCTGCGAAGAAATGCGGAGGCGCTGGGTTCCGCCCATTACGGCCGTTTTCGGCCTGCCGAGATCGTCACGGTTCAGGTTCGACGGGGGATACGATACAAGCATATGTAGTTGGATAAATTCAGCCATATTCTTCAGACTCCTAGTTTTTCTTCACTCGGTGCATGTTCATAATAGGCATACGCCCATTCTTTTTTCGTACGTTCATTCCACCAGTAGATCCCGTTTGCGAGACTGACAATGTCAACAGAACCTCCGAGAAGCCGGACAAGACGGATCATCGTTGCGTATAATTTGTCCGCGTCCTCAATCTTGAGCAGCTGCCGAAATCTCATGCCACTCACGCAGGCCTTTTTTCCCGGGCCTCCTTTTGCGGGGGGGCTCGCCATCTGGACGGCAAATGATCGCTGGAGATTTCGCTCTCGATCCTCGGTTTTATTCTCCTTGACATGCGAAAGCACACCGGCCACGATGGCAAGCCTGTCCATCTGGTCAGGTCTTATGGAGCCAAACGGTTCAAGCCGCATTTTTAACCGGTGGAATGCCGGTGTAAATGCAACTTCAAGCGGGTTGTGGCATTGCCTGAGTGCCGCCCGGTCACCTCTCGCAATATCCAGTTCTTTCCACCAGGAAAGGAGTGCAGCCCGCACTTCCGGCGGGGAAAATGTCAGATAAGTCTTTTGTTCCATGTTTAATTACCTCACGATATCACAGGCTCCGGTTTTTGGCGTTCTTTGTCACGGGTTTTTGCAAATCAAGTAATTCAATGATTTTTTTGTTATAGGGTGCAGAGAAGTTTTTGAAGTATCGCCGTGCAAGAGCAATTCGTTTTGGATCGGCAACAGAGATCAGGTTCGATTGCGAGTGCCGATCAAAAAGTGTCTCGCCCTCGCGTGTAAGAATGGAAAGCCATCGTAATTTCAGATCGTTGAGAGGCTGGTTGCTTTTTAGATTTTCACGCAATTCACCCAATGTCCGGTAAAAATCCGGTTCAGTATTCTGCCAGAACTCTGAATCAATGACAGAAAGATCACCAGATACTTCTGCTTTCGGTGCGAAGAGCGCCTTTTTAATGGACGACCGAATATTAAATGCGATCAGGTTCGCGGTTTTTATCATCTGGCTCACCCCGGTTTCATATTCGGAACGGATCTCTTTGTCAACATGAATCAAAGGCATCGTTCCTTCATACCAACCCAGTGCTTTCATGTTTGCCATCTCATAACCGAATGCCCAGAGCCGGAAAGAAATATCAGAGCCCTCCAACAGATCAGATCCTCGTTCCTCCCTGAACAAATGCACCACAACTGCCGGTTCACGTTTATAATTTTTTTCCGAGCTATTCTGAATAAGACCCAACCAGTTCCGGTATGAAATACCGCCGCGCTTGCTGAGAATGGGCAGGACTTTACCGGTTTTGAGATCGGTGGAATAAGGTGAAAGGATATGGTGCCAGCCATCTTTGTAATTAATACCGTAACTTTTGTCAAAATACCCGGATGCATAGTCATGTACTGAGCATCCGCAGAGATCGCATTGGATTGCCACCGGATGGGCCCCGAATATGAGCCGTATTCTTCTTGGCATCCCCCAGAACATCTGATCGGGATGTACATACTGTGAAGTCGTGATCTCGTTCTTCGCGCTCGTGCGGGTATGTCCCAGCCAGGGAAACGTATCTGCCCCGTCATTTTTTGTGGTATTCCCGTAATGGCCGAATGATTCCCGGCTTATTACATTCAGCCAGACCGTCTCCCAGAGGGTCCTCCCCATAACAAGCGTGGTGAGGGGGCCGCCACCCCTCAAAGATGTTCGGTGTCCCCGGCCACCGGCTGGTGCGTTGGTCTGCAAGGTAAACAATGCCATGGCACAACAGGACTGACAAATGTTCCTGACCGTGTCCCGTTTCAGGAAATGATCCGCATTTTTATCAAGAGTCTGATCGCCGGGCATCTCCATAAGCAGGTGATCTATTTTATTCTGTTCGCCATCCTTCTCTGTCAGATCGAAATCCTGCATGAATCTCGGCCCGTCACCATCCAGATTAAATGCAGTCGCATATCGCCCGAATGCCGCTTTCAATTCATCGGGTGAAGGGGGATTCCTGAATCTTTTCCGCCACTCAGATTCATCTGCGGGAGGGCAGGCCGTCTGCACCAGACCAATCAGGAACTGGATCAGGACTCCGTTAAAATCCGGGCGAGGTGCAGCCAGCCCAATAATCGGGTTGGTTGCCAGTCCGTCCGTGATCTGGGACGGAGAAACATACACCGGCTTTTCACCGGTTTTCCTTTTTACGGGAATCCATCGTTCATGCAGAAGATTGTACATGCCAGCCTTCCTGTTCTGATATCAGCGAAATTCTCCCGGTTTTCTGACAAATCCAACTATCTGAAAAATATGAATACTTTGAATAATTCTTCTCATATCCAAGCCTCATCTTTCAACACCTTAACCATTATGATTTGTTCACCACAAGTCCTGTTTTTGGATCATACCCGACGGTAACCCTGTTGCCTTTCGCATTAAGAGCACAGCCTGACCATTCACCGTTGTTCTTGGTCAGCGGTACAAGAACCTGCCAACGACCCTTATCCGGCAGGGTCTGTTTGAATTGTTCAAGAGCTGTCCCCAGCGTCCCGCCATATTCAGATTCCTTTGAAAGTTTACGTTCAGAAATGCTGACCTGACTCATCTCCCGGGCAAACTCGGAAGGAGATGACCAGAACGATAGGAGAGATCCATCCCACTTGAGAAGGAGGACCGTTACACGGGGCTCGCCAAGCCGTGTCGGTGTCCGGACGTCGTCCATCCACTGCATCGGTGTACTCCGGTATCCTTCATCCAGCTTGAGTTCATTCAGATTCGCTTGGGCACGACCGCCCATATCCTTGCCATCGGATTGAAGTTCTGCCTGCATGAGTGATTCCGGAATTTTTCCCTGTTCATCCTCGCCAAAAACCCTTTCAACAAGCAGGCGGGCATCATCCGGCATCGTAATCTTTTTCCGGTCTTCAAGAAGTCGGGCTGTAAGCCAGAGCTGCCCGTGATGGGGATACACATAGGCTCCTTTGGGAAACAGGGCAGAATACCATTCTGCCGTCGGGATTCTATCCAAAGAGGGTGTCAAGACAATGAGTCGCGGAGTTCCTCTATTACCACGTTTGATGGGATCATTATGCCGGTGCAGCCGGCCTGCTCGCTGGATAATCAGATCCATGGGGGCAAGATCCGTGACCATGAGATCAAAATCAAGATCGAGCGATTGTTCAACCACTTGGGTGGCGACAAGAATTTTTCCGCGCCGGATTTCAGGAGTGCTATCCTTGCCAAACGTCTCCAGCACAGTATGCTCAATCCCTAACCGGTCTCCCATCGCGAACCGGGCGTGGAACAGCATAACATGTTCCTCACCAAAACTGTGGGAAAGTTCACGATAAGATTCAATGGCATCATCAACAGTATTTCTCACCCAGCAGGCGCATCGCCCCTCTTTGATAACGTCAGATAATAGGGCCTTCACAACGGATGGATCATCACCACATTCAACAGCGATCGTCCGATGGGTCTGTTCACAGCAATCAATGGGAATTTCTGATAGTGACTCGCGGCTCACACAGGTAACAAGGGGATAATCGGATTTTTGAACCGTATCCGCACCGGCATCTATACCCAAGCCTTTGCAGAATCCGGTGACCAAGTCCTGCCGCTGCTTTTGCGGGAGTGTGGCGGAAAGAAGGATTGCACTGCCCCCTTGCGCAGCATGGAATTCAAGGAGTGTTTCTAGTACCTTGTGCACATATGGATCGTAGGCATGCACTTCGTCTACAACAAGAATATTTCTTGATAACCCCAGCAGACGAAGAGATTGATGCCGGAGAGGCAGCACACCCATCAGCACCTGATCGATTGTCCCGACACCGATCTGTGCAAGAAGCGATTTTTTTCGGTTATCTGACAACCACGCAGCACACTGCGCTGATCCGCTCGGTTCTCCTTTCCGGTCAGGTTCGATGAGAGCGGCACTGGCCGGGAGAATAGAATTCCGGAATTTTTTCGAAAGGTTGCGTGAACTATGTGCCAATACAAGTGACGGGTGATCCTCACTCATGAATAGATTCAGGTAAGCCAGTTCCATTCTCCCGTACATCGCATCAGCTGTTGCCATTGTCGGCAGACCAAAGAAGATCCCTTCACCATTTCCCTCCGCTATAAGTCGCTGCGCAAGTACAAGAGCAGCTTCCGTCTTTCCGCTCCCGGTCGCTTCCTCAATGATAAACATCCGGGGACTGCGGTGTTCAACTTCACAACCGGATACATAGGTCTGAAGTGGCGTGGGTAACGAAATACCCGGGAACAATGAATGCATGCCGGTTTTTTCTGAAACTCTGGCGGGCAGAAGACCTGCATCGCGGACTGCGTCTTCCGCGTGGCGAAGTGCATACGTATTCCAGTACTTTTCCAGCGGCATCGGTTCAGTGCAGAAAGGAAAATGTCTGCTGTTAGAACCGATCCAGTCACTGAGTACTGCCAGACCTGCAAGGAGCCATGATGTCCGGTGGAATTCGGTAAGTGTCTCCGCTGAAAAACCAAGCATTCTTGGGGGGGATTCCTTCAGAAAAAGCCCGACGCTGGCTTCCACAAATGCAATGGCAGAGTTGCGATCCTCTTCATCAAAGAGCATACTCAGCGTCAGATTATTCTTCGGTTTTTCCGGGGGTTTCCCATGATGGCCGGTTACTGCAAAGACCCAGGGGCGCAATGCATCTCTCCAGTCAAACTGATCATCGGAAAGATTGAGGCCAAACCAGTTCTCTGACCAAGCCCGCTTCCAGAGATCCTCTTCGAACAAGAGCCGCCCCATATCATCATGATAAACAGTATACTCGTTTTTGCAGGTTCGCCCCTGAAGCGTTTCCATGATATCCGGCCGAAGATTCTGGAACCGCCCGGAGAATTTTCCGATATCATGCAACGCAAGAAGATAAGCGACGATATTAAGTGCCCGGTTTTTTTCAGTATCATTGTTGGGCTGCAAGGTAGGTGAAATAATTTTTTCACAGAGGAAAGGATCCTTAATGAGTAGGGTCCGACCAACCGCAGCAACATCCAGACAATGATACACGAGAAGGTGATACTGTAATGGATCTTCTCCGCTGCTGCCTGCGGCTTTTCCCCAATAATTGTAATACGGTTCCAGAATTTCACCATTCATAAGTTATCCCTGATATCCTGCACATCACTCTGTAAAGAAAAAAAATTCAACGCATTCATAAAATTCCTCTTCGGTGCAATTCAAAATAACAGCTCATGCAGGCACGTGCATCACTGAGCGCGTTGTGCTGATCTTCGTAGGTTTTTCCAAATAACTTGGTATGAAGTTCCGATAATTTCAGGTACTTGTAATAGCCGTGTCCTGTTTTCAATCTGCACAATTTCGTAGAAGATTTCATCGTGCATTGCGTCTGTTTCCAAAGAAATCGGAAATGTTCCAGAAAAAAACCTTTTCGAATAAATTCTGCGTTGATCACTTTCACATCAAAATCGATGTTGTGTCCAATGCAAAGGGCAGAACGATTAAGAGATTGACAGAATAATTTCAAGGCTTCATTCAAGGGAATTCCATTTTCGATTGCTTTTTCTGTGGTTATTCCATGCAATGCAGAGGCACTTTTCGGGATTTCAAAGGATTCTGGTTTGATTATCTGATCATACTCTGATTCTACAGTCTCGTTCTCATTGCATTCGATCCATGCAATTTCAACAAGCCGGGGCCAGTTCGATAAATGATATATGGAGGCAGATCGTCTGTTTGGAAGCCCGGTCGTTTCCGTATCCAGAAATAATATCATCGTAAAAACCTGCCTGATTTTATTGCCTGCCGTAAATCCCAGACATTTTATAAATTTGCGTTCCTGTTCGTCCATTCACCTCCCCCGACCATAAATGTAGCGACCCGAGCCGTGAAAGTGAAAAAATATCAATTGTTGTAAAGCCGAAGAATAAAACATGGAGATCCTTTCTGCTGCCCGTAGTAACCCCGGTTGACACCCCCTCCTCGACTGCACGAGCCCCGTTCCGCCGAATGCACAAGTCTGGAGCAGCGTTATTTCTGATCGCCCCCCCCCGAGGTCTCCCCTTTTGAACCGTCATTTTTCCGGTTATGATCAATTTCGATAGTTATCATTTTTATCATCAGATTACAATCGTCTATATGATGTAAGGCACCGGACAAACCAAAGGCAGCACCCACGTTATTTTCGTCGGAGAGGTTTCCCGGGTGCATGAAGCATTCCACACCTCCCAGAAATCCGGTTCAGTGAAAAAATATATCCGTGTGTGAATTTCACGTTGTCCGTCACATGGCCTTACGGCCCGAGTTATTAAATCCTTAACGGGTGTGAACGGCGTCGGGTGCCGTTCTACGTTTTCTCGATCGCATTTTTTAGATTTTGACAGCTGTTTTCTGATTTGTTTCGGAAACTCACACGGTGCATGGAACGCTGTACACGAGTCCAATACGCCCGTGTTATTGGACACGATACGATCGATCTAAAATGTTCGGTACAACGGCGAAGAGTAGTACAATGATGTGATAAGATTTCAATACGAACTTAATAATACGGTGATTTCGGAAATTTATGGATTTGTTTTGACCGCCCGAAAAACGAAAGCGGGGTTCTTCGGCGTGGATTATGGGTAAAGTATAAATATTAGGATTGCGATGGATAGCCATGAGCGAACGAATAGCAGTCCGAGAAAACCGTCGCTACGTACCTAAGTATACGTCGGCGACATTCCGGCAGGGAAACATGCCGAATGAGACGGTGATAACGGTTACGGGAACAAGGGGACTAACACAGCGTGAATTCGTTATCGGTTATCTCACGAAGGCGGGACGTAACGGAGCGTACGTGAACGAGATGTATAATTCGTGGAATCAGATGCGAGCTGCCATCAACAAACCTCAAAGTACGTATCCCAGCTTCCGGAAATTGATCTGGAACATGAAAAAGGAAAAGATCATTGTTCCAGTCCCAGAGGCAGAAATTCGTGCGCGGGGCTTAGCGGGTGAAGCACCGATTGCGCGGTCTTATTATCGTCTGAACCCCGGTTACGTCGAGGACGAGTAATCTCGTTTTTTCTTCGATTTCGAGGATATTGACAATTTTTTATTTTTTCGAGTTTTTCACGACTGATGCGAGGTCACGTAGTCATGGCAACGTAGAAATTTTTCAGCGTACTTAAAGTATAGTTAAGTCATTACCATAAATCGCCAGAAAAAACGCCCCGATTTTAAATTCAGTCATTTAAATCAGTCCAAATTCAATACACCGTCCGGCAACCGCGCCGTTCTCGTTTTTTGAGTGATACAGCGGCTATTTAAGATGGAAAAAGCAAAAGCATCCCGAAATAGCCACAAAAAGGAGGTTAAACGAATGAACAAAGCCAGAAAGAAGCAGAAACACGTCGTCCAGCGATATTTAGTCACGATGAGAGGATGCGAGGCGTGCGAGGAAGCCAAGAAAAAACTCAAAGCAAAGATCACGTCAGGCAAGATAAAGATCCTGACACCCTCTAACCGCAAGGCCGTTAAAATCCTCCAAGCCCTGAATCTGTGGGAAGTCCC
>Ga0074045_10005039_pt1 | contig 11609 bp, 9 predicted proteins | sample BogForMeECP23OM2_FD_94442 | JGI IMG/M metagenome (GOLD analysis project Ga0074045, IMG submission 94442) | Bog forest soil microbial communities from Calvert Island, British Columbia, Canada - Bog Forest MetaG ECP23OM2 | ecosystem: Environmental > Terrestrial > Soil > Wetlands ...
CCAGCGACGGTAGGTAAGAAAGCTCAGCATCTTAGGCACAATAATCGGGTTGTCAATGTGTCGCGTTGCCATGTTTGGCTGACCAACGATCACTAACGACGCCCCTTCCTGAGTGTCGAAGAGTGCCTCCATGGCAGCCAGAGTCACAGGCTGCTTTTGGGCGACCATCTTCCCTGCCCAGTCGCCCGTGGGGAAAAGTTGCAACAAGCTGACAATGAGGCCAGCAATCACCCCCAGGCGCAGGAACACCCGCGCCTGCTGCAGATGCTGGTTGCTTAATAGGTAGAACGCGCCGACGGCAGCCATGACGAACGATCCCGTTATGACCGCTCCGCTCATGTTGTGGGCATATTGCAACCAAGCCCAGGGATTCAACACCAACGCCCAGAAACTGGAGAGTTGCAGCGAGCCGTCAGCAGCTTTCTCGTAACCGACGGGGTTTTGCATCCAGGCATCGGTAGCTACGATGAAATAACCGGAGGCCCATGAGCCCACAAACACCATGAAAGCCGCGAACCAGTGCATGCCTTTGCTCAGGCGTTTTTCGCCGTAGAGAAACAACCCGAGAAAAGTCGATTCCAGGAAGAAGGCGAAGCAGCCCTCCATAGCGAGGGTCTGCCCGATGACGCCGCCAGCGAAGCGAGAGAAATGCGACCAATTGGTGCCGAACTGGAATTCCATGGGAATTCCCGTCACCACACCGATCGCGAAATTGATGCCAAAAATCTTGGCCCAAAAACGGGCCGCCTGGTTATAGGTCTCGTCGTTTTTCTTGATCGCCAGGGTCTTCAAAATCACGATCAGCGGCGCCAGTCCCATTGTCAGTTGCGGGAACAGGTAGTGATAGGTCACGGTGAAGGCGAATTGCAGGCGATGGATCAGGAGTGCGCTATCCATTCAGCAACCTCAATATGAAAATACGCTCGGCTGCCTCCCTCGCGGCGAACGAGGAAGTGCTCCTGCGCAGGACGATCTATTCTCGCCGACCACTGTCACATAGGATGTGACTTGCATCACAAGGGACCTTCGCATAGTCCGAAGAAGATGTCTGCCTGAAAGGCGCGGGATCGAGCGAGTCATTGAAGCGGCCGCCGGGTCTAAACTAGTAGTGACGATGCGCATCGCTGTCAGCTCGATTTTTGCCCTGGCCGTTTGGGTTGCTTGCCCGGCGGCCGCGCCGGCGCAAGCCGCACCGGCGATTACCCCTCAGCAAGCAACCCAGCGGCTCATGCTAAAGGACGGTTCCTTCCAGGGGGTCGTAAAGTACGAAGTGCAAGGCGACCGGGTTCATTACTTCAGCGCCGAACGTTATGAGTGGGAGGACATTCCTGCCTCCCTGGTGGATTGGGAAGCAACTAAGAAATACCAAGCCGACCTTAGCAGCGGAAAACTACGCGTACACGCGGAGACTGCCGAGGAGCGCGAAGAACGCGAACGAGAGGAAGCGAACTCGCCGGAAATTTCACCGGGGCTACGGTTACCTGGGACTGGCGGCGTATTTCTTCTCGATCAGTTCGAAGGCAAACCGGAGTTGGCGGAGATCCTTCAGAATGGCAGCGAATTGAACCAAAACGCCGACAAGAAGAGCGTCCTGCGTACGGCGATTAACCCGATTGGAAGTTCGAAACACGCCTTCGAGTTGAAGGGGGCCCACGCCAAGATTCAATCGCACGTTCCCACGCCGTCCATTTACCTGGACATCGATGAGGGTGCTCTGAACGACGTCCCGCTGGCGGGCCGGTTTCGCGTGGTGCGCGCCGAAGTAAAGAAGGACGACCGCATCATAGGCAACCTGAAGGTCACATTTACGGGCAAGACGTCGCAGGAGGGAAGTTTCATCCCGGCCAAAGTCGAAAAGGTAGGGACTGGCGAGTGGGTGAAAGTGACGCCAACCCAGGACTTACCGCCCGGCGAGTACGCTGTTGTAGAAATGCTGGGACCTGAGGAAATGAACCTCTACGTCTGGGACTTCGGGGTGAACCGGCAGGCGCCGGCGAATCCAAACACCTGGCGCCCTTCGCCAGTCGTGAATTCAACTGCGAAGAACTGACGTGCCGCGGCTTAGCGGCTGAATCTAGCTGGCCGCGCGGCCCTCATCGCGTCCGACGATGCCCAGGCCGGGAACCGCAATGTTGTCGCGTCCCGCCTGCTTGACGGCGTACATCATTTCGTCAGCGCGTTGAACGACAGCCTGCGGCGTTGTTGCGTCTTCCGGGTAGGTCGCAATGCCGATGCTGGCCCGCAGGTCGACTTGGAACTTTTCGTCCTGAAGCCACTGGCGGTGATGAAATACGCGTGAGATGCGTCGAGCGACGCGCAGCCCAGCGTCGCGAGATGTTTGTGGAAGCAGAATGGCGAATTCGTCGCCGCCATAGCGAAATGCAGCGTCAACCAATCGCAGGTTCTCTCTAATGCATTCCCCGACTTGCGCCAGCAAGTTGCTGCCAGCGAGGTGTCCGTGCTCGTCATTCACCCGTTTGAAATGATCAAGATCGAGGAACAGCAGAGTGAACTGGTAGCCAAATCTTGCGGACCGGTTCACTTCTTCCGCCAGAACCGTGAACAGGTGGCGAGCGTTGTATAAACCAGTGCAGTCGTCGGTGATGCTGAGTTCCTGAATTCGACGGACAGCGCGAGCATTCTCGATGGCGATGGCAGCATAATCGGCGAGAGTTTGCAGCAGCATCTCGCTCTGCAGGTAAACCTGCATATCGATGTTCACCAGTTGAATGACACCAAGGACCTTCCCGCCCGTACGCACTGGCACGCAGACGACTGCGCAGCTACCCTCGAACCATTCACTCCTGCTGTCGGGGTCAATTAGAGGGTCGGCGTTAACATTTTCAATAGCCAGTGGTTCCCCATGGGCGATCACCCACTCGGTCAACGTGGTGCCGTCGCGCAAACGGAGATTCGAGAAGCCTTCGGAACCTTTGCCAACGGCTGCGGCATAGTATGGTTCCTGACTGGACTCGTCGATCATTACCAGCGACCAGGTGGCCGGCTCGAAGTAAGCGGCCATTTTTTCCATGATGGTCTGCAGGATTGTGTCGAGATCGAGCGTCGACGTGAGCGCCTTCGCAACATCGTGAAAGATCTTCAACTCGTAAAGCTGGCGATCATTATCCGAAGTTGCCACCGATGCGCAAGACCTGACATTGGAGATGCCGGCTGATTCGCTAAACAGGGCGCTTGCCGGTTTCAGTAGGCTCTGTCAGTGAGACGGCTAGACAAAAGCCACTGAACGGTGTCGATGTTACAGGAAAATAGTGGTTTATCCTATACTTCATAAGTAACTCTACGAGTGTGACTCCAGTTTTGGGAACTTAGAAGATGCTGTGCGTCCCAGTGACCTGTAGAGCGACGAATTTTGAGGCGCGCTGTGCTGATGTCTACGAGGCGCGAAGTCCGCAGGTAGACTGAACTTGCGGAACATTCCACACGAAGGGAATACTCAAGTGGGTTCATTCGGCGAGCGGTTGCGTCGAGAGCGCGAGATGCGTGGCGTCTCACTCGACGATATTGCCGACGCGACCAAGATTGGGACTCGCCTCCTTCGTGCGCTAGAAGAGGAGCATTTTGAACTTCTACCGGGTGGAATTTTCAACAAGGGATTTGTCCGCGCGTATTCCAAGTACCTGGGTCTCAATGAGGAAGAGGCCGTAGCCGACTATTTACAGGCGGCGGGCGAAACCGCGCCCGACCCACGAGTGATCGCGGAGCAAAACTCATTGCGCATCGATCATGCCGGCGGCGAGGCCGGCCCCTCGCGCCCAGCTGGATTTCCTATCATCCCGGTTCTGATCCTTCTTTTGCTCATCGCAGCTGGAGCCGGGGGCTGGCAGATTTACCAGGAACGAGCGCGTGACCGCGAGGCGAAGCGGCAGGCGGCGACGGCCGCCAATTCGACCACCACCGTAACACCAGCAGCCAGCAGTCCGACGCCCGTGACGTCGCCTTCGGCTGTCCCCGACGTTAGTGCAAACAAGGCGGAGGCGCAGAGCACTACAGCTCTCCCGCCACAGAACGCGACGGCAAGCCCGACTGCCGCTGGCGCAATCAACTTGAATGCAGCTGAGGCGAAGAACGGTGGAGTAACGGCCGCCAAACAGACCGGCGCATCAGCGGCGTTGCCAAACGCAACCGCGCCGGGCGACGCTCGCGCGGGAAAGTCGCCAAATAGTGCAGCCATGCTGGGTGCGCAGACATTCGAGGTGACTGTTCGTGCCAAAGACAGCGCGTGGGTTTCCATCAAGTCCGATGGTAGGTTTGCAGTACGAGGCATCATTCGGTCGCCTGACGTGAAGACCGTGCGTGCCAGTGATCAAGTCGTAGTCTGGACCGGGAATGCCGGCGCCGTAGAGGTTTCATTCAACGGCCAGCCGGTTCCTCTGTCCGGGGGTCCCAACCAGGAAGGGGTCCTCGTCTTTAATTCACGCGGGGTTGTAGCACCCAAGGCGGGGCAGTGACGGCGACAGACGCCGAACTGGCACTTTTGTCCTGATGAAGAACATCGCCGAAAACGTCGTACGTATCGAGGCCGAAGCGTTGCGCGCCCTCGCCGATCGAATTGCCGGGCCCATGGCGGGCGACTTCGAGCATGCCGTCGATTTGTTATACAGCTGTGCGGGGCGTGTGGTGGTCACCGGAATGGGAAAGAGCGGGCTCATCGCCCGCAAGGTGGCCGCGACGCTTAGCTCTACCGGAACACCTGCGCTCTATCTACACCCTGCTGAAGCTATGCATGGCGATCTGGGAATGATCGTCCGGGGAGACGCCGTAGTGGCGATGTCTGCCAGCGGCGAAACTGGCGAGATACTGCAGCTACTAGCCACCGTTAAGCGTTTGGGATCTCCTCTGATCACGCTGACCTGTGACGACCTCTATACGCCCGCGGTGGCGGCCCGCCGTCGATCCACATTGGCTCAGGCAGCGGACGTGGCACTGGATTGTTCGGTGACGGGGGAGGCTTGTTCGTTCGGACTCGCGCCCACGGCATCCACCACGACCATGCTCGCACTCGGCGACGCCCTGGCGGTTGCGCTTTCACAGAAGCGAGGCTTCAAAGAAGAGGACTTCGCCAACCTCCATCCTGGAGGCAAGCTGGGCAAACGGCTGACTCGAGTATCGTCACTAATGCACAGCGGCGAAGCTCTGCCGAGCGTTACCGCTGAGACCTCAATCAGCCATGTCATCTATGAAATGTCACGTAAAGGGCTCGGAATGACCACGGTGGTGGCCGGCGGCCAGCTGGTCGGACTCATCAGCGACGGTGACCTGCGTCGATTGCTCGAGCGCCACGGAAAAGAGGTCTTTGACCTCACGGCCGGTCAATGTATGACGCGGGAACCCAAATGTATAGGGCCCGATTCGTTTGCTATCGCAGCGCTCGACGTGATGGAGCAGAAGAAGATAACCGCGTTGCCGGTTGTGGACGCTGCTGGCCGTCTCCTGGGTGTGTTGCACCTGCATGACCTCTGGGGAACGCAGATGGTTTGAGAGGACCGGAACCTCTCACTGCAAGGCCTTTCGAACAACCTTCAAGCAGCAGAATCTACAAAGCAGCAGAATCTACGAGAGTGTCTCAGGCTCGGCGGTCGGCCCGGAGCCGACATCAGGGACACTCTCCACGGGCACGGATTCGGGCAAGCTGCTTTTCGCTGTTACGGCAGCTACCACCACAAAGAGGTTTGTGAACAACACCACCGTGAATGCCATCGCCGGCAGAAAGAAAAATGTCTGTCCTCGATCAGCCAAAACTTGCAGCGCGAGTACTGCAGTGATTAAGCCCCTCGGCATCATGAGGAAAAGCATCTCGGTATCGGCAGGCCGCACATCGCGAATCGACCAACGGGTCGCACGCACGGCCGCGTAACGCGCCAACACCAGTGCCACCAGGATGCCCAGTATCGGTACTACGTATGCGCGGCTGACAAACTGCGCCATGATTCCTAGCAGTACGAAAAAGAACGAGCGCACCAGGAAGGTCAATTCGGAGTGGAACGCCATCATCCGCGCAGCCTGACGAGTGGTATGAGGTGTGCGCGGCATGTTAGCCAGCGTTAAACCGAAAACCAACTCTGCCAGCAGGCCGCTGCCGCCAGCATAACGACCCACTGCAAAAACTCCGAGCACCATTCCCAGGTTTAGGGCATTGCTGAACTGCTGGCTCGCGAATAGAGGCCATACTCGCGACCATGCAACCCCGGCAGCAACACCCGCTACAACATCAACCAATACGTGGTGTCCGAATCCAGTAACCAGGCCTTGGAAGATGGGTTGGCTCCCGTCCAGGCCGATTAGTGTCCCCACGGTGAGGACCGCGATGATTTCGCCCAGCGACGCTTCCAGGGTCAGAGTGACTTTGATCGCCTCAGGACAATTGATTTGCTGAATTGCGGGGAGCACTACCGCTGCGCTGGTCGATCCCAGAACCGCACCTAACAGCGAAGAATCCATCCAAGTCAGGTGCAACAGGACCCTCGCCACGCACGCGATCAGCCCTACGGTGAAGCCATAGCCAACCAAAGCCAGCAGGATTCCACCTGGCGAATAGCGGATCGCCTCCTTCAGTTGCAGCTCAAGTCCACCCTCGAACAGTATGAGAATCAGCGCCAGCATTCCGAGGATACGAATCACGATACTGAAGTTGACTGGATTGACCCAGTGCAGAAGAGGGCCGAGTCCCACGCCAATGAGCAAGAGCACGATGATGTCGGGAACGCGCGTCCACCGCGACAAGCGGTTCGCGATCACGGCGATCACAAGTAGCGCGGCGGGGAGGCCAAAAATGCGAGCCAGATCCATGGTGGCAGATTCACCCGATGTCGGAGTTCAGATATGTTGCCGGAATTTGCGCCAAAAAACCAGCACTTCTTACGTCTCGCCCGAGGAGTGAATTGCGGGGAGGACTAGCGAGTTTTCACGAGCTAGTTAGAAACGCTGCGGCAATTTCGCGCTCGCGCGGACCGTCAAGCTCAACCAGGATTACGCGCTGCCAGGTTCCCAAAATGAGCGAACCGTTTTCCACGAGCAGGCCCAAAGACGTGCCGATCAGGGCGGAAAGGATGTGGTCCGGCACATGTTCTGGATCGTGAGGGTGCCGATAATGGAGCTTCGGAATGATTCGCTCGAACGCATCCAACATGTCTTCATCGGTGCCGGGATCAAGGTCGGCGGTAGTCAGTGCGGCGGTGGTATGCAGTACGACGAGCTGACATACGCCCGATTGGGCGCCATGTTGATCGCGCAACCAAGCCTCCACCCGGTCGGTGATATCGATTATCTGCCGCTTGTGGTGTGTCTTGATCGTCAGTCGATGCAATGTCTGCACTTTCTTATGTCGCTCGTATTTCTCCACATAAACCAAAAAGAAACAGCAGCTGCGACGCCGGGGCGGCTAGTCTCCCGCATGCGTCTTCCCATTGCGGTAGTGCTGTTCCGAGAGGCCACGAAGCCGTTCGGCCGCGCCTTCGGGTGTGATGTCGCGTTGAGGCGCGGCAAGCAATTCATACCCCACCATGAATTTTCTCACTGTCGCAGACCGCAGCAGCGGCGGACAAAAGTGCGCGTGCAAATGCCATTCGGGATGGCCCTGCCCGTCCGTGGGGCGCTGGTGAAATCCCATGGTGTAAGGAAACGGTGCCTCAAATAGATTGTCGTAACGGGTGGTAACCCGCTTCAGGACGTCGGCGAGTGAATAGCGGGCCGCGTCGTCCAGCGCGGCCAAATCGCTGACGTGACTCTTACTGCAAAGCAGGATCTCAAACGGCCACGTCGCCCAGAAAGGCACCACCGCAATAAAATGTTCGTTCTCGCAAACGACACGCTCACTCGTCCCGCGCTCCATCTCGACGTAGTCGCACAGCAGACAACTTTGATGGTCTAGGCGATACTGGGTCAGCGACACTTGTTCAACCCGTGGCACATTCGGAACGGTATTGTTGGCCCAGATCTGGCCGTGAGGATGGGGGTTGCTGCATCCCATCATCTCGCCGCGATTCTCAAAGATCTGCACATGGTTTATCTCGGGCATCGCGCCCAACTCGCAGTATTGGTCGGCCCAAACATCCACGACCTTGCGAATCGACGGGATGTCCATGTTTGCCAAGGTCAAGTCGTGACGCGACGCGAAACACACGACCCGGCACGCTCCTGGCTCCGTTTCAGCGACGAAGAGCCGGTTCCCTTCTCCGCTGATCGCTCCGCGCGGGACGTCGCGCACCATGGCGGCAAAGTCGTTGTCGAAAACGAATGTTGACTCGTACTGAGGATTGCGAGTGCCTCCAGCACGCTCGTTGCCCGGACACAAATAGCAGTGCGGGTCGTAACGAAGCTCACGCTCCTCCGGTTGTCTCTCCGTCTGGCCCTGCCAGGGCCGCTGGTTGCGATGTGGCGAGACCAGGACCCAGTCGCCGGTCAATGGATTGAAACGTCGATGTGGTACGTCCGTAATTTTCTTAAGATCGATGGTCATAGTAGCCTGGTGACTTCATCTGCGCCATCCGCGGCTGTACACAAGTAGATCTGGGGTTGCAGCCCTGTCGCACTTTCGTACTCCCTTGCCACGGCAACTGTGAACTTGTCGACGGCATCCGCCTGCACGAGACTTACCGTACAGCCTCCGAAGCCGCCGCCTGTCATGCGGGCCCCGTAAACTCCGCGGCATTGGTTCGCTAAATCCACCATGAGATCGAGTTCTTTGCAGCTTACCTGATAGTCATCGCGCAGGCTCGCATGGGATTCACCCATCAGAGCGCCGAATCGAACAAGATTGCTCTCTTTCAGCGACTTCGCGGCATTGAGGACACGGGCATTCTCCGTGATGACATGGCGGCAGCGCTTGAAGGTGACATCGGAGAGGCCGGCGCCGTATTGCTCCAATTGCGAGAGGTTCACATCACGCAAGGCGCGAATCTCCGGCAGAAACTGACGCAAGAACCGTACGCCCTCTTCGCAATCAGCACGGCGACGGTTGTATTCGCCGGACGCAAGCTCATGCCTCACCATCGTATTGCAAACTACAATGCGGACGTGGTCTTGAATTCGCAACAGTTCGTAGCCGAGACTGCGACAGTCGAGCAGCAGAGCGTGATTCGCCTTGCCAAATAAAGATATGAACTGGTCCATAACGCCGCACTTTGTGCCGGCGTACTCGTGTTCAGCGCGTTGGCAGGCCAACGCCACTTGAACACCACTCCAAGTTAGCCCCGAGTTTGCCAGCAATGCCAGAGCGGTGGCCACTCCAACTGCCGCCGAGGAACTCAGTCCTGCTCCGATTGGTACGCCACCCTTGACGACCAGGTTGGCCCCCTGAATCGCATTCCCGCGGTCCTGAAGTACTCCGGCGATCCCGCGCACGTAATCGCTCCAATGGCCCGTCGGGCCAGCGGCGAAGCTTCCCAAGTCGAAGCTCCGACGTTCATCGAAATCGATGGAATAGATATCCAGGCTGCGGTCCGTGCGCGGTCCGGCAGCCACGTAAGTGTAGAAACCGAGCGCCGCCGGCATGACAAACCCATCACTGTAATCAGTGTGCTCGCCAATGAGGTTCACCCGCCCGGGCGCACGAAAGACCCCGCCAGGCTCGCCGTATAACTTTCTGAACCGATCCGCTACGAGTCGCGTCGCAGCTTGGCTGTTCACCTGTTCGGATGATTCCATGCTGTAGTGGTCGACGCCGCCTTCCATTGGGAATCGCCCGTGCTACCTAGACTCACTCTATCAACTAGCAGGTGACACCATACTAGACATGGCGAAGTGGAATTGAACACGAATGATTCGGGAGGGACACAAAGAGTTACGCGACGAAATTGTCGGTTCGAGTCAAGGGATGCAAAATTGTCCCTGCTCGAACCGTCACTTGTTGACCGGCGGAGGCACAACTCCCCGCGACTTCGCCATCTCTTCCGTCTTAGCCAGGTCGGCTTTTACGCGCTCGTTGAGCGGGCCGTCGGGCACGAGTTTCAGATAGGAGCGATAGTGCTCTGCGGCCGATGCAGGCGCTCCCTTAGCGTTATAAATCGACGCCAGAAGCAGTTCGACGCGTGGTTCAGAGTGAAGCTTGTCGAGATTCTCCGCCCGTAACGCGGTTGTCTCGGCTTGCGGCAAGTGGTTGAGATTGAACTCAGCCACGGCATCGTAGTAGTACGCTAGCGGGAAATTCACCGGGTCGAGCGAAATCAGGCGTTCACTGAGCTTGCGAGTTTGTTCCCAGTTTGAGGCGACGGCCGACAGAAAAGCCATTCGAATGTATGGTATCGGGAAGTTAGGATCAGCGTTGATGGCCTCCTGATAATCCGACATCGCGCCTTCCATGTTCTTTCGTCGTTGTTCCAAATCGCCCAGCCTCATCCAAGCTTCCGCGAACTTCGGATACTGGTCGATCGCCTTGCGCAGCGACTTTTCCGCTTCCCCCGGGTTCCCTTTCTCCAGTAGCTCGCTTCCCTTTTCGTATTCCCTGCGCGCCTTTGTGGGAACCTGAAGACTGGCGACGCTGACCATCCCCTCCGCCTTCTTGCTGCGACTATGCAGGACGATGACTCCAACGTTGGAGTTGTTCATGGAGGGATCGAGCCGAATGGACGAAGACGAGTACCCGGAGAGATCCGCTCGCAACTCGCAATCCGCGATACTTGATTCGGGATTGGTTGGGCCGACCGCTAAAGGGTTGCTTCGGGAATACTGGCTGTCGGAACCATACTGACGGTTGTCCTCGGAGGCGTCAGGCAGATTACTGTTGTTTCGATCTCCTACCGTGAAGGAGAACGATCCATCGCTGGACGTGAAAGCTTCCCTGTGGCCGGAACCGTTGCATACCCGAATCACCGCAACCGGAGCAGGGGGCTCCATGCCGGTGTCCATGACGACTTTTCCAATGTAAAAAATCGGCTGGGGAGGGGCCGTCTGATTGGGATTTACGCGCACCGGCGCCTTGGGTTGAGTAGTCTTGCCCCCACTAACGCCACTCTGCTGAGCATTTGATCCGGCCAGCAGCAAGACAGTTACGAGAAGGCTTGCCCCAACAATTGTCCTGTCCTTTGTCATGTCGCACCCCCAAGTGATCGGCAGCCTACAATACAAGTGGCAGAATATTACTCCCAATTGGCACGGGAGTTGTAAACGATTTGTAAACGGGGGCTATTCCTTCTTAAGTTTTATCTTTCTGAAAGGACCAGAGTTTTTACTTTCGGTATCGCCAATCGATCGATCTCGCCGGAACAACGTAGAAATTGGTAGACCTTGTCGGCATCGGGCTCGCCAAGCCGCCATTCGTGTCCAAAGTTTGTCCAGTAAATCTGAAGCTCTTGGGAGAAGTGGCAAATTATTGCCGCCCACCTATCTGCGGCGACGGCCTGTCGGAAGAAAGAACGTGCCGGGGCCGTGCGCGACGATCTCGTGCAGCAAGGCGTGCCGGCAAATTCCGTAACAGCGACTGGCTTTGGCAATACGCTGTCGGTAGCCTCAAACGATAGCCCCTCTGGAAGGGAGGAGAATAGGCGAGTTGAAGTCGTCGTGTCGGGTGAGTCAATCGGGAACGATGTCAACGTCACAGCCGGAAGCTTGCAGTAGCAAGCCACTGTCGTTTCCGTGTAGCGCGATTCAACTAG
>Ga0074045_10005040_pt1 | contig 11608 bp, 6 predicted proteins | sample BogForMeECP23OM2_FD_94442 | JGI IMG/M metagenome (GOLD analysis project Ga0074045, IMG submission 94442) | Bog forest soil microbial communities from Calvert Island, British Columbia, Canada - Bog Forest MetaG ECP23OM2 | ecosystem: Environmental > Terrestrial > Soil > Wetlands ...
ATCGGCGAAGCGGCCCTGCAACTCCTGCGACGGCACAACTGGCCTGGCAACGTGCGCGAGCTTCTGCACGTGGTCGAAGCCGCTCTGGTGCTCAGTGAGGGATCGCAGGTTCTGCCCGAACACCTCCCCGCCGCCTTGCGGAATTCGAAGCCTGCTCCTCCGGCCGGTCCTTTAACGAAGGACGCCCCGCTGCCAACACTCGAGGAAGCGGAGCGCACGTACATCCGATTGGCGATCGAGGCCAGCAAGGGGCACCGCGGAAACGCCGCCAGAATTCTCGGAATCAGCGAGCGGAATCTGTACCGGAAACTGCGCGAGCATGGCCTGCTGTCGTGATCCGGCATCAGCTCAGCCTGTGGCGACAGTTCGGTGCCAGTCTTTCCATAGTTCGTAAACCATTCCTTCGCCGACGCGGAAGACGCCACCCCGCAACGACGACGGTCGCAACTTCCGGTGCCTTCACGAATGATCTGGGTTACATTGGACGTCTTGGCCTGTGCCTTGTGCCACAAGACCGCAGCGCCACAGCAACCATACTCTTACGCTATAGACCCCTATGAGTTCTAGGACGCTGCTTACCTGCCGATGCACGGGAGGTCGGCAATGCTACAGATGTGCCCACTTGAAACCGTGGCAATTGTCCAGAGCGAAGATCTAAGCGGAAAGTTATTCCCAGGGACGGACTTTCAACGACGCGGGCCAGAAGTCGGCTTGGGGGAAGCGCGGTGCGGTCGAATGCCGACCGGCCCAGAGTTCCGCGAAGCCCGTTTCGGGACAGTTTCCGGAAAGCGAGATCAGGCCTCTGAAGAGTATCAACGCGCCCTGAAGATTGCCGGATCGATCGCGTATGCCAGCCCCAACATTCTTGAGGCGCAATATAGTCTCGCCGATGCGTATTCGGGGATTGCGCAGTTGTCTCAGATGCAAGCCTCAGATCTCAGCCAACCAGTGCAGCAACAGATTCGGTATTGGAGTGAGGCAAGGAGTTACTTTCAGCATAGTCTGGATGCGTGGAAGGGGATTCCCAATCCCGGAGCCAGAACACCGGTCGGATTTGCATGCGGCGATCCCAAGTTCGTCGAACGGGTAATTGCCGAGTCCGACGCCGCTCTGCCAAGCTAGGATCCTCAAGGTTTTCCGCTTCCAGCGCGTCGAGATAAACTGAGCGGCGACCAGCGTGGCCACTCCGCCGCGAAAGTGCATTCCGACCGGCCACTTGAAGCCGACATTATTGTTATAGAGCGTGTGCCCGTGTGTGTGACCGCACACGGGCACTGGCCGGCTGGTGTTCTTAAGATCCGGTCCCGGTCAAATCGACCGTCTGGGGACTGTCTCCCGCGTTGTCGGTGAGGACCAGGGCTCCGTTGACTGCTCCGGTTTGGAAGGGTTTGAATTCCACTGAGATCGTGCAAATCGATCCCGCCGCGAGCGATGCCCCGCACGTGTTGGCCGAGACGACAAAGGGGCCTGTCGTGGTCACATTGCTAATTGTCAGGGTCGCATCGCCGTAGTTCTCCACCGTAATCGTCTGGGGCGAGCTGGTCGTCCCCACGGTTTGGCTGGGGAACGTCAACGACGACGGCGAGAGGTCCACTGCGGCTTCAGCCCCGTTAGCCGTGATCGGTACCGTTTGCGGGCTGTTGGCGGCATTATCGGTGATGGTCACGGTTCCCGACTGGGATTCGATAGTTGTCGGTTTGAAAGTCACGGTAATGGTGCAGGTGGCATTCTTGGCGAGACTCCCGGTGCAGGTAGTCGTTTCCGAGAAGTCCGAGGGCACTGTACCCGTGATCGCAATATTGGTGAAGACCAGCGGTGCGGTCCCGGTACTCTTTACCGTAATCACCTGTGGAGCACTTGTGGTGCCTAGCGGCACATTCGGAAATGCCAAGCTCGGAGGCGTTATCGTTGCAACTCCCGCCAGGCCAGTACCGGTTAGAGTTGCGGAGTGCGGGCTTCCGGTCGCGTTATCGGTTACCGTCACGCTGGCGGTACGTGTTCCAGATCCAAGCGGCGAGAACGTTACCGCAATGTTGCAACTGAACCCAGGCGCAAGCGGGCTGACACAGTTATTCGTCTGGGCGAAGTCACCGGGGTCAGCACCGGTAATGGTGACGGGGGAGAAGGTTAGATTCGCCGTGCCGCTGTTGGTGAGGGTGATGTTTTGTGGAGCGCTGGTCGTACCTTCGGATTGGGATGCAAAGGTCAGGCTGGCCGGGAAGAGGTTGACCTCCGGTACGGCGCTGCTGATGCCCATACCGGAGAGGGTGATGGTGCGGGGACTGCCAGGGTCGGTGTCCGTAATCGTGAGGGTTGCGGTGCGCGTTCCCGTTCCCGACGGCGTGAACGTAATACGCAGGGTGCAGTAGTACTGCGTGCTGACCTGTCCGCCAGCCGAGCAACCACTGCCGCTCGTGGAGAAGTCCCCTGCATTGGTGCCGCTTAGCGCCAGGGTATTGATGGTTACCGTCGTGTTCCCCTGGTTGTAATAGTAAACAAACTGCTGGGGACTTGGCGTGCTTACGGTCTGCGCGTCGAATGCCACCGCGGTTTGCGAAAGCTGAATGTCGGCAGTGGTTGCGATGCCTGTGCCAGACAGCGCCACCTTCGGGGCGGCGCCGGTGGCGTTACTGGTGATGGTTACGGTGCCGGTTTTCGTGACCGCGGACGTCGGCGTGAAGGTCACGCCAATCTGGCACGTGCCACCCGGGGAAAGCTGGCCCGTGCAGCCGTTGGAAAGGGCATAGTTAGTACTGATCGTGACATTGGTGAAGGTCACGGCAAAATTGCCCGTGTTGGTAACGGTGATGTTTTGCTGGGCACTGGTGGTCCCGGTTACCTGAGGTCCGAAGACCAGGGTGGTTGGCGTAACCGCCAGAGTCTTGGTCGGCGCAACTCCCGTGCCTGTCACCGTGATTACCTTGGGACTACCGGGCGCACTATGCGTGATCGTAATCGTAGCCGAGCGCGTGCCTGCTGCTGTGGGCGTGAAGTTCACGTAGACGTTGCACGTGTTGCTGACTGGCCCCTGCTGCAGAGTGCTGGGCGAGAGGGGGCAACCGTTGCTGATGGCAAAGTCCCCCGCATTGGTGCCACCCAGGACAATGGAGCTGATGGTTACCGGCGAAGTACCCGTGTTGGTGACCAGCACGATAGGACTGATGGGACTTTGAGTGGTTTCCACCTGCGGCGGGAAGGTGACGCTGGCGGGACCAATTTCCAGAGCCTGTGCCCCAGTTACTCCCGCGCCCGTAAGCGTGGCCGTCACCGGGCTGCCGGCAGCGCCGGTGTAAGTAATCGTGACCGTGGCGGTTCGCGTTCCCGATGCGGTGGGCGTGAACGTTACACCGGTGTTGCAACTCGTAAAGGGATTGAATTGGGTGGGCGTGATCGGACAGCCTGAACTGCTGATGGCAAAGTCACCGGCGTTGGTTCCACCCAGCACTACGCTCGAGATGGGGAAGGCCGTGTTGCCGGTGTTTTGGAACGTAATGTACAGGGTCGGGCTGGGGAACCCGATGGTTTCGCTGGGGAAGGCCAGGGCAGTGTCCACCAGCAACGCCGAAGTGAAGGATGTAACACCGTAGCCAGCCAGGTTCACCGTCTGCGTGCCGGCGCTATCGGTAATGTTGATGGCGGCGGAGCGGGCACCGGCGGCCCCAGGTTTGAAGCTGACATAGAAACTGCATATGCTCCCGGCATTCAGCGACGCAGGGCAGTTGTTACTGCTAAGCGTGAAATCGGGGGCATTGGTGCCGGAGGGAGCGCCCACGGAGAGCCCGGTCACAGCGGATGCTGTGGTGTTCGTAACACTGACAGACTGGGTGGTGCTGGTAGTGGATACCACCTGGTTGCTGAACGAGAGACCAGCGGGAGACAACTGCATCGCGGCCAATGCAGCTGCACCGCTGCCGTTCAAGGTGACGACTTGCGGACTGCCCGTGGCGTTGCTGGTAATGGTCAAGGTCGAGTTATCGGTGGTGGTCACCGTGGGCGTCAAGTAGACATTGACCTGGCAGGAAGTATTGGGTTGGATGGTAGTGCTGGCACATCCGTACGCCTGGTAGTCAGTGCTGCCCGTAACGATGGTGGTGACGTTGACTGGGGCGCTTCCCGTGTTGTTGAGCCAGACCGTCTGAACTGGGCTAGCGACGCCTTTCTGCTGACTTTGGAAGGTCAGGGTGGTCGGAGTGACCGCCAGCGCAAAGGTAGCGGACACAGCGGTTCCAGTCAGCGTCGCTTTTTGCGTTCCGGCAGCGTTGGTAAAGGTCAGGGAGGCAGTGCGAGCGCCGGTAGCCGTAGGAGTAAAGGTGACCGACACACCGCAACTGCGGCCGGGGGCCAGGAAATTTCCGGAACAGGCGTTGGACGAAATCTGGAAATCACCAGCATTGGCGCCGGTGATGGACACGTTCGATGCGTCGAAGGGCAAGTTGCCGGTATTAGTCAGATTCACGGTTGGTGAAACCGCAGATGTGGTGCCTTGAGCCTGGACGCCGAAGCTGTAGCTGTCGGGCGTCGCAATCGCTGCCGCTGCGTCGACGATGCCGTTCCCGGAAAGAGTGACGCTTTGCGGGTTCCCAGTGGCGGTATCCTCGATGATGATCTTGCCCGTGCGGGCTCCGGTCGCGGTCGGAGTAAATTCCACGTAGATACTGCAAGTGGACCCGACTCTCAGGTTGGTTACGCAACCGGTATTCGTGGATAAGCGGAAGTCGCCGTTGATAAACACACGATCGATAGGCACGATAGCGTCACCGGTATTGGTGACCTGGACAAGAAGGGCGGGGGTACTCGTCGCTCCCACGGCCAGGTCGGCGAAGTTCAAGGCCGGTGGGTTGATCGACAGAGTGAGAGTCGGCGCCACGCCGGTGCCGGTGACGGTGAAGCTGTGGGTGCGTGCCGTGGTGCTGTCCGCCATGGTTACGGTCGCGGCTCGGGATCCCGTCGCGGTTGGACTGAAGGTGACTCTTACGCTGCAGACTGCTCCGGGACTTAAGGTCTGAATGCAGCCGCTTACGGCGTAGTCCGCAAAAGCCACTCCAGTAACCGAAGTGCCAAAAATGGTTACCGGAACATCGCTCGTATTAGTGACCGTTACACTCTGTGCAGGACTGGTGGTACCTTCGACCTGCGGATCGAACACCAGACCGGCCGAACCCAAAGTCAGCGCTGGAGTGCCGACGACACCGTTACCAAATAAGGTCACGGTGCTGGTGGCCAGGTAGCTGGAATTGCTGGACACGGACAATGACAAGTTGTTGAACGCCCCATTTTGCGTGGGCAGGAAGGCAATGTTTACGGTGCAAGTGGCGTTTTGCGCGAGCGACGCGGGGCAGTTGTTGGTCTGGGAGTAGTTGTTGCTGATGGTGAACGGAGTGGCGTTAAAGGTCAAGGTCGTCGCGGCCGCATTGCCGACCGTAACCGTCTGGTACGGACTGGCCGTGTTTACCTCTTGGTCTCCAAAATTCAAGGAGGTCGGGTTCAGGGTAAGGAAGGGTTGGTTCACGCCCGTTCCGGTCAGGTTCACTACTGTCGGGTTACCGCCTTGAAGAATCGTGAGGGTGCCGGGACGAGAAGCAGCGGTGGTGGGATTGAAGGTGACGCTGATGGCGCATTCGCTGCCCCCGGCCAGACTGGCACCGCAGGTGTTGGTCTCTGAGTAATCACCGGGTGGCGGCGTGATGCTGGTGATGGTCATGGTGTTGCTGCCCATGTTGCGCAGGGTAGTGACCATGGGAGTGCTGGCTACGCCGACCGGTTGCTGCGTCGAGAAAGCCAAGGTAGTGGGGTACGCCAGAGCCGTAACCCCGGCGGCTGCCCCGATTCTGAATGCAACCTCACTTCGCTGTGGATTCGCAGTGAGCGTGACAGGAAAGTCCGACGAACTGGTTGCGCCGAGCACAAAAGCGTCGCCGGTAGTATTTGCGGCGATGGACGGAGAGTGCACGCTCCCCGCGGAACTCTCGTCATCAGAAGAGCCTCCGATGTAGGTGGAATAGACAGCTGCCGCCCCCGTACCATTCAGTACGGTGACAAAAAGATCGTTGCCGCCGGTGTTAGGGCTGACGAAGCTGGCATTGAAACTCTGAATAGGGCTGGTTAGCGGGAGATCGTTCTCGTCTGTGTATCCGGTGATGAACGCATTGCAGGCAGAACTGCAGCCGGGTTCAACCGCGATGCTCACGGGCGTCGTGATTTCCATCGGACCGCTCAAGAAAGTGGAATAGACCAGGGCATTTCCAGCGGGATTCAACACGCTGGCGAAACCTCCCGGGTAGGTCACCTGGAAAGCGCCAGTGGTAGTGGGAAAGTCTTCGGTACCGACTGTCCCGGTCACGTACGCGTCGCCTGATCCATCGACCGTAATTCCATTCGCCGTTCCCACCCCAAGGTAGGCGGAGTATGACAACGCGGTGGCGGTTGGATTCAGCTTGGTAACGAAAACGCCGCCTTGCCCCAATCCTTCTCCGTCATACGCAAAGGCACCGGCTGTGGTGGGGAAATCCAGGCCGGCATTTCCCGCGACGTAAGCATCTCCGGAACCATCGACGGCGATGGCATTCTCGTAAGATTGATAGACGGGGCCGCTAAGATAGGTGGAGTAAACGGAGAGGCTGCTCCTGACAGCGTGGGATTGAGCTTCGCCACGAAGGCAGTCTGGCCGCCGTTGAGGTTGTGCGTCTGATAAACGCCTGCGGTCGTCGGAAACGTAGTGGAGTAGGTGAAGCCGGTCACATAGACCTTGCCTGTCGAATCGACGGCAACTCCGTTCGCCTGATCCTGAGAGCTGGTGGTTCCCGCCAGGTAGGTGGCATAGGTGAGCGCGGTTCCGGCCGCGTTCAAGACGGCGACAAACGCATGGCTCCCGCTCGTCACCGAGCCCAGGAAGGCGGTCCCAGTGGTGGTCGGGAAATTCGGACCCGAGTATCCCACAATGTATGCGTTACCCGAAGAGTCGACTCGAATGTCTTCAGCTTGGGCGCTATAGGTTGGCGTTGCAGTGAGTAGAAAGCGGTAAGTGACAGTCGCGCCGTCGGGAGTGAGCTTCTCGACTAACATCGATGAGCCGTTGCGCCCAACCAGATAAACGTTGCTGCTGGAATCGATCGTGTGGGCATAGAAAACGTCACCGGATTGGCCTTCAAAGGACGACCAGACGAGAGTCGGATCGATAATGAGCGGGCGGCTGCGGTCCCAGTTCGGAATGTCGAAGCCAACCAATCCCGCTCCCCTCATAACGTAGCGGCCCGCTACCAGTTCATGCGAACCGTCTTGAGCGACTTGGTAGATCACGGGACTGGAAAAGCTGAGGCTTTCGCCGACGCCACTGATATTTAATCCACCGTCTGAGGTGATCTCGACGTGTTGCACGTTACCGACGCGCATGGCGATACGCCGCGGGTCTCTTTGTGGCGCGACGATGAAGTCGTACTCCAGTTGGCCATGATTGCCGTAGTACACCAGATCGACGCCGGAATACACACCGTGATAACGCAATGCCGACCAAGTCCGCAGATTAGTTCGCGAAGCGCGCGCATCGCGGGAGGGAAAATAACTGACGAGCAACTGGCCCTCGGGCGAAACACTTGGGGTGCGGTTTGCTCCAGCCAGGCTCAGATGAATGGGATTTGCCCGCGAAACTCCAGCAGGCGCTACATCGACGGCCGCCCGGCTCTGATGAAATTGAAACTGCAGGCCAGACACGGAGGATGTGAAAGCGCCACCTTCGGCGCTGGCGGCGCCAGTTTCTTCAAAGCTGACAGCGCTAGTGCCCAGCGCCGAGGCTGATGACGTTTGCGCAAAAATGGCTGTTGTGAAAGCGAGGCAAAAAACGGACACAACGAGACAAGACACAAAGCAAGCGCGCATGATAAGGGCCCTCCCCAGGGCTGAGGTCGAGAGCCGAAAGAACCACGATGTAACCTAAGGAAGTTACCGCAGCCGACCCCAAAGTGGCGGGATTATAACCCAATTCGCCACGATTCGGCGCACTGTTTTCTTAGATCTTGGCGTCGGCCGGAGGAAGCGCCTACGAAACGGAAAACATGAGTGACTTCGATTGCAACACTTGTGCATACAATTGCGGCAGCGACGTCAAGAGCAGCAGTTATCTTATGACGCCGGAAACTGATCGGAAACGGTCTGGTCAGGAATTTGTCGCTTTGAATTGTTGCAGAAGCCGGATGACGAGGAAGGGCAGAAAAACGGCGGAGATCAATCCCAGGTAAGTGTGGGCCAGTATTTCTTCGCCGACACGAAGCTGCAGATTCGGCATGTCTAACGCCAACGTGTGACTCACCGCGCTTTGCAGAAGAAGACTGAGGCCGCCCACGACCAGAAGCGGCAGCGAACCCAGGCACGCAGCCGCCACTACCCCGGGCTTGGCCGACCGCATGATTGCGATCCGCAGATACAGACATGTGTCGAGCAATAGCGCTAATGCCATCATGACCGGCATCAGCTGGCCATGCTCCCAACTGTTTACGATCATTTTGGGGAACGATACCGGGAAAAAGACGAGCAGCAGGCCAAACACCAGAGAGAGGGCTGCCATCGCTTCGGCGGCATCAGCAAGGCGCACAACTACAATGCGCTCATGCACCTTCGACCGAGCTACAGCAGGAGCGCTCACTGGCCGGCCACCTTTGCAAAACGGTCCAACAAGATTTCCATCACCGCCGCCATGCTGAACACCATAAGAGCCAGGTTCCGGGAATCTCGCCAGGCCCGTGCTGGATTCCAGGCCTTCGTGCTGGACTCCCGGCAGTAGGCCTCGACCCACGTGCTCGCCGCCATGATTCCACCCAAGGCCATTAAGACGGAGCCCAGCGCCACGGTGTGGGGCATGAATTGAGACTGTAGAAGATTCCAGATCACCGAACTCGTCAGAATCAGGCTAAGAAGCCCTAATTCTCCGCGCTGGAACAGTTGCTTGGGACGAAGATGAAGATCGCTACCGTGCTGATGAACCCACGCACGCGAAAGAGCCCACGGCAAAAACACTACCGGGATCAGGTATAAGCCAATCCACCCCAGCCATTTGAGCGAAGTCCAGTCTGGCATGATTTTGTCCCGGTCCGGCGCCGAAAAACACGCCTAAAGGTGCAATCTATCCTCCCATCCCACCGTGGGTCAAGTTACTCCAGACACATCACCCCGGCCCACGAACCGTCCATTTAGCCGAACGGCTGGTGGCTATCTCCTTGATCTGGCGGTACTTGGGACGCTGGCTTTTTGGCGTGATTTGAAGGCGCCATCCCCGAAGCACCAGTATCCGGCGAGGGAGCCAGCAGCGAAGACTGACCACAATGTGGGGTGGATCCAGGAGTGGTATTTCTCCAACCCGAGATTGGCGAGATCCCAGAAGGTGAGGGGCCAGATAATGATGACGTAAACGCCGACGACGATCGTGACTAGAACGAAGCCGGCGAAGATGGCCATGACGCCGGCGGAGAGGCTTTCGAAAAGGAGCATGGCCCAGTGCTGGTGGGTAGGGTCGGGGCGTCGCGGGGCGGCGGCTCGTGGGTGTTGGCTTACCGGAGACAATGGTCCTCCAGAGAAGTGCTCGGCGGGGGCGGCATCGCAAGTTAGAGGATAAAAGGCGTGCGGGCGGAGGTCCATATTACGAAAGACGCTGCTATCGCGGTTCGGCTCTGGTGCGAAACAGTGACGCGAGTTCCGATGGAAGGCCGAACGCTTCGCAATTTGTAACGAATAACGCACGAAGAAAATGACCCGGCTCCGTGGAAACGGAACCGGGCCGGTAGATCGGGCTCGTTGGTCTTATGTCTTACTGCGGCGTGAAATTCTGATGGTAGCTCAGGTTGACCAGATCCTGGAACATGGGTGTGCCCGGAGGCAGATTCGCCGGATTCAGCAAGAGCGTGTCAAACGAGTAATGGCGGGTAGGCGGGCTGTAGACTGCGTTACAGCATTTGAATACGCCGGTGTTGTACTCGGAGTAGTACATGCTCACCAGGGATCCGTTGTAATAGAGATGCTGGCCGCCCCAGTTCTCGAGATAACGGAGGAAGTTGTGCATGCCTCCGTCGGTGCCAAAATCATTACCTGCCCCCCAAGCGGGTTGCGGGAAAGGAATGTTCTTGCCCGCGGCCACGGCCATGCGGTAGTAGGTCTTAGTGGCAGGACGGAAGCCCATGTTGTCGGGGTGAAGCATGCTGTTGCCGTCATTCCAATTGTTGGAGAGCAAGGTGACGGTGTCAGCGAGAACGGCAGCCGCGGCGTGCGGGGTTGTATTGCTGCCGCCGGTCCAGAGGGGGTCCGACTGACCGCTGTTGTAGTCACCCTGAACGTAGACCGGATTTTCCGAGGCCACGGTGAATCCGCCCAGATTGTTGTCGGGGCGGACCGGCAGGTAGCTTGTACCCGCGTTCATGCCGCCCGCCACCAGCTTCAGAACATGACGCGCACCAGTGACGGCGTTGGACACGCCGATGGTGGAGCAAGCGGTAAGGAGGTAGGGATTAGGCGGTGCGGTGTTGGTGTTCACGCCAAAGCCATAGCCAATGTTCTGGCCGCCCCAGTTGTCCAGCACTCCATTCTGATCCACGTCTTCGGGCGAGTAGTTGTAATAAGTGACGGGTTCCAGGACGCCGTCGGGAGTAGTCGAAGTCAGGGGCTGGGTCCCGTTGACCACGTCCTCCAGTCCTGATTCGCCGCTGATCACGTTCGCCGGAGTTTGTCCACCGTTAGAGGGATTGGGGTCGGGAAGCATGCCGCGATGATCGGAGAAGTACAGGATGTAGCCGTTCTGGCTGGTGAAGTTCACCTGGTTGCCGACGTCGGCGTTGTAAGGGCCCCCCTGCGCCAGCCACAAGGCCAGGTTGCCCACATTGATTTCAACGGCATTCATAATGCCGTTGACCGCGCATCCGTTGGCGCGATCGCGCATCTCGCCTTCGCGCGTGTCGTAAAAGTTGATGGGGAAGAAAGCGTTTGGATTACCGATTGTAGAGGTGGGGCCGGGGTTCAGTTGCTGCAGGATGATGATCGCATTCGGGTCGTAAGGATCCGCACCGGGAGCGGTCGGCGCTACATTGTACTGGCGGCTGAAGCCCCAACTCAGCCAATCGCGTGTAATGCCATGCCAGTTTCCCGCATTGTCGACATATTCAATGCGCATCCATGCGCCTTGGCCATTGTTTGGAATGGCGGGTGTGGTGAGCTCTCCCAATAGAGGATAGGAAGTCCAGGCCGGATGACCGACGGGCGCAATCCAATTGTTCGTAGGCACCGGCGTCACTATTGCCATGCCATAGAACTCGGCGCCGTTCACGGTCGGGTAACTCGTATTCGGATTGAATTGCACATCGTCGAGGTCGGCGAGACCTGGCCGCTCGGGGTGGAGATCAGGCTGCGAGTCGGCCAGCAAAACACGGATCTGTGCTTTGTTATACAAGCGCGCAATCCCGAGCGCGCTGGTGGCCGACTCTCCGGGTTGAGGCTTGCGAATAATGGAAATCGGATCGGTGCAAGGCGGAGGGTTGCTGGTGCAGCTGTTCTGCACAAACGGCAACTGCATGTTGGTCGCGCCAGTCAGGGAATTCACCAGGAACCCATTAAATGTTCCGGAAGAAAGGCTGGG
>Ga0074045_10005041_pt1 | contig 11605 bp, 6 predicted proteins | sample BogForMeECP23OM2_FD_94442 | JGI IMG/M metagenome (GOLD analysis project Ga0074045, IMG submission 94442) | Bog forest soil microbial communities from Calvert Island, British Columbia, Canada - Bog Forest MetaG ECP23OM2 | ecosystem: Environmental > Terrestrial > Soil > Wetlands ...
CATCGAGCGGTCGGTCATGAACTGGCATGCCTTCAGATCGTCCGGATGGTCTTTGTAGGTGACGCGCATGGCGGGAAGTCCCCACGCATCCTTTACCGTGTCGTCGAGCGAGATGCTGTTGTCCTCCAGCGGCAGGGACGTGGTATGGCCCGTGAGGTACATGCTGCGGGTGAAGTACTTCTGCAGAGCCTTCTTGTATTCGCTGCCCCATTGCGGCAAGCGACGCGGCAACCCGGCAAACGCGAACGAGATGGGATAGAAGAAGAAGCGTGCGTCGATGCCGCCGCCGCCATAGAAGCCGTGCTTGGGGTCGATCTCGTAGAAGTCATGAATGATGCGCGTGACCTCGATGCTCTTGTACTCATTCAGCGGGTGCTCAAACAGTCCTCCTGCGATCGAGTCAGTATTGAACATAAGGTACTTGCCCACCAGCCCGCTGGAGTTGGCCAGGCCGTCGGGGAAACGGTTTGACCTGGAAAGCAGCAGCAACCGCGGTGTCTCCGAGCCGTTGGCCGCAACGATGACGGCACGGGCGCGTTGCAGGTTCTCTTTGCCGCTCTTGTCAAAATAAACCGCGCCCGTTGCACGCCCCTGTTTATCGAGTTCGATCCGGCGAACGTAGCTGTTGGGACGAATCTCGCATCGGCCTGTGGCGCTAGCTTGCGGAATAATCGTCGGCAGCGGGCTGGACTTGGCCCCCATCTCGCAGCCGAAGCCCATGCAGAATCCGCAGTGCGCGCAAGGCATTCGTCCCTGGTACGACTGCGAGATGACGGCCACCGGAGCAGGGAAGGGATGATAGCCGAGTTTTCGCGCTCCCTCCTCGAAGAGAACGCCGCTGGACTTTATTGGCATCGGCGGCAGCGGGTACGGCTTCGACCGCGGTGGATCAAACGGACTCACTCCGGCCTGGCCGGAAACGCCCAGATCCCACTCGGCTTTCGTGTAGTAAGGTTCGAGGTCGGCATAGGTGACGGGCCAATCGGCAAATCCCGTGCCGGCGATTGTTCCTTTCTTGCTGGCCTCCATGAAATCAATTTCGTGAAAGCGCCAATAGTTCGCAGTGAAGTGGACGGGTCCTCCGCCAACCATTCGGCCATAGGTGAGCGCAGGTTGCTTAACAGCTTTGTCCTTCGGCGTCTTGCGAAAGGTGGTCGGCTGTTTGCGGAAATCGTTGGTCAGTGCCGCATGGTTCCAGTTGAGGTACTCGTCATGCGTGAAGTCTTTGGTTGTGAGCCACGGCCCTTGCTCCAGAACCACCACGCTGAAACCATTCTGCGAAAGCTCACGCGCGAGCACGCCGCCAGCGGCCCCGGCACCGATAATGACGAAATCCACCGCGTCAGCCAGTTTGTAATGGCGCTGAGGAGGAGTCGCGGCGCTCATGACTTGCCCTCGCCGTAGTGGGCGTCATAGTAACCGAACGGCGGCTTGTAGAGGAAGTCATCCGGGAAGCGGATCAGCTTCCAGCCGACCTGGTCTTTGTTGCCGCCCAGCGACGGGTCGCAGAAGAATCCAGTAAGCGTGTAGCCGTGGAGAATGCCAAACGCCGGCGTATTCTCCATCGCTTTCATCACTGTGATCTGCTGCTCGGGAGTAATCGCTGCGAACGACGTCGCGCCCGGAACAGTCTTCGCTACCTGCTCCTGAAGCGCCTTAAAGGCGTCCTTCATGGGAGCCTGCCGATCGCGGTCGATCGTGCTGAGCACATAGTCGGTGAAGTGGAGGACGTTGGCCTCGCGCGCGCCCGGTGTCTCGTCGGTGGGGAGTACTTGAGCGGAAAAGGCGTCGAACTCGGCGGCCTGCTGCGGGGTGAAGAAGCGATACGACTGCGCAGCGTCAGCGTGCACCGACTGCGCGTGAGCACGCGCCTTCGCCAGCAAATCGGGCGTCAGCGAGCTAAGGCAGAGCAGGCCAAAAAAAGCTCCGGCTTGGCCTAGGAGCATGCGCCGAGTCTGGTCCGTGTCCAAAAAACCTCCGCGAGAAGCAATCGGAAATCCTTCTGACGACTGGGCAGAACCATATCACTGAACGCGGTTGAACGGCAAAGCTGAAGCGGCGTGGCGATACGAGAGGAGATAAATTTCTGGCGAACCCGGCTACGCGGGGGCAGGCGGCGGAAAGGAACGCATTTTTCGAAGGCGCACTTCTGAGCCACCATGCCCGTAGGTGACTTCGTTCATCAAGCTGCGCATCAGGCTGATTCCTCTGCCGCGCTCTGTCGTATTGGCGCCACCCTCGGTTAATTTCGCAGCGGCATTGGGATCGAACCCTGGCCCGGGGTCCGAGATCGTTATGGTGAAAGCGGAAGCATCGATCTCAACCCAGCAGCAAATCGTTTTCGAGGGGTCATTTTCGCAGCCGTGGAGTACGGCGTTCGCCAGGGCCTCCTGAAGCGCAACAAAGATATCGATCTCCTCGAGTTCGCTGGAGCAGTGAGGCCTGATAAAGTCCATCGCGAATTCGCGCGCCGCCACCATGGACTGGGAATCTCCGGGAAACTTGAACTTCCTGGAGATCGCCTGCCGCTCCTCGGCTTCAGATACTGGTCGCAAGAAGTTCCAGTCGCAACTAAGCCGTCATTTCACGCCCCGCAAAATGCGAATCGGTTTCATCGGCGACACCAGCAAGCTCGCGCTTTTCGGAGGCAATCGCCAGGACCGCCTGCAGGTTGGTCAGAGCGACAAGCCTGCGTACGCAGCCCGCAACATTCTCAATTCTCAACACTTGGTTGCGGCGCTGCGCCCAGCAGTGCAGCTCGACCAGAAGGCCCAAGCCCGCAGCATCCACGGTCTGGACGCCGTTCAGATCGAGGATGAGACACGCCTCGGTTCGCGACTTCGCCATATAACGCAACGTTTCCACCTCCCAGCCCAGCACAAGTCTGCCGAAGCAGTGGAGCGTCACAATTGGCGTCACAGTTTTTGGCATAACGTGAAGTTCGACTCTCAACATAGACACATCCTGATCGTATCCCCATCGTCGCATTAGGGTACTTCACCTTGGAGGTTCCCTTGTACATGTGACGTAGTGTTCGATCAGTCGATAGCTCCAGTATGCAGGATTTTGATTTCAGGAAGATGAAAATGGGGATGAAATCTTGAGAGCGAGGTTCACGGTAGCGGAAACCACAACCAGAAAAACTGCGCCGGACAAATCTGTTGGGCACTCTGCGTTAATCCGCAAACACGGGCACTTCTTCTTTCTTCGTGGCTTTTCGGCGGCGCCACGGGAGATGCTCGACCACCCAGTCCTTGAAGTGGTCCATATAGAGATAGACCACGGGCGTGGTATACAACGTCAGCGCCTGGCTAACAATGAGTCCGCCGACGATGGCAATGCCGAGAGGGCGGCGGACCTCCGAGCCGACCCCTCGGCCGAATGCCAGCGGGACCGCGCCGAGCATGGCTGCCGCGGTGGTCATCATGATGGGGCGGAAGCGGATCAGCGCCGCTTCGTAAATAGCTTCTTCCGCGTTCTTGCCGGAGCGCTCCACCTCCAGCGCAAAATCGATCATGATGATGGCGTTCTTCTTCACGATGCCGATTAGAAGAATGATGCCGATCAACGCAATCACGTCGAGCTGCATGTGGAAGAGCAACAGTGCCAACAGCGCGCCCGTGCCCGCCGACGGCAGCGTGGAGAGAATCGTGATGGGATGGATGTAACTTTCGTACAGCATCCCCAGCACGATGTAAACGGCCACCAGAGCCGCCAGAATCAGGATCGGTTCTGACGACAACGAATCCTGGAAGGCGGCGGCAGTTCCCTGGAAGCTGCCGTGAATGGTCGCCGGAATGCGCATTTCCAGCTCTGCATCGGAGATGGCACGAGTAGCCGTCCCCAGATCTCCGCCCGGCGCCAGGTTGAACGAGATGGTCACGGCTGGGAATTGTCCCTGGTGATTCACCGTGAGTGAAGTGCTCGATGGCCCAAAGTGGGCAAACGAAGACAGCGGCACTTGCGCACCCTGACTGGTGATGACGTACACGCTGTTCAAGGCATCAGGAGTAAGTTGATAGCGAGGATCGACCTCCAGCACCACGTGGTACTGGTTGAGCGTCCGGTAGATGGTTGAGATCTGCCGCTGTCCGAACGCGTCATACAGGATGTTGTCAATCTGCGATGGCGTGATCCCCAGTCGCGCAGCCGTGTCGCGATCGATGATGACGTTCTCTTCCAGTCCACTGACCTGCTGATCGCTGTTCACGTCCTTCAGCTGAGGAATTTTCCGCAGCCTCTCCAAGAGCTTGGGTGCCCATGCGTAGAGCTCGTCCAGGTTTTCGCCGGACAGAGTGTACTGGAACTGGGCGTTCGACTGGCGTCCGCCGATCTGCAAATCCTGCACTCCCTGGAAGTACAGCGTTGCACCGGGGATATGCGACAGCTTGGGACGAAGGCGTGCGATCACCTGGTCCACACTGATCTTGCGTTGGGCCAGCGGCTTGAGCGTGACAAACATGCGCGCCTGGTTTTGGGCGGAACCGCCGCCCACAGAGGCCAGAACATTCTGGACGGCGGGATCCTGCTTCACGATGCGGATGAACGCGTTGGTTTTGGCTAACATATCCTGGAACGAGACATCCTGATCGCCCATGATGCTGCCGACCATGCGTCCAGTATCCTGCTGTGGAAAGAATCCCTTAGGAACGATAATATAAAGCCATACATTAACTACGACCATGAGGATTGCGACGGCGAAAATAAACCGCTTGTGGCGCAACACCCAGCCCACGGTTGTCTTGTAGGTACGGTTCATCCACAGCCATCCGTTTTCGCTCATGCGGTACAGCGCGCCGTGACCGCCGGGGTCATGGGCCTTGAGGAATCGGGCGCATAGCATCGGTGTGGTGGTAAGCGAAACCACCAGAGAAACCGCGATCGCCGCGCTCAGCGTCACGGCAAATTCGCGGAAGAGCCGTCCAACTATGCCGCCCATCAGCAGAATGGGAATGAATACGGCAATCAGCGATGTGCTCATCGAGACCACGGTGAACCCGATCTCGCGCGCGCCCAATAACGCGGCCTGATAGGGTTTCATCCCACTCTCGACGTGGCGCATCACGTTTTCCAGCACGACGATGGCGTCGTCCACCACGAAGCCGGTGGAGATAGTGAGCGCCATCAGCGAGAGATTGTTCAGGGAAAAGCCGCAGAGATACATGACCGCGAAGGTGCCCACAATGGCCAGCGGCACGGCCACGCTGGGAATCATGGTGGCGCGCACTTCGCGCAGAAAAACAAACACCACCAGCGTAACGAGGATGACCGAGATGATCAGTGTTCGCTGGACATCCGCCACCGAGGCGCGGACGGTAGTGGTCCGGTCGAGACCGACTTCCAGCTGGATGCTCTTCGGCAGCGACGCCCTGAGGAACGGTAGTGCATCGACGACGCGATCGACGGTGGCGATCATATTCGCGCCCGGCTGGCGGAAGATGACGATCAGAACGCTGGGTTTGCCGTTGAAGCTGCCGGCATTGTTGATGTTGGAGTAGGAATCTTGAACGTCAGCAACGTCGCTCAAACGAACCGGAGCCCCATTTCTATACGCGACAATGATGGGCTTGTAGTCCGCTGCTTTCTTCAGTTGGTCGTTCGCCCTGACCATCCATGCTTTGCCGCCGTTCTCAAGAGAGCCCTTGGCGATATTGGCGTTCTGCGCCGCGACCGCGGCGCGCACCGCTTCCAGTCCGATGTTGAGCTTGTTCAGTAAATTCGGATTCGCCTCGATGCGGACCGCGGGCTGCGACGAGCCCCATACGAATACCTGGCCAACACCTTCTACCTGCGCCAGCTTCTGGCCCATGATGGAATCGGCCACGTCGTACATTTGGTCCTGGGTCATGGCATCAGAGGTCATGGCCAGGATCATGATTGGCGCGTCTGCGGGATTGATCTTTCGGTAGGTCGGGTTACTGGGCAGATCGGCAGGCAGGTATCCGCGCGCTGCATTGATGGCCGCCTGCACATCACGCGCCGCCGCATCAATATTGCGGTCGAGATCGAACTGCATCGTGATGCCGGTGGAGCCGAGCAGGCTCGACGAGGTCATCTGGTTAATGGCGGCGATCCGACCGAACTGCCGCTCCAGCGGAGTTGCAACGGAGGAAGCCATGGTCTCCGGACTGGCACCGGGCAAGGCCGCACCTACGGAGATAACGGGGAAATCGATCTGCGGCAGTGGCGCCACCGGAAGCTGGGTGTAGGCCAGGGCGCCCGCCAGCAACATGGCAAAGGTCAGCAGCGTCGTGGCGACGGGCCGTTCGATGGCTGGTGCGGAGATGTTCATTGCCTAATCTCCGAGTGCCGCCGCAGGTTTAGGCGCGCGCAGGTGGCGCAGGAACTCGCCAAGGCGGTCGAACCACAGATACACGACCGGAGTCGTGAATAGAGTCAGCAACTGGCTGAACAAAAGTCCGCCGATGATGGTCACACCCAGCGGCCGGCGCAGCTCGGAGCCTGTGCCAGAGCCTAGCGCGAGCGGCACCGCTCCGAACAGCGCGGCAAACGTCGTCATCATGATGGGACGGAAACGCAACAGACATGCTTCGTAAATCGCGTCCACCGGCTTCTTGCCTTCTTTGCGTTCCGCTTCCAGCGCGAAGTCGATCATCATAATGGCGTTCTTTTTCACGATACCGATCAGCAGGATGATGCCGATCAGGGCCATCACGCCCAGATCCATGTGGAAGAGAGTCAGCGCGAGAATGGCGCCCACGCCGGCCGACGGCAGCGTGGACAGAATCGTGATGGGATGGATGTAGCTTTCGTACAGAACGCCCAGCACGATGTACACCGTGACGATGGCCGCCAAAATCAGCCAGCCTTCGTTGGCTAGCGATGCCTCGAAGGCACGTGCCGTGCCCTGGAACGCCAGCTGGATACTTGGCGGTAGTCCGATGTCAGCAGCCGTTTGCTGAATTGCCTTCACCGCTTCCCCCAACGAGGCGCCATTGCCAAGATTGAAGGAAATCGTGACTGCCGGGAACTGCCCCTGGTGATTGATGGTCAGAGGTCCGGTCGTAGTCTCAAAGTGCGCGATTGCGCTGAGTGGCACCTGGCCCGCACTTGCGCTCAAAGCACTTACGCTTGGGGTGTTGGCAACCGGAGCGTTTGCGGCTTGAGCCGCGGGACTCTGTCCGCCGCCGGCGGGCACATAGATGCTCTTCAGCGAGTCAGGGTCGGCGCGAAAGCTGGGATTCACTTCCAGCACGACGTGGTACTGATTCAACTGCGTGAACATGATCGATATCAGCCGCTGGCCGAAGGCGTCATACAAGGTGTTGTCGATCGCGCTGGCGGTTACGCCCAATCGCGAGGCTGTGTCGCGATCGATCACCAGGTTGGCTTGCGCCGCCTGGTTCTGCTGGTCGGTAGCCACGTCGCGCAGCTCAGGCAGAGCCTTCAGCTTGACAAGCATTTTGTCGGTCCACGTTGCCAGCTCTTTGGGATCGGCATCTTCCAGGCTGAACTGGTATTGCGTTCGGCTGACCCGGTCCTCCACCGTCAAGTCCTGCACCGGCTGCATGTAAAGCGTGATGCCTTCGACGCCAGCGACCTCTTGTTGCAACCGCTTCATGATGGTGGTGATGTCATCCTCGCGGTCGTCGCGCGACTTGAGGTTGATCTGCAGCCGTCCGCTGTTTGGCGTAGTGTTGGTGCCATCCACTCCAATGAACGACGAAAGGCTTACGACGTCCTTGTCCCTCAGAATCGCCGCTGCCAGTTCGCGCTGCCGTTCTGACATGGCCGCGAAGGAAATGCTCTCCGGCGCGTCCGTAATCCCCATGATCACGCTGGTGTCCTGCACCGGAAAGAAACCCTTGGGTACGACGATGTACATCCAGATGGTGGCCACCAGCGTGCCAATGGTGACCAGCAGGGTAACGGTTTGGTGCTTCAGGACGAACTTCACCGTGCGGCCATAGAACTGGATCGTGTTGCTGAAGGCGCGCTCCGACCAGGCGTAGAAGCGCCCATGCTTCGCCCGGTCCCTATGGCGCAGCAGCAGCGAGCACATCATTGGCGTCAGGGTTAGCGAGATGATGGCCGAGAAAAGGATGGTGACGCTGAGGGTTACCGCAAACTCACGGAAGAGCCGGCCCACGATGTCGCCCATGAACAGTAATGGAATGAGTACGGCAATCAGCGACACCGTCAACGATACGATCGTGAAGCCGATCTGCGCGGAGCCTTGAAGCGCTGCTTCCAGCGGCGAGTGGCCTTCCTCGATGTAGCGCTCGATGTTCTCGATCATCACGATGGCGTCGTCAACCACGAAGCCGGTCGAAATGGTTAACGCCATCAGTGACAGGTTGTCGAGCGAATAGCCCAGCAGGTACATCACGCCAAAGGTGCCCACCAACGAGAGCGGCACAGCGATGCTGGGGATGATTGTGGCCGACAACGTGCGCAGAAAAACGAAGATGACCAACACCACCAGAACGATGGTGAGCATCATTTCGTACTGAACATCCTTGACGCTGGCGCGGATGGTGTTGGTGCGGTCGGTCAGGACGACGACTTTTATTGAAGCCGGCAAGTTCGATTGCAGCTGCTTCAATCTCAGCTTGATGCTGTCGACAACCTTGATGATGTTGGCGCCGGGCTGCCGCTGAATATTCAGGATCACCGCTGGCGTGTTGTTCATCCACGCCGCCTGGTTGACGTTCTCCGCGCCCATGATGACCTGGGCGACGTCGGACAACCGAACCGGGTTGCCGTTCTTGTAAGCGACGATCGTGTCAGCGTAGCCCTGCGGGCTCAATAGCTGATCGTTAGCCCCAATGGTGAAGGCCTGCCGGTTGTCCTGCAGTTGTCCCTTCGCCTGATCCACGTTGACCTGGCCAATCACGTTGCGCAGTTGCTCCAGGCTCATGCCGTAGGACGCCAGCGCCGTGGGGTTCGCCATGATACGAACTGCAGGCTTTTGTCCACCGCTGATGCTCACCAACCCAACACCCGGCAATTGCGAGATTTTTTGAGCGAATGTCGTGTCCGCCAGATCTTCGACCTGGGGAAGGGGCATGGTGTCGGAAGTCATCGCCAGGGTCAGGATCGGAGCGTCTGCGGGATTGACTTTGCTGTAGATCGGGGGTGTCGGAAGGTCGGCGGGAAGATACGTCTGCGCCGAATTGATCGCGGCCTGCACCTCCTGCTCGGCGACGTCGATGTTTTCTTCCAGGGTGAACTGCAGCGTGATGACCGACGCGCCGAAGGAACTGCTGGACGTCATTTGGCTGAGACCGGGAAGTTCGCCGAACTGGCGCTCCAGCGGCGCCGTGATCGAAGACGCCGTCACGTCGGGGCTGGCCCCGGGATAGAACGTCACGATCTGGATCGTGGGATAGTCCACCTGCGGCAGGGCGGAAATCGGCAGTTGCCTGTAGGCCACGATACCCACCAGCAACAGTCCTGTCATCAACAGTGAGGTAGCGATGGGCCGAAGAATAAATGGCCGCGAAATACTCATGTCTGCGATCCGATGTTGCCGGTCGTTTGTTGGTTCTGACGGGCGGGGGCTTGCGGAGCCACGCGGCTTCCGGCCTGAAGCTTCTCCTGTCCATCGGTTACGACTTTTTCTCCCCCCTGCAATCCCGACGCGATTACCACGGTGCTGCCCTGGGTCAGCGCGATCTGCACCGGACGCATCTGTACTGTATTGTTGGCGTCCACGACGTAGCTAAACGAACCGTCGGGTCCACGCAGAATGGCGCTCGCCGGTCCCGTTACCGCGTTCTTGCGGGTTTCCAGCAGCAGGTGAACATTGACGAACTGGTTTGGCCAGAGGCTGTTTTCGGGATTGTCGAAGATCCCCTTCAACTTGGCTGTTCCCGTCGTCAGGTCGATCTGGTTATCGATAGTCAGCAGCTTTCCGGTACCCAGTTTGGTCTGATCGTCGCGGCTGTAGGCATCTACCTCCAACGGTCCCTGGCGCATGTGGCCTGCGACCTCCTGTAACTGGTCTTCGGGGAGGGTGAAGATCACAGCGATGGGATGAAGCTGCGTGATCACGAGCATAGCGGTGCCGCTGGCCGCGGTGACGTAATTTCCCGGATCGACTTGGCGCAGCCCGACACGGCCGTCAATTGGAGACTTGATGTAGCAATAGGTCAGGTTCAGCTTGGCATTTTCGATCGCAGCCTTGTCGGAGGCGATTGTACCCTCGTAGGTTCCAAAGGATGCTTCCAGCGTGTCCAAGTCCTGCTTGGCGATCACGCCCTGCTCGTAGAGCACCTTGTTGCGCTCATATTGCGCTTTGGCGTTGACGAGTTGGGCCTCATCTTTCTGCAAATTGGCCTGCGCCTGCTGCAAGGCCACCTGGTAGGGCCGCGGATCAATGACGATCAGCAGGTCTCCTGTCTTGACGTCCTGGCCTTCGCGAAAGTTCACCTGCATGATCTGCCCGTCAATACGGGTCTTCAACGAAACCGTGTTGAATGCCTGGACCGAGCCCAATCCGGTGAGATAGACGTTGAAGTCGCCCTGCTTTATGGTAGCGACCCCGACGGGAACTGCGGGGGGAGGGCCGCCGGCCTTCGCACTCTTCGCCTGCTGGGAGCTACATCCTGCCAGCACGGAGCAAATCGCGAGCGTCATTCCCAGTCCCAGGATCCCCTGTCTATTCACTTAGTCCTCCTGCTCTTTGCAACTACGGACACGGCTACTCTGTTGATAGCGACGATAATTACAGCCCTGCTAACTGCAACCGGACGGGACGGTTGCAGTACTATTAGATCCAATAGTAATCCAATGTTATTAGACCGGAAGAGGCCAGCGACAGCGGTTAAGAGTGCGTGAAGGAAAGTTAAGTTTTGTGAAGGGTCAAGGCACATCTCGAAACAATTCTTCACCGCCAGCCCGCGCGGGAAAAGGCAAAATAAATCCCGTGAATCGTCTGCTCATCGTGGATGACGACCACGGCTTGGTAAACCTGTTGCAGCGTTTTCTCGAAGGCGAGGGGTTTCAGGTCGATGCGGCCTACGATCACGCTTCCGGATTGAGCGCTGCTCTGTCGGGCGGGCACGAGCTGGTCATCCTTGACGTCATGCTGCCGGGCGGCTCTGGATTCGAGTTGCTGAAGGCGCTCCGACGTCAGTCGCCGGTTCCCGTCCTCCTGCTGACCGCCAGGGGAGAAGCGGTTGACCGCATTCTCGGCCTGGAAATCGGCGCGGACGACTACCTGGCCAAACCGTTTGACCCGCGTGAACTGGTCGCAAGGATTCGGGCCATCTTTCGCCGGACCCGCGAACCCGCACTGGGCGAAGCTCGTCCCGAGCACGACGAAGTGCTCACTGTGGGCGGCATCAGGATGTCCATTGGCAGCCGGACCGTCACGTGTGCCGGGACCCCTGTTGAGCTTACCTCCGTCGAGTTCAACGTTTTGGAGCTGCTGCTGCGCCACGCCGGCAACGTCGTCACCCGTGAGCAGATCGCCGAGGTCGCGCTGGGACGGCCGTTGAACGTCTTCGATCGCAGCGTGGATGTTCATGTCAGCCGCGTGCGCAAGAAACTCGGGGCCCTCCACGGAGGGGATGATTTGATCCGCCCGATCCGCGGCAGTGGCTATTTCCTCGCCGCCGAAACCCCCGAGAAGAGCAAG